>Ga0214473_10007015_pt1 | contig 13403 bp, 11 predicted proteins | sample RVTome_7_FD_203509 | JGI IMG/M metagenome (GOLD analysis project Ga0214473, IMG submission 203509) | Soil microbial communities from uranium-contaminated site in the Upper Colorado River Basin, Wyoming, United States - RVT98D197 | ecosystem: Environmental > Terrestrial > Soil > Contaminated >...
ACTCCGGGTCGTTCCGCGCGTCGGCCGCGGCATTCGACCGCCTTGCCCAGGATTTTCCCTTTTCGCACCGGATCACGGCTGCCCTCGTCATGCGCGGCAAGGCGCTCTGCGAGGCACAGGAGAACCTCGAAGCGGCGAAGGCGCTGAAGGCGTTCCTCTCCCGCTTTCCGGCAAGCAGCTACGCGGCGGACGCCGAGTATGCGCTCGGAAGGGTCTATGCCCGCATCGACCGGTGGGAGGAGGCGCTGGAAATGTTCCTCGCGGCCTTCCGCAGGCTCGGCCCCTCCTCGCCCGGGCGCCTGGCGCAGAACGTGATGGCGTCCATGGATTCCGCCGTCAACGTCCGCCTCCCCACCTCGGCACTGCAGTCGCTCCTCGACCGCGCCGTGCTCCCCGCCGAGCGGGCATGGTGCTGGCTGAAGATTGCGGAGCGGCAGACCGCGGCGGAGAACAGCTTCGCGGCCGTCGTCGCTCTCGACTCGCTCGACGGGCGGTACCCGGGCCACCCCTTCCGGCTGCAGGCCGATGAACTCCGGTCGCGCCTGGTCGCCCGCAGCAGCGTGGCGCTCGGAGTGCTGCTGCCGCTCATGCGGAATGCGGACCCCTCCCCGGCGAAGGAGATCGCCAGCGAAGTGCACGACGGCATAGTCTACGCGGTCGAAGAGTTCGGCGGGGACACGGATGCGCGCGTGACGGTCGCCCTTGAAACGCGCGATTCCGAACGCGAACCGCAGCGGGCGATCCAGGGAGCGGAAGAACTCGCGGACAACCGGCAGGTCATCGGCATCCTCGGGCCGGTGTTTTCCGCGACGGTGACCCCCGCGGCCAACGTGGCCAACGCACGCGGCGTCCCGCTGATCACCCCGACCGCCAATGCCAACGGCATCGCCGCCATCGGGAACTTCGTTTTCCAGGCGAACCCCGACTATGATGCGCGCGGACGCGCCATGGCCCGGTACGCGGTGCAGCAGCGGGGGTTTCGCACGCTCGCCGTGATCGCCCCGGTGGATGCGTACGGCAAGTTCCTCGCCGAGGGATTCGTCCGCGAGGCGGAACGCCTCGGCGCGCGGGTCCTCGCGACGGAGTGGTACCAGCGGGGGACATCCGACCTGAAGCTGCCGCTCTCCAGGATCCGGCGGGCGGGGATGCTCGCCGGCGACGACGTGCGGATTTCGTTCAGCGGGCGGATGACCCCGGCCACGATGATGAAGCTGATGGACCTCGGCGTCCCGCTGCGGCGGCTCGACTCGCTGATGAGCAAGGGCGCCATCCTCAGCGCGCGCGAGCTGCTCGGCAAGCGCGCGCGCCGCATGATGGACTCCATGGATATCCAGGTCGCGTTCGACGAGTCGCACGTGGACAGCATGGAGTACCCGGTCGAATCCATCGAGGGGCTCTATGCCCCGATCAGCATGCCGGAGGAGATCGGCGTCGTCTCGTCGCAGGTGATCTATTTCAACTTCCGGACGCAGATCCTCGGGGGAGGAGAGTGGTACAATTTCGCCGAATTGACCGCCAACAGACGGTACTGCGAAGGGATAGAGTTCGACTCCGATACCTATGTCGATACCGCACGCGTCGATTTCAAGACGTTCGTCGACGGCTTCATCGCGCGGTTCAAGAAGCGCCCCACCAAAAACACCCTCTTCGGCTACGACGCCGCCGCCCTCGTCCTTCATGCCGTCAGGATGGGAGCGACCACGCGCGACGCGCTGCAGCGGGCGCTGGCGGGGACCGAGGGATTTCAGGGGTACCACACGAAGATCAGCCTGACCGGGGGAAGAGTCAATACCTGGATGAGCATCCTCAGGTATGCGAAGGACGAAATCCGGAAGATCGGCGAGATTCGGGCCGAGAGTCCTCCGGAAGGAGGGGGGAGTGGGGAGAAGGGGAAGGAGTGAACGGGCGCAGGAGCCCGTCCCGGTCAGAGGTGCAATCAACACATGGCCGCCCGGCGAACGTCCCCGGGAAAAACTGCTGCAACGCGGGGCGCCGTCGCTCTCCGACGCTGAGCTCCTGGCGATTCTCCTGCGGACAGGCAGCGGCGCCCGGAGCGCACTCGATCTCGCGCGCGGTCTTCTCGCGCGCGAGGGAAACCTCCGTGGCATCGCCCGCAGGAATGCGGAAGAGCTGACCCGGCACTCGGGCGTGGGGTACGTTAAGGCGGCAGGCATCCTGGCGGCCTTCGAAATCGGGCGGCGGCTTCAGCGGGAAGCAGACGGGGAACGGTGCACCGTCCGCTCCCCCGGAGACGCGGCACGGATCCTGGTCCCCCGGCTGCGCGATCTTCCGCACGAAGCGTTCGTGGTCCTGGTGCTCGACTCCAACAACGGGGTGGTCGCGGAAGTCGAGCTCTCGCGCGGAACGTTGAACGCGAGCCTCGTGCACCCGCGCGAGGTCTTCAAATGCGCGATCGACCGGCTGGGCGCCGCCGTCATCGTCGCCCATAACCACCCCAGCGGAAACCCCGAACCAAGCCGCGAAGATCTGGAGATCACGCGGCAGCTTGCCGAGGCAGGCCGGGTCGTCGGAATTCCACTGCACGACCACATTATTGTAGCGGGCAATGCCTGCACAAGCCTCGCCGAAAGGGGCCATCTGCCCTGATCGCGCGCGCCGGGAAGGGCGGATTTCTTCATTGACAAAGAGCCCGTTTTTTACTATTGTTACCAGGAGCGTAATAGCCTGCCAACAGGGGATTCCTCAATACCCATAATATCTTAGGAGGGGTTTCAATGAGAAAACTGAACAGGACGGTCACCGCATTTGCGCTGGCTTTCCTCTTTGCAGGGTCAGGAGCGTTCGTCGGCTGCTCGTCGAGCCCCGATGAAGCACAGATGAAGCAGCTCAATGACCTCAATGAGGAAGTGGCGTCCCTGGAAAAGGAGGTCGCGGCGGCGGAACAGCAGAAGAGCGCCCTCGACCGGGAAATTGCAGAAAAGAATGCCAAACTCAAGAAATGCAACGACGATCAGGCGATCGTGAAACAGCGGCTCGCGAAGTAACCGCACGAATAACGAAAAGGAGTTCTTGACGATGAAAGTGACCACTGTACTCTTCGTGCTTGCTGCCCTGCTCGTTGTTGCGATCGGTGCGAACGCACAGGAGATGACGAAGGAGCAATGGCAGCAGGAAATCAACAAGCAGACCCAGGTGCGGAATGACCTGAGCGCCAAAGTCAAGGCGCTGGCGGCCGATGTCGCCCGCATGCAGAACGAATCCACGCAGCTCGACGCGGACTACCAGAAGTGCCTCGACGAGCTCTACGCGCTGGTCGGTTCGGACCAGGCGAAGGCGGCTGCGTACCGCGCCGAGATCGAAGCAGCCGAAAACAACGCCGGCGAGCTGATGCGGCTGTCCGATGCGGACCTCGTGGCCCGCGCCGATGACGTAAGCGCGCTTGCCGCCAAGGTGAAATCGCTCTGGGAAAACAAGCTCTCCCTCATCCCGGAGTTCTGGGACCGCCTCACCGCGTTGAATGACAAGGTGAAGAGTCTCCAGGGAACCCTCGCCAACCAGGTCCAGATGTACACGGTCGGGACGTGGGCGAAAGACCGCGATTGCCTCTGGAACATCTCCAAGAAGAAGGACATCTACAACAACGCGTGGCTCTGGCCCAAAATCTGGCAGGGGAACCGCGATCAGATCAAGGATCCGGACGTGATCCAGAAAGGGCAAAAGCTCAAAATCCCCAAGGGGAATGAGCTGGACGCAGAGGAGAAGGCTGCGGCAAAGAGGTATTACGGAAAGAAGGGCGGCGCCTAGGGTGGACGTTTCCGCCCGATGATGCCCGCAACGCCCGACGGCAGGCTTCGACCTGCAGAGCAACCCCCTTCCCTGTCTCGCACCGGGAAGGGGGTTGTGTGCTTTCAGCGCAGAGGAGAACAGAGTTGACAGAAAAGAAAATCAGGATCGAAGGAGTGGATGCCCTGGCGCTGCTGGGGCTTAACGACGCAAACCTCCACATCGTCGAACAACGGTTCGATTCCACGGTCGTGGTCCGCGGCGATACCATCACCCTCCGCGGGGACGCGCCGGAAGTGGACCAGCTCGAACGGATCTTCAAGGAACTGATGTTCCTGCTCACGCGGAACGGCAACCTTACCACCAACGACGTGGACACGGTCGTGGACCTCGTCACCGCCAACGGCGAGCCCGCCCTCCCGCGCCCGATGGCATCGTCCCTCAGCCAGGACGAGCTGGCAACGGTCATCCTGTTCACGAAAAACCAGATGATCCGCGCCAAAACCCCCGGACAGCGCGCCTACATCCGCGAGGTCAGGAAGAACGACATCGTGTTCGCCATCGGTCCGGCCGGAACCGGCAAAACCTATATGGCCGTCGCGCTGGCGGTGGCGGCGCTCAAGAATAACGACGTGACCAAAATCGTCCTGACCCGCCCCGCCGTTGAGGCGGGGGAGAGCCTCGGGTTCCTCCCGGGAGACCTGAAAGAAAAAGTCGATCCGTACCTCCGACCGCTCTATGACGCGCTCGACGACATGCTCCCCGCCGAAAAGCTGCGGGGGTATATCGAGAAGCGGATCATCGAGATCGCCCCGCTCGCCTACATGCGCGGCCGCACGCTCAATAACGCCTTCGTCATCCTGGACGAAGCGCAGAACGCCTCCGCAATGCAGATGAAAATGTTCCTCACCCGGCTCGGCCCGAACTCGCGGGCGATCGTGACCGGCGACGTGACGCAGATCGACCTCCCGAACAGGTTGAGCTCGGGACTCGTGCAGATTCAGGAGGTGCTCAAGGACGTGGAGGGGATCTCGTTCGTCTATTTCGACCGGAACGACGTGGTGCGGCACCGCCTCGTGAAGGACATCATCGACGCCTACGACAAGTATCATAACGGCGCGAAACCCGACGCCGGGGAAACGGGAGGGAACTGAGCCCTCCGTTCACCGGCGGAGTCGCTTCCCCTTGGCTTCATCCCAGAGGGCGTCCATTTCCTGCAGGGTGGCGTCGTGCACGGATCGCCCCCGGCGCGCCAGCGTCCGCTCGATGTAGCGGAACCGGCGGATGAACCGGCCGATGGTCCCGCGGAGCGCATGCTCGGGATTGACCCCCACGAAACGCGCGAAGTTCACGAGGGCGAAGAGCAGGTCCCCGAATTCCTCTTCCCGGCGCGATTTCCTCCCCGTGCGCGTCGCCGTCCGGAGCTCCTCGAGCTCCTCCCGCACCTTCCGCCAGACCTGTTCCGGCCTCTTCCAGTCGAATCCCGCATGCGAAGCGCGCTGCTGGACCCGCAGCGCGCGCTGCAGCGCAGGCATCCCCGGAGGCACACCCTCCAGCAGCGACCGCCGCCCCTCGCCCATCTTGAGCCTCTCCCAGTTCTGAAGCACCTCCCGCGCCCCGCGTACTTTCCGGGCTCCGAACACATGGGGGTGCCGGCGGATCAGCTTCGCGCTGATGTCACGCAACACGCCGTCGAGTGTGAACTCGCCCGCCTGCTCCGCGATCGTCGCCTGCATCACGACGTGCAGGAGAAGGTCGCCGAGCTCCTTCCGCAGTTCCGGAAGATCGCGCCGGTCGAGGGCGTCGATGACTTCATACGCTTCCTCGAGGAGGCTCTCCCGGAGCGACCGGTGTGTCTGCGCGCGGTCCCAGGGACACTCCCGCCGCAAACGCCGGACGATGCCGACAAAACGGGTGAACTCTTCGCGCGGGACGGCGGGGTGGCGCTGACGTTTCGGCATCGGTCTCCGGTGGTTGTGAGTGGCCCCAACATACCCAACCGGTGCGTGATTTGCAACGCGGGTGGAATCTGAAACACCGGTTCTCTATATTGGGAAATCATGCCTCTCCTTACCAGAACGTTCGTCATCGTCGGCCTGCTGATCGGGGCGGGCATCGTCCTCGCCCTCGTGTTCAAACTTACCGAACGGAGGAGCGCCTCCATGCTGCTGGTCAACGGGGTCGTGTACACCGTGAACGACCGCCAGCCCCTCGCCGAGGCGGTCGCGCTCGATGGAGGGAAAATCGCCGCGGTGGGGACGTCGGAAGATCTCCTCGCCCGTTTCAGCGCCTCCGAAATTATCGATCTGAAGGGACGCCCCGTCTATCCCGGCTTCATCGATGCGCATGCGCACCTCGAAGGGCTCGGCGCGGCCCTCATGAACCTCGACCTCACCGGCACGCGCTCGGCCGCGGAAGCGGCCGGCCTGGTGGCCGCCGCCGCGCGTGACACCGTGCACGGCGGCTGGATCCGCGGGAGAGGTTGGGACCAGAATCGCTGGCCCGGCAAGTCGTTCCCGACACGGCAGGCCCTCGACCGCGTCTGTCCCGATGTGCCGGTGTTCCTGAAACGCGTCGACGGCCACGCCGCGTGGGTCAACTCCCGGGTCCTGACCCTCGCCGGCATCACCCGGGCCACCCCCGACCCGCCGGGCGGCAGAATCATCCGCGACGAACGCGGAAACCCGACCGGCGTGTTTGTCGACAATGCCGTGAATGCGCTGGAAGCGGTCCTCCCGCCGCCGTCGGATGCGGAACGGACGGAGGCGATCCGCCGGGGAGTCGCCGAATGCATCTCCTATGGCCTGACAGAGGTCCATGACATGGGCGTGGACCTCCGCGGCATCGAACTCTATCAGTCGATGATCGCCGCCGGCCAGTTCCCCTTCCGGGTGTATGTCGCCGTGGAAGGGTCGGCCCCCGGCGCGTGGGACCACGTGCGGCAATCCCCCCCCGTCACAGCCGGGTTCGACGGGCGCCTGACCGTCCGGGCGCTCAAGCTGTATGCCGACGGCGCCCTCGGTTCCCGCGGCGCTGCGCTGTTCGAGCCGTACGCGGACGATCCGGGGAACAGGGGGCTGACCCTCACGTCGAGGAAAGAGCTCCTCACCGCCGCGACGCAGGCGCTCGAGAGCGGCTTCCAGCTCTGCACGCACGCCATCGGGGACCGCGCCAATGCGATCGTGCTTGATGTCTATGACGAGGCGCTTGCGGCACAACGGAACAGTGCGAGCGATGCGCGCTTCCGCGTCGAGCATGCCCAGGTCCTTGCCCCGAAGGAGATCGCCCGCTTTGCGACTCTGCATGTGCTCCCGTCGATGCAGCCCACGCACTGTACCTCCGATATGCCGTGGGCGGAGTCGCGGCTCGGTCCGGTGCGGGTGGCCGGGGCCTACGCGTGGCGGTCGCTCCTCCGGGAAGGAAACACCATCCCCGGAGGGTCCGATGCCCCCGTGGAAAGTCCCAATCCGCTCTGGGGATTCTATGCGGCGATTGCCCGGCAGGACAGGGAGGGTCAACCGGCCGGCGGCTGGCACTCCGATCAACGGATGAGCCGCGATGAAGCGCTGAAGTCGTTTACCATCTGGGGGGCCTACGCCGGCTTCCAGGAACGGGTGAAGGGGAGCATTGAACCGGGGAAGTGGGCGGACCTCGTCGTACTCTCCGATGACATCATGCGCATCGAGGCGGAGAAGATTCCCGACACTATGGTGGAAATCACAATCATAGGCGGCAGCATCGTGTTTCGCACGGCGTCGCCCGGCGTCGCATCCCGATGACCGGTGGTCCCCCCGCGCCGGCGCCTGATGCCGCGCGCATCCAGCAAAGAAATTTCATTCTGAATGCCGCCGAAGGTGCGCTCTTTATCGCCTCGGGCGCCTTCATCAACGCGCAGACGGTCCTGCCGGCCCTCGTCAGCCGCCTCGGCGGCAGCAATGTCGTGATCGGCGCCCTCGGGGTGCTGGTCTATGTCGGCATCTTCCTCCCGCAGATATTCTCGGCCCGCCACGTCGAGACCTTCCCCTGGAAAAAGCGATGGGCGATCAGAATGGGGGCCGCACACCGGCTGGTCGTCCTTGCCATGGGCGTCATGCTGCTGATCTTCGGGGGCGACCAGCCGGCGGTGGCGCTCTGGAGCTTTATGGCCCTCTTCACGCTGATGCAGCTGATCATCGGCGTGGTCACGCCCGGGTGGTTCGAGCTGTTTGCGAAGCTCACGCCGCCGAAAAAGCGCGGGCGCCTGGTCGGCATCCGCACGTCGCTCGGAGGGGCCGCCGCGTTTGCCTGCGGGCTCGTGCTCACCTGGCTGCTCGGGAACTACCCGTTTCCTCTCAGCTTCGCCATCGCCTTCTTCGCCGCCTTTCTGCTGCAATCGTCGTCGCTCGGCACGCAGTTCGCCCTCATCGAGACCGAGCCGAGCGTCACCTCCGCGCACCGGCCCATGTTCGAGTTTCTGAAGGACCTGCCGGGCATCCTCCGGGCCAATGTCCCGTTTAGGACGTTCATCGCGTCGTCGTGCCTCCTGACCATTGCGACCATGCCGGTTGGATTCTTCACCGTCTACGCCCTCCAGCACTTCAATGCGGATGAGTCGGTCGTCGGCGCGTTTACGCTCACCATGGTGGCAATCCAGGTCGTCAGCGCGCTCGTCAACGGATTCATCGCCGACCATTTCGGGCACAAACTCCCGCTGATCGTCTCCGCGGCCGCGCTCCTGCTCGCCAGTCTCACGGCATTCCTCGCGCCCTCCCTGGGCTGGTTTACCCTGGTGTACCTGTTTCTGGGCGTCAATCTGGGGACGGAAACGATGGCGCGTTACAATATTTCCATTGAATACGGCCCGGCACGGCAGCGCTCGACGTATGTCGGCTTGATGAACACGATGCTCGCGCCGTTCTACCTTTCGGGCATGATCGGCGGGATCCTGAGCGAATGGGTCGGGCTCCGGGCGGTCTTTGCGATCGGCGCCGTCATTTCTCTCGCGGGGATCTATGTCCTGATAAAGCGCGTCGTGGACCCGCGGGCCATCCCTCCGCCCGCGCAGGTGCAGGGATGATTGCATTTCCGGCGCGGCGAACCTATATTGACCCAGCAATGAACGGACCAGAGACGCCGTGGACGGTTCTGTCGCTGCTCGCGTGGGCAGGGGATCATCTTGCAGACAAGGGTTTTGATGAATCACGGCTCCATGCGGAATTGCTCCTTGCGCATGTGCTCGGCGTGTCCAGGCTCGACCTGTACCTGCAGTTTGACCGGCCCCTGATCCCCGACGAGCTCGGCCGGTTCACGACGCTCTTCCGGCGCCGGCTCGGCCGCGAACCCCTGCAGTACATCCTGGGGGAGACCGAGTTCATGGGTTGCCGCCTCGGCGTCGATCGCAACGTGCTCATCCCGCGCCCGGAAACCGAGCAGCTCGTCGAAGAAGCGCTCGCCCTTGCCCGCCGCTCGGCCGGCGCGAGGGCGGAAATTCTGGATGTCGGCACCGGATCGGGGAACATCGCCATCGCGCTGGCCCGGCTTCTCCCGGATGCCCTGATCACGTCGATCGACGTGAGCCCCGGAGCGCTCGCAGTCGCACGGAGGAACGCGGAGCGGAACGGGACGCCCAACATCATCTTTGAAGAGTCCGACCTGTTCGGCGAGTGCCTCCCCGGCAGGTCGTTCACGATGATCGTCGCCAATCCGCCGTATGTCACCGCCGAGGAGTATGCGGGACTGCAGGAGGAAGTGCGCGACTTTGAACCGAGAATCGCGGTCACGGACGGGGGCGATGGTCTCAGGTTTATCCGGCGCATCGCCCGGCTTGCGGCCGAACGCCTCACACCGGGAGGCGCCCTTTGCATGGAAATCGCGTGGAACCAGGGGGACTCCGCGGCTGCGATCGTCGGCGAGGCCGGCCTCGGCAACGTCCTCGTCAAACCCGACTACGCCGGCCACTCGCGGATGGTGACGGCAGTCCGGAGCGGAGGCGGGGCGTGAGGGCGCTCGTGCAGCGGGTGACCGAAGGAAATGTCGCCATCGGCGGAGAAGCCCGCGCCGCCATCGGACGGGGCTATGTCATACTGCTCGGCGTCCGCGCAGGTGACACGCGGGAGGATGCAGACTTCCTGGCGGACAAGTGCTCCGGTCTGCGGGTGATGGAGGATGCGGCCGGGAAGATGAACCTCGGCCTCAAAGAGACGGGCGGGAAAGCGCTCGTGGTGTCGCAGTTCACGCTCTATGGCGACGCACGGAAGGGAAACCGCCCCGGATTCACCGACGCGGCGGCCCCCGCGGACGCACTCCCGCTCTATGAGGCGTTTATCGCGAGGATGCGGGAACACCTGGGCCGCGAGAATGTCCTGACAGGCGAGTTTCAGGCGATGATGCAGGTCACCATCGTCAACGACGGCCCGGTGACGGTCCTGATCGAAAGTCCAAACCACAACCAATCAAGGAGCACATCATCATGATCGCGATGATTCGTGCGCGCTTCACAGCGCTGACCGTTGCCCTGCTGGCGCTTCCCGCACTGTTCGCAGCCCGGGCGCAGGAAACGTTCGGGACGCTGAACAGCGCTCACTTCGAAGTGAAGTATCAGCGGGTCATTCCTCAGGAGGATGCGAAGAAGGTGATGGACTTCCTTCAGGCGGAGTACAAGTCGATCGGCGCCGACCTCGGGATGGAGCCGAAGGCGAAAGTCGAGGTGCGGATTTATGAATCGGTGGGTAAGTTCCTCTCGGAGACCGGCCTGAAACGCCCGTGGCGCGGAGCATTCTATCAGCGCGGCACGCTCCACCTCCAGCCGGTGTCCGCGCTTGTGGCGCGGAAAATCTTTGAGAAATCGATTTCCTACGAACTCGTGCTCGCCTTCCTGGACGAAACGGCCCAGAAGGGATGCCCGCGCTGGCTGGCCGAGTCGTTCGCCGTGTACTACTGCGGCGAAATGTCCGGTATGACCGCGCCGGTCGGAGCCCGGATGTCCGCCTTCGCGGACCTGAACCAGGACATCCAGGAATACCAGAACCCGCCGCAGCGGGACGACGTCCACTACATCCTCGGAAGCACGATGACCTTCTTCGTCCAGAAATACGGCGAACGGAGGGCGTTCCGCGTCTACAGGGAATTCGACGGCGTGACGACGGTGGACAGGGTCTTCAAAAAGGTCTTCGAGGAAGACTACGCCGCCATTGAAAAAGCGTGGGCAAAGTACATCGCGTCGCGGACGTCTTCATTCCGGTAGACGCGGCAGGGGAGGGACGGAGAGGCGATGAAGGTGGTGATGCTCTTTCTGGACGGCGTCGGCATCGGGGCGAAGGATCCCCGTGTCAATCCCGTCTGGGCTGCGTCCATGCCCGCCCTCCGATCGCTCCTTGACGGCGAATTGCCTTCGCTCCGGCGCCGTGCGCTCCGGTCTTCCCGGGCGGCGGTAATCCCCCTCGACGCCAACCTCGGCGTCCCCGGCCTCCCCCAGAGCGGGACCGGACAGACCGCGCTCTTCACCGGCGTCAATGGCGCGGCAGTCGCCGGACGCCATTTCGGACCCCATCCCTACTCGACCCTCAAACCCATCATCCGGGACCGGAACATCTTCCGGCGGCTCCTCGACGCGAAGAAAAACCCCTGCTTCGCGAACGCGTTTCCCCAGCGCTTCTTCGACTACATGGACCAGAAGCGCGCGCGCCTCACCGTCACGACCCTCTCATGCGTCTCTGCCGGCATCCCCCTCCTCCGCGCGCCGGATCTGGCCGCAGGCCGGGGAATCTCCGCGGATATTACCGGCGAGGGGTGGAAGGGACTCGGCTATCCTGACATGGAGTCGATCACGCCGCAGGAGGCGGGGCGGCGGCTTGCGCTGCTCGGCGCCGACCACGACTTCGTGCTGTTTGAGTACTGGAGGACCGACCACGCCGGCCACGCGATGAAACGCGAAGAAGCGGTTGCCGTGCTCGAGGCGTTCGACGGCCTGCTGGGCGGACTGCTTGGTGCGCTCGATCTGACGGCGTCCCTTCTCCTCATCACGAGCGATCACGGAAATATCGAGGATATCACCGTCAAGACGCATACGCGCCACCCCGTTCCGCTCATCGTGGCGGGACGCCGCCACGCGGAGTTCATCGCCCGCCTGCGCAACGGCCGCGCCGCGCCGCCCGACCTCACCTGCGTGACGCCTGCAGTGCTGGATGCCGTCTGCGAAGAGGAGCCGCGGCAAGCCGTTCTGAGTTTGTAACGTAATCCCGCCAGTTCCGCGGCACGCCCGGGGGCTGCCGCACGTGCCCCACTCGATCGCCGAGGTGCCGCGTGCGCTCCGTCCGGACTCCGCCGCCCCATACGTTTCCCGCGCTTCGCTGCGCATTGCTCTTCATCGGAGGCATCCTGTGCGGGCCCCTCCCGCATGCGGCCGCGGCGCTGACCGCCGCTCTCCTCCTCGCCTTCAGCGTCTTCCTCCGCGCACGTCGGGGAGTCGACCCCCTCGCCCCGTTGCTGTCCCGCCTCTTCATCCCCTCGTTCCTCATTATGGCCCTCGGCAGTGCGAAGATTTCCGCCGACCGGGGGAGTGTGCCGGCGATCCCCGACAGTCTGACCATCCGCCCGGTCACCGTAATGGGAAAAGTTGCGACTCCCCCCGCGGAGTCCCAACGGCGCGTTAGATTTCTCGTGCATGCCGACGGGTGCTTTGATGGCGTGAGCACGTTTCCACTTGGAACGGATCTGGTGGTGACGGTGAACGGGCCGGATGCGGAGGAGGGCGTGCGCGGGCTCGCCGCAGGGATGTCGATTGCCCTCCGCGGGACTCTCTCCCTTCCCGGCCCCGTACGGAATCCGGGGGAATTCAGTCCGGCGGAATACATGGCCGCAAACGGGATTGCGGGGACGCTGGTTCTCCGCGGAACGGAGAACGTGCTGATCACCGACAGCGCGCACGGTTTCTGGCTTTCCCGGGCGCTCGTCGCTCCGGCGCGGAAGGAGATCCTCCGCTGCGTGGACTCGACCATCGGCGGTGAAGAGGGGGAATTCCTGAAGGGCCTCCTGATCGGCGACCGCGCGGGGATTCCGCCCGAGACCATCCGGGCATTCGTGACGTCGGGTGTGGCCCATGTGCTTGCGGTGTCGGGGTCCAATGTCGCTGTTGTGGCGCTCATGCTCGCGTTCCTTGCGGGACTCCTCCGGCTTCCGCGGCGCATCAGGACCGCGCTGGTGGCGGCCGGGCTCCTGTTCTATATGGAGCTCACGGGCGGCCAGATACCGGTCGTGCGGGCCACGATCATGGCGTTGACGTTCCTGGTCGGGAGTGCGGCGCAACGCCGCGCAAACGCTTACAACTCGCTCGGCATGTCGGCGATGCTCATCCTCCTGATCGACGCGCGGCAGTTGTTCGATGCGGGGTTCCAGCTCTCCTTCTGCGCCGTATTCGGCATCATTCATCTCTACCCGCGCATGAACGCGTGGATCGTACGCTTCCAGCGCGCGATCAGGTGGAGGCGCTACGCTGCTGCCGTGCTCCGGCTTTGCGCGGTTTCGCTCGCCGCCACGCTCGGAACGCTGCCGGTCACAGCCGCCTGGTTCGGGCGCGTATCCGTCATCGGCATCCTCGCGAACATCCCGGTCGTGCCGGCGACGGGCGTCAGCGTCGTGCTGGGAGCCGCCGCCGTCGCGGCGTCGGTGATGGGCGGCTGGGC
>Ga0214473_10007016_pt1 | contig 13401 bp, 9 predicted proteins | sample RVTome_7_FD_203509 | JGI IMG/M metagenome (GOLD analysis project Ga0214473, IMG submission 203509) | Soil microbial communities from uranium-contaminated site in the Upper Colorado River Basin, Wyoming, United States - RVT98D197 | ecosystem: Environmental > Terrestrial > Soil > Contaminated >...
ATCATCCTAAGGCTGAGCCGCGGTGAATTTTCCCAAAAGCGGTTCAGCGCCAGTCATGCTTTGGATACCTGCGCTGTAGTTGCTGTTTGAGTTTCGGATAGGTTTCACGCCAGAAAGCCGACAGGTTTTCGGTCACCTGCACCGGGCGGTTATTGGGCGCGAGGACCTGAATGCGCACGGTGACGCGCCGGCCGGCGATCCGCAGGGCGTCTTTGACGCCGTACAAATCCTGAATGCGGGCCGCAATCGTCGGCGGACCGTCGGCGGAGTAGACGACCTTCACGGTGCGGCCGGTGGGCAAGGTAATCCGCTCGGGCGCGTGCTTCTCGACACATGTCTGTTGCTGGCGGGTGAGCCATGATTTGACGACGGGCAGAACCGGGCGATCTTTGATTTCGTTGTAGCTGAACGCTCCGTCGCAAATATGCTCAATCATGATGGCCCGGTCCTCCGCTCCGATGGCGGGCAAGGCCAGCTCCGGCATCCATTCGCGCAACCGATTGACGCGCAGGAGCCATTGTTCCACCGCCTCGTTCCAGTTCTCGAGGGCGCAGCGCCCTGACGAAACTTCGCGCGCCAAGATACTCGCCGCTTCTTCAGCCCGTGGATTGTCTGAGAGTTTCTCTTCCAGAACCAGATCGCGGAAGCGCATCTCCTCCCGGGCAATGACCCGCCGCAACGTCGGGTCGTAGACGACGGCATGGACTGCCTTGAAGTCGTTTGGGAATAGCTCGCGCAACCACTCTTCTTTAACTGCCGTGGCGAGATTGAGTACGACATTCAAGGATCGATCCCTGCCGCCGCCGCTTTCCACCTCGCGCACCTCGGAGACAACGAAGAGAGGCGCTTTCACAACGCTCTCGCGGGCCAACACGCCGCGCCGGGCGTGGACCAGCTCGCAGCGTCGCGAGCCGGTGTCCAGGCGCTTGGCGAGATAGTCGGAAAAACCTACCAGCACGCAACGCTGCACGGCGTCTGTGGCCTCTTGCGCGCCCGGCTTCGCGCTCGTGTCCAAGCCTTCCTCTGCGGCGATGCGCAGAAACTGCTCGAACAACGAGCCGACCTGACGCGCGGCCTGCGCGTGAATGCCTATTCTGCGGCAGCGCTCGATGTGATAACCGTTGCGCTCGGCGTAGCGCCAGGCGCCCATCAGTACGAAAAAATCCGACTCCGTCTCTGCGTTGAACAGCTCGTCGCTTGCATTTTCAACTTGCTTTCCCTGCCGGCGCGTGAGTAATTCCCGTCCTTGGGTCAGGGCGGCGATCAACGCAACGGGCCGCACACAGCCATAGTCGTGGGCGGTGAGCAGCATGCGCGCGTAGCGTGGATGGGCCGGAAATGCGAGCATGCGCCGTCCGAGCGCGGTGATGGCGCCCGTCGCCCCGTCAATGGCGCCCAAATCAGTGAGCAGCGTTTCGGCGCGTTCCAGAGCGCGCGCATCGGGGGTCTCCAGCCAGCGGAATGCCTTCACATCGTTCACGCCGCCGGCCTTGAGCGTGAGAAACACCTCCGAGAGATCCAGACGTTTCACTTCGGAGAGTTCCTGGACAGGACGCGCGCTCTGCTCATGCGCCGTCCATAGACGCAGACAGTGTCCGGGTGCGGTGCGTCCGGCGCGACCCGCCCGCTGGTCGGCTGCGGCGCGGCTGATTTTTTCCACGAGCAACGTGTTGATGCCGCGATAGGGGTCATAGCGGGGAATACGCGCCAAGCCGCTGTCGATCACCAAGCGCACGCCGTCGATGGTGAGCGAGGTTTCGGCGACGTTGGTGGCGACGACGATTTTGCGCCGGTCATATCGGGCCACCGCCGCGTCCTGATCGCTTGGCGGCAATTCGCCGTGCAGTGGAAAGACGACGAACTGTTGGCCGAGCGCGGCGCGCGCGGCCTGCACGGTGCGCGCGATCTCATAGGCCCCGGGCATGAAAATAAGCGCGTCGCCTTCGGGATGCTGGCCGACCAGGCGTTGGAGCTCTTTGACTGCAAGATCCCAGACGGATGCTTCTCCGGCGGGTTTGACGAGATATTCGATGGCGACGGGGTAAGTGCGACCCTGCGACGACAACAACTCGCAAGGGTGAAGATACTTCTGCACCGTGGCAACATCCAGCGTCGCCGACATGACGACGATGATGAGATCGGGCCGCGTCGATTCCTGGATTTGTAAAGCGCGGGCCAGCGTGATGTCGCCGTAGAGATGGCGTTCGTGAAATTCGTCGAACAGGATCGCGCTGACGCCCTTCAAGTCGGGATCGGCCAGCATCCGGCGTAGCAGCACCCCTTCGGTTGCGTAACAGATGCGCGTGGCGGGAGAGGTGAGGTTGTCGAGCCGCATCTGATAGCCCACCTCGCCGCCGAGTTTCACGCCGCGCGCTTGTGCGACCCACTTCGCGAGCAGCCGCGTCGGCAACCGGCGCGGCTGCAAGACCGTCACCTGGCCGTCACCCAGCAAACCGCCGTCGAGCAGCATCTGCGGTACCCGGGTCGATTTGCCCGAGCCGGTGGGCGCGGTGAGAACCAGCCGCCTCTGCTTGGTCAGGGTTTCGAGCAATGACTGCTCGATTTCGATGATAGGTAAATCCGACTGTCGCATCGCGTGAGATTACCTTAACATAGTCTGGATTTCAGGCTTGCACGTGACTCACCGCGAAGCGCCGAGAGTGCGGAGCAATTCTAATGAGCATATCTTTTTTAGCATACTCTGCGCGAGCTAGTGTCTCGGTTGTAAGTCTTCTCTTCCAAACGGCTTGTACGATTAGGACATCTTGAACGACTTGAACCCGCGCAACGTTGTCCAACCGGGCGCTCGCTTTTTCTCCGCATTGTAGTAATGATCGTTCGTGTGGATCAGCATAGTCTTCTCTCCAACATAGGCCTCCTCTTTGTCATAGCGACTGCATTTGCGTTCATCGCCAAGATTCTCAAGCAACCTTTGATTCTTGCCTACCTGGTGGCGGGCGTTGTTATCGGCCCTGAGTTCGGTTTAGCCTGGGTAAAAGATAAGGAAACCATCGAGCTGATTTCGGAGATCGGCCTCATACTTCTTCTATTCATTATCGGACTAGAGATCGATCTGAACAAGCTTCTCAGCGCGGGACGGACGATACTCGTCACCGGCATCAGCCAATTTCTTCTCTGCGTCGCGCTGGGCATCGGCCTGGCGGTTCTGATGGGATTCACGCCAGGTAGCGGCAATTTCGACTGGCTTTACTTGGCCGTCGCCCTGGCGCTCAGCAGCACCCTGATCGTCGTCAAGCTGCTTTACGACAAATTCGAGCTCACCACCTTGCCCGGCCGGATCACCCTCGGCGTTCTTGTGTGTCAGGATATCTGGGCGATCGTTTTTCTCGCCCTGCAGCCGAACCTACACGATCCACGCGTAGGCGTTCTTGTGGAGTCTTTCATCAAAGGCGCGGCGCTGGTTCTCATGACGCTCGGACTGAGCCGATACGCGCTGCCACGCTTTTTTTCTTTCGCAGCCAAGGTTCCGGAGCTTATGTTGATAGCGGCTCTGGCCTGGTGCTTTCTGGTGAGCGGCGCAGCCGATTGGCTGGGGCTTTCCAGGGAAATGGGCGCGCTCATCGCCGGCGTTAGCATGTCCACGTTTCCGTACAACGTCGACGTGATCGCCAAGGTGATCAATATCCGGGATTTTTTCGTCACGCTGTTTTTCGTTGCCCTCGGCATGAAGATCCGCCAGCCAACGCTAACGATCGTCACCGCCGCCATCGGCATGTCGCTCTTTGTCCTCGCCAGTCGACTCCTCGCCGTTTTTCCGGTGCTCTACTTGCTCGGCAACGGCTTGCGAGCGAGCCTGATTTCTTCGATCAATCTTGCGCAGATGAGCGAGTTCTCCCTGGTGATCGCGTCACTGGGACTGGCTCTAGATCAGATCAGCTCCGAGCTTGTCGGCACTTTGACTTTTGTGTTCGCGATCACTTCGGTCCTGTCGACCTATCTCGTCGCTAACAATCACGAAATCCAACGCTGGCTCGGCCGGCTGCTGGTGAAGATAGGGTTTACGGGTACCCGGGGTTTTAGCGATGAGGTCACCGAAAAGGAAGCGGAAAACTCGATTGTGTTTCTCGGTTGCTTTCGCGAGGCCAGCTCGATTCTTTACGAAATGGAGTTGCAGTGCAAAGAAACCGACGGCGACGCCGTTATTGGCCAGATCCTGGTGATTGATTTTAATCCTCATGTGCTGCAAGGACTGAAGCGGCGAGGGATCCAATGTCTCTATGGCGACGTCGCGCACATGGGCACTCTTCAACACGCCCAAATCCAATCGGCAAAAATCGTTGCGTGCACGATTTCGGATGCGGTTCTGAGGGGAACGACCAATCTGCGGCTCCTGCGCCAGGCGCGACGCCTTTGTCCGAACGCACAGGTGGTCGCGGCGGCCGACGATATCGCATCCGCCGTCGAGCTATACGAACAGGGCGCCGATTTCGTTTACATCGCCAGGCTGCATTCGGCCCGCCACATGGCCGACCTGATCGCGCGCGCGGTCCAGGATGAAAATGGCTTCAAGGAGTTCCGGGAAGAAGAGTTGCAACTCTTAAAGCAACGGCAGGAGGTGCTCCAGTAACGTGTCGTTATAGGGAGCCAATCCAAGAGCGAATCGTCCGGGTATCGCTAGACTGAGGGCTTCTCGGCCCTTGGGTTGATTTGCCCTCGGCGCTGACGGCAACGACTTGGGCGCGTTCTCGCGCGCTAACGATCGGGAGAGAGGCGTCGTGTAGCAAGGTACAAGGCCCCGAATCCCGATAAACTATGCAGAGTGCTCGAATCCCTGGGCGCAAACAGGGATCTGAAATATTAAGTCACCTGAAAAAAAGACGACGTCAGCGCCAGCACAAGCAGGCAGGTCCAGTGCATGAGCAAACAAGGTAAAACACTCTCCGAACGCTCACGCGCCATACCCGAACTAATGCCAAAGAGCAGGGCGGCGGCGAACGTCAACTCCAAGCTGGGGGAAAAGAAAGGAAGAAACCGAGGAAGGGACCAGAGAGCATAGAGCACGCTGGAGATAAAGACCGGCCAGGAAAGAAACCACGGACCGCCAGAATACTGCGTCGTGAAGCGCTGTGCCAAGATGCCATGTAAGAGGCTTCGAAATAGCAGCTCGGCAACCACGGGAAAAGCGAGAACGACAGCCCACTCGGTCCAGGGGTGTTGAAGTAAAGTTTGCGGCGGCATTAGCGCAATGTCAGAAATCCAGGCGCCTCCCACCGCCCCTCCAAACAGAGTCCCGGGGAGTAACAGCAGCCAATCGGAACCGGCCGGCCGGCAAAGTCCGAATAACTTCCGTCCGCTGCGCATAGCGAAAAGAAGCAGCAGGACCGTGAGACCCCCGAGCACGCCGGCATAGGTTCCCGCTTGACCGCGAAAGTAGCGCTCGAGGGAACCCGACGGATCGTTAAGGCGTGCCAAAGAATAAGTGCTCATCATGGACGCAACCACGATAGCCACGTTTCCTAGTATGCCGATCGAAAGGGACCACAAACGCTGCACTTTCGTCGGCCCACGGTAGGCCTCGCCGATCGCGTCGGCGATTTGTCGTGGTGTGAGCGATGTTCCGGTGGCTCGCGGCGAGCCGCCGATTTCGGCTGAGCCGCCCCACCGGTTGCCGGAGCGTCGGGTTCCCGCGGCCGGATCGATCAGATTCAGCTTCGGGTAGGCGTTCTCTAAAGATGCCGGGAGAAATGTTTCGACCTGGCGCAACGTGTAAGTCTTACGGCCACTTTTTAATATGATGACGCCGAGGCGCTTGCCGTGCAGCCGGCGTAGCTGTGACTCCACTTCATAAATCCCCATGTCACCCTGACAAACTATTGCCAGTTGTTTGTTGCCGATATCGACGCGCGCCATTTCCTTGACCTCGATAACGCCTTCGAAGTGATGCGAGGAGTAAATGATCGCGTCGATGGCGCGCAGGACTTCCGCCGTGTATTCCAGGAAGTCGATCTCCTGCCATTTCCCCTCCTTTTTTAGCGCTACTTCTTTGCTCCGCCACTGTTCCAACTGTGAAAAAACGGATGCCTGGAGCTCGACCGGGAAACCGCACAGTTCTTGCATCTCCAGTCCGTGGGCATCAATCAAGCCTTGAAGCCGGACAAACGGCACGACCTTATTGCGTATTTCCGGGTCGACGTCATTGATCCGCATGTGGTTAAGCAACAGCCAGATGGCAAGGATCGTATCGAGATCCGGGTCGTTGGCGTGGATCGTCCAGTCTCGTGCCTGAAAATCCATTCCCTTACGAATCAACACCAGTGCCTGCTCGCAGGTCGCCAAAGTGAAGGATCGGACGCAGCCTTCGTGATGGTCAAGATTGAAAACAGCTTTTTCCACGTCGAGAAACGGACCACCCTCGGCGGCTCCGTCGAGATAAATGGTTCCTGGCTGGGCTTTACGGGCGGCGCCGGACGGCACTGCCATTCCTCGATCAATTTTCACGGACAGGGTAGGCGACTCGCTGCAACGCAATTCCCGCTGTTCGCTTTCTTCTCGAATCGAGTAGCGATCCGGAAGCTCAACCGCGCCGGGTTCCGGGGGCGAGTTTTGCTGGTTCAACGGTGTACCGTCGTCGGTGCTATTACGGGGATCTAGGCTTGAAAGTTCCTTTTGAGGCATGGCCGATGGAATTCTTGGATTCAGTTAATATCTTCCCATCGCTCCGCTAACGGGGCCGTTACGCGTTCGATAGGGCGGATGGGTAGCCCAGCTGAAATGTTAATCGAAGCCTATCCAATCACGCGCCGCCATGTCAAATTATATCGCGCTTGGAAATTGAAGGGGAGGCTCGCGCCTGATGCGCCCATTCACTACCTGCCGTCGGGGTTTACCCGGGTGACCAACCGCTGTTATGCGCCGCAGGCCCAAGTGAATGATTTGAACCGGGGAGGAATAGTGCCGCGATTCCACGTGGTTTCACTATGGATAAATTCGGTGATACACACCCGGGGAACCGGGGACCATGCTCATGAGCGCGCGCATCCGTTTGGAGCGTGGGGAGGACTGTTCTCTTTGATGCAACCACTCGGCGCTGTCGGACACCTTATCATTTATCAACTCGTACATGGTTGCGAAGCTGCGCTCACCGTCCACTATGTGGTAGCGCCGCGCATCGATGACGCCGGGGACTGTGCGATAGGCAGGGATATACTCGGCGTTGTACCACTCGTTCCATTCGGCATCCGCACCGTCCGGCACGGACATGCGACCGATCTGGAGCGCCGCCGCCATCCCGCGATCGGGATTTTCCAACAGGCTTGGAAAGATCTACTGGCCGACGATTCGCGTCAGGTTTTTGCCGGTCACTCGCGGTGACATACGGATTTCCCAGGGCGTGCGCTTCCGTCCGGTGAACTCCGGGCTGCGCACGGCCTCAACGCCCGTCAGTTCATAGACGGCCAGATATTTCGGGCCTCCACGGGTAGCGACATAGCGCGCCGCGTCGAGAAAACCCGGCAACCCCCAGCAGTACCGTAGATGCTCCGTATTGTACCAAGCATTAGATTCTTCCTCGTTCTTCGGGTCGAAAGGTCCGTGTAGACTAAGAACAATCCCTCTCCTTTTCTTGCCATGGCGATCCTCCACTGTTTACGTCACTGGTCACGTCGGGCGTATCGTCGTCCCGAGGTGACCCGGATTTCACCGATCGTAGAATGAGTAGACACCGGCCTTCGTTTCATAGTCAATGGGGCTGAGATTGCCCAGTGACTGATGGCGACGCTGGCGACCGAAAAACCTGGTCGAAATACGCAAGAACCTTCCCGTTTGAGAATTCCCGAAGGCGCCGGATTCACTGCCGCCGATTGTGAGCGATCGGCTTTGCCAATCGGAACGATCGACACCACGACTGGGCCGTGAGTGTCGCCGGTCGGGTCACTGAACCGCTACTGACTTGCGAAGCCGTTTTGGCGGAGACCGCCTTTCACTTGCGAAACGTCCCCCTCGTTGTCGCCATGATCCACGACGGACTGATCGCTCTCGCTTTCGACTGCCAAGACCATTTGCCCCAACTCGCTGCCCTCGCGAGCCGCTATGGCGATCGCCATCCCGATCTAGCCGATCTTTGCCTCATCCGCATGAGCGAGCTATTCCCCCGCCACAGCGTTATCACGGTGGATCGCGAAGATTTCCGGGTCTACCGGAGGAACAGGCGCGAAGTCATCCCGCTTATTTGTCCGCCTCATCCATGAACAACTCAGACTTGAACCCGGAAATCGTTCAAGTTGCTTCAACATTCAGGCGGATCAAAAGGCAGCCGGAACCAATGAAGCAAGTTAAAGACGGCTCGGCCGCGCGGCGGAGTTAGCAATTCGTTCAAGGTTCCGTGTTCAATGTCTGCCCTGAGCTTGGCGAATGGGTTCAAGGTTGAAAGCCGAACAATCGGAGCTTGGATGAAATGGGTTTGGACCAATCCGTCGAGCCGCAGGTAAGTTGTGAGTGATCGGATTGTGCGGTCGGGACGATTGATCGAAAGATTGTTTGCGTATCCACGCACCGATCCCAAATATGCGTAGCGCACGTCAGCCGGTCAGGCGGCACCGCTAGTCTTGCTGAGGCTGACCCTTTATCGTTTTGTGATCGGCCGATTGCGAACGGGCAATAAAAACGACGGCGATCTTATCTTCGTAGACCAGCTCAAAGCGAGAATCCATCCGTAACAAGGATGCCAATGGAAACTCAACGCCCGCAATAATCAATCGCGATGCGGCGAGATGTGGGTCGGATGACCACTTTTGCTTCCCTATCCAGGTTTCATGGATGTCGATGACGCGCTTGTCCCCATGGACGTTCCCCCTCCCATCAACAATAACCGGGACGCGCGGAAGTCGCCATAATAGATAGCCGCCCCAATCGAAGTGGTTATAGAGCGGGCCGGTATACTTGTGTTCTTCAACAAACGCCGCCGCCGAAACAGGAAATTTATCCGCCACCGCCTCCTGGAGACGGAACTCAGAAAGATCTCGCCTTACACACACGACGCCTGAGGCTATGATCAGCATCACCACAGCACTAGCGGCTCGGTGTCTAGTGATAGCGAATGAATCATGCCCTATTCTCCCCCCCCATACCGCGGCAACCACAGTGACAGATGATACGGCAACAACCCACACGTCGCGGCGTGCGCGAAATGAGAGAAACGCCCCTGTAATCAGGAGCAGCATCAGAAAAGGTCGTTTCTCCCGCCACCATCCTAGTGAAAAGGTAGCTCCCAAAAGGGTTGCCAGCACGAACCAATCCCAAAGTCCACGAAATTTCGGCGCGGCCATTTCACCGACATAGTCAAAAAATCCCGTCTGCTCGATAAATAAAATGACGGGTTGATAAACAAAGACATGATAGGGATTGAGCAGGGTCGCCGCTCCACACGCAAGCGTGACCAGGAACAAGAAGCGAAATGACCTTAGCCACCCCTCAGTGTCGGGATCCCGGCTTCGGCGCAGTCTTTCGAGCAAGGGTTCAGCGGCGGCAAGTCCCAACACAAAAAGACCATAGACAAACTGGATGTGGAGGTTCGCCCACAACAAAAACAGCGGAGGCAGCCATAGCAACTTGCGAAGATTTCCCGATTGCCGGGCGGCGAAGAGAATGTCCAGTTCGACAACAAAGAACAATATGGTGAAGAGCCACGGACGCGGGCTCAGGAGAGGCTTCATCGCAAGGAGCCCTGCTGCTGTTAGCGCGACCTCGCTCGAAAAAGGCAGCGCATACCTACGCACAAGCTTGTGCAACGCCACGGCAATTAACAAAGACAATATCAACGAATAAAGGATGAGTCCCCAAAGACCGAACCAACGGTGTAGACCGTACACGAGCACCTCAAAAAGCCAGCTATAAGCAACCCAGAGCTTTTCGCCAGCGTAGGTCGAAAACGGATCCGTCCAAGGGACCGCTCTATGCTCGACGATCCACTCCCCGGTTCTCATGTGCCACCAGATATCCGGATCAATGATCGGGATAAGCACCAACAGGCCGGGCACCGAATAAAGCGCCGTCAGAAGCACCACACGGCGTACAGTCTTTTCCTGCTGCCTTAGATTGTCGTTCATGTCTTTGAGGGTTGATGGCAAAGCAGTGACACGCTCAGATGACCTGAAATCGCACGGTAGAGCGAAGAGATCAGTTAAACAAGGAATTGTAATTAGGGAACATAATACTATTTTTCTCGACGTTCGCTAGCCGGACATTCCATCTTTCCCACTGCCAGATCACGACCGGTCAATTTTTCAAGCGACTCTACGAATTGCGCGCTTCCCGCAGGCCGATCCGCGCGACTTCCAATGAGCAATGTCATCTGGATGCCTTGTTCATGGTGACCGATAAGACACTCGGGCCATTCTTCACTCATCCCATCGGGTTCAGATCCTTTAACAGCGAAGCGCCGCGGCTCACGTTCAGATGAGACCGAGCAGTGGTCCGTTAGTTTGCATCATTGTCCGGCCCGTGGCCCTGGAGAAGGAGCGGTGAGGGTGGCGGCGACTCGCTTTCCGAGAGCCTGATTGAGTCCAACCCAGTCGGGATCTTTTTGTTAGAGAACCGGAAGTGAAAAGCAAAACATCAAAGACTGACACGGAAGATTCTCCTCGCTTGGGCCGTTTTGAGGTAGACTCAAGGATGGTTGACAGTGCGCGCATGCTTGTGCGATCAATCATGCTAAAGGCTCGGCGTGTGAAACTTGGAGTTCATCAGAAGAGGCTGGTTTTATGAAATGTTCCAATCTCGTCCGCGGCGTGCTTTGTTGCCTGTTTTTTTTCGCGGTTACAACTCTTCACGCGCAATCGTCGCCGTCCCTTGTGGAAGCTGCGAAGAAAGAGGGCAAACTCGTCTACTATACCGTCTTGACGCTTCCCGAGAGCCGGGCCCTGGTGACGGCCTTCGAAAAAAAGTATCCCTTCATTAAAACTGAATTGTTCCGCCTCGAAGGGGACAAGATGCGCGCGAAGATCGCGACGGAAGCGCGAGCCGGCCGCCACACGGTCGACGTCACTTCAAATAGCATTACTAACATCGGGCTGCTCATGCGCGACGGCATGCTCGCACGCTACCAGTCCTCTGCGCGCGAGCGGATCTGGCCGGGACTTAAAGACCGCGACGGTTACTGGACGGGTCTCTATGTCCGTCTGTACGTGATCGCGTACAACACCAAAATGGTTGCGCCGCGCGACTGGTGGGATCTGCTTGACCCCAAGTGGAACGGGGAAAAGATCGGGCTGGATGAAGAGATCGAATTGTACGGCTCCCTCGTAGTTCGCTGGGGAAAAGAAAAGGCGCAAAAGCTATTTAAGGGACTCGCAGGTCAAAAACCTATGCCACGCCGTGGTCACACCCTTATTTCTCAGATGATGGCCGCGGGGGAATTTCCCGTTTCCATTGGTTACGGAAATCGCATTGAGGAAATGAAAGGCAAAGGGGCGCCTGTGGACTGGGCAAGCACGGCCGATCCCGTCGTCGCCTCGCCCAGCGTGATCGGGATGTTTGCGCAACCGCCCCATCCGAAGGCAGCGCAGCTGTTTATTGACTTTGCCCTTTCGGCGGACGGCCAATCTCTGTTGAGAACTTTCGACCGAGTCGCCGCCCATATGGATATTCCCGCCCCTGTACCTAAGCTCGATCTTAAGAGCCTGAAGGTCTTCTTTGTCGACACCACAGTTCCCGGGCGATTCGAGGAGTTTCAAAAAGATTACCAGGCGATTTTTCGCTGACCGGGGTCAAAAAGCGGACTGCTTTTCTTTTCAATTTTAGGACGCCCGCGCGCCCGCGGCGCCGTTGTTGGTCTTGTCTTCGAGCCTCTAAGCCCAGAGCCTGTTCACGGTTCAGCCCGGATTCCGCAGTTGAAGTTACAATCTCTACCGAGCGAGACTTTCTATGAGGCTTGTCAAGCCCCCCCTATCAATTTTTTTCATGCCGCCTGGCGCATCTTCTGTCGGGCGATGTTTGCCAGGTGGTAGTTTTCGTCATAAGGTTTATTATCTCTCCACATCACAAAAATAATCTTCAGCCACTTCGCCCCCAAAGCCCTAAGCGCTTGGGGATGGCGGTGCCCCTTGGCCCGTTGGTCCCGATAGTAGGCGTTGGCCCATTCGCTTCGATTGAGCGAGGTAAACGCCAACCAGTACGCGGCGTAGCGCAGGTGCTTGTTACAGGAAAAACGAAACTGTACGAAACGGCTCTTGCCACTCGCTTTAGTCACCGGCACCGCTCCCGCCTCGGCTTGAAGATGCCTAAAGGATTCCCAGCGACTCTTGGCATCCCCCAGCTCAGCCCAAAGCATGGGCACGATGGTCCCACTCTTTCCTCCCGGCAGCGTCTCTACCAGCTTAGCTGCCGGCATAGAGGCGAAAAAACTTTTAACTCTCTCGCTGTAGCTCTCCACTGCTGGAAGCAAGGCCTCAAGCTGAACCAGCAGAGCGCCCAGCAATTGCGCTTTGGCTCGAACCACGTGCTGAGGGACCGCCAGTTGAGGCTTGTGGAGCTTCTCCCACAGCTCGTTACAGCGCGCCTCACCCAAGTGATGCTCGCGCTTGGCAAAGCGGTTCCAGTTCCTGCGGCTAAGCTCACAGAGAGCCTGTGGGGTTGGATACTGTTTAAGAAAATCCAGGGCAATCTGAGATTCCAGATCGCTAAAGACCTCCAAGGGCCGAGGGTAGTACTCTTTGAGCGTGACCTTGAGCTGATTGAGCAGCCGGGCTTTTTGGCGCACCAGGCGGTGGTGATCCCGAGTGATCATCTTAAGTTCCTGGGCCTCATGGGAGTCGGGCTCCAGCGCTCTCAAGTGAGCATGATCGGTCCTAACAAACTCCGCCAAGACGTAAGCGTCAAAAGAATCACTCTTGGACTGGCTCATGCGAAACCGATCCCTGACCCGATTCAACGCCTTGGGATTGACAGGATAAACCACCACCCCGTGATCCAAAAGAAACTCCACAATCCGCCCGTGCGGCTTCTCGATGGCCGCCCAAAGTTCTATCTCTTCCGCCTTACGCTCGTGGAGCCAGCGGCCAAACTCGCCCATCCCTTCTGGACTCTGCACCACCTTCATCTCGACTACCTTCTTGCCTTGTGGATCACTGACCCACACCTGATGAAACTCATCGGCCCAATCCACTCCCAAATAGTATCGCGTCACTTTCTCTTCCTCCTTCCTTGTGTTCTTCCAATCCCAAGGGCTGTGAACGGAATGTTCGCCTTATATCGGTCCTCGAAGGGACAACTTTCTATTGAACCTTTGTCTCCGTTCTTTTGCTGGTCGGGACAGTCTCGCTCTGATCCTGAACCGGATAAGGTGTGAGAGGTCCTCAGCCAGCAAGCTCTTGAAATTGGCGTTGCTAAGATGATCTCTTATAACACTTCCTCCTACACAACTAATATAAGGTGTGAGACTGGAGT
>Ga0214473_10007017_pt1 | contig 13397 bp, 12 predicted proteins | sample RVTome_7_FD_203509 | JGI IMG/M metagenome (GOLD analysis project Ga0214473, IMG submission 203509) | Soil microbial communities from uranium-contaminated site in the Upper Colorado River Basin, Wyoming, United States - RVT98D197 | ecosystem: Environmental > Terrestrial > Soil > Contaminated >...
TGAGGCAACCCCCCTCAAACCCCCCGTGCCAAGGGGGGACGCCAGGAGACGCTAAACACAAACGGGGCGGCCGCCCCGACCCGCCTCGCCGTTCGATTGACTCGTCGAGCACCGCGCCGGACAGGTCATCGGCGCGGTGGGGGTCGGGCGAGGCCGACCGAGTTATCGGGCGTTCGGCGGGTCGTAACCGACACGTAACGCAGCAACGCGAGGTTGACCGGCAGATCGAAAACATATACGCTTATGCATATATGACCACAGCCCTGGCAACCACGCCCGACGTTTTTCGTGCCTTTGCGGACCCCACCCGGCTGCGGATCCTCAACCTCCTGCTGGAACGGGAGGTGTGCGTCTGCGACCTGTGTGGGGTGCTTGGCGTGATCCAACCCAAAGTGTCGCGGCACCTGGCTTATCTGCGGCAGGCGGGTCTGGTCGAGGTCCGCCAGGACGGCAAGTGGAAGCACTATCGAATCAAGCGCGATGCACAAGGGCTGGAGCGCACCCTGATCAATTGCGTGAAATCCTGTCTTCGCGGAATCGACGTATTGCAGGAGGACCTTAATCGCCTGCGGAGCGGCCAAGGTGCGTGCTGTCAATAAGGGCAGCGTCGCGGAGGCGACGTTTTCGGAGCAAGGATGATGGATCGCGCGTGCACGGCGGACGCAATCCGGGAACGCAAGCAGCTTTCGTTTCTCGACCGCTTCTTGACGCTTTGGATCTTCCTGGCGATGGCGGTTGGTGTGGGCGGCGGCTACTTCTTTCCTGGGGTCGAAGGCTTCATCAACCGCTTCCAGGTCGGCACCACGAACATCCCCATCGCCATCGGCCTGATCCTCATGATGTATCCGCCGCTGGCCAAGGTGAAGTACGAGGAACTCGGCGACGTATTCCGCGACTTCAGGATTCTGGGCCTTTCCCTCGTTCAGAACTGGGTCATCGGCCCGATCCTGATGTTCGCGCTGGCCGTGCTGTTTCTCAACGGCTACCCCGAATACATGGTCGGGCTCATCATGATCGGGCTGGCCCGTTGCATCGCCATGGTCATCGTGTGGAACGACCTGGCCAAAGGCGACACCGAGTACGCGGCCGGGCTCGTCGCGTTCAACTCGATCTTCCAGGTGCTCTTCTACTCGGTCTACGCGTGGTTCTTCATCACCATCCTGCCGCCGCTGTTCGGCCTCCAGGGCGCCGTGGTCGAGATTACCATCGGTCAAATCGCCGAGAGCGTGATGATCTACCTGGGCCTACCGTTCCTGGCCGGCATGATCACACGATTCGTGATGCTCAAGACCGTGGGGCGGGTGTGGTACGAGTCGAAGTTCATTCCGATGATCTCGCCCATCACGCTGGTCGCCCTGCTGTTCACGATCCTGGTAATGTTCTCGCTCAAGGGTGAGTATATCGTCCAGCTTCCGCTCGACGTGGTGCGCATCGCCATCCCGCTTTGCGTCTACTTCGTCGTCATGTTTCTGATTTCGTTCTGGATGGGCAAGAAGCTCGGCGCCGACTATTCGAAGACCACCACGATCGCGTTCACCGCCGCGAGCAACAACTTCGAACTCGCGATCGCGGTCGCCGTTGCCGTGTTTGGGATCGGCTCAGGGGCGGCGTTTGCCGCGGTCGTCGGACCGCTGGTCGAAGTGCCCGTGTTGATCGGCCTGGTGCATGTGGCCTTCTGGTTCCGACGGAAGTACTTCGTGATAGCAACTCACACCACGGCGGCCCTCGTGGGCTGACGTGGATGAGCATATGCGATCTAAATCGATCGTCGGCTTTTTGGATGAGGAGTCCTGCAATGGGAATGAACTTGTGCTCAGTGATCGCAGTTGTGCTGGCGCCGCTTGCCTGGCCTGCGCTGGCCGAGGACGGGAACGAGTCCCAGCAGAAGGTAGGGCCGGCCGCGGCCGCCGGGTCTGTCGAAGATCAGTACCAACCGTCGGGCGTCCAGGCGCTCGACAACGCATCCAAACACGGTAAGTACGCATTCCTGTTCTTTTATCGAGACGAGGATGCACGAACGGAGCAGTTGCGCACGGTGTTCGATGGTGCGGTCGCGAAGATCGCCGATCGCGCCGAATCGTTCATCATTCGCGTGGATGATCCCGCCGAGAAGGAGATCGTAGATCGGTTCAAGGTCAGCCGGGCGCCGATGCCCCTTGCCTTCTCAGTTGCCGCGAATGGCGCCATCATTCAGAGCTTCCGACAGACGTTTACCGAACAACAGCTTTTCGATGCGTTCGCGAGCCCTGGGATGGAGGCCTGTCTCAAGGCCCTGCAGGAGCGCAAGTATGTCCTGCTCTGTGCTCAGAACGGGGAGACTCAATTCAATGACGAGGCGATGAGGGGGGTTCAGGATTTTGTGGCTGACCCCCGCTACGGCAGATCCACTGAAATCGTAACCGTTGACCCGAGCAACGAGCAGGAAGTGGATTTTCTGGCGCGGTTCGGACTCAATTCGAGCCCCCAGGAGGCCGTCACGCTCTTGCTGGCGCCGCCTGGAAGGGTCGTGGGCACGTTTACCGGAGCGACCGACAAAAACACACTCCTCGCCGCGGTCACGCAACCCAAGTCCGGCGGCTGCTGTGGCGGTGGTAGTGGTAAGAGTACCTGTGGTAAATAAGGCCGCGCATAGGAGAGAAACACGTGCACCTTAGAAAACTCGTATGGCGCGAAATCTTCGAGCGCAAGAACCAGCTTGCGACGAGTTTTCTTGCCATCTTCCTGGGTATCACGGCCATCGTGGCCATCAAGAACATCACCTTCTATTCGGAGAAGGCGGTCGCCCGGGAGCTCGATGCGCTGGGCGCCAACATCCTGGTTCTGCCGAAGTCCGCCACGGTGCAGGATTACTACAGCGCCGACATGCAGGACGACGAATTCCCCGAGGAATACGTCACCATGCTGACCATGTCGGACCTGCAGGGCTTGGACAATCTCTCGCCGAAACTCTCCGTCCCGATAGAGATTCGCGGGAGGAAGGTCACGCTAACGGGCATACTGCCGAAGAGCGAATTCCAGGTCAAGGGAATGTGGGAAGGAGCCGGCATCTTCTCGCTCCCGGCAGAGGGGTGTGGAAATACCGCGGAAGTTCCGGATGCCTTCAAGCCTCCGGTCGAGGAAACCCTGGTGCGCAAACGGGTCATCGATGATCTGGGTGACAACGAGGCACTGGTCGGCGCTGACGTGGCCGCATTGATTGGCGTCCAAGACGGTGACGACATTGAGGCACTTGGCGAAACTTTCATCGTGACCGCCGTCCTGCCGCAAACCGGGACCGTCGATGACTCGCGCATGTTCGTCCATTTGCACGCCGTGCAGAGGCTCTCCGGTAAGGGGCCGGTGATCAACGCCATCGAGATTGTGGGCTGTTGCCAGGCAATCTCCGCCGGCCTGGTGCAGAAGATCAACAAGCTGCTCCCCGACGCCAAGGTGGTGACGGTCACGCAGGTCGTGGATACGCAGATCAAGACCAATCACATGATGGCCAGCCTGTCCACGGTGTTCCTGGTGATCATCGTGCTCGTGGGCGGTGCCAGCATCGCCAACTACATGTACGCCAACGTCTTTGAGCGACGCCGCGAGATCGGCACGCTCATGGCCCTGGGAGCAGGCTCCTCCTTGATTTTGCAGATGTTTCTGCTGAAGGGGCTGCTGCTCGGACTCGTCGGTGGCATCGGCGGCTACATTCTCGGGACTGTGTTTGCGGTGACGTTCGGACCACGATTGGCGGGAATTGCCGTCATGCCCATGCCGGTGTTGGTGCTCTGGGCCGTCGGACTGTCCGTGGGTATCGCGCTCGTGGCAAGCTGTCTTCCGGCGCGGAACGCGGCGCGCCTCGATCCCTGCGCCACGTTTCAGGAGGTTTGATCCATGCTACGAATGGAAGGGGTTAGCAAGAGCTACAACCATCGGACGTCGGCCGTAACGGCACTACGCGATGCCAATGTGCGAATGAACCGCGGCGATTACGTGTCCATCGTCGGGCCAAGCGGCAGTGGCAAGAGCACGCTTCTGCTCATGCTTGGCGGGATGTTGTCGCCAACGCACGGGCGAGTGTTCGTTGACGGCGCCTCTCTGTACGACATGACGCCGAATGAGAGGGCGGCTTTCCGAAAGAAGAACATAGGGTTCGTGTTTCAGACGTTTAATCTCGTGCCGTACTTAACCGCGGTTGAGAATGTCCAGATCCCACTCTTTCTGGCGGGAAAAGACGAAGCGGTACAGCGAGTTTGTGCGACGGAACTGTTGGAACGCGTCGGGCTGGGAGACCGGCTGGACCACAAGCCGTCGGAGTTGAGCGTGGGCCAACAGCAACGCGTCGCACTGGCCCGCGTGCTGGCCAACGACCCTGCCGTCATACTCGCGGACGAACCGACCGGAAATCTCGACCCGGAGACGGGCCGGCAAGTGATCGATTTCTTCGATGAACTCAACGAAGAGGGCCGCACGATCGTGATGGTCACCCATGATCCCAGCGCCGCGGAGCGCGCCAGGACGACGCTTCGACTCGTCGAAGGCACGGTGCTCAACGGGAAAGCTGAGTCCATCTGTGCCGGGTATGCATGAACCAGCGGCCACAACACCGTGGCGCAAAAAAACGGTCCTCTTCCTGTGCACGGGCAACTCAGCCCGAAGCCAGATGGCCGAGGGTCTTCTTCGACATCTGGCCGGCGACCGGTTCGAAGTGCACAGTGCCGGCCTCCACCCCCGACCGATCCATCCGCTCGCCGTGGAGGTCATGCGGGAATTAGGCATCGACATCAGCGGTCAACGCTCCAAGAGCATGGCCGACGTGCAATCCGTCGGCCCCGTCCTGGTCCTGATCATCGTGTGCGCCAACGCGGAAGCCGGCTGCCCGGACACGTATCGGCCCGTGTCTGTCCGGCTTGCGTGGCCATTCGACGATCCCTCGAAGGCGAGCAGCGGGCGAGCGACACAGGTGGAGAGATTTCGCCGGGTGCGGGATGAGATTCGTGCACGGATAGAAAAATGGCTGCGGGAAGAGCTACCGCGCGAGTGGCTGAAACGGAAGGACACCGCAGAATGAAAAAGCGTGTGCTGATACTGTGCACCGGCAACTCCTGCCGCAGTCAGATGGCCGAAGGCTGGTGGCGAAGACTTGGCGGCGACGCCTGGGACGTGTTTTCGGCCGGCTCGAAGCCCGCCGGGTGCGTGCACCCGCTGGCCGTCGACGTCATGCGAGAAGTAGGCATAGACATCTCCAATCAAACAAGCAGGCACATCGAGACGGTCGCTGATCAGTCGTATGACCTCGTGGTGACGGTCTGCGACGGCGCCACGCAATCGTGCCCGACCCGAGCTGCTTCCGAGCCGCGTGGCTTCAGCCCGCGCGAAGGTCCGTGTCCCGGACGTTCCCGAGCCGCGTGGCTTCAGCCTGAGCGAACGTACGGCGTCGCGGGTGATCCGAGCACTGCGTGCGTTCGCGCAGGCTGAAGCCCTGCGGCTCAGATGGTCGCGTGACCTGCGAAACGCCGTACGGAGGATCGCATCGGCACACCGAACGGCCTGCCCCCGCGGGCTTGCCTGTGCAGCGGCTTGATCCTAACCTACATCCCGCGCCGAGGGCGCGGTTGGGAGACGCCGATGGCCCACCGTTACATCGCCGACCTGAAGCCCGGTGATCGCCTCGAGGATCAGGTCTTTCTGATCCGCTCCAAGGACCTGCGCACGACCACCGAGGGTAAGCTCTACATCCACGCGGTGTTCGTGGACAAGACCGGCCAGCTCGTGGCCCGGATGTGGCAGGCCACCGAGGGCATGTTCAAGGCCATGCCCGAGGGGGGCTTCATGGGCTTCAAGGGGCGGCTGGAGAACTACAAGGGCAACCTCCAGTTCATCATCGAGGGGCTGCGGATCGCCGACCCAGGGACCTATGACCCGGCCGATTTCCTGCCCGCCACGGAGAAGGACCGCGAGGCGCTGTGGCGGCGGCTGGTGGAGCTGCTCGGGGCCATCCAGCATGCGGACTTGAAGGCGCTGGTCGAAGAGTTCCTGGCCGACGAAGCGATGATGGAGCGGTTCCGGGCGGCGCCGGCCGCGGCGGTCATGCACCACGCCTACCTCGGCGGCCTGCTCGAGCACACCGTGACGCTGCTGGAGGTGGCCACGCGGGTCATCCCCCTGTACCCCAAACTGAGCCTCGACCTGGTGCTCGCGGGGCTGTTCCTGCACGACATCGGCAAATCGGCGGAGCTGACCTTTGCGACGACGATCGGCTACAGCGACAGCGGCCAGTTGTTGGGGCACATCGTTCAGGCGGCGATGTGGATCGAGCAGAAGGCGGATGCCGTCGCCGCCAAGCGGGGCCGGCCGTTTCCCGAGGAACTCCGCTGGGTGCTGGAGCACATCGTGGTAAGCCATCACGGCAGCTACGAGTTCGGCAGCCCCAAGTTGCCCGCGTTGCCCGAGGCGGCGGCGGTGCACTACCTGGACAACCTGGACGCCAAGGTGCACATGTTCCTGGCCGAGATCAAGGGGCATCCCGATGACGGCAGCCGCTGGACCAACTACAATCGGGCGCTGGAGACCAAAGTCTTCCGGCCCGACATCATGGGGACCCGCGGCGGCTGACGGTTCCCCCGGCCGCCCTTGACACGCCGCCCGCCGCTTGGCGGCGGCGATCGCGGAGCGATCGGCACGCTTCGCGTGGGGCGGCGTGTCAAGGGCGACAGGTTCACCACATGCGGTTCACGCAGCTCACCGAGGATCAGGTCCGGCAGATGCTGGGGGCCATCGGCGCGGACTCCATCGACGCCCTCTTCTCCACCGTGCCGGACAGGCTCCGGCTGAACCGGGCGCTCGGCATTCCCAAGGGAATGAGTGAGCTGGAGATCCTCAGGAACACGGAGGCGCTGGCCGCCAAGAATCACGGCGCCAACGAATTGGTCTGTTTCCTGGGCGGCGGGGCCTACGACCACTTCATCCCCACGGTGGTCGACGCCACGGCGGCGCAGACGGAGTTCCTGACCGCGTACACGCCCTACCAGGCGGAAGCATCCCAGGGGATCCTCCAGCTCTTTTATGAGTTCCAGACCATGGTGTGCCAGCTCACTGGCATGGAGGTCGCCAATGCGTCCATGTACGAACTGGCCAGCGCCGCCGCCGAGGCGGTGATCATGGCGACCAACATCACCCGACGCAGCCGCGCCGTCATCGCCGAATCGGCCCACCCCGACCTGCCCCGCGTTTTGCGGACCTACGCGGAGCAGCGCGGCATCGAAGTGGTGACGATCCCCGCGGCGAACGGCACCGTCGATCGGGAGGCGCTGTCCGCAGCGCTGAATGACTCGACCGCGGCCATCGTGGTGCAGTCGCCGAATTTCTTCGGCTGCATCGAGCGGATCGACCAGCTTATTCCCCTGGCGCACCAGCACGGGGCGCTCGCGGTCATCGCCGTGGATCCGATTTCGTGCGGACTGCTCAAGCGCCCGGGCGACTTCGACGCCGACATCGTGGTGGCGGAAGGACAGTCACTGGGGATTCCGCTGCAATACGGCGGCCCGTACCTGGGCATGCTCGCGGGGCGCCAGGCGTACCTGCGGAAGATGCCCGGGCGCGTGGTGGGGCTGACCCGCGACCTGGAGGGACGTCGGGGATTCTGCCTGACGCTGCAGACCCGCGAGCAGCACATCAAGCGGGAACGGGCCACCAGCAACATCTGTACGAATCAGGGGCTGCTGGCCGTCCGGGCGGCGATCCACATGGCCGCCATGGGCCGCTGCGGCATCGCCCAAGTCGCCCGCCAGTGCTTCGACAAGGCCCATTACGCCGCCGCCGAGATCGGCAAGACAGAAGGGTATACGCTGCGCTTCGACGCGCCGTTCTTCAAGGAGTTCGTGGTCCGCTCGCGGCGACCCGTCAAGGAGGTGCTCGCGGCGTGCCGGGAGCGCGGCATCCTCGCCGGCGTACCGCTGGTTCGGTTCGACGACGGCTACAGCGACTGCTTGCTGGTCGCGGTCACGGAGAAGCGGACCCGGGAGGAGATTGACGCCCTGGTCTCCGCCCTGGGGAAGGCGTGATGCGCCCGGACTGGGTCGACATCGGGGCTATGGTGCTGCTCGGGCTCACCGGAGCGGTGACGCTGCTGGCCGCGTTCCTGGTGTGGCGGGAAGGATACAAGCGCGGCTGGCGGGCGGCGCGGGACAAGCCGCCGACGTGTCCGCGATGCGGGTACAATCTCTCGGGCTTAAGCCAGTGCCGATGCCCGGAATGCGGGGCGGAATACTCCCTTGACCAGCTCTGGCACGCGGGGATTCTGCCCCGACCGGCCGGCGCTGCCCGACCTTCGGCCAACCGAGAGGGAGCAGGTAAGATCGACGTATGAGAGCCATACCCAAGACACGCCAGACGGATCATCCCTTGCTCTTCGAGTTGGGGGCTCCGGGTTTCTGTGCCGCGTCCTTGCCGGCGTCCGACGTGCCGGCGGCCAAGTTGACCGAGGCGGTTCCGCTGGGGCTGCTGGCCCACGAGCCGCCGCCGCTGCCGGAGGTCGGCGAGCTGGACATCGTTCGCCACTACAAGCGCCTGGCCCATCGGTGCTACAGCGTGGACGGCAATTTCTACCCGCTGGGCAGTTGCACGATGAAGTACAACCCGCGGGTCAACGAGCGGGTGGCAGCCCTCCCGGGCTTCGCCGGTCTGCATCCGTACCAGGATGAGGCCGACGTGCAGGGACTGCTGGAGCTGCTCTACCTCCTCCGCCGAGATCTGGCGGAGATCGCCGGGCTGGCGGAGGTGACCTTGCAGCCGGCCGCCGGGGCCCACGGCGAGATGACCGCGCTGATGATCATCAACGCCTATCACCGCAGCCGCGGTGAGGACCGGTCCAAGGTGCTGGCGCCGGACAGCGCTCACGGCACGAACCCGGCAAGCTGCGCCACCTGCGGCCGCCAGTCCGTCGCGGTCCAGTCCCGGCAGGACGGGCGGGTCGACGTGGACGACCTGCGGGCCAAGGTCGACGAGGACACCGCCGCCCTCATGATCACCAACCCCAATACGGTGGGCGTGTTCGACGAGCAGATCGCCGACCTGGCGGACATCGTGCACGCCAAAGGCGCCCAGCTTTATCTGGATGGGGCCAACATGAACGCCATCCTGGGCATCACCCGGCCGGGGGACTTCGGCGTCGACTGCATGCACTTCAACACGCACAAGACGTTCAGCACCCCCCACGGCGGAGGAGGGCCCGGCGCCGGACCGGTAGCGGTGGGCGAGCACCTCCGTGAGTTTCTACCGGTGCCGCAGGTCGTGCGACGCCACGATGGCACGTACGCATGGGTCAACGACCGACCCAAGTCGATCGGCAAAGTGCGCTCGTTCTACGGGCAGATCGGCGTGCTGGTGCGGGCGTATACCTACATCCGCAGCCTGGGGCACGACGGCCTGCGCGACGTCGCGGAAAAGGCGGTGCTGGCCGCCAACTACCTTGCCGCCCGGCTGAAGGGCCGCTACCAACTGCCCTTCCCACCCCCCTACGCCCACGAGTTCATCATGGTTCCGGTGTTTCCCGAGGCGAAGGTGACGGAGAACGATATCGCCAAGCGGCTCATCGACCACGGCATACACCCACCGACGATGAGCTGGCCGATCCACCACTGCCTCATGGTCGAGCCGACCGAGACGGAATCGCTGGCCACGCTCGATCGCTTCGTCGAGGCCATGCAGGACATCGCCGACGAAGTCGAGCAAGACCCCGAGACGGTTCGCGGCGCCCCGCATACCACGCCCGTGCGGCGGCTCGACGAGGTCGGCGCCAGCCGGAAGCCGAACACACGATGGAAAGCGGAGTAGCCGACGATCGCTTCAGCGGTGGTTCCTGAACGGCTATCAAGCCGGGCGTGTCACCGCCTGAACTGCGGTGCGCGATTCTGCAACATCCCCGAGCCGCAGGCTTCAGCCTGCGCGATGGTGCGGACTCGTGGGTGTCACAACATTGCGCACGGCCATATAGCTGATCGTCATCGCCATGAATCACGCTGCCACGATTCGCGTCCTGCAGGAGCCGGCGCTTGACGGGCCGACCAACATGGCCCGCGATGAAGCCCTGATGCTCCGCGTCGGGCGATCGAAGTCGGCGCCAAGCCTGCGTCTCTATCAGTGGGACCCGCCGACGATTTCGCTGGGGTACTTCCAGAAATACGCGGATTACGAATCGCTGCCTCCACCCGCAGGGCGGCTCGCCGTGGTCCGGCGCCTCACCGGCGGCGGGGCGATTCTCCACGATCTCGAATTGACCTACTCCCTGACGCTGCCTACCAGCCACCGCGTCCTCGCGGATGGCGCCAACCGCCTCTACGAGCTTGCCCACGACGCGGTCATCGCGGCGCTGGAGGATCTCGAGATCGAGTCCGCCCGCTGTGGGACCACGGACGACTCCTCGCCATCCCGTGGACCGTTCTTCTGCTTCGCGCGGCGGCACTGCTTTGACGTGCTGATCGGAGCGAGCAAGGTCACGGGGAGCGCCCAGCGGCGTACCCGCGAAGCGATCCTCCAGCACGGATCGATCATCCTCGCCAACCGTTTCGATCAGCAGCCCACCGCCGCCGTATCGTTGCCGTTCGAGCAGAGTATTCAGCATGTTCGCCGGTTGTTCGTCGAACACCTTGCGAAGGTCACTGGCGAGCCCTTCGAGCCGGGCGAATGGACGACGGAAGAGCTCGCCGCCGCCGAGTCACTGACCCCCAAGTATGCCGGAGCGGAACTCAACCGTCGGATGTGAGCAGCCTCTGCCGGCGCCGGCACGAACGTGCCCGCCACGCGATCGGTCCGCCGCTCGAATGGCCCTGGAGCCCGGTGCGTTCGCGCAGGCTGAAGCCTGCGGCTCGGGACGCTGTTGTTCGCGCAAGCTGAAGCTCGCGGCTCAGTTGGTCGCGGCATTCGCGCAAGCTGAAAGCCTGCGGCTCCGAAGGGGCGCCGTCATGGGGCTTCGTCGGGTTTATGGAAGCCGCTCGGCCATGACCGGTCCCAATAGGCGCGGCGCTCCACGTGGGTGAGGTCGCCGCGAAGGTCGCCCATGCGGAATCGAACGAGTTGAAACGGCGGCTCGGCCTCGACCACGAACCCGGTCGGCGGCCCGTCCCACTCGAGGTCCACCCGGACCGCACGGTATTGCCGATCCGAAACGACCATTCTCGATACCGCCTGGGGCACGAGCCTGGCCCGAATGGGCACGGACTCCACCTGATGATTGGACCGAAGCGGCTTGAGGATGTCGAGGTCTCGGGGTTGACCCGCGGCGGCGACATCACGGGCGATGAGCACGAGGGCTTCATACGGGACCGGCCGGCCGGTCAGCCGCCAGGTGCGATCGCCCTCGCCGCCGAAGTAGGAGAAGCTCTGCACATCCACTCCGGCGTCCGTCCAGCGAAGGTGCTTGAAAGTGGCCCCGCACCACTCCTGGCTGGAGACGACCAGCTTGAAGGGATCCAGGTCGGGACGGACGAGAAAGGCTGTGGTCAAGTAGCGATAGTTGTAGTTCTCCGTGGGGATCTCCTCGGCAATGTTGAGCTTGAAGACCGGCACGGCGTCGCCGTCGGGCGGATCCGCTTTGACACCCGAATCACGGTCCATCCATTGCCGATTGACCAGGTGAACGCGAATGTACGCCCGTTCCCGACCGTGGATGCGATCCACCGCCCGGTAATAGCACATTTCCGCCAGGCCATCGTCCCAGATCGACAGCTTGCTCAGTGACTGTGCCGCCGGGGCGGTGCCGGCGCCGGCCACCGCACCCTCGTTCGCGAAGGCGACCCGTCCAGGTGAGGGGGCGGCGCCGGCCATCAGCATCGCCGAACCGCACCCCACGATGATCGGTCTGAGTGTCACGCGTTACAGCTCCGATTCGGGACGTCCGTCGGGGCGCGGCGGGCCGAACAACTCGGCGACGTTGGGCTGCTCCAAAACGAACTCCCCGTTGACGGCCCCCTCCTTACACAACTGGTGCAAGGCCCTCACGATGGCGCCGTAATCGAGGCCCAGGCCGACGACCTCACCGTTGGGAAGGATGGAGGCGTCCGCGCCGAGCAATTGCAACAGCGGCATCAGCTCCAGCGGAGCCTTGACCGGCGGCGACACCGAGCCGCTGGTCAGGGCCACCCGCACCAGCGTGACCCCGCCCTCAGGCCCGTCGCCCGTCAGGGTAAAGCTCCCGTCGGGAGCGCGGTAGAAGACCGGAGGCGTGATCCGCAGGCCGTTATCAAAGAGGGCGATGCGGCGCTCGCCGGTGCGGCGGGCGTAGATAAAGCTCTCTGCCTGCACGGGGATGCGATCGAGAACGAAATTGTCGCCGGCTACGCGGACGGACTCGATGGTGACATCCCCGCGTCGCACCAAGGCGTCATAGACCGCAATCTGAACCCGCGGGTCCGGATCGCGGAGGAGCCGGCGCAAGGTCACCGCCGCGGAGGACACATCCTTGGCTTCCCCCAGCGCCCGGATGGCCTGGAACCGGAATGGGCTTTCGGCGTCTTCGGCGTGCAGGCTCAAGGCGTCGCTGGCGACGTGATCGCCGAGCCGCAGGCCGGCCACGGCCGCATGGAAATTGACGTAATCCTTGGGGTGGGCGTAGAGCTTCTCGACCACGGCAAGTGCCGGGCGGCCCAAACCCTCCAGCGCCTGAGCGATCGTGGCGTGGGGGCTATTGGGAAGCTGCAGCTCCTCGCCGAGGGCCAGAGCCCGTACCGCCTCGAACTGGGGGTCGCGGGACAGAAAGAGGCCGCGGAGCAGCGACAGGAAATGGCCCTCGTCGTCGGCCTGCTCCGGCGGGATGCGCACCTGCACGAACGAGGGAGAGACGGCGTCGGCTACGGCCCGCGGGCCGGGAAACTGAGCGTTGATCCGGTCCTGGATCTTGCGGGCCCAGAGGTAGGAGGGCTGGGAGAGCACGAGCCGGACGCGGCGATCCTGGGTGGTGACCCCCCCGCCGAGCACCACGCCCTGCCGGGGGTCCGTCTGGGTGGCGGCCTCCTCCCCGGCGAAGGGGTTGAGGAAGACCGGGCCCGAGGCGACGGCGTGGGTCCGCCCGGTGATCGACGCGTTCGGGCCCACGGCGCGGAAGATCTCCAGCTCGGTGGTGAACAGGCGGCCGCCGCGCAAGGACTTGGTCTGCGTGCCGGGAAGTGCCATCACCGCGACATCAATCCTCGTGCCGGTCAGGGCTCCCGGAGGGATGTCGGCCTGACACATGACCACCGCGGTGTCCGGGTCGTCGATGAGCGCCTCGGGGGTGAGGTGCTCGACGCCGACGGCACTACCGGAGAATCGCTGCTGCTTGTACATGCTCTGCACCAGCGCCTCGCGGACGTGCTTAGGGCAGTCGCGGGAACCGTTCCGCCCCAGCCCGACCACCAGCCCGTAGCCGCGGACCCGTAGGGGGCGCA
>Ga0214473_10007018_pt1 | contig 13397 bp, 9 predicted proteins | sample RVTome_7_FD_203509 | JGI IMG/M metagenome (GOLD analysis project Ga0214473, IMG submission 203509) | Soil microbial communities from uranium-contaminated site in the Upper Colorado River Basin, Wyoming, United States - RVT98D197 | ecosystem: Environmental > Terrestrial > Soil > Contaminated >...
AGCAGGTTCGCCGCGTCGCGGCCGGTGATGTTGAGCGGGCGGAGATCGCACAGGCAGAGGTGGGTGTCGGTGCCTCCGGAGACGAGGCGCACGCCACGGGACTGCAGGGTATCGGCGAGCACCGCCGCGTTCCTGATGATCTGCTGCTGGTAGGCGTGGAACTCCTCCGTCATCGCCTCCTTGAAGGCCACGGCCTTGGCCGCGACGACGTGCATCAGCGGCCCGGCCTGGATGCCGGGGAAGATGGCCCGGTCAATCGCGTCCGCGAAGTGGCTCTTGCACATGATGAAGGCGCCGCGGGGCCCGCGCAGGGTCTTGTGGGTGGTGGAGGTGATCACGTCGGCGTAGGGCACCGGGCTGGGGTGAAGGCCGGCCGCGATCAGCCCAACGATGTGGGCGATGTCGGCCATCAAGAGGGCGTCCACCTCGTCCGCGATAGACCGGCAAGCGGCCCAGTCTATCACCCGCGGATAGGCGCTGAACCCGACCACCATGAGTTTGGGCCGGTAGGTGTGCGCCACCTTACGCGTCGAGTCGTAGTCCAGAGTCTCGGTGTCGCGGTTCAGCGAGTAGTGGTGGATGCGATAGTAGGTGCCGGAGAAGTTGATCGCCTGGCCGTGGGTGAGGTGTCCGCCCTGATCCACGGACAGCGACAGGATGGTATCCCCCGGATCCAGCAGCCCGAAGTACGCGGCCATGTTCGCCTGGGAGCCGGTATGGGCCTGGACGTTCGCATGGTCGGCGCCGAATAGCTCCTTCGCCCGAGCGATCGCCAGCTCCTCGGCCCGGTCCACCGAGGCGCACCCGTTGTACCAGCGCGCGCCGGGATAGCCCTCCGCGTACTTGTTGGTCAACACCGATCCCTGGGCCTGGAGCACGGCCTTGGAGGCGTAGTTCTCCGATGGGATCATGACCAGCGTGGTGCGCTGCCGGTCCAGCTCCTCCTCGAGCGCGGCCGCGAGTTCGGGGTCAGCCGTACTGAGATTCTTGTTGAGCATCGTTCTTGGTTCCGTTGATGGATTGCACGCCCGGTGCGGCTAGTGCCGGAAGTGCCGCACTCCAGTGAACACCATCGCGAGGTCGGCGCGGTTGCAGGCCTCGATCACCACCTCATCGCCGGCATCGCGCATGCGCGACCCGCCGGGCTGGATCACCGCGGTGATGCCCGCGGTGATGCCCGCGCGTAGCGCGTCGGGGAACGGGAAGTACGCGTCAGACGCCAACACCGCTCCCTTTGCCCGGTCGCCGGCCTTCTGGACCGCGAGCCGCGCCGCGTCCACGCGGCTGGTGACGCCGCCCCCAATGCCCACGGCCTTCGTGTCGCGGGCGAGCACGATGGAGTTGGACTTGGTATGCTTGCATACCAGCCAGGCGAAGCGGAGTGAGGCCAGCTCCGCCTCCGTCGGGGCGCGCTTCGTCACGACCCGCAACTCCGTCGCATCGCCCGCCGTGTCCGGGGTCTGGACTACCAATCCGCCGGTGACCTGCTTGATGGCCCACGGATCGCGGTAGCTCAGGTCCGGGAGCTCCAGCAGCCGGAAATCGCGCTTGACCTGCAGCTTCGCCAGCGCCTCGGGGGTGTAGCCAGGCGCCAGCACGCACTCCATGAACCCGTACTCCTTGATGCCGGCGAGAATGGCCTCCGCAGTCTGCTCGTCCACGACGCGATTCAGCCCGATAATCCCGCCGAAGGCCGAGAGCGGGTCGGTGGCCAGCGCGTCTCGGTAGGCCTGCACCAGGCTATCGGCCACCGCCGCGCCGCAGGGGTTGTTGTGCTTCACGATCATCGCGGCCGGTCGGTCCCACTCCCGCACGAACCCCAGCACCGCTTCCAGATCCAGGTAGTTGTTGAACGACAGCTCCTTGCCGTGGAGCTGCCGCGCCGCGGCGAGCCCGACCGGGGCCGGCAGCGCGCGTCGGTAGAACGCGGCCTGCTGGTGCGGGTTCTCCCCGTAGCGCAGCATCGCGACCTTCGCATAGGGCTGCAGGAAGTGGTCTGGTAGCACCTCCCCACCCGCAGACTGCCTGGACAGGTAGTTGTAGATGGCGGAATCGTAGCGCGCGGTATGCGCGAACGTCTCCCGCGCCAGTTGGGAGCGCGTCGCCTCCGAGACCTCTCCGCCGGCGGCGCGCATTTCCTCCAGCACGCCCTGGTAGCGCTCTGGGTCACAGATCACGGTGACGAAGCGATGGTTCTTCGCGGCCGAGCGCAGCATGGAGGGGCCGCCGATGTCAATATTCTCCACCGCCTCGGCCAGGGTCACGTTCGGCTTGGCCACGGTCGCCTCGAACGGGTAGAGATTCACCACGACGAGGTCTATCATGGTGATCCCGTGCTTGCCCGCCGCGGCCATGTGCTCCGCGTTGTCGCGCAAGGCCAGCAGCCCGCCGTGCACTTTGGGATGCAGGGTCTTGACGCGGCCGTCCATCATCTCGCGAAATCCGGTGTACTCCGAGACATCGGTGACCGGGAGTCCGGCCTCGCGCAGATGGGCGGCCGTCCCGCCGGAGGAGAGGATCTTCACGTCCAACTCCACCAATCCGGCCGCGAACTCGCGTAGGCCGGACTTGTCCGAGACGCTAATAAGCGCCATCTGAATACGCGGCATAGCAGGGACCTCGTTCTGGGGAAGCTCGACGGGGTGAGTATAGCACGCCGCGAGAACGAGTGTCAAAGTAAGCAGAGGTCTGCTAGTCTGACGCGGCGCGCAGTGCGACCCGCTCCAGCAGAGCCTGTGGGTTCGCGACGAGCGCGGCCTCAGCTTCGTCGGGGCTGAGCCCCGCGCCCAGCGCCACGCGCTGCGCGTATTCCTCGGTCAGCACCTCGTCGGGGAGGTGGGCGTCGCTGTTCACCAGCAACGGCGCGCCGGCCCGGAGGGCGGCCTGGGCCACCGCGCCGTTGCCGAGGCAGTGGCCGACGTGCGCGGAAAGCTCCAGGAAGATGCCATGGCGGGCGGCCAGCTCCGCGATCTCCGCAGTGATGGGACCGGGGTGCGCGAGGATATCCACCTCCGGGCAACGCACCGCGGCCAAATTGGTGCCGGGACACACCGGCTCGGCCAGGGTCTCGCCGTGAACCACCACCAGCCGCGCGCCGCGACGACGCGCCTCCCCCGCCAGCTCCGGGATCACCTCCGGCGGCACATGGGTCAACTCCACGCCCGGGAGGGCGCGAATCTCCCAGTAGCGCTCGGCCAGCTCGCAGTCGGCGATCAGCGCCGGGATCACGGACGCGAGGTTGCTCACCGAGATGTGGTCGGTCACCGCGATGGCGGTGTAGCCGTTATGCACCGCGCGCCGGATCAACTCGATCGGCAGCAGGACTCCGTCGCTCAGGAAACTGTGGGTGTGAAAGTCGTAGAGCACGATCCCTCTCCCGCTATTCCGTGGCCCCCGTCGCGAGGAGTGCGGCTACCAGCGCCTCGCGCGGGACCTCCGAGACGATCTCCACCCGGCCCAGCCCGCGGGTGAGCACGAACCGCAGCGTTCCCCCCACCGCCTTCTTATCCGACTGCATGGCGCGAAGGATCTCCCCCGCGGCGGTCCCCGGGATTCGCGTGGGCAAGCCCAGCCGGTCCAGGAGTCGCTCGATTTTCCCCGCAACCCCGCGCTCGCACAGCCCCATCAACTCGGACAGCCGGGCCGCGGTCACCAGGCCGATCGCGACGGCCTCGCCGTGCCGCAGCGCGCGGTAGCCGGTGATGCTCTCCAGCGCGTGCCCCACGGTGTGGCCGCAGTTGAGGATGGCGCGCAGGCCCGACTCGCTCTCGTCCTGACGCACCACGTCGGCCTTGATCTCGCAACTCCGCCATACCATGTGGCCGATCGCCTCAGGATCGCGCCGGGAGATGGCGGACACCGAGGCCTCCATCCACGCGAACAGCGCCGCATCGGCGATCACCCCGTGCTTCACCACCTCCGCCAGACCCGCGCGGTAATCCCGGGCGCGGAGGGTATGCAACACCTCAGAATCCGCGATCACCAGGTGCGGCTGATGGAAGGCCCCGATCAGGTTCTTGGCCTGCGGGTGATCCACCGCCACTTTTCCTCCGACCGAGGCGTCCACCTGGGCTAGCAGTGTGGTCGGGAGCTGTACGTACGCGAGGCCGCGCATGTAGGTGGCGGCGACGAACCCGGCCAGGTCGCCGATCACTCCGCCGCCGAAGGCAATGATCACGGACCTGCGGTCCGCCCCGCGGGAGAGCAACTCGTCGTAGAGGCGTGCGGCCCGGCGCAGGGATTTCTGCCGCTCGCCGGAGGGGACCAGGATGACCTCGGCCGATCGGAGGGAGGGCAGCAGGGACTCTCCATGCCGGCGCGCGATGATGGGATGGGTGATCACGAACGCCCGGCGCGATGGCAACGCGGCGCGGACCAGCTCCCCCGCGCGGGGCAGGAGCCGGGGACCGATGTGGAGGTCGTAGGATCGTGTGCCAAGCTCGACGCAAAGGGTGCGACACACTGGTGCTTCTCCACTGGGGCGACGGAAGCGGCACTCGGGACGAGCGCCGCTTCCGGTTGCTCTCGCAGGCTGTGCGGGGCGTTAGATCGGCCCGAGGGTAGCCGGCGCGGCCTCCTCCTTGATGATGCGCGGGGTGATAAAGATGAGGGTCTCCGCGTTCGACTTGGTCAACTCTCGCTTATTGAAGAGTCGGCCGATCACTGGAAGATCGCCAAGGATGGGCATCTTCTGGAACTTCTCCAGGTTCCGGTCGGAGACGAACCCCCCCAGCACGAAGGTCTCACCGTCACGCACGTTCAAGTTGGTGGTGATGGTGTTGGTGGTAATAATGGGGACGGTGGTCTGCCCACCTCCGGGCATAGGAATGATGATGTAGTCGGTGATGTCGCTCTTCGTGTAGGGGATGTACATGGTGATGGTGCCGTCACCGTTGATGCGCGGCGTGATAGTGATGGAGGTGGTGATCGTATACGTGGTGATAACGGTGGAGGTGGTAATAGTGGTAGTGAGCGTGCCCGCCACGGTAGAGCTCCCGGTGACGACCGGGTAGAAGGTGGTCACCTGGTTGGTCGCCGGCAGCAGGTTCATGGTGGCGACACGGATGGCGTCGGTGACCTTGCCTTGTCCCGAGGTCAGGAGGTAGGTCATCTCCAGGCTGAAGTTGTCGTTTCCCGGCACGCGGTATCCGAGCCGCATGCTGTACGGAGCAGTGCTGAAGTTCAGTGGCTGGATCACCAGATTGCCGACATTGTAGAACCAACTGAAGCCGTAGCTCTTGAGCGCGTCCTCGCTGACCAGAATGGCCTGAATCTCGACCACGATCTGCTGCGGCTTGCGGTCGATCAGCTTGAGGAACTCGATGAATCTGTCAATCCCCTCCTCCGTGCCGCGGATGAGCAGCGAGTTGAGCATGGGATAGGCGACGATCTCGCTGATGCCTTCGGGCAGGAAGGTGCCGAGGTCCCCGCCTCCCGCGCCACCACCGCGGCCGGCGCCTCCGACAGCGCCACCCCCGCCTCCGCCGCTGCGGGCGGCCCCGCCCCCTCCGCCACCGCCGCGCGCGCCGCCACCGCCGCCGCCGCCCCCGCGTCCACCGCCGCCACCACCGCCGCCACCACCGCCGCGGCCGGCGAGTTCACCCAGCCCGCCCGGAGCGGCTCCGTACAGCGACTTGGCGAAGTCCGGGTCTCGCATGTAAGGTTCCGGGCCGGGATCATCGCTGAGCCCGAGCTGGTAGACCACATACTGCGGGGAGACGAACTGGAGGGTGTGCATCTGGTGTGTTTCCGTGTCCCTGGGCAGGAGGCCGGGCAGTGTAACGCTCCCCACCGCGGACCCGGGCTGAGGGTGAGCGGACACGAAGTAGGTGCCGCTTCCGTCCTTCCACCAATAGAGCCCCTTCACCAGGCAGATCCGCTCCAGCACCTGGTCCACGCCGGCACGCGGCATGCAGAGAGTAATGGTTCCGGTCACATCTCCGGCCATAACAATGCTCGCGCCGGAGGCAGTGGTGACCGCGCGGATCACATCGCCGATACCGGCCTCGACCATGTCGATACTCACCATGCCTGAGGTGGCTTCGCTTTGCGTCGGTGGGTCGGCGGTCCCTACGCCCGCTATGCCTACCATCCAGCCCAGCATCACGACCGCCATCAGACTTCGACTCATCTCCGTCCTCCCAGCAAGGTAGCCGGCCTAGCCAGCGGATGCATCGTAGACAGAAATTCCGCCCCGCGGCGAGCGCTTCGCAACGCCCGCCTCGTCACATTTACAGAACGCCTCGCATGGCACGGCAGTAGGCCATCCGCGGTTAGCCGCGGCCGCGGCCACCACCGCCGCCGCCACGGCCACCGCCACCGCTGCCACCGCCACCGCTGCCACCGCCACCGCTGCCACCGCCACCGCTGCCACCGCCACCGCCACCGCTGCCACCGCCACCGCTGCCACCGCCACCGCTGCCACCGCCACCGCTGCCGCCGCCGCCGCTGCCGCTGCCACCGCCTCCCGCGCCGCCGCCACCCGCGCCGCCGCCACCCGCGCCGCCGCCACCCGCGCCAGCTCCACCGAATCCCGCACCACCGCCACCTGCGCCGCCAATCGCCATCGGGATCATGGGAGTGCCGCTGACCACGTAGCCGCCGAACCAGGCGGCGACATCACGGCAGTCGAGATACTGCAGTTCGTAGCGTCCCCCGGGGCCGATCCAATAGACCTGCTGCTCGGCCGCGGGCTCCGTGATCTCGGGCTGCGGGGTTGGGGTCGTCGGCTCCACCAACTGCGTGATCACGTAGATGTCTCCGGGCTCTTTCCGGTACGTAAGCTTCGGGGTGTTGCTGTTCAGGATGGCGCGGAGCGCGGTCGAAAACGGCACCTCCTGCAGCGACAACGTGATCGTGCCGGTGATCCCCGGCTCCAGCGAGAAGCTGTAGGGCGTATCGCGGAAGATGATGCTCAAGGCATCGAAGATCTTCGCCTCCCGCAAGTCCACGGTGATGCGCCGCTCTTCCTCCTGCTGGGCCCACGTCTGGGCGCCCAGGGCGAGCACGCTCGCCACCACCACCAACGCTCCCAGTGCTACCAACCAGATCCGTGTCCCTCTGCTGTCCACCTTTCGCTACCTCCGGTTGATGTCCACGTCCAGGATCGGTATTCGGGTAAACATTCTACCACACTGACACCCGTTCGTTAAGCCAAATCCTCACTTGCCGAGCAGTGCGTGTGCTTTAGAATCCCTCCGCGGGTTCCCCCGGCAGACCCGAGATGCGGCGGGTGGTCACCGGGGTCGCGCCGCCGCCCGGCCCCGAACCGCGCAGCGGCACTTGCCACTGCTGATCGTCAGGATCGGTGACGTACACGCTATCCCGCGAGATCGCGGTGATCCTAGTCCCCTCGATGACGTCGCCTGGCTTGACCACAAAGCTTTCGTTCTCCCGCACCAGGATCGCCCAGGCGCCGCCGTTGAATTTCACCCCCGCCACCCGCCGATTCGCGATGGTCTCCATGATCCCGGTTGTCTCGCCGGCCGGCCGCAACCCGCCGGCGACGGTCATGACCGGCGGCAGCGGAGTTCTCTCCTCGGGCGTGATCACCGGCGGCGGCGGCTCGAGGTTAATCAACGGGTCAGACCGGGTGAGCGCCGACATCTGGCCGGTCCCCTTGCCGACCTGCCCAAACAGGTTCGCCCCCGCAGCCACCTGCTCGCCCGCCAGCGCGGCCGCGCCTGGGGCTACCGCTCCCGGCGTCGGCGCGGCGCCTGCGGCGCCTGCGGCCGGCGCGCGGGCTCCCGCTCCCACCTGCCCGGGAGCGGGGGCGGAGGCGGTCTGGGCGCCTCGGCGGGCCCTGCGTACGCCAGTGGCGGCGCCGCCGCCTGCTCCTGCTCCCGCCGATCCCTTCTTGCCCTTCATCACGAATACCAGGAGCACGACCACGATCACAGCGGCAACGCCACCGACGATGAGGATGTTTCTCTTGTCCGCGAAGTTCATACGCTGCTCCTGCCGCCGACGCGGGGCGCTGCCTCCGTTTCGCCATCGGCGGCGCGATCCCTGGTGGCCATTCCCTATCCGCCCCTCATACCGCCGCGCCCTCCGCCGCGACCACCACCGCGACCACCGCCGCGCCCTCCGCCGGCCGCGCCTGGGGGCGCCGCCACCCCCGCCCCGGGCCCCTCTGCCCCCGTAACCCACTCATAGAGGGTCACGGAGACGTTGGCAGACAACGGCTGTCCAGGAGACCGGGCGCCGCCCAGGGAAACCGAATTCAGCTGCAGAAACCGCGGCGCCTTCGGGATGAGCTTCAGCCATCGGTACAGGTCCGGCAGGTCCTTGACGGTGACGCTGAGGTTCCAGTTCTGGGGCGGGAGCATGCTCACGGTCAGGTCGGGGGCCGAAGTGGGCCAGCCGGGGAAGCCATACCCGCTTACCTCCGCCCCGGTGGATCTGAACCACCGATCGATTAACTCCCCCTCCTTGCGCGGGAAGTGCCACATAGACACCATGGAGGCAATGGGATCGCTCGCATAGGGGAACGTCGGCATGCGCGTCTTGACGATCCGGTCGTATTGCGCATCCACTACTCGCTTGGTGGCCTCTTCCTCCGCCAACGTCCTTTCCTTGGCGGCGCGCTGTGCCGCCACCGCTTGCTCGGCGTCGGTCTGTTTCCCCAGCCTCTCCAGGTCCTTCCTGAGCGGCCTGATGAACATCGTGAGGAAGAGCATGAACACCGCCGCCGCCACCACCAGGCCTGCGGCCAAGACATGGATGCGTTTGATCCGGAACTGTCTCACAGTGCTACTCCTCCACGCCTCTCAGGTGATCCCATCTCCTCATACTCGGTGGCCCCGGCGGTGCGCGCCAGCCTATCCGCCCCTCATGCCGCCCCCTCTGCCACCGCCTCTACCGCCGCCGCCGCCTCTGCCGCCACCGCCACCGCCTCTACCGCCACCGCCACCGCCTCTACCGCCACCGCGACCGCCACCCATGCGACCACCTCCGCCACCCCCTCGGCCGCCCGCAGCAACACCGGCCGGCGCGGCCACCGGCATATTCCAGAAGGTAAGATAGGCGGGATTCAACGAGACGTGCATGCTCACCGAGGTACCCATGCGAGGGTTCGCACCTGGCAGCAGTTCGCCGGGCCAGCCCACAGTCTGAGTGCTGAACTGCACCGGCACGGCGGCCGCCGGGTCCACCATCTTGCACCGCAGCATATTCAGGTACCACCGCGTGGCCGCGCGCAGGTCGCTGGTAAAGCCCGAGAGCTGAATGGAATTGCCGGAAGGGTTAGGCAGGGCGCTGACAACCACCTCACTGGGGATATAGTCGTTCAGGATCCGGTAGAACTTGATCCACTGGTCCGGTCGCTGATCCGCTCCCGCCACCCAGGTCACCCACCCGGCCTTGCGGCCGTAGCCGTTCTTGACCTCCGAGATCTGCTGGTCCAAGGCCCTCACCTTGTCGGCCGCCGCCGTGGCCTCCGTGAGCTCCTGCTGCCTCGCCTTCCTCTGGGAGGTCAGCGAGCCCGGGGCCGGCGCCCAGACGTAGGCCGACAGCAGGCCCGCCACCGCCAGCACGAAGATCAGCATGGCCGCGATCACGATCTTGACGCGGCGACTCTCCAGAATGTGAGCCGGCAGCAGGTTGATCTTGATCATCGCGCTTCTCCCACGCTAGCCAATCATCTCTCGGATCGCCAATCCCACTACGATGGGCATGAAACAGGCTTGGTCTTCGATGATCTCAGGCGGCGTCTTGCGATCCGCCTCCAAGTGGAGGAACGGGTTCCCGATGGCCACCGGTACGCCCACCTCATTGGAGAGGAACTCGGGGAAGTTCGCGATGCGCGCGGTGCCACCGAAGAGCAGGACCTTATCCACCCTGGCCTCGGGATACTTGTTCGCATAGTAATCGATGGAACGACGGACCTCGGCCACCAGGTCAACCATGATCGGCAAGATGGCGTCATACACCTGTCGCTGCGGGGTGCCGGACCCCGGCGTGTGGATCGTGGGCAGGGCCGGAGCCTCCGGTTCGTCGCCGCTGCCCATCTGGATCGGCCTGATGTCGCCGCTCAGATCGAACACCGGCCGCCCGCTCGCCTCGGCCTCCTCCGGAGGCGTGATGAAGCTGATGTCCGGGTCAGGCGGCGGCGCGGGGGTGCGCGGGGCGGTCGCCTCCGGCAGCGCCTGCGCGTGCTCGACGAAGAGCGTCGCGTGTTCCTGCTTCAGCCGCTCCGCCTCGTGGAACTCGTATCCCAGCGCATCGGCAATCGCCTGCGTGATGTTATCCCCGGCCATCGGTACCGGGCGCGTGAAGCTCAACAGGCCCCGGCGGATGATGCTCAGGTCCGTGGTGGTGGCGCCGATGTTGAGCAGCGCATAGGTGTGCTCGTAGGCGCCTTCTGCGGCATTGATGTCAATCAGGGAGCGGCACGCGCAGAGCGGCTCCACGTCCAGGGCCACCGGATTCAGGCCGGCCCGGAAGAGCGTCTCGATGTGGTTGTTGATCATATCTTCCTGGGCCACCGCCAAGAGCACGTCCATGTTCGGCGCGTCCGCCGGGAGTTGTTCCGGCGGGACCATCGGCTGGAAGTCCATCACCACTTCGCTCGCCGCGAACGGGATGTGGCGCTCCACCTCGAACTGCATGGTCTGCGCCAGCTCCTGCCGCGTCATGCGCGGTACTTCGATGGGGCGCACCACCAGCGAGGACTGGCTGGCGACCGAGCTGATCACGGCCTTCGTCTTCACCCCGTGCTGGTCCAGCAACTGTCGCACGGCCGCGCCCAAGGTGTCGGGGTCCACGATCACCCCGTTGGAAATCGTGTCCCTCGGAGTGAGCCCGATGCCCGCGGCGGAGATGACCGGGCCGCGCCGTCCCAGGCGCGCCTCTGCGAACTTGATCCGGCTGGTTCCGATATCCAGGCCCACAACTGTTTGCACGGCCATAGTTGCCTGCCGTCCTATCGCGGCGAGACTCGCCTGGATACCGCGAGGGGCCCAGACGCTCTCCCAAGGATTAGATTATAGCAGCGCCCGCGTAGTTCCGCAAACCGTGGACGATGCGACCACCCTTTTTTCGCCGCGCCCCCTCACCCTCCTGCCCCGGTGAACCCGGAAACCCGCTCCCCCCAGATCAGCAGGTCCGGCGTCAGCAGCAGGCCCGGGAAGCGCGGGTACCAGCGCCCCTGGCTGTCCGCCCGCGTCGCCCAGCGCAGCAGGGGGTCGTATTCATACGTGAGGTGCCCGGTCGTCCCAAACGGACCCGACCACTTGCTCGTCCAGTCGGCCACCTCTCCCACCGGCGCCGGCAGATTCTCGGAGATTGCGCCGAGAAAACTGAGTTGCAGATTCAGCGGCTCGTGGTAGGACGGGGCGACGCGCTGCTGGTACCAGGCCTGCACCTGCTGCGGGTCCTGCAGTTGCTCGGGGGTGAGTGTGTAGTCAGGCAACTCGTTCGGGTCCTCGTTGAACCACGGCCCCGGGAGGATGAACCACGACCCGTTCTGCGCGTATACCATCGCCTCCACCCGCACCAGCATCGGGTCTTGGCCGCGCAGTGGAGTGATCGCCAGAGGACCCAGCGCATACCCCAGTTCCCGCGGCTTGATGATCCACTGCGGGTTATTGGGGTCCTCGTTCCACACCGGCGTAATCCAGGCGCCAAACCCAAGCCGATCCCTCCCGGTCAGCCCCAGCCCGTCCATGGCCTGCAGGGAATCCACCGGTTGGAGCCGCGGCAGCCACTCCAGATAGTCGCAGGGGTTGGCCTCGTTGAACGGGTCGCTCCGATCCGGCTCCAGGTACCAGTGGGCGGAGCCGTCCTCCGGCTCATTCCCCTCCGACCGGAACATATAGGTGGCGCCGCCATTCTGCCAGGGCCGGACCGTCCCGTTCACCCTTAGCTCCACCTCCACCGCCGCGGCCCTGTGTCCCAGAGCGGCGGTCTGGTCGCCCGGCACACCGGTGGCCGGATCCCGCGGCGTGTACCAGCCCGAGTGGCCCATAATCAGCCGCAAATCGCTCAGATACGCAGCCCCGCGCAGTGAGGGTGTCTGGAGTCGCACGTTAGCGTAAAGGAACTCGATGCCCGCCGGATCGGTCGCCTGGCGGTCGTGATTGGTCAGCGCGCCGGAGTCGTCGTTGACCGCTTCCTCCCGGGTCCCCTGGAACAGCAGGTATGGAGGATAGCCGTTTGTCTCCGGGTCGGGATAGATCGGCTGGTCGTCGTTGTACCGCGTCTCCCCACCCGAGTACAGGTTGGCCGGGCGGGGGTGGAAGGCCGTGGTGTTCAGGCACACGTGATCGCGCGCGATCAGCGCGAGGCGCGAACCGTAGTCCCGGTCCCACTCCGTCAGCTCCTGCGCGCCAGGGCTAGTCCCCAACTCGTCGCGATAGAGCCCGGCGCTGCTCGGTCCGAGCAGGTCGCCCTCCACGTAGATGGTCCCACCGGATACTACCTGGAGGTCGTGGTTGCGGGGGAGGCGGCTGAACGCGTCGCGCGTTGTCCGATCCGCGGGGAAGTAGTGCCCTGCGCCGCGGTTGCGCGGCATCCCGCCGCTGATGCGCACGTTGCCCTCGGCGTAAATCACACCGTTGGGCGGGAAGGGGTAGCGGGCCCTGGCCCCCTGGACCTGCACCCTAAAGCCCACCGTCGGTCCCTGGCATCTCCCGGCCGGGGGGGTGTACTCAGTCGGCTCCGCGCGGTCGTATGGGATGGCCGCGCCGTTCAGGTCTTGCCAGTAGTACTTTACGCCGCCCTGACCGACCCTCAAGTCATCCCGGATAATCTCAACATAGGGGCAGGTCGCCTCGCCATGGAGGATGATCTCCACCCCGGGGGGCGCGTAGTAGCGACCGGTCTTGTCCCACCAGTTCCCGGGCGCCACCGTCCCGGTTCGTCCGTCCGCGCCCGGGACCCCATAGGAACCCACCCAGTTCAGCCGCAGCTTCTCCAGATCGTGCTGGTACTGGATATCGGTGTCATTGTCTATGTAGATACCGCCGTAGTTCACCCATCCCCAACCGAACTGCCCGGTGTTGTAGCTCGCATCCGCGGACCAGTCCCCCGAGTCCCGCGTCAGGATTAGGTAGCGATTCGTGTCCATGTCCGGGTCCACCGCGTCCATGCGGGGCGGGCTCACCCGTGGCACGGAATAGTCGGATGGATAGAGGCGAACCAAGGGGGTGAGCTGGTACTCGGGGAGCAGAGCGAGCACCCGCCAGGAATTCGCCGTCGCCGTGTAGTGGTTCTTGTCTGTGAACTGCGTAATATCGAAGAATCCATGCGTGTAGTCGGTCTGCTCCTTGTCGCCGACGGGAGCGAACACGTTGCCGGCGTAGGAGGTGCCATTCACCACCATCTGCAACAGGTTCAACGGCAGGTCCGCCGGGTCTGGGTCCCCGCTTCCGGCGGCCAAGGCCGCGCCGCTCCGCATC
>Ga0214473_10007020_pt1 | contig 13394 bp, 11 predicted proteins | sample RVTome_7_FD_203509 | JGI IMG/M metagenome (GOLD analysis project Ga0214473, IMG submission 203509) | Soil microbial communities from uranium-contaminated site in the Upper Colorado River Basin, Wyoming, United States - RVT98D197 | ecosystem: Environmental > Terrestrial > Soil > Contaminated >...
ACAACCAAAATGATTCTGGTCAGCCCCTTTTAATAAAGGAAGAAATTAAGTCGGACAGGGTCATTGTCCTTCACAATAATGTCAGATATGAATACTTCGTCGACGAAGATTGCAACCTGGTCAGACGCCAGGGTCCGGACGAAGTTGTCATGGCTGGGGGTATCCAGTCTTTGAAAGTGGCCAGGCTCGGATCGCAGACCGTGGTTGTGACGATAACCATGAATTCGTTGAATAACGAAAGCCGGCATCCGGGAGGAATTCTGTCGCGGAGCTTTTCCACGGTGGTGGCCGCTAACGGCATTTCTTAGGCCGGAAAATTGTTTGTATATGAATGTAAATTATGTCACCAACAATGCCGATACTTAAATCGGAGAAACCATTATTAATGTCTTTGAATAATTAAGGAGGATTTCTCCGATGAGAAGAACAAAATCGCCCAATAAGCGCAGCGCTGGCTTCACCATGATAGAATTGGCCATCGTCGCCGTGCTAATAGGAATTATGGCCGCAATGGCCGTCCCCCTATTCACGCGGACCATTCCGCGCATCAAAACTCACGCCGAGGCCAGAAGTATTCTAAATTCGATTCGTATTGCCAGAAGCCGGGCCGTGGCGGAGAACGCTCAGTTCGGCGTCTATATAGATATCACCGGGCGCAGTTATACGCTCTTTAAGGATATCGTCGATCCCTCGGCCATGACCTTCAACAATGGCGACTCCATAATAGCCGGGCCAAACATCCTGGATAACGCCGTCGTCTACAGCGGCACGACCTTTGCCAACGGTACTGTCGTTATGCTTCCCACCGGGGCGGCCTCTCAAAGCGGCAACGTCGGCGTCAACAGCGATCAGAACGACGCGCCCTTTACCATTTCTGTGCTTGCCGCCACGGGCAAGACAAAAATCCAGTAACATCCCCGCCGATTTAGCAGCTATATTATTTTTGTCCCATGGGGTTAACTTTTAACTCATGAGGACGATAATAAGCATGTAGATTTGAATTGCCTTGACTTGAATTAGTGAAGGGAATAAAATAAAAACGAAAATTCGTTTTAGGAACTCCACCGTATTTCACAGGTGAAAATTATGGGCTTCGGAAGAAAATCAAAACTCGCAGTAGGGCTGGATATAGGCGCCAGCATGATCAAGCTGGTAAAGCTTCAGAAAAAGCCCGGCGGCCTCTCGTTAAAATTGTTGGCCTTGAAGGAGCTTCCCTTTGACGCCATTTCAGCCGAGGAAATCAAGGATCGAGATGCTGTCATCTTCGACATCCAGAACATGATCGATCAGACCGACCCGAAAATAAAAGACGTGGTTATTTCAATTTCCGGGCACGGGGTGATTACCGACAAAATCCTCATGGACAGGAAGACCGGCGGCGAAGCCGAGCAAGCCATATTATTCGAGGCGGAGCAGCGAAGTCCATTCGATGTCGAGGACGTGACCTTGGACTATCACGTGATTCAGTCCGACCCCGAGACCAATAAGATGGAAGTCCTGCTGGTCGCCGCCAGAAACGAGTTTCTCAAGAATTACCTCGATCTTATCCTCGACGCCGGTTTGCGGCCCGTCGTGGTCGATACCGACGCCTTCGCCATTCTCAATGCCTACGAAATCAACTATGAGGTCGACCCCAACAGGATCACGGCTCTGATAGATATCGGATTTGATACCACAAATGTCACGTTCCTGAAAGACGGCCTATATCACTCTACTAGAGACGTATCGAATGGTATCAGGCTTGTATTCGATGCCATAGGGAAGGAATTCAGGTTGAATCAGGATATGGCCGCCAAAGCTTTGAAAGGCGAGATGGATGGATCCATCGACCAGGATATGTTCAAAGCCTGCGTATTCACATCGTCGGAAGAGCTGCTGGCGGGCCTGGAAGTTGCGATTTCCTATTTCAAAAGCTCCTCCGGGGTCAGGCAACTCGACTGGATTGTCCTTTCCGGTGGCGGGGCGCTGGTACCTTATTTTCCCGAGTTGCTTCAGAGCAAACTTGGAATTCCAGTGGAAATTTTTAATCCTCTTCGGAATATTGAATATGACCCGGAGTTATTTACGGAACACCAACCAGAAAAGGTGGCACCCCTGCTGGCTGTGCCCATTGGTCTGGCGGCCCGGAGGATCTGATGATTGAAATTAATCTACTCCCAAAGGACTTACAGAAGAAGCGATTCAGCTTCAAACTCGATAAAAGCATAGTTGCCGCCCTGGGTGCGTGCCTGGCGCTGATTGCCATAATGGCGGCGTACAGCTTCATATTCCAGGCCGGAAAATACGCCAGCCTGGAAAAACAACTGGCAATCTCCAAAGCAGAGACGGAAAGATATGCTCCCGAAATTGCCAAGATAGAGGAAATCGGTAAAAGAAAAGAGCAGATTCTGGCTCGCATGTCCTCGATTCAGGTCCTCGATCGCAATCGGGAGTACTGGGTAACATTGATGGGGGATCTGGCCGGCCGTGTGCCGGAATACGTGTGGCTTAGCAACGTCAAGCAAGCCCCGGTCGTTGCCGTGCAACCCGCGGCCACCCAGACTCCAAATCCAATTCCGCCTCCAACGACAGCCAAATCATCGATTGAGGGTTATTCGTTCTCTTTGAACGCTCTGGCGACATTCCTGGTCAGATTGAAAAAATCTGATTTCTTCGATAACATTGAAATAGCGTCAATAAAGCTGCAGGAAATCGAAAAGGCCAAAGCCTACAATTTTAAGCTGAATTGCGATCTCGTAACGTCATTGCCCGTCAACCTCGATACGCAGACGGCACAGGCCAATTCCGAGCTTCTGCAGGTGCATTTTTAATTTGGAACAGAGTAACAGGCTCGTAGGGCATTTTGTGATACTTGGAGGGGATAGATGAATTATAAGGACCCCAAAACTCAAATAACTATTTTCATCGTGCTGCTCTTCATTGGCGCCACGTACTTTTGGTATACAAAAGTATTTACGTCCTTCGCCGATAAGATCGCCGTAAAATCCGTTCAATACGAAAAGGAACTGCAGGACCTGCATGCCGTCAAGCAGAAAGCCGCCACCCTCGTTGACCTGCAGCGCGAATTCGAAGATCTCGAAATGCGCTATAAGAAGGTCGAGCTCCTTCTTCCGGAGAAAAAGGAAGACGAGGCGTTTCTGAGCCAGTTGCATGCGGCGGCGCAATTGACCGGCTCGACAGTCAAAGAGCTAACGCCGCTGGGCGCCCAGGTCGGCGAATTTTACAATACCAATTCCTATTCCATAGAGGTGGAAGCGTCATATCATGGACTTGGCCGTTTTTTCGCTAAGGTGGCGAATTTTCCGTTCATAGTTAACGTTTCCGACCTGGAGATGAAAACCGCCAAAGGGGTTTTGGCCGGCATTGGTACGATCGATAAAGACCCGGAAAAAACCTTGATAGCCACATTCAAGATGTCAACTTATAACGTTAAACAGGATGCGACCGGATGAAAAGGGCAAGTTTTTACATTACAGTTTTGATGCTCGGGATAGCGCTTATCGGTCCCGGCGTCGAAGGGGCATTCGCTAATATTCTCAAAAACATCGCCGTGGCCCGCGACGGTGATTCAATCGTGGTCACAATTGCCACGGCCTCCGCATGCGAGTACAATATTTTCCTGACGGAGAGTAAGCCGGAGAGGATAGTCATCGATCTCATGGGCGTCATCAACAATCTGGATGAAAAGCAGTTCCTGTCTCTTCCCCTGGAATCGATTCGCTCTATCAGAACCAGCCAGTTCAAAACCGATCCGGAGCCGCAAGCGCGGTTAGTGCTCGATATCGAGCGCCCGACATTTTTTAGAAGCTATAGCTCCGGAGAATATATATTGGTCATCTTGCCGGCAATTGAAGACGAGGTCAATTTTGCGAAATGGGAATTCCCCGGTTCAGGAGAGATATTCCAGCCGGCCATCCAGCCCGAAGAGGCCGAGATCGTGCAACCGGCCGATGAAGAATCATCGCAAGTGACCGAGGTGGCAGCCGAGTCCGAGGCTGACGACAGCGCCGAGACGGTAGACTTGACCGAGGCAAACGACAGCGCCGAGACGGTAGACTTGACCGAGGCAAACGACAGCGCGGAAACGGTAGACTTGGCTGAGGCAAACGACAGCGCCGAAACAGTGGAGGTGATTGAGGCAAACGATAGCGCCGAAACTGTGGAAGTGGTCGGGGCAAACGACAGCGCCGAAACGGTAGAGTTGGCCGAGGCTAATGATAGCGTCGAGGCGGAGGCGCTGAAGGACGTTGTTGAGGCTTACGACAGCATCAAGATAGAGGACGACAAGTTAGATGATAACGCCCAGGCTAATGATTCGGTCGAGTCCGAAGAATCTTCTCAGACGGTAGAAACCACCGAGATAGACGACACGTCCGATTATGACGAATATTCAGAGGCGTACGAACAGGAAGATGAAGAGGCGGATTCACAGGTAATGGTCCCCCCGCAGCTATCGGTGTCGGGCGCTCCCCTGGGAGGTGTTCAAGTCGATACGACGCCGAAGAGAAAGCTGGTGGAGTATGCCTCCCGAGGAATAAAAGATCCGTTTGCGCCTCTTGTGGGAGTCGGTAGCGGTAAGATAAGCAAAGGTTTGCCCTCACTTGAGAACCTCAAGCTCGTGGGAATACTCGAGGATGAGGAATTGCATCGGGCCCTACTCGAGGACTCCGAGGGTAATGGTTACATGTTGAAGCCGAACGACAAGATACATAGCGGCTATCTGGTTGCCGTCACCGATAGCAAGGCCATTTTTCAAATAACGGAGTATGGTTGGACGCGCACGGTGGCGTTGGAATTGTCTATTCCGGAATTCAAATAAAGGAGAGTTGGATATGCGCAGGTTTTCGATCTTCATGGCGGCCATTTTGGCAACCGGCTGTTTTTTGCTGGTAAATTACGGCGCGCTTCAAAGCCAGGAGGGGATTGATGTCGTGCTTGGAGATCAGGGTGCGGCGAACAGCATAAGGACATTGGCGCTTACCAAGGCTGACATAAAATCGGTTCTGATGTACCTTTCTTCTTATGGCGGAGTCAATATAGTAGCCTCGCCATCGGTCGATGGCAGCGTCACCATCCGGCTTTCCGACGTCACCTGGAGGGAGGCGCTCGATATCATCCTGCAAACTTACAATCTGGTGGGTATTGAGTCCGATAATTATATCCGTGTGGTGAAGGCGGCCGACTATTATCTCGAGAAATCGGCGGAGGAGAAACATAACCAGGAACAGGAGACAATGAAGCCATTAACCACCAAGATCATCTCGGTCAAGTTCAACGTGGCTTCGGAAATGAAAAATGCCGTCAAGGGTCTCATGTCGCCCCGTGGCACCGTCGATACCGACACGCGCACCAACTCGTTGATTCTGCGCGACCTGCCGGAAAATCTCGATCATGCCGAAGAGCTGATCGGCGAACTTGACAAGGAAACCCAGCAAATAAAGATATCGGCTCAATTGCTCGAGGTTGAAAGCGGCCTTCTCAGAGAAATCGGCGTCGACTGGCGTGCCATCAATCAGCATTTCCTGGGCGAAACGCCGGTTGCTTCCGGTGGCACCGACTACCAGGGCGATCCACTCTTCCCCGAAAACCCCGATCGTCAAAATTGGGCTGAGCAGGAAGGCCAAATCCGTGGCACCGACCAGATAACCTCGTCCAAGTTAGGCCAGTTCTCCTTTACCGGAACATTCGAGAATTTCAATCTTGGAGCGGTTCTGGCAATCGTGGAATCCTCCAACAAGGGGAAGATAATCGCTCATCCCGAGGTCACGACTCTCGACAACGTTGAGGCCTATATTCAAATGGGCCAGAAGATACCAATCAAGCAGTTCGACCCGTCCGGCAACACCATCATCACTTTTTACGACGTCGGTACCAAGCTTCGCGTCACGCCGCATGTGACCACCGAAAATCGCATTCTTATGAATCTGCAGCCGGAGCGCAGCTCTTATCAATTCGATCCCAACGGCGTCATCATCAACACCCAGAATGCCGAGACCAATGTTGTTGTTGAAGATGGGGAGACGACTGTGATCGGCGGCCTTACCAATCAGGAAATTAAGAGCCTCAAGGTCGGTCTGCCGCTCCTCAAGGACATACCCCTCCTGGGATACCTGTTTGGGTACAATAAGAAGGAAGTCATTACTCGCGATCTATTGATATTTGTGACACCGACCATAGTCCAAAAGCCTACGCAAGCTTCTATAGATTAACGAGTTAAATTACCCATACAAGATTAAGCCCCGGTGATTTCGCCGGGGCTTTTTGATGCTTGGCTCAGTTATTCAGAGAATTATTTATACACGATCCTCACTCTCGCCGCGTCCCTGATGTTTCCTCCGAGGTTTTCCGGCAGCCTGATGTTCAAGTTCCCAAGAAAATTAGCCACAGCGACAAGCCGGAGATTTGGCCTCAATATCTCGCACTCAATTATGAAGTTGTCGATCTATGGATTATATTTGAAATTGCGAATGCGATTTTTTGGGGACATGTCTACGCGGATTAGATTTCACCGCATTTTTGCAAGGGTCGATTCCCTCAATCGATTGCTTTTTATCAGGCAATTATCCATCTCCACGTCGGAGAAGTCCTCCATTTCGATTCCGATGACGGCGTGTCTGATGGCGCAGTATTGAAGCGTACCGCCAGAGCCGTTTAAGAAATGAATTTCCTGCCAGTCGCCGGGCTGCGGGTTGGGGCCGAGGGCGAAGAACCTGACCGAATCGGAAACGGTACCGTTTACGTCCAGGAATCCATTTACATTAATGACAGCATCGCCGAACATGTGAATATCAGTGCCGGGTTCTATTGTCAGCGCGATATTACTTGGCACGGTCAGCGCATCGTACACATAAACGTCGCCCCGCCACGTGGTATTCTCCGCCAGCGTGCCGGTGTAGCCGTAACGATAAATATATAGACCCTGTGCCCCGCTTACGTAAATGTAACCATCAGGCGAAAATGGATAGACCCCGTAGGCCTCTTGAATCCAGTCGCCATCGGTTCCCGTGCTATGATCGAAGTAGCCCGCATGAAAGATAGGATTGCCGGTGGTGTTTATCTGGGACAAATCCAGGACTTGAAGACCGCGGGCATACCATGACAGAAAGGCGAGGCGGCCTTTTATAAGAGGTTGATGCATGCCCATGTCGAAATAATTGGGAGGCGGCCCAAGACAACCGCCGAAGGGGCAGGGGGTCGCGTCACCATAGGGTTCTGTCGCAAAGTCAATAGCTTCGGGCCCGATGACATATTGGTCTGCCCCTGCGGCGCCGTTCCAGATGATATCGAAGGCATTAGCCAATGATATCACCCGCGTATCGGGGTTTTGCGGCTCGTAGAACTGGTCCAGATTGAATATCCTTAAACAAGGCGCCCAGGTTGGCTGGCAATCGGCAGTTCCGGTGGCATGTTCGTCGGCCACAATGATATATTGCCCGTCTTGGGTCAGCCACCCGCTATGCGAAAATGGTCTCTTAGGGTTGGTGGGGTCGCAGCGGAAGTAAGGCGGGACGTGCGGAAATTCGTTTTTCACGTCGCCGCGCTCGGGATTATACCAGATTTTCTCCCAATGTTCCACCGCACCGGTTTGGGGATTGAAATCAACCTGGTAAGTTCCTCCCCCGAAATCGAAAACATACGCCGTTGTCCCTTGCGCATATACCGCGTGCGGCCAACCGAAAGCGGCGTCAAAATCAGCTCGGGCCCAAGTGCGCAAGAAAGTTGGCGATTGCGGATTTTGGAGCGACAAGATAGCAACTTCGCGCTCCTCTTCGGGGCCCACATTCGATTCCGCCAAAAAAAGGTAGTCTTCGGTGGCAAAGAGGGTATGGCAATTGTCTATTAGCACATCGCCGGTGCCTTCATCATCCAGCTTTAGCCACCACTGCGGCGGGCTATTGGGATGCAAAACAGCATATTGCAAATCATAAATCCAGATTTCGGAGAAGTTTGCTGTCCTTTGGCTCGCTACATAGGCGTAATCGCCCACGATTTTCACGTCGACGGCCCACCGAGGGGTGCCATGGTAGGATAATCCAAGCACGATTGGAAATTCAGGATCAGTCGCGTCAATAATTGCCAGACCACCATTGTTATTATGGGGATTGCAGGCCAAGGCATAGTATTTTGCGTTGGCAGCATCGTACCAGCCCCAGACATCGTCGAAGCCGCCGATAACGCTCTGATCGATATGGCTCATTTCCTGGACGTTTAGACTTATATCTTCTGCATAGATTACAGGATGGAGTACCAAAAAGGCAGAAACCACAATCAAAAGCTTATTTTTAATACACATAATTTCCTCCTTGTCGGCCATCTCATTTTATCAATATCATGGCCTTGGATTCTCTGTGCTTTCCCACCGTTGTTGTGGCGGGCTTGTCCGCCGCACTTGTGGCGGGGTCGTTCACGTAAAGCTCGTAGAAATAGATACCGGTACTAACTGCTCTGCCATTGACATCCCTCCCTTCCCAAAGATATTTGTGTTCTCCTGCTTCCTGGAATTCCTTATTCAAAAGGGGCAAAACCAAATGCCCGGTTATCGAAAATATAAATAGGCTGACCGTCGATTCCTTATCAAGATAATATGATATGATCGTCTCCCCATTAAAGGGATTGGGATAGTTCTGCCTTAAAGAAAATTGATATGGTCCCGAGGGCGCGCCGTCGTCGTCGATTCCCACGCTCTGGTCAAAATAATATGCTCCTATATCGGCCCTGGTACCGTCCGGGTCTAAAGGCATTGTAGGGTCCCCGGCATCGATGCAGGGCGAATTTGGCAGGAGATGATAATCGCCGGAGAAACGGTCGACGAAGAGGGGGTCGGCCTGGATGTCGTGCGGGCCAGGTTCAATCCCGATATAATCACCGCCGCCGTTGCCGAATACCAGGTTGTAGTCCCATTCAAAATCGGCAGAATCCACAACTGTGGCATAAACCCCTGCGCCATAAGTATTAAAGGCAATTATATTATTCTTGGCAAAATTGCCACTCTCAATACCCCAGATAAATAATCTTATTCCTCCCCCCAATCCATCGGAATTGCCCATTCTGGCGGAATTAGCTACAATGGTGTTACTATAATAAGTATTAGGCAATATTGTCCACTTCATTAACCCACCAGCGTCCGGCTGGCATATATATCGGAACGCCTCATTGTTGATGATGATGTTGAATCTGGTAACACTTGGGGCCCCGATGACAATCCCGCCCCCAGAGCCCGATTCGCAAGCTGTCCAACCGGCCTGGTTGCCAGAGATTATGTTCCTTTCAATGATATTCATTCCGATAGCGGTCGTATCATAGCTTCCCGAGAAAATTCCGCCGCCGATATTCCATGTCCAATTATTGCGGATAATGTTCCCCCGAATGACGACACCCCGGGCGTCGGTGCCGATGCCGGCGCCGAAAGCGCTGGTCTCATTGTTTTCGATGATATTGCCCTCGACCCGGGGCGATCCCCACCATACCTGTACAAGGGAACGCCCGTTTCGATAGGGATCGATGTTCCGCATGGTGATGCGAAATCCCCTCAGTACGCAGGTCGTGTCTACCTCGTACCCACTAATGACCACGTATCCCACGAAATGGGTGTTTCCCGGACCCTCAGCACTTGTAAGAAATACGTTTTTATCCTGGATTATCAGAGAATCTTCCACATATTCCCCCGGGGCCACCAAGACCGTATCGCCGTTTATGGCGGCATCTATCCCGGCCTGAATTGTGGGGTAGTCTGCGGGGATATTGATAATGCGGGCAGAACTTAAGCCAGCCAATATGAAAATTATCGAAGGTACAAATTTCCAGCGCATAGTTTCCTCCAAACGATAAATTCGTCCGGCCCCCGCCATACCGGCGGGCAGTCGAGCTTCTTGCGCTAAGCAGGAAAAACAAGGATACAACAATAATCTAAGACATACCAAACTGTTTTGTCAACAAAAAAAGCGCATTTTTCCTCGCCCTCTGCCCATTACTTCAATCTTGCCATATCTTGCGGCAAATCATATATTCGGGCGTCAATTGGCAAAGAGAGCAAGATGATTAAAGTTCAAATAGAGGGCAAGAGCCTGGTCGACATACTCAAGCAAAGCAGCGAATTGTTTGGCGACCATGTTTTCATGAAAAGCTTTTCGGGAGAACGATTCGTCGATTTGACTTTTCGTGAATTCGCCGCCCGATCATTCAATGTAGCTAAGGGCCTGGCATCGTTGGGCCTGCGCAAGGGAGATCGAGTCGGCGTACTTTCGGAGAACCGGCCCGGTTGGGGGGTTTCATACATGGGGGTTCTTGCGGCCGGTGGGATTAATGTGCCGCTCGATGCTCTGCTCAAGATTCCCTCATGGACCTACATTCTTCGCAGCGCTGGCTGTAGTATGCTTATCGTCTCCAAGAGCTTTTTGCCCGAATTCGAACTCGCCATTGACGATCTTCCAGGGCTGAAAAGCCTGGTTTGCATGGACGACGTGGAACAGGGTTCTCGAGCAATTCCGCTTAAAAACGTCGAAAAGAGGGGGATTGAATTTAAAGGCCCGCTGCCTCAGGTGAGTCCGGCGGACACTGCATCGATATTATATACATCTGGCACCACCGGCCAGGCCAAAGGGGTCATGCTATCCCATCGAAATATCGTCTCCGACATCGATGGAGCCATTGAGGTAATTCAGCTCGAGGACGGGGACAATTTTCTATCGGTGCTGCCCATTCATCATTCCTTTGAATGCACCTGCGGCTTTCTGATACCCCTGGCGGGTGGCGTCACAATCACCTATGCCCGAGGACTGGCCTCCAAACAAATCATAGAGGATATCAAAAACAATAATGCCACGATTCTGCTGGGAGTACCGCTATTATTTGAAAAAATGCACGCAGGAATATTCAAAGCCATCGCCAAAAAGCCGCCGTTTACAAGGGTAGTTTTCAAGGCCAGTTATTCCGTGGCCAAATTGCTGGCCAATGTCTTTCGCGCCGAACCGGGCAAGAGAATCTTTAAAGGTCTACGGGAGAAGGCCGGGCTCTCCAGCTTGAGGCTAATGGTAACCGGCGGCGCGCCCATGCCGCCTGAAATATCGCGCACGTTCAATCTTCTTGGTTTCAGGTTTATCCAGGGGTATGGCCTTAGCGAGTCGGCGCCCGTATTAACCTTAAATCCTAAGGACAACTATAAAGACGCCTCGATTGGCCTGCCTCTCCCGGGAGTGGAAATGCAAATTATAGATGCCGACGCCCGTGGAATCGGCCAAATCATAGCCAGGGGACCTATGGTGATGCAAGGGTATTACAACAATCCCGAGGCCACCGCGGAAGTCCTTAAAGATGGGTGGTTATATACAGGGGACTCGGGTTGGTCGGATGACGAAGGGTTCTACTATATAGCCGGTCGGGTCAAGAATGTGATTGTAACTCCCGCAGGCAAAAATGTCTATCCGGAAGAAATCGAAAGCGAACTGATTAAATCACCTTATATTCTCGAGTCGCTGGTTCTCGGACGACCCTTGCAGGGAATGCGCGGAGAGGAGATTGAGGCTATTGTCGTTCCCGACCAGGAATATCTCAACAATTTGACGACGGAAACCGGGCACAATTTTACCACCGAGGAGATTGAAAAGATAGTGACGGCCGAGGTGCAGCGATTGAGCGCCGATCTTGCCGAATTCAAGCGGGTAAAATATGTGCAGATCAGGGACGAGGAATTCGAAAAAACCTCCACCCGAAAGATTAAACGATATTTGTTTACTCGTAAGTCTGAGCCTATATACGGCAAGGTTGCAGGAAAGGGGCGAGCGTGATTTACGGAGTCATATTAGCGGGAGGACGCGGGGAGCGCTTTTGGCCGCTCTCTCGTCAGGAAAACCCGAAACAGCTCTTGAAATTGACATCGAATAAGACCATGCTCATGGAGACAGTCGACAGGCTCGAGGGGTTTATTCCCAGAGAACGTATGCTTATTGTAACCGGCCGCCAGCTCAAAGATAAGATATTCGATGCCGTGCCCGGCCTTGACGACAGTAATCTGCTCCTGGAGCCGGAGGGAAAGAACACCTGCCTTGCCATCGGGCTGGCCGCGGCGCATCTTACAAAGTTGGATCCTGAGGCAGTGATGGTGATTCTTTCATCCGACCACCTTATTGCGCCCACGGCTAAGCTCGTGACAATGCTGAAAGCAGGCGTCGAACAGGCAGCCAAAGGGAATCACCTCATAACCATCGGAGTCGTCCCCACCAGGGCCGAGACAGCCTATGGATACATCGAATTGGGGGATGATTTCGGCATGAACAATGGAATCCAATTTTATCATGTCAAAAAATTCAAGGAAAAGCCGAACCCTGCCAAGGCCCAGGAATATTATCTTGACCGCCGCCACCTGTGGAATTCAGGGATGTTTGTCTGGCGCGCCGATGCCATCCTGGATTCGATCGCCAAATTCGTTCCAGGGATATTCGATTGCATAAAAGAGTACCAAAAGAATATTGGAAAGCAGGCTGAGGTCGGAGCCCGAGATAAGCTTTACTGCGACAGCGCCAGCATTTCAATTGATTTCGCGGTTCTTGAGCATGCGCCAAACGTGCTCACCATGAAGGGCGAAATAAAATGGGATGATATCGGCTCCTGGCTGGCTCTTGGTAGAATTCGGGAACATGACAGGGGCAACAATGTCACCATCGGTGAGGTGATTCTGGATGGAAGTTACGAGAATATCGTAGTCAATGATGATAATGGGGTCATTGTCGGTTATGGGGTTTCGGATCTGGTTATCGTGAGAGCCGGCGATATAGTAATGGTTGCTCACAAGACAAGCGTGGGGGAGATCAAGGATTTTCTGGCCAAGATCGCCGCCGATGAAAAATATGAAAAATATTTATAATGCTATTTTGGTGATTTCTGTGATATTGCTCGGCATTTCATGCGCCAATATCATCAAGAAGCCGCGTCCCGGGGATCAAGCCGATAAGCGAACATTGGCCGAATATGAGCTGGACGATTTGGATTTGCTTGTTGGCGATGAAGGTGTTATAACCTCCGATGTTCCGGAAGGCAGAGAGTCTCCCGAATTGGAGCAGCTTCCTGAAACGCCCGAGCGATCACCCGAACGAATCGAGAATCAGGATCTCTTCTCGGCCCAGGTTTATGCCACAAAATCTAGCTCCGAGGCCAAGGAATTCAAGGATTCGATCGACCCTCTTTTCGAAGAGGAGATCCATATAGAATATCAGGCGCCTTACTATAAGGTTTGCGTCGGAACCGCAAGAAGCTTTGACAGCGGCCAGGATTTGCTTCAAAAAGTCAGCGCCATGGGTTTTCCCAAGGCCTGGTTGGTGAAAATCAAGAATTAGGAATCAGGGAAGCACGACTTGGCCCAAACCTCAGATATAAAACGATTTGTAGAGTATTTTAAAAAC
>Ga0214473_10007021_pt1 | contig 13394 bp, 12 predicted proteins | sample RVTome_7_FD_203509 | JGI IMG/M metagenome (GOLD analysis project Ga0214473, IMG submission 203509) | Soil microbial communities from uranium-contaminated site in the Upper Colorado River Basin, Wyoming, United States - RVT98D197 | ecosystem: Environmental > Terrestrial > Soil > Contaminated >...
GGTCAAGCGCTTCGATCCCGACAAGGGCTTCCGGCTCGCCACCTACGCCATGTGGTGGATCCGCGCCTCGATCCAGGAGTACATCCTGCGCTCGTGGAGCCTCGTGAAAATGGGCACCACCGCGGCGCAGAAGAAGCTGTTCTTCAACCTGCGGCGCGCCAAGAGCCAGCTGCAGGCGCTGGAGGAAGGCGATCTGCGTCCCGATCAGGTGAAGACCATCGCGCATCGCTTCGGCGTGAGCGAGGGCGACGTCGTGTCCATGAACCGCCGCCTGGCGGGCGACACGTCGCTCAACGCACCCGTGCGTGCCGACAGTGAAGCCGGCGAGTGGCAGGACTGGCTCGTCGACGACGCGCCGAGCCAGGAGGATCTGCTCGGCGAGCACCAGGAGCTCGATCAGCGCAGGGGCTACCTCTCGAGCGCGTTGTCCTCGCTCAACGACCGCGAGCGGCGCATTTTCGAGGCGCGCCGCCTCACGGACAATCCGGCGACGCTCGAGGATCTGTCGAGCGAGTTCGGCGTCTCCCGCGAGCGCATCCGCCAGATCGAGGTACGCGCCTTCGAGAAAGTGCAAAAGGCGGTGCAGACCGCCGCGAAGTCCGCCGAGGCTCACTGAGCCCTCGGCGAGGGCGTTATCGATGGCAGCGGTGCGCTGCCATCGAGCGTTATTCGGCCATGCTCGGCCAGCGAGCGCAGCTACTTCGGGGCCGTCACCTTCAAATCCGTGATCGACCAGGTATCGCCCGTCTTGCCGGGCGAGGACGCGGCGAGAAGTCCGACGTAACTCGGTGTCCGCGGCGGCTGGCCCTTGAAGCTTGCGGCCTCCTTTCCGTTGACCGAGATCTTCACCCGATCGCCCTTCGTCGTGACCCGCAGCGTATTCTTCTCCTTCGCGGCTGCCTTGGCGGCATCGAGCTTGGTCCATGCGACAGGTCTCTTGGATTCCACCTTGCCGTCAACGACGCGCGCCACCGTGAAGTGGCCGCTCTCGGCGACGACGGCCTGGTAGTAGTTGCGATCGTCCTTCACCCAGAACATCAGGCCGGCATAGCTCGTGATCGGATCGGAGGTGTAGGAGGTGAGTCGAGCCGTTACGCAGGCGTCGACGTCGTCGAACACGAACGCGCGGTTGAGACGAAGCGTCCGTGTGCCGGGCACGGGGCTCAGCACCGCCTCGCCCGAGGCGATCGCGAGGCGATCGTCCTTCGGCCCCCAGGTCGGATCGTGCGATTGAAATCCGTCCTCGAACAGAACCTTGCCGTCGCCGCAACCGGCCGGCGGCTTTGCGGCTGCGGTCGCAAGCTCCTCTGCCGGACGTGACGCCCCCGCCTGCTGGGGCACCACATTGGTGACCTTCAAGTCCGACATGCGCCAGCGATCCGTTGCACCGGGCTCGGATGCAGCAACGAGGCCGATATGGCTCGGGGCGTCAGGTGACTGCCCGCGGAAGCGCGCGACCTCCGTGTCGTTGATGCGGACAACGACGCTCTGCTCCGCGAGCGTCAGCCGCAGCGTGTTCTTCGCATCGGCACCGAGCTTCAAGGCATCGGTCTTGGTCCATGGGATCGGCGCCGTCGCGGCGAGCGTGCCGCGGATCTTGCGCGCAACCGAGAAGAACCCGTTGGGTGCGACGACGACCTCGTAGAAGTCGTCCTTGCCGGTGAGCCAGAACAGCAGGCCCGCATAGGTGCGCGAAGCATCCGCGGGACTTTCCGGCATCGCGATGGTGACGCAGGCGTCGAGGTCGCCGAGGAGCAGCCCCGAATTCCATCGCGCGGTCTGCGTTCCCGGCTGCGGCGCGAAGGTGGCTTCGCCGCCCGCAACTTGAAACTGCGCGTCGGCCTCCCCCCAGCCCGGCTCTCCGGTCTTGAACGCGCCCTCGAGGTAGACCGATTGCCCCGGGCACGCGGCGCTGCTGGTCGCTCCGAGCAGCAGCAGAAGAGCGATCACGTGAAGCGGCGGCATGCCGGGGCTCTCCTTTCTTCGGTTCACCCAACCTGCAGTATGCCCCAGAATGGGCAATGCTCGGGTTCTCCTTCATCGCGCGGACTCTGCAGCACGGCGGCGATGCAACATAAATTCTGCCTGCCGCTTATCTCGAAACGGTGGACGAATCACTTAGTCTAGCGGCCGTGAGGGGGTCGGCCCTCGCTCGGGCTCCGTGCTCTGGAGTTCGGGCTTGTGCGCGTCAGAGAAGGGAGGGCTCAAAGCCCTTGTCTCTGAGCCAGGATTATCAATCGACTGGCGACTTTGGCCGGTCGGGCGCGTGGCGGGCATGGACAGGGCCGCCCGAGGGAGCGTCCGTCGGCTACCACTTCCGGCCTCCGCCAAATCCTGTCCGCGACCACCGCATTCACCTGCAATCTCCGATCACCATCGTCGGCGTACCGGGCCTGCCCCGGCCGGCGCGCTGGCGCGTGATGGCGATCTTTAATTCCGTCGGAGGGCGCAGGTCTCGGACGCGGTACACACTGGAAGATGGAGTGGCAAATGCTGAAGCGCCTTCATCAAGAGAAGGTTCTCTATGCCGTATCTTCGAGTTCGTGCGTCGCTTGCTCGCTTCGGCTCGAATTGGATTGGAAGGGCATCCTGCTCTGGCGCCAAAAACAGATGCATCCTCCGAGTATTGCTTGACGGGGCACTAGCCGGCGCGGGTGTGCGACCCAAGCTGGCCACAAAAATCAAGGCCGGTCCGCGAGGACCGGCCTTCTTTGTTTGAGCAAAGCCGGCTCGCGTGGAGCCGAAGCGCTCACATCGGCAGCTGCGCCATCTGATTGCTGAAATATTTGTCGATGGCCGTCATGATCGAATCCGAAACCTTGTCGCGCCAGCTGTCCGACTGCAGGTTCTCGGCGTCCTGCTTGTTGGTGACGTAGGCGAGCTCGATCAGGACGGAGGGAAACTGCGCCGTCTTCAGCACGCGGAAACCGGCCTGCTGGTCGGGCTCGTTGCGCAGAGCCGTGCTGGCGCCCATGCCCTCGATGACGGAGCGCGCAAAGATGCTGGTGCGGCCGCGCGTAACGTCGACCTCACGTCCGGCGAGATCGGAAAGGATGTCTTTCACGGCGTCCACGTCGCCGCTCGCCTGCTTCACGACCTCCGCCTCAGCGCGCGACAGCACGCTGTCGGAAAGCTCGCCTTTGGTGGAGCGGCGCAGGCTGTCCGCCATCGACTCGCGCAGCGAATAGATAGTGGCACCGTTGGCCACGGACCCCGTGTCGGCGTAATCGCAGTGCACGGCGATGAAGAGGTTCGCCTTGTTGTGCTCGGCAAAGGAGACCCGGTCGCCAAGCGGCACAAACACGTCGGCGTCGCGCGTCATCAGGACTTTGAAGCGGCCGGTCGCCTTGAGCTTGGCGGCGAGGATCTTGCCGAACGCCAGCACGATGTCCTTCTCGACGGCACCATTCTTCTCGGCCCCGGAATCGTGCCCGCCGTGGCCTGGGTCGATGACGATTACAGGCTTGAAGGCCTTCTCGGCCAGCACGGCGGGTGACACCGCGGGACGCGGCAACGGCGGCTGCAGACCGACCCCACCAAGCGCGAACGGCGGCGGATCAAGCTCCGGCTTCTTGGAGGCTGCGGTCGAGATGCTCGCCGTGACCGGACCGAACGGAACAATCTCGACGGTGAGCTGCTCGCCGCGCCCGTCGTTGCTCTTCTCGATCTTGGTGCTCGAAACGATGACCGGCTCGGTCACCTCGAGGATTACGCGCGAATGTTTTGGACCGGATTCGCCGGCGCGGAACGATTTGACGAGGCCAATCGGCTTGCCGCTCGGCTGCTCAGGCAGGCGCAGCTTGACCTCCTCCACCTCGATCACGACGCGGTTCGGGTCGGTCAAGGAGAAGACTTCGAAGTTCGCCGTCCGCGGCAGACCGATGAGGAAGCGCGTGCGCAAGGGGGTGCCAAGCAGCTCCCCGGGGGCCGCGCGCGCGCTTTCCTGCGGGCCCGGAGCCGCCGCGAGCGTTTGAGCCCGCAACGGCGCGTGCGCGCACGTTAAGGTAAGCGCGATAATGATCCCGCGGCCGAAAAGCCGAGGTAACCCGTGAACCATGACGTCTGACCCCCGTCTACGCGGTACAGTTCAAGTGTCGGGACAGTCATAGGTTGCCTGAGATGATGGCGTTTTGCAGGTCGCCTTCAGGCATTGTTAGGGTTATCGCCGCCGAACCGTTAATGCTTCGCTAACAAACGGTTGGTGATGCACCCGCGGGATCGCGCATTGCGCGGACCCACTGAGACGGCTTCACGACCAGCGCCGCGTCGCGCTCTCGTCGCCTTGGCGCGCCTCGACCCACGCGCTTTCGCCGGACGCCGTCGTCACTTTTTTCCAGAACGGCGCCCGCGTCTTGAGGTAGTCCATCAGGAAGCCCGCCGCCTCGAATGCCGCCTGCCGGTGCGCAGAGGCCGTGACCACGAGCACTATGTTGTCACCGGGCACGAGCTCGCCGACGCGGTGCACGATGAGGCTCGCCTGCAGCGGCCAGCGCGCCTGCGCGTCGGCCTCGATGCGGGAAAGCTCCGCCTCCGTCATCCCGGGGTAGTGCTCGAGCGTCATCTTGGCGACGTGGCCCTCGTCGCCGCGCACCCGGCCCGTGAATGTGACGATCGCTCCGATATCGGTGCGCCCGGCGGTCATCGCCGCGATCTCGGCGGCAATATCGAAATCCTCCCGCTGCACCTTGACGGCCATCGCTCAGCCTCCGGTGACGGGCGGGAAGAAGGCGATCTCGCGGACGCCCGCGATTGGCGCCGCGGGCTTCACGTGCACCTTGTCGACAGCGGCCCGGATCAGCTCCGGCCGCGCGAATGCCTCGTCGAATTGCGGTCCGCGCGTCTTGAGCCAGTCGATCACGTCGGCGACGGTCGCCACGTCTTGCGGCAGCTCGACCTCCTCACCGCCGCTCCCGACCTTCTCGCGCACCCAGGCGAAGTAGAGAAGCTTCACGCGCCGTGTTTTAACTTCGCTCATGCGAGCCTAGCGCTCCATGGCGTGGACCACTCCGGCCTTCAGATAGTCGTAGCCGGTCCACAGGGTCAGCAGCGCCGCGATCCACAAAATCACCAGGCCGCCGGTCATGATGCCGGGGACGATCTTCTCGGCCGCCGGCCCAGCAAGCAGGATCGCGAGCGCGATCATCTGCATCGTCGTCTTCCACTTCGCGAGCTGGGTGACGTGAATCTTGACGTTGAGCTCGGCAAGAAACTCGCGCAGCCCGGAAACAAGAATCTCGCGCACCAAGATGATGATGGCGGCCCAGATCGACCAACCGGTGATGGTGTTGTCGTGCACGAGCATCATCAAGGCGGCGCCGACCAAAAGCTTGTCGGCGATGGGATCCAGCATGCGCCCGAGCGTTGACTGCTGCTCCCACACACGCGCGAGATAGCCGTCGAGCCAGTCGGTCAGCCCGGCGAGAACGAACAGGGCGAAGGCCGACCAGCGCGCGGTGTCGCCCTTAAGGAAAAAAAGACAGGCGACGAGGCCGGGGACGGCGAGGATGCGCCCGTACGTCAGTACGTTCGGCAGGCTCATCGGCATTGGACGCGTGGCGGCGTGCTCCATCAGCCCTTTGGTACACCATCCGGCCAATGGTCCGTCAATGGGAACTCGCCTGCACCCCACACGCCGGGCAGCTGCAAGGGATTTTGGGAAGCGTCAGTGGCAGATGCCCGCGCTCTTGCGCTCTTTCATGTCCAAGTGGAAGTGGTCACGGTGCGCCTCGTTGGCTTCCGGCCCGAGCACCGTTCCGAACATGCCGCAGGCGCCGCGATGCAGCCGCTTCAAGAAGGCAGATTGGGTGGTGTTGGCGGGCGTGACGCCGACGGTAGCTGTGATGGCGGGCACACCCGCATCCGCGCCAGGCTTCAGTCCGGCCTTGTGCAGGTTGGCTTTCTCCTTGGCGGCGGCCTTCTTTTCCGCACCCTCGCTCATGGACTCGGGCTTCGGCTCGGGCTTCGAAATTGCCGCCGTTGCAGCTTCGTCCTTCGCCTGACCTTCGGTTTTCGTCTTGACCGCGGCCTTGGCCGCCGCCTCCGCGGCTTTCTTCTGCGCCTGTGCGATATCCCGCTCGGTCGGCCCCCACCCCTGCTTGACCTTGATGGTGCGCCCGTCAGCCGTCACGAATCCGGCGATATCGACCGCATTGCCGGTCGCGTGCTCGCTCAGCGCCAGATTGGGACTGTTGTAGATGTTGCGGCACGCGTACGACGACGCGCCTATGATCTTCACGATGGGCGAGTGCAAAACCTCTTTGGCGGTTGGCTGCAGCACCTTCTCGACCCAGCGCGCGAGCCCCGCTGCCAGCCGGCAGTTCATCGCCGGCGCCGGATCGAGCTGGACCTTCTCCCCTACGCCAATGCTGTGCAGGAGCAGCGGCGCGGGCGTGCCGCACTGGCCGCGCCGCATGGGCGTGTCGAGCTGGACCTCCACGGCGACAGGTGCCAGGAGCCGCACGCACTCGCGCAGGCCTGCCACCTGCTCGGCGTCGGTCCACACGTCGGGTGCGGGCGGCGCAGTGGCGGCTGGGGCGTTTGCGGCCGGAGGGCTTGCAGCGGGCGCATTGGCGCCGGATTCTGTTTTGGGCACGGTCGTACTTGGCGGCTGGGCTTGCGAACTCTGCGGCGGCGCCGGAGACGGTTGCACCGGAGCGTTGACGGCGGCCGGCGGGATTGCGCGCGGGGCGGCGGGGGCCGGGGGCGCGTCCTCACGCGTGAAGAACAGGGGGATGACGACAAGCCCCGCCAGCGCGGCGAGACTTATCCACGCAGACACATTGGCCAACGTCTTGTCGGTGGACGCCATGCTCGCCAGCTTCCCCTGTCAACAGCGAGGGTCCCGTCCGCGTTCCCTGGCTTGCGACCATCGGGAACAAGCGCGGCAGAATTGGGATTACACGGTCGCAAAGGGTATGTCATAGGCGCCACCCGGCCAATGCCGCCCACTGCGAGGGAGAGTTCGATGCAGGATTTCGAGAGCGACCTCACGAGCCTGTCGGCCAAGCGCGATTTCAATCGCCGCCAGATGCTCGCCACAGGCCTTGCGGTCGGCTTTGCCGCCGCGGTGCAGCCCGTGTGTGCGCAGACCGCGATCACCACCGACGCGGCCGGTCTCGAGGCGGGCGAGGTGCGCATCCCGGTTTCCGGCGGCGAGATCCCCGCCTACCGCGCCATGCCGGCAAAGGGCGGACCGTTTCCCCTAATTCTCGTCGTGCAGGAAATTTTCGGCGTGCACGAGCACCTCAAGGACATCTGCCGGCGGCTGGCGAAGCAAGGCCACATGGCGATTGCCGCCGAGCTTTATGACCGCCAGGGCAGCGTCGCCGGCATGACCGACATTCAGGAGATCATCGGCAAGGTCGTCGCGAAAGTGCCGGACGAGCAGGTGATGTCCGACCTCGACGCAGCGGTGGCTTTTGCGAAGGCCTCCGGCAGCGCCGACACAGCGCGGCTCGGGATCACCGGCTTTTGCTGGGGCGGCAGGATCACCTGGCTCTATGCCGAGCACAACCCCGCCCTGAGGGCGGGCGTTGCCTGGTACGGCAAGCTCGTCGGCGAGGCCAGCCAGCGGACGCCGCGCCATCCGATCGATCTCGCGAAGGACCTCAAGGCTCCGGTGCTCGGACTCTACGGCGGCGCCGATCAAGGCATTCCGGTCGACACCGTCGAGCGCATGCGCGGTGCCTGCGAAGCGGCTGGAAAAACTTGCGAATTCGTCGTCTACCCCGACACGCCGCATGCTTTCAACGCGGACTACCGGCCGAGCTACCGCCAGGAGCCGGCCAAGGATGGATGGGCGCGCATGCTCGCTTGGTTCCGCTCCCACGGTGTCGCATAAGACACGGCCTTGGCGACATTTTCCGCATGTGCCTTGTCACACTTGCGGACAAGGATACCATTGCTCACAAAGGGTTCGCCGCCCGGTCTTGCATATGCCGACCGGTTGGCGGAAACTGCCGGCGCAAAGCACAGAAACAGCCCGCAAAAGGGCTCTAAGGGGGGTCGTACGCATGCCTAATTTGCCGATCGACTTGGCAACGGTGGATTGGACGACCGTTGGCGTTCTCTCGGTGATCGCGTTCCTTGCCGCACTGGTTGGCAACGCAATCGCATTCGGGAACAGACTGATGGGTTCCATCCTCACGGCAGTCTTATTCGCCGTGTTCTATGTCGCGTGGCACTACTATTTCGAGGCGATGGTCATGCCTCCCGCAGCAACCACGCCGCCCACGTAAGTCAGTCTGACAAGCAAGAGAACCAGGCGCTGCCTGCTGAGGCCGGGGTGTCCCCGGCCCAGAGCGTGTCTTTGTGCGCGAGCGTGCGCTGCGCTCGCGAGCCCTCATCCATCCCGCTCGTGGAAATGATCGTAGATCCGCTGGGCCATCTCCGCGGAGATGCCCTCGACCGCCTTGAGGTCTTCAACGCCGGCGCGTGACACCGCCTTCGCCGAGCCGAAGTGCTTCATGAGCGCACGCCGGCGTCGCGGACCTATTCCTGCAATCTCGTCGAGCGGATTCGCGCTGAGCCCCTTGGCCCGCTTGGCCCGATGCGTGCCGATCGCAAAGCGATGCGCCTCGTCGCGCAGCCGCTGCACGAAATAGAGAACGGGATCGCGCGGCTCGAGCATGATCGGCCGATCGCGGCCCGCGATATGGAAGTGCTCGCGGCCGGCTTCGCGGTCGGGGCCCTTGGCGACTCCCATCACGCAAATCTCGTGCAGCCCGAGATCGGCCAGCACCTCGCGGGCGACCGCGAGCTGCCCGGCTCCGCCGTCGATCAGCACGAGATCTGGCCGGTCGGGAACGACGTCATCTTCGGCGACGTCCGGTCCGACCCCGAGCGCGTCAAGCATGGTTTCCACCAGGGGGTGCGAGTCGGGGGACGCGAGGCCGCCTTCGTCGCTTTCGACGGCGAGCCGCCGGAAGCGCCGCGTCAGCACCTCGCGCATCATCCCGTAATCGTCGCCGGGAGCGAGCGCCTCGGACTTGATGTTGAACTTGCGGTACTGACCTTTGACCCAGCCGTCGAGACCGGCAACGATCATCGCTCCCACCGCGCTCGCACCCTGAATGTGGCTGTTGTCGAACACCTCGATGCGGCGCGGCACCGTCGTCAGGCCGAACCGCTCGGCGAGGGCTTCCATCAGCCGCCGCTGCGAGGAGCCTTCGGCCAGCTTGCGGCCCAGCGCCTCGCGCGCGTTTGCGAGCGCATGCTCGACGAGTGCCGACTTGGTGCCGCGCTGCGGCACGCGGATCTCTATTCTATGCTCGACCGCGCCTCCGCGAGCAGCTCGCGGTTCGGCACATCGTGCGAGATGAGGATCAGCCGCGGCACGGGCTTGTCGTCGTAGAACTGCGCGATGAAGCTGTCCAACACCTCCTCGATGGGAAGCGAGCGGTCGGCTTTGGGAAAGTAGGCGCGGTTGCCCCAGTTCTGGCCGGTGCGGAAGAAGAAGACCTCAATGCAGTTCTGGCCGGCCTGCTGCGCCGCCGCGAAAATGTCGGCCTCCTCGATCCCCTCGGGATTGATCGACTGGTCGGCGGTAACGTGGGCCAGCGCGGCCAGGCGGTCGCGGAACCTCGCCGCGCGCTCGAACTCGAGCTTCGTTGACGCCTCCTCCATCAAGCCCTGGTACATGCGGCGCACGTTCTGGCTCTCGCCGCGCAGGAAGCGCACGGCCTCGTCGACGAGCCGGCCGTAGTCCTCGAGCGATATCTCGCCGGTGCAGGGCGCCGAGCAACGCTTGATCTGGTGCAGCAGGCAGGGGCGCGTGCGGCTTTCGTAGATGCTGTCGGAGCACGAGCGCAATAGAAAGGCCCGCTCCAGCATGTTGATCGTGCGGTTGACGGCGCCGGCGGAGGCGAACGGTCCGAAATAGTCGCCTTTGCGGTTGCGCGCACCGCGATGCTTCATGATCTGGGGCGCCGCGGTATCGCGCGCGATCAGGATGTAAGGGAACGACTTGTCGTCGCGCATCAGCACGTTGAAGCGCGGACGGAAGCGCTTGATGAGGTTGGCTTCGAGCAGCAGCGCCTCGGCCTCGGTGCCCACCGACACGAACTCCATGGCCGACGTCCCCGCGATCATGCGCGCGATGCGGTTGGTGTGGCCGCCGAGGCGGGCGTAGTTCGATACGCGCGCCTTCAGGTTGCGCGCCTTGCCGACGTAGATGACGCTCCCCTCGCGATCGAGCATGCGGTAGACGCCGGGCGAGGAGGGCAGCAGCTTGAGATAGCGCGCGATGATGGCCGGCCCGCTGGCGCCCAGGTCGCTCGCTGGGGCCTCTGCCGGCACCGGCTCTTTCGCCGGCGCTTCGGCTTCCGGCTCGCGGGTGTTCTTGCTGGGCATTATCGATAGATCGGCCTGTCGGCGTGCGCCGTCAAGCGAGCCGCCGGGGGCAGCGGCCCGAGAGTGGTTGCGCTACGCCGCACGCGGGCGCGGCCCTACCAGACGAGCGCGGTCATCGCCGCAATGGGCCGTGGCGTCCCCGGCGGGAAGAGCGCTTCGAGCGCCGCGGCGTCGAGCTCGGCCGCCACGTGCACGCCGCTCGCCACGAAGAGGGAGCGCACGCCAGCGGCGTCCGCGCCGGCAATGTCCGTGTGCACCCCGTCGCCGATGGCGAGCAGGCGCGAGCGGTCGCCGCTTCCGGGGCGCATCCGCTCCAGCGTCGTGAACGCCAGCTCATAGATCGGCAGGAAGGGTTTGCCAGCGTACGCCACCTCGCCGCCGAGCCGCTCATAGGCGCGGGCAAGCGCACCGGCGCAATAGATGAGGCGGCCGGCGCGCTCGACCGTCACGTCGGGGTTGGCGCAGATCATGGGCAGGCTGCGCGCCGCGCACGCCCTGAGCGTCGCGGCGTAGTCGTCGGGCGTTTCCCGCTCATCGTCGAATAGGCCGGTGCACACGATGGCTTCGGCGCGTTCGGGGCCGACGCGCTCGACATCGATACCGGCAAAAATGGGAAGGTCGCGCGCCGGGCCGAGGTGCACGACCGCGCGGCCGGTGTAGGACGCGATGAGTGTCCGTGCGACATCGCCCGAGCTGATGATCGCATCGAAGCTCGCCCGCGGCACGCCGATGCGATCGAGCTGCGCGGCCACGCCGTCATACGGGCGCGGCGAGTTCGAGACCAGGACGATAAGGCCGCCCCGCTCGCGGAAGCGCTCGCAGGCGGCGCACGCCGGCGCGAACGGCCGCACGCCGTCGTGCATCACGCCCCAGATGTCGACGAGCCATGCGGTCGTCGTCTCGGCGAGCGGAGCAATCGAGTCGATGAGCGGAATGGGCGCGGGCGGCCGTGACATACCGTTTGACTAGCGGCAGCGCCGCCGAAGCTCAAGCGGCCGCGATCCCCCGTCCGGCAAGCCCATCCGCGGCTAGCATCTGCGGGGGACCGAAAAGCGGCCCCTCACCGAGCGAAACGCCGCTCGCCACGACCTTGGTGCGCGTCATCTCGCTGTCGATCCGGACGGCGATGACCATAAGACCGAGCTCGGAGAAGAATCGGCAGACGTCGGCTGCCGGCACGACGCCGCCGGAGGCGGGAAGACCCTGCATAAGGGCCTGCGCATCGATCTTGATGAAGGCGAAGCCTGCAGCGCGCAGGGCGGTGAACTCGTAGTTGAGGTCCGTCACCTCATCGAGACCGAAGCGGAAGCCGAGGTCGCGCATATCGGTGAGGCTGCTCCATTCCGTCCCGCCGAAGGCCCGGACATCGGCCTGCGTGAAGGTCAGCACAAGCTCGCCGGCAAGTGCCTCGCGCTCGCGATAGGCGTTGGCGAGCTCGTCGAGAAAACGGTCGGTCGCGAGCGACTCCCCGCTCGCCGCGGCGAGCATGCAATACTTCTGCCTTTCATGCGCAAACGACCGGCAGACTTGCGCCGCATGCTTGAGGCGCGCGCCGTCGAGCAAGGGAAGCAGGCCGGTCCGCACAAGCTGGCGATCGTGCGCGGCGATGGGCAATGCCACTCCCCGCTCGTCGCGTGGGAAAACGGTCGCCTCGTAGTGATGCACGTGGTGGTCGGCGAGCCCGACGATGGGATCGACGAACACATCAACGCGGCCCGCGGCGAGCGCCGCAGCAAGAGACGACAGCCGCGCGTGCGCCGGCGCAATCGGAGGCGGCATCGCCGGAGGCGCATTGCGCTCGCGGGCTGCCGGGGCGGCGGGAGTCTTGGAAGCGGCGGCGGCGCGCATGGTGTGTGCGGTCGTGTTGAGCGCTTCGACCGAGGCGCGCGCAATGCTTTCCTGGCTCGGCGCCGAGGTCGAGGCGTCGGCCCCGAGGCTCACCTCGTCGGCAAGCCTCTTGATCATGCCCTGCACCGCATCGAGATCGGCCTCGCGCTCGGCGTCCGTGAGAGGAACGTCCTTGCGCCGGCCTTGTGAAGTCTCGGGGAGCGTCGGCTTTGTCGGGCGGAACGCCCAGTAGTCGTGCATGCTGCTGTCGGAAGCGCCAGACGCATCCGGCCACGGGGACAACACGGGCGGCGGCTCCGGCGGCTGCGCGACCGCAGCTGGCGCGGACGGAGCCGAGGGTGCGCTCGGGACGGGCGGCGGCGCTCCGGCAGGCGCGACACCGCGCCCCTGTTGCGCCGGGGCGCGCTCGAACGGGGGCGTTGACTTGATGTCGAATGTGGATCCCCCAGGCGCCTGAGGCGGAGGCGCCGGCGGCCTTGCTGCAGCGGCGGAGCGCTGGCGTCCTCGCGCGGGAGGCGTCTCCTCCTGCGGCTTCAGGCGCGAGATTTCATCCTCGAGCCGGGTCACCTCGGAGACCAGGGCGTCGACCCGCTCGGACCGCCGCATCAGCGCGTGCAACATCAAAAGCGTGATGTAGATCGACAGCGCCGCAATGAGCGCCAGCCAGAACGAGACCCGGAACTGTAGATACGCCCCGATGAAGAAGGCGGCCGTGACGAGCGCGATCGCTCCCTTCACGATGAGGTCCGCAATGCTGCTCTGATTTCTCATGCCGGTTCTGCCGCCGTCGATGCTCGCCATGAATATTTTCCGCCAGCCCCTGCCGATTCGTTAGCGACAAGCTTTCGCAAGGGCCCCAGCGAACGCAATGACGGCAGCGCCACTTTCACCAGCTTTCTCACATGGGGGCGATTCGACCAGAGGAGTGAGGCATCGAGGCACATCAACCACTTAGGGCTCGTGCCCGGGGTTTGCCACCGCGCGCCCCAATCGCGCCTCGCGCCGGCCCGCAGCAAACCCGAATTCGAGCGCTCGTTTAGGTCTCGTTAGCCGAATCGGCGTGCTATTGCTGTACCCGGGCGTTCCCTCACGGTCCCGGCGTAAAGAGAAGGGAAAGCCTGATGCTGATGACTGTGATTGGCCGAGATCCGAACGCGTCGTTCTATGGTGAGTTGGCGGGCGTCCGGGTGCTCATC
>Ga0214473_10007023_pt1 | contig 13393 bp, 11 predicted proteins | sample RVTome_7_FD_203509 | JGI IMG/M metagenome (GOLD analysis project Ga0214473, IMG submission 203509) | Soil microbial communities from uranium-contaminated site in the Upper Colorado River Basin, Wyoming, United States - RVT98D197 | ecosystem: Environmental > Terrestrial > Soil > Contaminated >...
GAACCTGTGCTGGGCATACATGAACAAGGAACTGCAAGAACCCGTTGGTTCGTTAACGGCTAAATTCTTGAAGTGAAGCATGGTTTTTATGAAATCGTGAGCTAAAAGAAAGGGTCTTCTTCGGATTTTTGAAAGAAACTTCGACAAGTGACGAAGAAGAATGCTTAAACCGCGCCGATGCACGCTAAGCTTACACTAAGCTGTCTGTGATGGAGGTGAAAAGAGAAAATGAGGATGATCGAAGAGGAAGAGGAATGGGAAGAAAGCGAAGACGAGGAATGGGAAGAGGAAGAATGGTAAACCCGTAGCCAGACACAAAACAATATTTTTCTTTTACACGGCTAACACGTTTTCAGCGGTTTCAAGGTCATTATTTATAACTCACCAGTAAACTTCAATATTGAGTTTACAATGACGCGGATAGCTGTCTTAGACGCTGACAAATGCAAAGTAAAAAAGTGCGATCAGCTCTGCCTCCGCTTCTGCCCCATGGTAAGAAGCCGAGTGGAAGCCATACGCATAGAAGGAAACAAAGCCGTAATCTCCGAAGCGCTTTGCAGCGGCTGCGGCATATGCGTGAAGAAGTGCCCATTCCACGCCATCTCCATCGTGAACCTGCCAGACGAGTTGGAGAAGGATTGCAGTCACCGTTTCGGAGAAAACGCGTTCAAGCTGTTCAGGTTGCCGACGCCTTCGCCTGGCACAGTATTGGGGTTGTTGGGGCAGAATGGCATCGGAAAAACCACCACGCTCAAAGTGCTCTCTGGTGAGGTGAAACCGAACCTCGGCGATTTCAAAGAACCGCCCGAATGGAACGAGATAATCGAATTTTACCGTGGCTCCACGCTTCAGGATTATTTCCGACGAATCAGCGAGAACAACCTGAAAGTAGCGCATAAGCCGCAGTACGTGGACAAGATTCCCAAGGCTGTTACGGGAAAAGTCGGTGAACTCCTCGAGAAAGTTGACGAACGGAAACTTTTGGATAAGCTCGGTGAGGAGCTGGAGCTGAAGAAAGTCTGGGACCGAAACCTTGACGTGCTCAGCGGCGGGGAACTCCAACGCGTAGCAGTGGCAGCCGCGCTCAGCCGCGAAGCAGACGTGTACCTTTTCGACGAGCCCTCGAGCTATTTGGATGTGAAGCAGCGGTTGCAGGTGGCGAAAGCCATACGAAGCCTCAAAGAGCAAGGCAAGACGATAATTGTGGCTGAACACGACCTGGCGATTATCGATTACTTGTCGGACCAAATCTGCGTTTTCTATGGCGAAGCAGGCGTTTACGGCGTCGTCAGCCACGTCCACGGAACCCGAACGGGCATCAACATTTACCTGCAAGGCTACATTCCCGACGAGAACATTATGTTCAGAAGGGAATCCATCGTGTTCCATGAGAAACCGCCTCAGGTAGGCTTTAGCGGCTACGAAACCTTGCTGAAGTGGGGCAGGATGGAGAAAACGTTCAAAGGCTTCAAGCTGGTCACCGAGCCAGGGGAGATACGTCGAGGCGAAATCATCGGCATCCTTGGACCCAACGGCATCGGGAAAACCACTTTCGTTAAGGTTTTGGCTGGAATCGAGGAGGCAGATGACAAGCAGAAGCTGGGCGAATTAAGCGTGAGCTACAAGCCGCAGTACATTGCGCCTGACTACGAGGGCACAGTGCAGGAACTTCTCATGAGCGTGGCGAAAGAGAACTATACGTCAAGCTATTACAAAACCGAAATCCTCCAACCCCTCAGAATCGAGCCACTGTCAGACAGGAATGTGATGGAACTCAGCGGCGGAGAACTCCAGAAAATCGCCATTGCCGCATGCCTGAGCCGCAAAGCCGACCTATTCCTGCTTGACGAACCCAGCGCATACTTGGATGTGGAGGAGCGGTTGAACATGGCGAAGACGATTAGGCGAATTACGGAAGCGCATAGCGTAACCGCCTTCGTCGTGGAGCATGACGTTGTGACGCAGGATTTCGTCTCCGACCGACTTATGGTTTTCACAGGCGAGCCAGGCGTGAATGGCACGGCTAATCCGCCCACCGCTTTGAGAGAGGGAATGAACAAGTTCCTGAAGGAGATGAACGTAACTTTCCGACGCGACTCAGTCACGAGGCGGCCAAGAGTGAATAAGGAAGGTTCACGAATGGACCTGTTCCAGAAAGACCTCGGAGAATACTACTACACCTTATTAAAGGAGAAATAAGCTCCAGAAAAATAGAGCCACGAGTGTTCTTCTGGGAGAACAGACTGTTCTCTGGGGAGAGCTAAAAGGCACTTTCAAATGTTATTTGCACGTGGGCACGCGTGAAGAAAAATAACAGTCACAAAATTATTCACTACAGCGTTCTCTTAATCCTGATAAGTTCCATAATAGTAGCTGCTTACAATGTTCAGATCAATCGTTCTTATTCAGAAAATACACCCCCAGTTTCTCCAGTGATGTCGTCGGCTCCATCCTCAGCCATAAATCTTGTCGTTCTTTCACCTGAAAACAAAACTTACCAAACAACTCGAGTTGAAATAAACTTCACAGTAAGCAACTTAACCTCGCAAATCACTTACGCGCTGGACGGGCGAGAAAACGTGACTCTTTCTGGAAACACTACTCTGAAGAGCTTGTCTGATGGATTACACAACATAACAGTCTACGCATTTGACAATGCAAGCAAGCTTGGAACATCTAAAACAATTACGTTTAGCGTAGAAACTTGGGAACCTGAACCAATACCAAATCTAACACCTGAAGATGCCATCAAGTATTTTGAGTCTGAAGGTTTCAAAGTTGAAGTAAAAGAGCCTAAATTCCCTCAAGGGCTACTAAACGCGGGCACAGTGATCTTTGAAACAAAAGAAGCATTATCCTCTTTTGGCCACCAACTAGGTCGAACAGTAGTCTATGAGTATATCAACCCCAGCACCAGAGTCTTCTTCGTAGAAGTCTACCATGACTCCCCGTTACCAAAAATACACTATATCCTCGTTCAAGCATAGGAAAAAACCCATAACCTACAACACTTTAACAGCTCAAAACCGCTAAATCACTTGCAAGACTCTACCCTGCTCTTTGTTGACGCTTTAAATAAGGTGGCTATAGTTTTTCCCGACCAAAGAGACGCTAGCTCTCGAAGAGTTAAGACTTTGAAAAAAATGTTTTACAGGAATCGCGCAAAAGCCGAGCCAGAAAGTTGTTTAGCGGTGTTTTGCTTTGAATGTTGTAGTTAACTTTTAAAATGAGCACACGCATAACGTAACCGAAACACGGGGAGAAACGAGTTCGAGTGGTGAACGAGGCAAGTGGCTCAAACCTTTGAAGAGATTAGCGCATCCGACTTCTTCTATCGTAACCGTGACATAGCTGGGTTCACCAACCCGTCCCGAGCCATTTTCGCCGCCATCCGCGAACTCGTCGAAAACTCGCTTGACGCAGCCGAAACCAACAGGCTTCTCCCGAACATTTACGTTCGCTTATCATTCGAAAGCGAAGCCACTAAAGAAACGCAGATTTACAAACTTCGCGTTGAAGACAACGGTTGCGGAATTCAACCTCGCTTCATTCCTTCGGCTTTTGGGCAAGTCTTGTACGGCTCAAAATACAAGCTGAAGCAGATGCGTGGCACGTTCGGTTTAGGCGGAAAAATGGCAGTCCTCTACGGACAAATCACCACACACCAACCCGCCCACGTAACCTCAAGCACGGGAGCAACAAAAATCTACCAGTTCAAACTAATGATTGACATCCAGCGTAACCGCCCAATAATCCTCGACCGCAAAGTCCAAATAAACAAGGAACAATGGCGAGGAACCATCGTCGAGTTTACCCTCGAAGGCGATTACCTGCGTGCCATGCCAAAAATCATCGAATATTTCAAGCAGACAGCTATGGTGAACCCGTACGCCAACCTCACCTTCGTCGACCCGAAAGGCAGACTGTACAAGTTCACCCGCGGCACAACCGACATGCCTGAACCACCCAAAGAAACGCTGCCACATCCGTATGGTGTTGACGTGGAACTTCTTCAACGCCAAATCCAAATAACCGCCGACAAGAACATGCTTGACTTCCTCAGACACCATTTCCACCGCGTAGGTGAAATCACCGCCAAAAAATTCCTAGACTTCGCAGCCCTACCTCCCTCTAAAAACCCGAAACGCCTAACCCACGAAGAAATCGTCCGACTAATGCAAAACCTCAAAAAATTCAAGGACTTCCTCCCACCCGACGCCAGCTGCCTGTCGCCACTAGGTGAAGAATTACTCAAAGCTGGCATCGTCAAAGAACTGAAACCTGAATACCTCGTGGTTCACCAACGCAAACCCTCAACTTACGCGGGACACCCATTCATCGTCGAAATGGGCATCGCATACGGCGGCGAAATCCCGAAACGCGGTTGCTTCATGATTTACCGCTTCGCCAACCGAATCCCGCTACTATACGATGAAGCCAGCGACGTCTCATACAGGGTAATCATGGGAATGAATTGGCGCAGATACAAAGTTGCACCCGACATGCCCATCGCCATCGTCGTCCACATCTGCAGCACCAAAGTCCCATACAAAACGGTTGGAAAAGAGTTCATCGCAGACCGCGCCGAAGTCAGACGCGAAGTGGCGAACGCGCTTCGTGAAGTTGGACGCCAGTTACAGCATTTTCTAAGCCGGCAGGAACACGTTCACATGGAGAAAAAACGTTTAGGTGTATTTTCAAAGTACCTGCCAAAAATAGCCGAGTTTAGTGCTAAACTTGCAGGAAGAGAGAAGCTTCCCGACATTGAAAAGTTATTGAAGAGTGTGCAGAAGTTTGGAGCAGAAGAAGAAAGCGAGCATAGCCAAGAGAAAGAATGAAGTAATTGGTAGCCTGAAGAAGTTTGGCACAACCATTTACGACCAGTTAGACAAGGGACTTTTCCCCACTATTAACATGCCAAGCCGTAGCACAGAGAACATCAACTACGACGCAGACCTCCGCCAATACATACTAGGCGAAAAAGTAGTCAGCCGAAGCGCCCGCAACATCCGCCACGTCAAACCCTTCACGCAATTGGCTTGGGCAGCAATGTTCAGCAACGAACTCACTTCACAGCGGAAAACCAGCACGCTCAGAGACGTGTACTACTCGGCACAGGCGTACGAAATGACCTTCACCGACCAGCAGGAAAGCAACAACATCATCACAGACCTAGAAACATTAACGGGATTCGCCCGAGAAGACTTCAACATTTTCCCCGAGGAACGCAGCGCCATCTTCGGCGACCTAACAATAGGCTACACCGTTCCAGGCTACGAAGGAAAAACACTTAATCTGACCAGCCACCCCGACGGCGTACTCATCGGTCCCGCGTTAACCTCAGCCGAATTCATAAGCACCAAAGCCGACAAAGTCATAGCCATCGAGAAAGGCGCCTTATTCACACGTTTCATCGAAGAAAACGTACACAACAAACACCACTCACTCCTCATATCATGCGGTGGACAAGCGCCCAGACAGACCCGAAGCTTCATCCGCCGCTTGCACGACGAGCTGAACTTGCCCGTTTACATCTTCACAGACGGCGACCCATGGGGAATGCACATCGCCCAAGTCATAATCAGCGGCTCAGCCAACGCGGCGCACCTGCGCGAGTTAAACACGCCTGATGCAGTTTGGAGCGGGGTATGGGCTAGCGACATCGTCGAGTACAAGCTGCCAACCGACCCGCTGGATGAGGTGGACGTTAAGCGGCTGTATGAGTTACAGAAGGACCCGCGATACCAGAATGACCCATTGTGGCAGCGCGAAATCAAGCTTTTCCTGAAAATCAGGCGGAAGGCGGAGCAAGAGGCGTTCAGTCGCTACGGATTAACATACATCGTAGACGAATATTTGCCCACCAAGTTGAAAGGAACCAAGTAGAGAATTGGAAAACTGAAAAAAATAATTAAGACCGACCCAAGTCCTTTGCTCGCTTCAGCCCAGCCTTCCACTGTGAAGAATGAATCTTAAAGTGATTTAAATAAGGGAGGGGGGCTCAAACCGAGAGCAACATTTCTCCAATCCCGCAACACAAACTACTAGAAAAGCACACAAAAGTCCACACGACAACACACAGAACTAAAAGCACCTAAAAAGACCCAATTTACGACAAAACAACCGAACCAAAAAAATAAGAAAAAAGATTAAGATAGAAGGCTTTTACTCTTCGCCCATGCCGCCAGGCATTCCGCCTGGTCCACCTGGACCGCCTTTCGGCGATTTGGACGTTATGACATCGTCTATGCGCAATATCATGCTGGCTGACTCGGCTGCTGATTTTATAGCTTGTTCTTTAACTGTGGCTGGTTCGATGATGCCGTTCTCGATGCTGTTTTGAACTTTGCCTGTAAAGACGTTTAGGCCTTTGTTTTTGCCGTCTTCTTTTTCGTGTGCTGATCTTAACTCTACGAGGACGTCTATGGCTTCTAATCCGCCGTTTTCAGCTAGTGTTTTGGGTATTATTTCGATGGCGTCTGCGAATGCTTCTATGGCGAGTTGTTCTCTGCCGCCGATTTTTGTGGCGTACTTGCGCAAGTCTTTGCCTATTTCGATTTCCACGGCTCCACCACCTGCAACTATCTTGTTGTTTTCAACCACGTCTGAGACTACGGATAATGCGTCGGTCATTGCTCTTTCAGCTTCGTCCACCATGCGTTCAAGTCCTGCGCGTATCAGGATAGCTACGGAATGTGGGTCTTTGCATTTTTCGACAAATATCATTTTGTCTTCACCAATTTTGCGTTCTTCCACCATGCCTGCTGCGCCTAGATCTTTGGCTTTGAGGTCTTCTAAATCGGAAACTATTCTTCCGCCCGTTGCTCTGGCAAGTTTCTCCATGTCAGATTCTTTGACTCTGCGAGCTGCCATTATTCCCTCTTTTGCTAGGTAGTGTTGGACCATGTCGTCGACGCCTTTCTGGCAGAAAACGACGTCTGCGCCTGAGGCTTTAATTTTGTCTGCCATTTTGCTGAGCATGCTGCTTTCCTGGTCTAGGAATGCTTTCATCTGGCTTGGGTCGCGGATGCGTATTTCTGCGCTCATTTCGGTTTTCTCTATTTCCAAGGCTGAGTCTAATAGCGCGATTTTAGCGTTTTCCTTTTTCTTGGGCATTCCTGGGTGGACGGTTTCTTTGTCGATGATTATTCCGCGTACAAGTTGGGTTTCGAGGAGGCTTTTGCCTGTTTTCTTGACGAGTTGGATGTTGTCTATGTCTGCGATCATTTTGTCGCCGCGCTGTTCTGCGATTTGTTTGACTGCGTCGATGGCTATTTCTGCAAAGTGCTCTTTTGCTGCGCCTATGGCTTTGCCGCTTATTGATGTTAATGCGACTTTGAGGAGGGTTTTGCGGTCGTTGAGGTCGACTGTGACGGCGATTTTGTTTATGGTTTCGATGGCTTTCTGAGCTGCTTTACGATAGCCGCTAACGAGTATGATAGGGTGAATGTTCTGGTCGAGGAGTTCCTCAGCTTTCTTGAGGAGTTCGCTTGCGAGAACTACAGTGGTTGTGGTTCCGTCTCCAACCATGTCGTCTTGTGTTTTGCTGATTTCAACCATCATTTTGGCTGCTGGGTGTTCGACGTCTATTTCGTTGAGGATTGCTGCGCCGTCGTTTGTTATGGTGATGTCGCCGAGGGAGTCGATGAGCATTTTGTCCATTCCTCGTGGTCCGAGTGTTGTTTTGAGGACTTCGCCGATGACGCGTGCGGCCATGATGTTGTTTCTTTGGGCTTCTTTGCCTCTGTTTCTGGTTGTTCCTTCTTTGAGGATGAGGACTGGTTGTCCTGATCCTGTTGTTGTTAAGTATGCCATGTTATCTTTACCTACCTTTCATTTGTAGAATTGTTTTATAACGGAATTATGCTGAATTCAAACGGAGATATAAACGTTAACCCTTGCTTGCTCCGTTGGTTCGTGGAAATGGTTTGTAGAAGTCTTGGATGGTTGACTGTTGTGGAATTTTTCCCTATAGCCCCCTTATTTAAAGCAACGAAGCTTCGTGAGTAGACCCTCTATAGGTATCTGCATACTATTGCTAATAGGCTCCAAATAGTTCATCGCCGGGTTTTTTCAACATGCTTTTGGTTATGTTTTAGATGGTTGAGTTTAGCTAGTTTTGTTGCATAACAGTTTAATCTTCCAGTTTACGTTAATACTTTCAGTGATGTCTTAGCTTGAAGGTTTCAGTTCGTTTCTTCACCAGCCTCAGAGAAATAACGGGCAAAAAAGAGGAAACGTTAGAGTTCTCTGACGACGAGAAAGTCACGGTGGGCACAATCCTCGGGGCTCTGTCAAGTCAATATGGGAAGGGCTTCGTCGATTACGTTTACGACGCCAAGACGCATGAAGTTAAGGGGTTTTTGCAGTTTCTCATCAACGGGCAGAGCGCATCAACCATTAAAGGACTGCAGACAGAACTGAAAGACGACGATGTCTTGGCTATACTTCCGCCTGTAGGCGGCGGGTAAATCTTTCGGCGAACGGGTTAGAAGCCGCCCCAGAAGGGCGTTTTCTTCTGCATTAACTTTATGTATTGTTTGAGGACTTCCTGTTCCCCTTCAGAAAGCTGGTCCACATGCGCAGCCATCAATGCCTTGGCGTCAAGCTCCGGCACCTTCACGTAGAGGATATCTTTCTCGAAAACGTGCCTGCCCACAATAGGCTTATCCATTGATACGGCAACCTGCATGCCTTCTTTTGCTTCGGAAACTGCTTTGCCCTTGTCTTGTATCTGCTGGACATCGCCCACGGTTTCCCCGTCCTCAGACCGCACCAAGGAGACCTTCGGCTTTATCATTCCGCCCAGGACTTCGACGCCAAATATGGCTGGTTTGGCTCTGCGGAAAACGAAACCTGGCAGGACCTGGATTTTGCCTGGTTTAACGAGTTTCTCGAATTCCATTTCACTTTTTGCTTCGCGTTTCGCCCTAGCCCATTCAACATAGTTTTTCACCATGTTATAGATGATTGGCTCTTTGAAAACTTGGATGTCGTTGGCTACCGCTTCCTCCTCAGCGTCAGGTAAGACTTTGACTCCGAAAGCCAGAATAACTCCCAATAAGGGTTCGCGCGCTTTCACCACCGAAGCCTCTATCACGTCGCGTTTGGAAACGTCGCCAACGTCGGCGATGCGGATTTGGACGTTGTTCGTTTTCAAGATTTCAGCCATAGCTTCCAACGATCCTAACGTGTCGGCTTTGACGACTACGCCAGCGATTTCTTTCGCTATCCTGATGCGACCGATTTCCTCGGTGATTTGTTTAGCGTACTTTTCAACCTCTTCGCCCTGAGGAACAACATATAACGGTGCGCCAGCAAGAGCGCCCTCCAAACCTGACGCCACGATTTTGACTCCCGCAGCCGCGAAAACGCAGTCAACGGCGCTGAATCTGTCGCGGGGGTCTCTGATTTCGTCCAGTGGTTTAGGTACGAGAATTGTTCTTATGTTGGTTACGACGGGTTTTTCTTTGCCGCCGACGACAATTAAGTCGTCTTTTTGTAACGTGCCGTCATAGATTATGATGTTAAGCGTCAAGCCCAAGCCAGGTTCTTCCTTAACTTCCAAGACTGAGCCTTTCGCTGGACCTTCAGTGGTCTGCAACCGCTTCTTCAAGTACTGCTGCGTCAAGCCCACGAGAACCATGAGGAGTTCAGCTAAGCCTTCACCTGTTTTAGCGCTAGTTGGCACCAAAGCGATCGTCGAAGTGAAGTCTTCGCGTCGGATGTGGTCGAAACGGTCGGTTCTGAAACCTAAACGCGAGAACGCACCCATAATCGTGTAAAGCTTGTTATCCAAATCCTCTCTCACGAACGAGTCTTGCGCCGCGTACGCTTTGAGGAACGAATTGCCCTCAGTGCTTTTCCAGCCTGGGACGCGGTCAACCTTGTTCACAGCAACTATGAAGGGAGTTTTGCGCGCTTTCAAGATGTCGATACACTCGAAAGTCTGTGCTTCCAAACCTTTCAACATATCCACAACGAGGATAGCTATGTCGGCTACGCTTCCGCCTCTCCTTCGCAGGTTCGTGAAAGCCTCATGCCCCGGAGTGTCCACGATTAGCAATCCAGGAATTTCGATCTCGCCCTTAAGCGACGAAAGAAACGGACCAATCAACCCCTTAAGTGTTTCAAGAGGGAAGAAGCTAGCGCCGATGTGCTGGGTCATTCCTCCTGCTTCTCTGGCTTGCACACTTGTTTTTCTGATTTTGTCGAGGAGAAGGGTTTTGCCTGTGTCTACGTGTCCGAGGACGCATACGATTGGTTGGCGTGTGGGCATCGGGTGTATCTCCTTTTTTGTGTATGGATAAGCCGCTGTTTTGAGAGTAATGATTATTGGGTTAATAAAGCATTCAGCGGAGAATGGTGAGGCTTTTATGTTGGCACTCGAACTTTCAGGTAAGGTGAACATTATGCCTTATTGTGTAAAATGTGGCGCGCCCCTGAAGGAAGATGACAAGTTCTGTCCCGTTTGCGGTGCTGCAGTGGCGAAGGTCACGCGTGAAGAATACAGTGTGTCAGGCAGCAATCTGATTGATCGTGTTCGAGAACTGCTGCATGAGGGAAACGTGACCAAGGTAATTGTTAAAGATGATAGAGGCAAAGTCCTGCTGGAGATTCCTGCGACTGTCGGTGTTGTCGGTGCTGTTTTGGCTCCTTGGCTTGTGGCTTTGGGCGTGATTGCCGCGTTGGTTACGAACTGCAGGATTGTGGTTGAGCGGAGAGAATAAGCAAAGGGTTATTCTGGCGGTCTAACGATAAGCAGTAGAACTCCGATGATTAGGACTATGATGCTTAGGAAGCCGAAGAACGCACTGAACCCGCCTAATGCTGCTGTGCTTGTTGCTGTGTAGTAGAGAAGTAACACTCCTATGATTAGGAGGAGTAAGCCGAAGAATTTCTCGCCTACCGAAATCCAGAATGTATCTCCTTCGCTCATACAGTATCGTTTCCTTCTTAAGCTGAATGGTTGCTACATAACGCGTGAACAGTTATTTTAAACTTGTTCTACATACCACTGTTTGAAAAGATTTTTCGCCTGCAAATTGGATGCCGCTAGATGCCATTAGTTGCCGTGTGTGTTGCCGTAAATTGCAGCGAAGGCATGGAACACTCTGGCTCTGAGGAAGCCCACTCCCTTTTATAAAACGCCACTGAAAATCTGATTTACGCTTTTGTTCTTCAAACACGTCACCCGGCCACGCTTCTTACTTGGGCAGGCGATGAGGACAATAAAGAGTGGTTATCGAATGAGCGTGGCACTGGGCAATTTGAATCGAATCATAGGAATCAACGAAGACCTGCACAACGTCGCCTAGCCTAGGCAGCCACAACAAGATTTTAATGTATAAGCATTGCTTGTACTAACAGAGATGCTATTTATGAAGTTTGAAACCGCAGTCAAAGAGATTGTTCCTCGCACGCCAAACGTCACGAGTTTCCGGTTCCCCAGACCCGCAGGATTGGACTACAAAGCGGGACAGTTCCTCTTTGTAACCATAAAACCCGGCGAAAAAGAGTTGAGCAAGCACTTCAGCTTCTCCAGCAGCCCCACCGAAAAAGAGCACATAGAGTTCACGAAGAAATTCACTGACAGCGAGTTCACCGCCGCCTTGAAAACGCTTAAGCCCGGCGACTGGGCAAGAATTGAAGCACCTTTTGGAGATTTCACGTTTGAAGGCGAACACGAGAAAATCGGCATGCTGGCGGGCGGCATCGGGATAACACCGCTTATGAGCATATGCAAATTCTGCACTGACAAGCAGTTGAAAACGAAGATTACGTTGCTCTATGGCTGTCGAACCGAGAGCGATATCGCTTTCAGGAAGGAGCTTGAAGAAATGCAAAAGCAAAACAGCAACCTGAAAGTGGTTTTCACATTGAACGAAGCTTCAAGTGATTGGCGAGGTGTCGTCGGTGTGATAAACGCGGACATGGTGAAACGGGAAATCCCAGACCACAAGGAGACCATGTTCTACACTTGTGGTCCGCCGCCGATGGTGGAAGTCATGGAGAAACTCGTCGAAAGCTTAGGCTTACCCAAGACCCAGCTGAAACGCGAATACTTCTCAGGCTACACGCAACAACACAGTTAACCTACGGGTAAAAGCGCCTCGTGGTTCTCGGAAACGGAATCGAGTCAATGACGTTCTCCAAATCCAACATCCATGTTAACAGCCGTTCCACGCCCATACCGAAGCCGACATGCGGCACGGTGCCGTAGCGCCTAAGGTCAAGGTACCAGTCGTAATCCTCCGGCTTCAGCCCCATTTCTTTGATGCGTTTGATGAGGGTTTCTTTGTCGTCTTCTCTAGCGCCGCCCGTGGAAATCTCTCCGATTCGTGGGACAAGCATGTCGGTGGACATCGCAACTTCAGGGCGGCCGTTGTAAGTCTTGCAGTAGAACGCTTTAATCGCGGTTGGGTAGTCGTAGATGAAGAAGGGTTTACCGACTTCGTCTGCCAAGAGTTTTTCGTCTTCGTAGCCTAGGTCGTCGCCCCACTTTAGGTTGGAGCCCTTCGCCTTGAGCCGTTCAATAGCCTCGTTGTATGTCATTCGTGGAAACGGCACGGTTACAGAGGCAAGCTTGGAAACATCTACCCCTAACTCTTCCAGTTCTCGTTTGCAGTTCTTCACGGTTTGCTGGCAGACATACGCCAACAGTCCCTCCTCGAACCGCATTAGGTCAGTCATATCCGCGAATGCCCATTCGCCTTCCATGTGCCAGTACTCCGTCAAATGCCTGATTGTGCGGCTTTTCTCTGCGCGGAAAGAGGGCGCGATGCAGTAAACGCTCTCCAACGAGTAAATGAGGATTTCAAGGTAGAGCTGGCTGCTCTGAGTTAAGTACAAGTTCTGGTCGAAGTACTTCAGCCCGAATAGAGTGGAGCCGCCTTCGCAAGCGGCGCTGATGAACATGGGGGGAGAAACCTCCGTGAAACCTTGCTTCGCAAAGTATTCGCGGGCATACTCCATAACGTTAGCGCGGACCTTCATGACTAGGTTCATTTTTCGGCTTCTCAGCCACAGGTGTCTGATGTCGCGGAGGAAATCTTCGCTCTTGTCTTTAGCTATAGGGAAAGTTTCAGCTAACCCGATAATCGTTATGGCATCAACGGAGATTTCGTGTCCGCTTGGCGCCCGCTGGTCAGGCTTAGCTGTGCCCTCCAGCGTCAGGGATGATTCAATGGTTATCTGTTCTCCTTCGGTCCACGCCGCGCTGTCTTTCTTAATTGTGCATTGAATGAAGCCCGTGGAGTCTCGCACAACGAGGAAAATCATGCCTTTCCCCTCGCGTTTACGGTAAACCCAGCCGCGTATTGACACTTTCTTGTTTTCGTGGCATCCTTCTAGGATTTCGCGGATCTTCACCAAACCTTGCTCGCCTCATCAG
>Ga0214473_10007024_pt1 | contig 13393 bp, 10 predicted proteins | sample RVTome_7_FD_203509 | JGI IMG/M metagenome (GOLD analysis project Ga0214473, IMG submission 203509) | Soil microbial communities from uranium-contaminated site in the Upper Colorado River Basin, Wyoming, United States - RVT98D197 | ecosystem: Environmental > Terrestrial > Soil > Contaminated >...
ACGCGGCAAGGGGGCGCCCTACGAGCCGCTCACGGACCTGGTCACCGCGACCGTCCGGCAGCTGGTCGTCCTCGGCGAGGACGCCGATGCGATCGAGCGCGCCTGGGGCGGACGCGTCCCCGTCCGACGCACGGGCGGCATGGAGGAGGCCGTCTCCGCCGCGGCCGACTTGGCGCGGCCCGGCGAGGTCGTCCTGCTTTCGCCCGCGTGCGCCAGTTTCGACATGTACCGCGATTACGAGGAGCGGGGCCGGCACTTCAAACGCCTCGTCCAGCAGCTGGAGGAGTGAGCCGTGCGGACCAACGCCACGATGTGCGTCTTCGTTCTGGCCCTGGCGCTTTCGGGCGCCGGGTTGCTGATGATCTACTCCGCCAGCGCGCCCGTGGCGGCGGCCCAGATCAACTATGTGCGCGGCCGCGGACTGGAGCGCGCCGCGACGTTCCGCCCCATCAACCACGACTCGTTCTTCCTCAAACGGCAACTGGTCTGGTGCGGCGTCGGCTTCGCCGCGCTGCTGTTCTTCTACACGTGGGACTACAACAAGAACCTCAAGTGGTCCGGCTGGTTCTGGGTCGCGACCGTCGTGCTCCTGGCGCTGGTGTTCGTCATCGGCGCGAAAGGGGGCGGCGCGCGGCGCTGGATCCGGGTTGGGCCATTTTCGCTGCAGCCGTCGGAGTTCGCCAAGCTGGCGCTGGTGATCCTGACGGCCAAGGTGCTCGACGACCGGCGCGAGCAGCTGAAGTCGTTCGCGAGGGGCTTTCTCCTGCCGCTGGCGCTGGCGGGCGTGACGATCACGCTCATCGTCGTCGAGGACCTCGGCAGCGCCGCCGTCCTGGGGATGATCATGGTGATCTTGTGGTTCATCGCCGGCGTGCGGATCCGGCACATGGCGATGCTGGTGCCCGTGGCGGTGGGGTTCGTCGCCGTGGCGGTGGCGATGAAGCCCTACCGGCTGGTCCGGATCACGACGTACCTGTTCGGCGCGGACTCGCAGGACGCCGGCTGGCACGCCATGCAGTCGCTCATCGCGGTGGGCACGGGCGGCTGGACGGGCCGCGGCCTTGGCGAGGGCCTGCAGAAACACCGTTACGTGGCGGCGATCCATACGGACTTCATTTATGCGGACGTATGCGAGGAGCTGGGCTTCGTCGGCGCGACGGTGCTGCTGCTGATCTTCGCGGCGCTCATCATCGCGGGGTTCACGATCGCGTACCGGACGCCGGATTTCGTGGGCGCGATGCTCGCGGCAGGCGCCACGGCGATGATCGCCGTGCCGGTGGTGATCAACGTGGCGGTCGTGCTGCAGCTCCTGCCGACCAAGGGCCTGCCGCTGCCGTTCATCAGCTACGGCGGCTCGTCGCTCATGATGAACATCGCCCAGCGCAACGAGGAGTTGCAGGAGGTGCGGCGCCCGGTCGACGCGCCGTTCGTCAGCCGGCTGTTCGGGCGGGGGAAAGCAAGCACCGCGCACTGAAAGAATTTCGAATGGCGAATTACGAAGAGCGAAATGCTGATGCAGCGTCACGTCGATGGTAATGAACAAAAGGCGGTGAGGTACGGCTTCTTTTACTAGTGGTTCGTCAAGCCATCTCTGAGGGATTGCGCTCGATCCGTCATTGCGAGGAGCGTTCTTTGCGACGAAGCAATCCCGTGCGAGAGGATCGAGATTGCTTCGTCGCAAAGAACGCTCCTCGCAATGACGGGATGATGTTATTCATCAATTACGACTTGACCGACTACTAGTTCATGACCCCGCAATTCATTGCGGGGGAAATACGTGCCCCCTATGTCCCGGAACCGTTTTAACGGTTTACCCGAGGCGCGCTACCGAGCAAACCGTTGAAACGGTTCTCGGAAGGTCAGGGCGATTGGCACCCCCGCAATGAATTGCGGGGTTATGAACTAGTAAAATCAACCATGCCTCGCTGTTGGCGATTCGCTATTCGCCTTTCGCCAATCTTGCGGGGCGCGCGAAGAGTCAGATGGACGAACGCTGGACGGCACTCATCGCGGCAGGCGGCACGGGCGGGCATATCTCGCCGGCGCTGGCCATTGGCGCGCACCTGCAGCGCGTCGAGCCGCAGGTCGCCATCCGCTACGTCTGCGGCGCGCGGCCCGTCGAGCAGGAGATCTACCGGAAGGCCGGGATCGAGCCGCACGTGATCGAGGTGCGGCAGCTGGGCCGCGGCCCCCTGGCGTTCGTGCGCAGTATTCTGGCGCTGCGGCGGTCGATCGCCGCGGCGCGCGCGTGGGTGCGGGCCGAGCGGCCGCAAGTGGCCGTCGGCACGGGCGGCTACGTCTGCGTGCCGGCCATGATGGCCGCCGCCGGCGAGCGCGTCCCGACGCTCCTCCACGAGGCGAACGCCGTGGCCGGCCGGGCGAACCGCTGGCTGGCGCGGCGCGTGACGGCCGTGGCGTGCGCGTATCCCGAAGCGGCGGCCGCGTTCCCGGCGGCCAAAACGCGCGTGACGGGCAATCCCGTGCGGCCGGAGTTTATTGGTTGCCAACGCCGGGACGCTCTGGCAAAATGGGGGCTGCGCGAGGAGCGGCTCACGCTTCTCGTGTTCGGCGGAAGCCAGGGCGCGCGGCGATTGAACCAGATCGTGCAGGAGGCGCTCCCCATCCTTGAAGACGCCGCCGGTCGCTTGGGCGGCGTGCAGGTGCTCTGGAGTTGCGGCGAGCAGAACTACGCCGCGCTGCGCGAGCCGCTCGACGGCCGTCCGGCCGGTCGGGTGGATGTCCGACTCGTCCCGTTCATTCGCGAAATGGGGCTGGCCTACGCGGCGGCCGACCTGGCGGTGGGCCGCGCGGGCGCCATGACGCTGGCGGAACTGACGGCCAACGCGGTGCCGGCGTTGCTCGTGCCGTTTCCCGGAGCGGTCGGCGGGCACCAGCACCGCAACGCTCGGCCGCTGGCGGCGGCGGGCGCGGCCCTCGTGCTCGAGGAAGCGGCGCTGGACGGCGCGCGCCTGGCCGGGGAGGTCGGGCGCCTGCTGGCGGATCGCGCGCGCCTGGCCGCCATGCGCGAGGCGGCGCAGCGCATCGGCCGCCCGCGCGCCGTCGAGGATCTCGTCGAAATGATTCGCGCGTTGCGTCGAGAAAGGGCTTGATTTTTGTGGAACGCAATTCGATAGGGTCTTTCAACAATACAGTGGGTGGTGGCAGTATGAGTTTGACCGAGATTCGGCGGGCGCACTTCATTGCAATCGGCGGCGTGGGCATGAGCGGCATCGCGTGGGTGTGGCTCCACCGCGGCATCGCCGTCAGCGGCTCGGACCTGGTCAGCAACCGCATGACGCGGCGGCTGGCCGAACACGGCGCGCAGTGCTTCATCGGACACCGCGGCGATCATCTCGACAGCGCGGACGTGGTGATCGTCTCGACGGCCATTGGCGAGGACAACTGCGAGCTTGTCGAGGCCCGGCGGCGCGGCCTGCCCGTCTGGCACCGCTCGCAGGCCCTGAGCGCCGTCATGGAGGCGGGCCGCTCGATCGCCGTCTCGGGCACGCACGGCAAAACGACGACCACGTCGATGCTGGGCCTGATCTTCGAGCGCGCCGGCTGCGATCCGACCGTGATCATCGGCGGGGAGTCGGCGGATTTCGGCGGCACGGCCAAGTGCGGCCGGTCGGATTGGGTCGTGACGGAACTCGATGAAAGCGACGGCTCGTTCCTGCGCGTCCGGACCGACAATCTCATCGTGACGAACATCGAGTCGGATCACCTCGATCACTATGCCGATTACGACGGGATCGTCCACGCGTTCCAGGACTACATCGAGCGCGTGGACAAGACGGTCGTCATGTGCACGGACTGCCCCGGCGTGCGGCGCGTCCTGGCGACGGCGCGGCGGCCGGTCGTGCGCTACAGCGTGCGCGACGGCGAATGCGACTACGCGGCGGGCAACATCGAGCTCAACGGCCACGGCGCGCGGTTCGACCTGCGGCGGCGCGGCGCGTGCGTGGGCCACGTGAATCTCTCGGCGCCGGGCTTGCACAACGTCAGCAACGCCGTGGGCGCGCTGGCCCTGGCGATCGAGGCCGGGCTCGACCCGCAGGCCTGCTGCGGCGCGCTGGCCGGCTACGGCGGCGTCGGCCGGCGCCTGACCGTGCGCGGCGAGTCCGGCGGCGTCCTGATCGTCGACGACTATGCGCACCACCCTAGCGAGATCGCCGCGACGCTGACCGTCGGGCGCGCCTGGGCCCGCGAGCGCGGCGGACGCCTCTACTGCTGCTTCCAGCCGCACCGCTACACGCGCACGGCGCTCATGGGGCGCGACTTCGGCCCGGCGTTTGCCGCCGCCGACGCCCTGATCGTCACCGGCGTCTACGCGGCCGGCGAGCAGCCGATCGAAGGCGTCACCGGCGCCCTGGTCGCCGACAGCGCCCGCGCGGCCGGCGTGTCGTGCGTGCGCTACTGCGCCCAGCGCGAGGACGTGCCGGGTCTGCTGACGGGCGAGCTGCGCCCCGGCGACATCTTCATGACCCTGGGCGCCGGCGACGTCTGGAAGACCGGCGAGGAAGTGCAGCGCTTGATCGCCCAGGCCGTGCAGGCGCCGGCCGCCGAGGCGCAGGCGTAATGCGAATTACGAATAGTGAATTACGAATAGTGAATTACGCGATGTAGCGCCGGCTGCCAGCCGGTACCTGTTCAAACAGCGGCTGATGTAGTGTCCGCCAACGAATTCTCTAGGCGCTTCAGCCGCAAATGTCGGATGTCCGGAGAAGCAGAACCAGGGAGAGGCCGAGTAAGAGGAAGACCGAACAGAACGCGATCTTTCTACCCTCTTCAGAGGGTTTGTCTTTCTTGCCCCGGCCTTGAGGCCGGGGAGGCGCTCCTCCCCTTGGCGCAAGCACGCTTTAGCGCGCTTGCGAGAGGCTTCAGCCGCACGCGCCCGGTGCTAAAGCGGCCGAAAAGCACGCTAAAGCGCGCTCCAAGAGAATAAGGGTCGGCCTGGTCCCCGGCCTCAAGGCCGGGGCAAGGGAAAACCCGCTGAAGCGGGTAGGAAGAACAGCGCAAGCACCCGCTCGCGCCCCATGCGGCGCGAAGTGCCCGCTCGCATAATTGCGAATGGCCGTGCAAAAGGCCGGAATCGGAGGCCAAAGGCTTCGCTCCACCGACCGAGCTCGCTCTGAACCAATTGGACCGTGGCAAGCACCCGTAGCTCAATGACCCGTTGCTGCGACCGCGACAGCTGAAGGACTCAGCGCAGATGGCGTCCCGAAGCCGCATGGCGAAAGTCATCGGACGACAGAAAATCCATAATCGCCGGACCCGGTTGGTCCAACGACGCTCGCTGGGCGGCGCCCTGTGGCGCGCGTTCAAGCTGGGCGTGGGGCTCGTCCTCGTCGGCGGCCTGGCCGTCCTGGGGTACGCATTCTATCGCTTCGCCTTCACCTCGGGCTATTTCGAGCTCAAGAAACTCGTCATCACGGGCGTCTCCGAGGAGATCGCCGGGCAGATCCGAACGCTCATCCAGCTGGAGCCCAACCAGGGCGCCAATTTGCTCCTCCTGCGCGCCGAGCGCATCCGCGAATCGATCCTCCAGCATCCGCGGATCGAATCGGTCCAGGTCGCCAAGCACTACCCCAACGCGCTGCTCATCAGCGCCGCCGAGCGCCGGCCGGCGGCCATCGTCGCCAGCGACGGCCTGTACATGATCGACCGCCAGGGCTACGTCCTCGAGCGGCTCCATCATCTGGACACCGAAAAATCGCGCTTCCCGTTCGTCAGCGGCCTCGATCCCCAGGACGTCAACCTGGGCCAGAAGATCCGGTCGCAGCCGCTGGCCGAGGCGCTGAACCTCTACGATTGCCTCCAGGCCACCAACCCGCGCATAGCCGGCACGCTCTCGGAAATCCGCATCGGCCGCGGCGGTTACCTCACGGCCGTCCTCAACCGCGGCGTCGAGGTGCGGTTCGGGCGCGAGAACTTCACCGACGCCCTGGCGCGCCTGGACCTGCTCATGAACCGCCAGCCGAACCTCGGCCGGCTCGATTACATCGATCTGCGGTTCGACCAGGAAATCGTCTACAAAGACCGCCTCACAAGTGAGACCCATGGCACGTAAGCGAAAAACGCGCATCGTCACCGGCCTGGACGTCGGCACCACGAAGGTCTGCGCCCTCATCGGCCAGGCCGACGAGGACTCGCAGCTGCGCATCCTCGGGGTCGGCAGCAGCCCCTCGCACGGGCTGCGCAAGGGCATCGTCGTCGATATCGACCGGACCGTCCAGTCGATCCAGCAGGCCGTCGGCAAGGCCGAGCAGATGGCCAACCTCGCCGTTCGCGACGTGTACGTCGGCATCGCCGGCGCGCACATTGTCAGCCAGAACTCGCGCGCCATGATCGAGATCGCCAATCCCCTGCGCGGCGTCAGCGACAGCGACATCGAGCGCGTCATGGAACGCGCCAAGGCCATCCCCGTGCCGCCGGACCGCGAGATCATCCACGTCCTCCCGCAGGAGTACATCTGCGACGACCAGGGCGGCTACGAAAACCCGCTCACCGTCGCCTGCTCGAAACTGGAGGTGCGCGTCCACCTCGTCCTGGCGGCCGTGACCTCCGCGCAAAACCTCGTCCGGTGCGTCAACCAGGCCGGGTTCCGCGCCAACGGCGTCCTGCTGGAGGCGATCGCCTCGGCCACGGCCATCCTCAGCGAGAGCGAAAAGGACCTCGGCGTCCTGCTCCTGGACATCGGCGGGGGCACCAGCGACCTGGTCCTCTACAGCGAGGGCAGCATCAAGTACTCGGGCGTCGTCCCCTACGCGGGCGACAACGTCACCAACGACATCGCGCACGCCCTGAAGGTCTCGCGCTTTGACGCCGAGAACATCAAAAAGAAGTACGGCTGCGCGCGGGCCGACCAGATCGACCCCAACGAGACGTTCGACGTTGCGGGGGTGTTCCAGGCCAAGCGGCTGCGCGTGTCGCGCCGCGAACTGGCCGCCGTCATCCAGGCGCGCTGCGAAGAGATCCTCGAACTCGTCCGGCGCCAGATGGAAACGACGGCCCTGCGCCCGAGCCTCTTCTCGGGCCTCGTCCTGACGGGCGGCACGGCGCTCCTGCCGGGCCTGGCCGAACTGGCCGAGCAGGTCTTCGGCCTGCCGGTCATGACCGGCGCCCCGCAGGGCATGAAGGGCATGGCCAGCGTCGTGGCCAGCCCCATTTACTCGACGGGTGTGGGGCTGCTCCTGCACGGCCTGAACGACACCTCGGCCAACGGAGCGGCCAACGGCCATTCGTTCCGCCGGATCCTGAGAATGTTGGCAAAGATTATCGACCTATAGGCAGGCAGAGGAGGTTGACAATGGCACCGTTCGAGATCGAGCAGGACACGCGTCCGCCGGCGCGGATCAAGGTGATCGGCATCGGCGGCGGTGGCTGCAACGCCGTGGACGGCATGATCGCCACGGGCCTGAGCAACGTCGAGTTCCACGCGCTGAACAGCGACATTCAGGCCCTGGGCCGCACGCGCTGCCCCAACCGCTTGCAGATCGGCGTCGACGTGACGCACGGGCTGGGCTGCGGCGGCGACCCCATGGTCGGCGAGAAGGCCGCCTTCGGGGCCAAGGAGCAGGTCCGCACCATCCTCGAGGGCGCCGACATGGTGTTCCTCACGGCGGGCCTGGGCGGCGGCACCGGCACGGGCGCCACGCCCGTCATCGCCCAGATGGCCAAGGAGGCCGGCATCCTCACGGTGGCCATTGTGACCCGGCCCTTCAGCTTCGAAGGGCCCCAGCGCATGATCAAGGCCGAGCAGGGGATCGAGAAACTGCGCGAGTACGTCGACACGCTCATCGTGGTCTCCAACGACCGCCTGCTGGAGGTCGTCGGCACCAAGGCCACGCTCGTGGAGGCCTTCGCCGTCACGAACAACGTCCTGGCCCAGGGCGTCCAGAGCATCTCGGACCTCATCGCCGTGCCGGGCCTGATCAACCTCGATTTCGCCGACGTGCGGGCCATCATGGGCGAGCGCGGCGGCGCGGTCATGGGCGTGGGCGTCGGCAAGGGCGAGAACCGCGCCGAGGAGGCCGTCAAGAAGGCCTGCTCCAGCCCCCTCCTGGACAAGATCGAGATCGACGGCGCCACCGGCGTTCTGATCTGCATCACCGGGCCGCACGACCTGCGCCTCTCGGAGATCAACGTCGCCACGTCGCTGGTCTACAAGACGGCCGACCCCAACGCGAACATCATCTTCGGCGCCGTCATCGAGGAGGAGCTGACCGACGAGATGCACGTGACGATCATCGCCACGGGCTTCGCCGACGACCTCAAGCGTGCGCAGGGCGTCCGCAAGGGCCTCGAGGACGAACGCCTGACCTCGCCGACCTCGTCGGTTTCGCTGCGGGCCAAGCTCGAGTCGATGCTCTCGCGCGGCGACAAAGCCGCGCCGGCCGTCGAGCCGTTGGGCGTCGCCGAGTCGCCCAACACCGCGCCGCTGCCCGACCTCGACGGACCGCTGCCGCGGCCGCGCGTGCAGGCGCCTCCGCCGCCGCGCTTTCCCGAAGCCCCGCGCCCCAAGGCCGCCGTCACCGACTGGGCGCGCCTCGGCGCGGCCCCCAAGACGCCCATTCCCGACCCGATCGAGCCGGAGCGGGCGCCGGAACGGCCTGAGCGCGGCCTTCGCGGCGGCATGGTCGACCAGATCGATACGGTCGCGTCCGACAGCGAGATCGATTTCGGCAAGATCCCGATCGATGCGCGCGAGGAGATCGCCGCCGAAGAACCGCCCCGGCGCTTCACCCCCCAGGAGCCCGCGGACGCGGAGCTGGAGACGCCGGCGTACCTCCGGCGGCGACGGGATCTCTTTGAATAGATTCGCATTCCGGCCGTTGTGGCGCCGGCTGCCAGCCCAGCTGGCAGCCGGCTCAATCGCATTGTGTCCATAGTGTCGATGCCGTCCATAGCGGCCGAACCGCGCCGGGGGACTATCGTGGCAGTTCCTCCACCAAACATCCCGCCAAAACCCTCCGACGGCCCCGGCGGCTTTCGCGCCCTGCCGACGGGCATTTGGGCGTTGGGCCTCGGCTCGTTGTTCATGGACACCTCCTCGGAGTTGATCCACAGCCTCCTGCCGATCTTCATGGCCACCGTGTTGGGCGGCTCGATGGTCGCGATCGGCATGATCGAGGGCGTGGCCGAGGCGACCGCCGCGGTCACCAAGGTCTTCTCGGGCGCGCTGAGCGACTACTTGGGCAAACGCAAGTTCCTGATGGTCTCCGGCTACGCGCTGGCGGCGCTGACCAAGCCGGTCTTTCCGCTGGCCAATTCCCTGGGCTGGGTGTTCGCCGCCCGATGCGTGGATCGCGTCGGCAAAGGCATCCGCGGCGCCCCGCGCGACGCGCTGGTCGCCGACCTCACGCCCCCTGCCCTGCGCGGCGCCGCCTATGGCCTGCGCCAGGCCCTCGACTCCGTCGGCGCGTTTCTCGGACCGCTGGCGGCCTTGGGCATGATGGCCTGGTTCGCCAACGACATCCGCGCCGTCATGTGGATCGCCGTCGTGCCGGCCGTCGCCACCGTGGTGGTCCTGATCGTCGGCGTGCACGAGCCCCCTCGCGCCGAGCCGCTGTCCTCCGGGACGACCAGGCCGCGCCTGAACCTGGCGCAAGCCCGGCGCCTGCCGCCCGCCTTCTGGCTGGTCGTCCTGCTGGGCGCGGTGTTCACCCTGGCGCGCTTCAGCGAAGCGTTCCTGGTCTTGCGCGCCAGGGACGTCGGACTGGCCATCGGGTACGTGCCGTTGGTGATGGTCGTGATGAACGTCTTCTATGCGGGATTCGCCTATCCGGCCGGCGTGGCCGCCGACCGCTTTCGCCGCCGCGGCCTGTTGCTCGCCGGACTGGCGCTGCTCATCGCCGCCGATCTGGTCCTGGCGGCCGCCGAGCGACCGCTGCCGGCCCTTGTCGGGGCGGCGCTGTGGGGATTGCACATGGCGTTCACGCAAGGGCTGTTCGCAAAATTGGTCGCCGACGCCTCGCCGGCCGACCTGCGCGGGACCGCGTTCGGCGTCTTCAATCTCATGAGCGGCGGCGCGCTGCTGCTGGCCAGCGTCATTGCCGGCGCCGCTTGGACCGCCTGGGGGCCGGCGGCCACGTTCCTGGTCGGAGCCTTCTTTGCCGCCCTGGCCGCCGCCGGCCTGCTTGCGTACCGGTCGGAAAGACAGCGCCGCCTATAGATTCCACGCCTAAGGGGAAGCAGGTCTTGACCTCATTCGGATCGCCGCGGCGTTCTATGCAGTGTTTGTAGCCACCGGCCCGTAAGGCGGTGGACTTGCTTTGTTGTCGTTGGTAGTGATTGAGCGAATATTCGACAGTCGGCGGTCACCGTAAAAAGGACAAAAAAGCAAAGTCCACTTGACGGACGTCCGATGAATCCACCAAGCCTCGACTGTCAAGGCGGGGCGCTCATTCGGTGCATCGCCTGGTTATGCCGCGATCCGTTCGGGTCGCACATGCGCGGCACGGTGAAACATCCATGCCGATCCGACGAACAGCACGACGAAGAACGCACTCAGAATGATCACGTCGGCCGTACTCGCCGCACCCCACCAAGAGGTAACTTGGGCAATCAGCGCAATCACGGGAACTAACGCAGTAGCGAGTGCCGTCGCGAGCAACGCGCGTGCCATCCCCCGGGGCCGAAAGCGCGCGATTAAGCAGCCAATGATCCCGACGGCGAACACCGCGGAGTACAGCAGGTTGGCGGGTTCGTCATCACTCCCGATGATGCCCACGGCGCCATTGATCACGCCCAAGAGGACGGCCGCCACGATCGCAATGCCGACGGCGATCCGGTACGCGCTGTTGCGCGTCCTCAGGGCCAGCGCCAGTTCGTAGGCGCCGACCGCAGCCAACAGTATGACGCCACATTCAACGATCTCAACCCAGTTCACTTCAGGAGTGAACGGCATCGCTATCAGGGGCGCCAGCCAAAGGAACGCGGCCGTGCCCCAGACCACTTTCCTCCAGCGCCCGCGCCGTCCGCCATCGTTTTCTGCGTTTCCTGCCATTGCCTTATCTCCTTCCATGTCTGTATTGGTCGTTTTTGGAGCCCGACCGTTCACTTTGTGACATAAACTAATCAACCGTACAAAGATACGCAAGCTCTTTTTTAAAAACACCACAGCGAGCCACTTGCGAAAAGCCGGTTCCTGAGGGTAGCACGGGCATCCTGCCCGTGAAAATGGCGCTGAATCGACCAAGAACGTAGATCTTCACGGGCAGGATGCCCGTGCTACCCTCATTTCGCAAGTGGCTCACAGCGATGCCGGCGCAGCCAAATCGGTTGGAGAAAAGGAGAAAGGGGAAACTAACCCATTGCCAACTTCCAGGCCCCAACGACGCGATTGCACGGCCGCTCCCGACAAGGCGCACAGACAGGCGCGCGAAGCACCCCAACCGCCAGGGAGACTCTGGACTTGACTGGTACTTATCAAGGATGTCCCCGAAATCATGAATTGCGCTTAGGGGTTATGGCGCTCTTTGCCCAGACTTCACCCGCCCACGCTCGCCGGCAGCGCCAGGCCACATGCCTGGGCTACGCGCCGGGCGAATGTTCTGAAGTCGGCCCTGCAGCTCCGAACGGCTTCCATGTGCGAGCCGATTGCTCCTTCGGCCGGCAATAGGTGGAATATCGGTTTGCGCGCTTCCATGGCCATTGGCATGAGGCTCTGATAATGCCTAATGAGGGCAAGGCAGTAAGGATCTTCTGATCCCGGCGGGAGTATTGCTGGCGCTTCTTCCAGGACAAACTCCCTGTATGTGGGCGGAATCCGAGAAGCCCATTTTTCGTAAGCTTTCGTGGGACGGTCCAAGCGGATTCGGTATTGGTGAATGACGTAGCCGGCCGGCCGCATGGTTCCTTCAGGCACCGGCAGGCCCTCAGGCTTCTTTCGCAAGCGCTCGGACCACTGCCCACGCCATTCACGGAATGTCGGACCGAGGTTCTTAAGCCCTTGAAGCGAGAAAAGGTCGGGACTTAGCGGAACGACAACGTATTGCCCCGCGATCAGGACAGCTCGATTGATAGCGCCGAGATTCGGTCCAATATCGATCAGCACCAGGTCGGCGCCCCGGCTCTCCACTGCGCCCAGCATAATCCGATGAAACGCCGTGGTGGCCCGAAACGCCGCCTCGTCCCCATCACTGCAGCGCGGCCAGGCGTCGGACAGCTTGTCCTCATAGCGCGAAAGACCAAGGTCGCCCACAATCAATCCGAGATTGTCGGCGATCTCCTCGACATGCGGATCGTTTATGTCTCCCAGACCTTTCAGGATCGGATCGATGCAGCCGAGGATGGTCTCGCGATGAGAGCCGTCCGGCCACAACTGCTCGAGCCGGTCTTCGTCAAGAAACATGGCCGATAGGTTGGCCTGTGGGTCCAGATCGCAAGCGACCACGTTCAGTCCCAAATCCGCGAACATCCACGACAAATGGTAAACGAGCGAAGTCTTTCCCACGCCCCCCTTGTTGTTGAAAAACGCAATTGTCTTCATCCTCGTCCCCTTACGGTAGCACCGAAAAATGTGGGCTGGATCTGGAATTCCACCGGCGGATTTCCGTTCTTTTCCAGTGCTTGTTTCGCCAGAGGAATTCCGATCCCGAAGGTTTGCACGTACCCCAGTATTCGCATGGCTTCCGCCACAAGTGGGTTGCGGTGAGCCGTGGCGCCCGTGCCCAGGTTTTCTTTCGTGACGTGCCCATAAAGCCCGCCGGGATTCGAGATCTCCACGCGGTCATCAAACCAATTGACTCGCACGGGCGTATTGGTCTGATCATAAACTCGGTGCATGACGGCATTGCGCGCCAGCTGCTGCAGTGCCTGGATCGGGTAATCCGGCACACGAACCTCGACGGGACCGGCGCCGGGATTCGAGGCCGTGGATATATTGATGCTCAGCAGGTCGTCCAGCTTTGAAAGAATCTCAAACAGGGGTCCTGATAATCGCTTCTGATCCTTGACTGGATCGGTCAACGTGGTTCCGTCAAATCGTACGAATTGCAGGTAGGCGCCGGGCAGAAACTGCAACGGGTCTTTCCCGAAAACCAGCACCGCGCCGTAGTTCGGTTTCCCATTGACCGCCAAGAATCGCAGCGATCGAAGCTGTTGTTCGATGTCGCGCTGGTTTTGTTGCAGAACCTCTTCACTGACTGCCGCAGGCAAATAGGACGTGCGAATGAAATCCAGCATGAGGTCGTCCAGCGTGGCGTCTTCCACGGCGCGGCTGTCGAACGGCAGGTCTCGCCAGCGCCGCCGTTCCGACAAGCGCCGCTCCTCTTCCGGCGTCGCTACCTGAAGTGTGGAACCGACCCGCACCCACACCCGCCCCTGATAACGGACCGGCGGGGCGTCCGAAGGCTGGACGTGAACCACCAGCATTTCGCAGCCTCGTAAG
>Ga0214473_10007025_pt1 | contig 13390 bp, 8 predicted proteins | sample RVTome_7_FD_203509 | JGI IMG/M metagenome (GOLD analysis project Ga0214473, IMG submission 203509) | Soil microbial communities from uranium-contaminated site in the Upper Colorado River Basin, Wyoming, United States - RVT98D197 | ecosystem: Environmental > Terrestrial > Soil > Contaminated >...
TCCAGGCCGCGATCCTGATGGCCTTCCTGGTGGGCGCGATCCAGCTCGGGATCAGCCTGCTGAGGCTCGGGGACCTGACCCGGTACATCTCGCATTCGGTGATCGTGGGCTTCACCGCGGGTGCGAGTGTCCTGCTCGTGCTGGACCAGATGAAGAATCTGCTCGGCCTGGAGGCGGCCGGCGGCCCTCACGATCATTTCCTCTACCGCTTCGGGCTCACGATGGCCCGCATCGACAGCCTGCACGTGCCCACGCTCGCCGTGGGGCTGGCCTCGATGTTCCTGGTGCTCGCGCTGCGTTGGCTCAACGGCAGGGTCGGTTGGACGCTGTTTCCCGAGCTCCTGATCGTGGTCGTCGCCATGGCGGTGGCCACCGGCGTGCTGGGTCTCGACCATCAGGGCGTCAAGGTCGTCGGGGAGATCCCCGGGAAGCTGCCGTCGCCGCAGCTTCCCACACTGGACGCCGAACAGGTGCGCTCCCTCGCCGGCAGCGCACTCGCCATCGCCTTGCTGGGGCTGCTCGAGGCCATCTCCATGGCCAAGGCCATCGCCGCCGTAACCCGCCAGAAGCTGGACTTGAACCAGCAGTGTCTCAGTGAAGGCTTTGCTAACCTCGGCGGGAGCCTTTTCCAGTGCATGCCGGGCTCGGGCTCGCTCACCCGCTCGGCCATCAACCAGCAGGCGGGAGCCCAGACGCAGTGGTCCGGCGTGGTTTCGGCGGCGGCGGTCGCGCTGACCATGATCTTCTTTGCGCCCTACGCCCGGTTCATCCCGCGCGCGGCCCTGGCAGGCATCCTGATGCTCACCGCCGCGCGCATGGTGCGCCCCTGGGAGCTGCGCTATCACCTGCGCGTCTCGCGCTTCGACGCGGTGATCGTGACGGTAACCGCGATCGCGGCTGTCGCGATCTCCATCGAGTTCTGCGTGCTGATCGGCGTCATCATGTCCTTCCTGTTGGTCGTCCCGCGCATGGGCCAGATGCTGCTCACCGAGTTCGCGGTGAGCCCCAACGGGGCGATCCACGAGCGCCTGCCCGAAGACGAGGTGTGCGGCCGGATCCTGATCTTCGGGCTCGAGGGCGAGATGTACTTCGGCTCCAGCCAGAGCCTGGAGCAGCACCTCGAGACCATCGAGTCGCGCGTCCTGCCGGAGACACAGGTGGTCGTGTTCCGCCTCAAGCGCGCCCGCAAACCCGACGCGGCCGGCATGTCGCTGATGGAGGGCTGCATCGAGCGACTGCGGGCGCGCGGCGTCCACGTCCTGGTATGCGGGGTCCGCAAGGATGTTTTCGAATGCATGAAGAGATGCGGCATGGCTTCGAAGCTGGGCGAGCCCAACATCTTCCTGGAGCGGCCTGTTCGACAGACCAGCACGCTGCTCGCCATCGGCCACGCCTACGAGCTCGTGACCGATCCCTGCCCCGCTTGCCCGCGGCGGGAGGCCGCCGTGCGCGAGCAGGGCATGTACTACGTGCCCTGACCGACAGGCGCTGCGGGATGGCGCGCTGCCCACCCCAGAGGAGGCCCGAGTCGTTTTCGGCCATGCCGGGGTATGCTCCACGCATGCTGGAAGCCATCAGGCGTTTGTTCGCGGAGCGGGCCTCGGGCACGCCCGATTCCTCGACGGTCGCCCCGGAACACGAGCTGCGCCTCGCGGCTGCCGCGCTGGTGTTCGAGATCGTGCGCGCCGACGGCGCGGTCAAGCCGGAGGAGGCCACGGTGATGCGCACGGCCCTGCAGAGCGCGTTCGACCTGACCGCGGCCGAGGCTCACGCGCTGGCGGAGGATGCCGAGCGGGCCTCACGGGACGCGGTGTCGCTGTACGAGTTCACCCGCATCGTGGACCGGGGACTGAGCGCGGGAGAGAAAAAGCGCATCGTCGAGCTGCTCTGGCTGGTCGCCTTCGCTGACACGGAGAAGCACCCGCTGGAGGAGCACCTGGTGCGGAAGGTGGCCGGCCTCCTGCACGTCGCCCACCCGGAGTTCATCGACGCGAAGATCCGCGCCCGCGCGGAGAGCGATCTCCGGGCCTCACGCGGCTGAACGGCGTCTCGCTGGAGGCGGGCAGGACGGAGTGACCTCTGGTCCCCTAAGCCGAAGTTCCCGAACCCTCTGCACGATCTCATGCCCTATGCACGCTTCGACCTTTCGCGGGTGCCGGCGCGAAGGCACACTTGCATGCTCTGCCCGCCTTCTGTGGGACGCGGGGGGCGTCTCAGCTCAGGGCACGAGGAGCCGCGCGAACTCGAGCTGCTCCGAGGCTTGAGCTGCGACCGCGGCCGACCCGGACGAGGCCGACGGCGCGGGATACAATCGAGCCTCGCCGCGATGGCCGACGAGAGCCCTGAGTCCGACATCGTCCTCGTCAAGACCCGCCTCGACCGGGCCGAGCTCCGACGCCTCGTGGAGCGGCATTTCGAGGACATGGTCAAGTACGTCGTGGACGTTGCACGCGAAGTTGCGGCAGTGGGAGGGGAGCTCCACGCCGACGAGGAGGCCCTGCTGCTCGAGGACGGCAGCCGTCAGGACGACCTCTGGGGCGCGAACTACTATCCGGGACGGGGCGAGGACGGTTGCATCGAGTACACGGCGCTCATCAACATCCGGCCGGCGCAGGGCAACCGCAGCATGCTCATCGAGGACGAGGGCGTGCGCGGTAAGGTTCGGGAAATCACCCGCAGCCTGATCGGTCGGGGCGAGCCCCTGGAATGACCCAGCACGCGTCCCTCACTCCCGAACGCTGGGCGAGCTTCGGTCTCGACGCCCAGATTCTGATGATCGCCAACGAGATGAACAGGGCGTCGAGCCTGCTTGCGCCCGGGAGCCTCCCCTCGCTCCAGCGGACCTACGAGCGCGTGCTGCGTCTCGTCGATCTGACGGTTGCGACGCGGAGCCGACGGGGACTGCGACGTGAGCTGCTGCGGTGGCGCGATCTTGTGGCGGCGCTCTACATCGCGCCCCGCCCGGAGCCGGATTCCCATGCCGCAGCCTTCCGCAGTCTCCTCCAGTTCACTCCCGCCGCCGCGAAGCAGATCCCTCACGTTCTGCCCTAACCGGGGCGCCGCCCCGATCTCGGCGTCTTGAGCGCCAGCGGTGGGAAGAAGGTCCTCGTGCTCGGGGCGGGGGCGTAGGGCCACGTCGTCGCCTGGGTCCTGTCCCGGGCCCAGGAGGTTTCGTCCCTGGTCGTGGCCGACCTCGATCCGCAGCGGGCCGAGGGGACCGCGGCCAGCGTCGGGAGCGGCGTCCGAGCCGAGACGGCGGACGCGAGGGATGCCGACGCGACGGCCGTCCTCCTGACGTCCCGCCGCTTCGATCTCGTCGTGAACACGGCCCTCCCGCACTTCATCCCGCAGGTCATGCGGGCGGCCCTCAGAGCGGGCACAGACTACGTCGACCTCACGTCGATCCTCCTAAGGGCCGCTTCGAGTGGAACGGCACCGTGTTCGCCTCGCGGGTCGAGAGGACGGCGCAGCGCCGTCAGGCGGGTCTCGAGGCCTTCGCGGTGGTTAACGCCGATCTTCCGATCCGGACCGGGGGACTCGAGTTCCTCGCGCGGTTCAGGGTCGGGGGATTCACCCGAGGCGCCGGGCTCCCGGCGCGAGGTTCCTCTCACCCCGAGTCACGTCACGAGCCTCAACGCGATCTGGGAGGGTGAGACCTGGAGCATCGGCTTCGAGGCCTACCACACCGGCCGCCAGGTGCTCGACCTGAACCCGTACCGCACGCGAGGTCGCCTCAGTGTGGATCGACGAACATCTCCCACGCCAGGATGCGGATGGGGTAGTGCCACAGGCCAATGGGAAGCGTCTCGGTTTCGGCTGAGATGGTGGCCATGCGTCGGATCGGATCCTCGCCGAAGCGCGGGCTCGCGGCGCCCAGGCACGCGGTGACGCGCTCGCCCAGGATCTGGTTGCGGCGCGCGTAGTCTTGCGGGTACGACGGTACCCAGAGTTTCGCGGCGGTGATGGCGCGCTGGAAGCGGCGATTCCCGGGCCACAGGGACTGGGCGAGAGCGGGATTCGTCGCGACCTCCAAAGCCGACGCGCCGTAGATCGCGCGTTCCGAGAAGGGATCGGCCACTGTCGCGCGGCCGCTCGTGCGCAGTTGGAGGATCGTGTGGGGCGAGACGCTGGTACCGGGGTTGTAGAGGTAGACGATCTTCGTGTCCGAGCCGCGCTGGTAGGCCAGCTCGGCGAGGACCCATGCCTGGCGATCGCACCAGCCGCGGCCGGTCTGCCAGACGCGGTACGGCCACAGGGCGTCCGGGTTCGGGGGGTCGGGATGGCGCAGGCGGGCTATCACCGCGGCGAACAGCGCACCGTCCGGGTCTGGAGCGCCGCCGGCGATGTCGGCCGACAGGCGCGAGAAGAAGCGGGCGTGGCTCCAGGACTGGTAGTCCCAATGGTTGAAGGACCGGGTCAGGAAGACGGGATCGGTCCAGGCGCTGGCGAAGGCTGCGACGTATTCGCCGGGTGGCGCCTGCTGCGCGGCCTCCGCGGACGGGGCCAGCGCCTCGGCGAGACGAATCGCCTCGGGCTCGTCGCTGCGATCGACGGCCACCAGCCATTGCTGGGAGAGCACCGCGGCTTCGGTCGGGCAGGCCGCTGCGACCGGCTTGGGCGCCGCGCGGGCCGTGGGAGCGGCCGGCGCGGCGTCGCCACAGGCGGCTGCGACGACCGCCAACAGCGCGACGCCGAGCCTCACGACCGCGTCACTTGGCGCGCACGAGGTCGCTGGGACCAGGTGCGGTCGCCCCACGAGCGTGGCGGTCTGGGATCCATAGGCGGTTGTATCGCGGCGACGTTAACCCATCTCCGGCCGAGGAGACCGATTCGCGCCCGCACCGGCCCTTGTCGACCTTGGATGCAGACACTACGCCCCCGCCGGCGCGCCTGTCAAAACCGATCGGCCTGGGCGATGCTGGGCGCGTCTTGCCCGGCCCGCATCCCGCCCTCGCCTTCGGGATGGTCAACGACTCCTGACCGTTCTGGTCAAGTTCCCCAAGCCGCCGGGTTCCGTGGCAAAGTAGGCAGCTGAACGAGGGCAACGGGCGGGACGGGGCCTGATCGAGCGGCGTCGGCCGCCGCGTCGCCTCACGCGCTATACTTCGGCCCTCTGACAAACGGGTAAACCACCGTGACTCTGCCCCCGGGGACTCGCCTCGGGCCGTACGAGATCGGCGCACCGCTCGGGTCCGGGGGAATGGGTGAGGTGTATCGCGCGAAGGACACACGGCTCGATCGCACTGTAGCGATCAAGGTGCTGCCGACGGAGTTCGCGGGCAACGCCGACCTGCGCCAACGCTTCGAACGCGAAGCGAAGACGATCTCGAGCCTGAATCATCCGAACATCTGCACGCTCCACGACGTCGGCCACCAGGAGGGAGTCGACTACCTCGTCATGGAGCACCTGGAGGGGGAGACGCTCCAGGAGCGGCTGAGGAAGGGCCCCCTGCCCCTCGGCCAGGTGTTACGCCACGCCGTCGAGATTGCCGATGCGCTCGATAAGGCGCACCGCAACGGCGTCATCCATCGCGACCTGAAGCCCGGCAACGTCATGCTCACCAAGTCGGGAGCGAAGCTGCTCGATTTCGGTCTCGCCAAGCTGAGCCTGCCCGATTCGACCGTCGGCTTGTCGGCGCTGGCGACGGCGCAGAAGCCGCTGACGCAAGCGGGTACGCTTCTGGGGACCTTCCAGTACATGGCGCCGGAGCAGCTCGAGGGGAAGGACGCGGACGCACGCACCGACGTCTTCGCGTTTGGCGCGGTGCTCTACGAGCTGATCACGGGCCGCAAGGCGTTCGAGGGGAAGAGCCAGGCGAGCCTGATCTCAGCGATCATGGGATCGGAGCCGGCGCGGCTCTTTGCCGTCGCGCCGATGACGCCACCGGCCCTGGATCGCGTCGTTCGCACCTGTCTCGCGAAGGACCCGGACGACCGCTGGCAGAGCGCCCACGACGTGGCGGCGGAGCTGCGCTGGATCAGCGAGGCAGGATCGCAGGCGGGCTCGCCGGCGCCGGCCGTATCGGGCCGAAAGAACCGCGAGCGGCTCGCCTGGACGATCGCTGCCGCAGCGGTGGCCGTCGCGGTAGGGCTGGGGCTCTCTCGCACCCGGCCCGCGCCGGCCTCGAGCGTCATGCGCACGAACATCCTTCTCCCCGAGAAGGTGCGGCTGAACAACGCCATCATCTCGCCCGACGGACGCCGCCTCGTGTTCAGCGGGATCGATTCCACCGGCAAGGTCCAGCTCTGGGTGCGGCCCCTCGACGCGTTTTCGACCACGGCGCTCGCCGGTACCGAGGGCGGGGTGCTGCCGTTCTGGTCGCCGGACGGCCAGAACGTCGGGTTCTTTGCGGACAAGAAGCTGAAGCGAGTCGGGGTCTCGGGAGGCGCCCCGATCATCCTCTATGACGTGGACGGTGTCGGCGGCGCCTGGGCTCCAAGCGGCGACATCCTTTTCACTCCGCCGGCCGGACCCATTCACCGGGTTCCGTCCGGCGGTGGGAAGGCCGAGCCCGTCACGACCCTCGACGCCTCGCGCCACGAGACGGCGCACCGCTATCCCTTCTTCCTGCCGGACGGCCGGCATTTTCTCTACCTGGCGCTCAACGTCTCCGGTAACTCGCGGGATCCGGCCAACCGGATCTGGGTCGCCTCGCTCGAGGCGGCGCCCGCCAAGCCCTTGATTCCGGCCAATTTCAACGCCCAGTACGCCGACGGTTACCTCTTCTTCGTCCGCGGTGGCGACCTTGGAGGAAGCTTGCTCGCGCAACCGTTCGATCTCGCGCGCCTCGAGACGAGCGGTGATCCAGTCACGATCGCCGACCAGGTCAGCCTCTACGGCGACTTCCTGGGTTTTGGCTCTTACTCGGTCTCGCGGAGCGGGACCCTGGTCTTCGATGCCTCCCAGCTTCTGACGCGGCTCGAATGGTTCGACCGCGCGGGCAAGCGGACCGGCATCTTTGGAGACATGGGTCCGCACTTCAACCCGCGAATCTCACCGGATGGGACTCACGTCGCTTTCGACCTGTACGACACCGGAACGCAGACCACGCAGGTCTGGGTCGGCGACGTTACGCGAGGCGTGCAAACGCGATTGACCTCGGGCCCCGGCAGCAATTCCGGCCCCGTCTGGTCGCCGGACGGTTCCCGGATCGCATTCCAATCCGACCGCAAGCATCAAGCGGACGTCTACGTGCGGGCCGTGGCCGGCACTGGGGCCGATGAGGCGATCACCGACGAAGACAGCCAGAAGATCCCGATCGACTGGTCCCGCGATGGCGGGTTCCTGACCATTTTCGATCGGGAGGGAGGCGGCAACCGCCAGATCCGGCTTTCGGCGATTCAACTCTCCGGCGACCGGAAGGCTGTCGTCGTGGTTCCGACGGTTCCGAATCTCCTGGGTGGCGGGCGCTTGTCTCCGGATGGGCGCTGGCTGGTCTACGACACGGACGAGTCGGGAAGGAGCGAGGTCTACGTCGTCTCGTTCCCGGAGGGGCAAGGCAGAGTCCAGATCTCGAACGCCGGCGGCACCAATGCGAAGTGGTCGCGGAACGGACGCGAGATCCTCTATACGGCGTTCGACGGAAGGGTGACATCCGTCGAGATCGATACGAGCCACGGCCTGCGCGTGGGAACGCCCAAGCCCCTCTTCCAGCTCCCTGAGGGAACGGGATTCGGTTGGGACGTCTCGGCGGACGGCGAGCGTGTCTTGCTGAACGTGCCCGTGATCAAAAGCTCCTCCGTGCCGCTCTCCGTCGTCGTGAACTGGGCGGCGGGCCTGGGCGAATAGCGCGAGGGCGCGCCGAACTTCACGCGCGCAGGTTCTGCGCGACCCGGGATGCGCGGTGCGGGTTCCTCGGACTTTCTTGCCCCCGATTCCGCGTCGAGCCGCGCGGCATGGCTGTTGCTTTCGTTGCTCACAGGGAACGCTGTGCGAGAGCTCAAGTTCCTGCTGATCAACCCCACATCTCCGCTCTGGCGGGTGCAGCGGGGAGGGCGTCCCCGCGGACCGAGAGCCTTCCGGTTCTCCATGCTCCCCAGCTTGTACGTGGCGAGCTCGATGCCGCCCTTCGTCAAGACGCGCATCGTGGACGAGGACGTCGAGCCCATCGACTTCGGAGCGGACGTCGACCTCGTGGGCGTCTCGTTCATGACCTTCAACGCCCCGCGCGCCTACGAGATCGGGGACGCTTTCAGGCGCAGGGGCAAGCCCGTGATCTTCGGGGGCTACCATCCGAGCTTCTTGCCCCGGGAGGCCATCGCGCATGCCGACGCGGTTTGCATCGGCGAGGCCGAGCCGAACGTCCCGCAGATGATCGAAGATCTTCGCGCAGGCCGGCTGCGGTCCTTCTACGACGCCGGTCCCGCCGATCTCCGCCGGCTGCCCCGCGTCAACCGGTCACTCGTGCGGGGCTCGGCCTACATCACGCCCAACGTGATCCAGGCCACACGCGGCTGCCCGTACCGGTGCAGTTTCTGCTCGGTCGCCGCCTTCGCCTGCTACCGCTTCCGCACACGCCCGATCGAGGACGTGGTCGCCGAGCTTGCGTCGCTCGGCCGCTTCGTGCTGTTCATGGACGACAACCTGACGGCAGATCGCGAGTACGCGAAGGAGCTGTTCGCCCGAATGGTCCCGCTGCGCAAGCAGTGGTTCAGCCAGTGCGGTATCGGCCTGGCCGACGACGCGGAGCTGCTGAGGCTGGCCTCGGCCAGTGGCTGTCGCGGTCTGTTCGTCGGCCTGGAATCGCTGTCGCAGCAGAACCTCGACGCCTGGGGCAAGCACCCGAATCGTGCTCGGGGCTACGCTGCGGCGATCCGGGGGCTCCACCAGGCGGGGATCGGCATCTACGCCGGGCTGGTGTTTGGCATGGACGCGGACACCCGTCACGTGTTCCAGCAGACGCTCACGTTCCTGCGTGAGGCGCGCGTCGACGCGCTGCAGGCCACGATCCTCACTCCGTTCCCCGGCACGCCGCTCTTCGCCGAGCTGGAGCGTCAGGGCCGCATCGTCGACCGCGACTGGAGCCACTACGACTTCGGCCACGTCGTGTTCGAGCCGAAGCACATGGACGCGGACACGCTCCGCAGCGGCTTGGCCTGGCTGCAGAGCCACTTCTACTCGTGGCCGTCGGTGCTGGGCCGGATCGCGCGGTCGCTTGGCTACCTGGGTCCCTCGGTCGTGATGCGCGCGATGGCGCCGCTCAACCTCGGCTATCGGCTGCGCCACAGGGCCTACGGCACGTTCGAGCGGGCCCGGTGCTTTCGCGCTGCAGCCTGAGGCCCCGGAACCTGGACGCCGACTCCTCGCCCACGTCGAGGCGCGGGGCCCGCTCACGAATGAGCAGATCGAGCAGTACGTGAGCCTCCGCGGCTATGGCCATGTCGACGCCCTGACCAGCGAGCGGCCCTACAAACCGGCTTGGAGCCGCGACGCGGCGCTGAGTTACCTGAGCCAAGGAAGCGGGACGAGGTTCGATGGCGCTTGCGTGTCGGTGCTGACGACTCGGCTGCGAGAGGTGGGGGAGATTGCAAGCCGATTCGGTGACACCGCCGGCCCAGCTTACCAGTCGCGAGAGGGTTATGCGCTCGACCGTTAGCTCGCGTCGCCGACGGAGCGTCTCGATGAGCCCCCGGCTGCTCGCTCGGGCGCTGCCCTCGGCACCCCCGGCGCTACTGCGAGAGCTTCACCAGCGTCCGAACGAAGCTGACGAGGTCCCACCGCTCTCGCTCGCTGAACTGCTCTTCCCACCTCGGCATCGGGGCCCTTCCCTTCGAGATCTTCCAGAAGATCTCGCCGTCGGTGAGTTTATTCATGTCCTCGAGCGTCAGGTTGGCCGGCTTGTACTCCAGCCGCCTGGCCATCTTCCCATCCGCGGCGCCCGTCGGCCCGTGGCACGGCAGGCAGTAGCGTCGAAAAAGAGCCTGGCCGCGCTCGAGCGCCGCCCCGTCAGTCTTCACAGGGTTCTGGAGCAGCTTCACGTGGGGAGGCGCCTGCCACGCTGCCTGGTCCTGTGCCGCCACGGAGGAAGGCTGCTCCAGACAGCACAGCGCCCCGGCGGCGAGTGTCACGGCACGGCGTAGCAGGGTCGGAGGTCTCAAGAGCGTACCTCCCTTACCGCGAACGGATCATCCAGAGACGGCGCCGGGAACGGGAGCCAGTACGCAAGTCCTATCATCGGTGCCGCGTTTCTCGCCGGCTGTCCGGAGTTGCGACAGTCGTCGCCTTCTCGGACGCCCCCCTGACTCCAACCCACCGGGCCAAACGCTTTATTCATCGGTGCTTGGCGATCGCCGGGCCAGGCATCGGATTTGCCTACCCCGGGGGACAGGATGCACGCCACAGACCCAGCGCCGCTCGCGTCCGACCCGGGCCGGTCGCATACCGTGCCGGGACGCGCTCCGGCCACCCCGTCCGAGCTGCCGAACCGCATCGGGAAGTACAACGTCGTCAAGCTCCTGGGCAAGGGCGCGATGGGGGTGGTGTACCAGGCATTCGATCCCCTCCTCGAACGCGACGTGGCGCTCAAGGTCATGCTCCCGCAGATCGCCGACGACCCCGAGCAGAAGCACCGCTTCGAACGCGAAGCTCGGGCCGTCGCGAAGCTGATGCACGCGAACGTCGTGATGGTCTTCGACCTCGGTTATCACTCCGACGGCTCGCCGTACATCGCGATGGAGCTGCTCAAAGGCCAGGACCTGCTCCAGGCGCTCAAAGAGGGTCCGCCGCTCTCCTTCGAAAAGAAGCTCTCGATCATCCTCCAGGTCTTGGAAGGCGTGGGGCGCGCGCACCAGGCCGGGATCGTGGTGGGCACCGCCAACTACATGTCGCCGGAGCAGGTCAACGGTGCCAAGGTGGACGGGCGCTCCGACCTGTTCAGCACCGGCTGCATGCTGTATGAGCTGGCCCTGGGACGCCTGCCGTTCCAGTCCGACAGCCTCATCACGACGCTGTGGAAGATCGTTCACGAGGAGCCCAACCTCGACGTCACGGCCGGCCCGGAGTACGCGGCGCTGCAGCCGATCCTCAAGCAGGCGCTGGCCAAGAACCCCGACGACCGCTACCAGACCGCCGTGGCGTTTGCCGACGCGCTGCGCGGGGTGATGAGCCGCCAGACGGGCACGCTCGCGCCCACGTCGGCGGCCACAGGCCCCGTGGCTGTGCCAGCGCCGGCGTCCGGCGCCACGCTGGCGCTGGGGCGATCCCCGATGCGGCTGGGGGAGCCACTCCCGGTGCCGGCACGCGCGACCGCCGACCCTACGGCCGACCCAACGGCGCTCTTCCGGCTGATGCGCGAGATCTACGTGGGGGCCAAGTCGGGGCAGCTCCACTTCAGCCACCACCAGGAGCGGCGCAGCCTGCACATCGCGCGCGGCCGGATCGTCCACGCGACGAGCGACGTGCCCGGCCAGCACCTCGGGGACACCATGGTTCGTTACGGCCTGCTGCGCCAGACCCAGGTGCATCGTGCGATTGCGATCGTCCTGCGTGATCGCAAGCGCCTGGGAGCCGTGCTGGGCGAGCTGGGGATGCTCGGCCCCGATCGGCTTCAAGAGGCGGTCGGCATCCACGTGCGTGAGACGTTGTTCGACGTCGCCGGCCGCGCGGACGGCTCCTGGTCGTTCGAGGAGATGGGCTCCGACTGCGTGCCGGAGAGCGGCCCGACGTTCTCGATCGGCGAGATGATCTTGGAGGCCGCGCGGCGCATCCAGGCGCCGGACGTCGTGCGGCGGGTGCTGGGCGATCTGGATCGGGCCCTGTCGTTGTCGACGCACCCGCTGCTCCGCTCCCAGAAGCTCACGCTCACACCCACGGACGGGTTCCTGCTGTCCCGCATCGACGGAAGCCTGACGGCGCGCGAAGTGTTCGGGCTGATACCGCTGCCGCTCGAAGACGTGGAGCGCAGCCTGTTCGCCCTGCTATGCACGGGCCTCGTCGAGCCGGTTTCGCGCGTGGGCCGCGCCCCCCGGGTGCTGCAGCAACCGCGATCGATGGGGTCCGCCGAACGGGCGGCGGCCGAGCGTGTCGCAGCGGAACAACGCGCGGCAGAAGCGCGCCTCGCGTGCGAGTCGCTTCGGCGGGAGATCACGGTCGCGCACCAGGAGCTCTCCGGCAAGACCCACTTTGAGATCTTGGACCTCGCCAGGGCTTGCGCAGCCGAGCAGGTGCGGGAGGCCTATTTCCGCAAGGTCAAGCCGTATTTGCCGGAGGCCCCGCTGGACCCAAGTCTCACTGACCTCAAGGAACAGCGGCAGGCCGTCTACGACAGACTGCGTGAGGCCTACGCGACCCTCGGCAGTCGGGACGCCCGCGCGAAATACGAAAAGACTCTCGACGCACGGGAACTGCGGAACCAGCTGCAGCCGCCGGCTCCGCCGCCACCGCCACAAGTGGCCTCGCTGGACGTCGACGGCTCGCCGGACGACCGTGCGGCGATCGAGGTCCTGCGGCAGGCCCAACGACTGCTGGGCGAGGACAAGACCTGGGACGCGATCCAGCTCCTGGAAGGGCTCCTCCCCAGAGCCGAGGGCCACAGCCGCTTCCGAGCCCAGGTCCTGCTCGCGCGCGCGTACGCCAGGAACCCGAAGTGGGTGAAGCGAGCGGAGGAAGTGCTTCAACGCGTCGTGTCAGAGGCCCCGGAGCACGCACAGGCCTACGTCGTTCTCGGCAACATCTACCGCGCGAGCCAGCTTGCGAGCCGGGCGCTCGCAATGTACCGCAAGGCCCTACAACTGCAGCCCGCCGATCAGGAAGCCCAGGAAGGCCTGGCCGCGCTCTCACCCGAGTCTGAAAACGGAGCGGGTCGCCGGAGACTGTTCCGGAAGAGCTCCTGAGCCGCTACTGCACGTAGCCCACCGCGCGTAGACGCTCGATCACGGCTTCGTCCATCTGGCCGTCCACGGCAGCCGTCGGCTGAGCGTGCCGGTTGCCGTAGCTCGCGACACGGACGACGGGCCGCGCCGACAGGAACCCGGGATCGAAGACGCGGCGGGGCACGCGACCCCGGAGGTCGTCGGCCACGGCGAAACCCTTGAGATAGGCCATCAGCGGCAGCATGTCGTAGACCGTGAGTCCCTCGACGCGTCCGGGGCGGAAGGCAGGCCCGGCCGCCAGGAAGATCCCATCGGGAGCCTTCATGTGGTGGTAAATGCGGCGGCCGTTCTTGTGCTTCTCGAGGGCGAAGCCGTGGTCCGAGATCACGACCACGTTGGATTCGCCGAAGGCCGTGAGGATCTCGCCCAACGCACCATCCGCCGCGCGGTAGGCTTCGCTCACTACGCGGCCGTAGCGGCGCAGGTCCTCGGGGTCGGCGCCCAGGTGGTCCTGCACCAGCTCGGAGTGGGGGAGCGAGCAGTGGGCGGCGAGGTCCACGATGCGGAAGAGCATCAGCAT
>Ga0214473_10007026_pt1 | contig 13390 bp, 11 predicted proteins | sample RVTome_7_FD_203509 | JGI IMG/M metagenome (GOLD analysis project Ga0214473, IMG submission 203509) | Soil microbial communities from uranium-contaminated site in the Upper Colorado River Basin, Wyoming, United States - RVT98D197 | ecosystem: Environmental > Terrestrial > Soil > Contaminated >...
GCTGCCGAGGGCGCGCGAGACCTCGGCGGGGGTCTCCGGAGCCGTGCCTCCTCGGCTCCGCTCGCTCTCAAGCTGCCCGAGGCGGTTCTCGAGTTTTAGGACCATATTCTGCCCGCCCGCGCTCTTGACGGTCCCGCTCTCGATGAGCCGGATCGACTCCCTGAGCTCGCGGATCTCTTCCTCCCGCCGCTGATCGGCGAGAGCGTTGTTCGATTGCTGGAGCCCGATCAACTTTTGGTGCGTCGCGCGGCAGTCCAGGAAGGCCTCGACCGCCTCGGGGTAACGGCGCGTGCTCATGCGGGTCTGGCCCAGGCCGTAGTAGGCCATGACGAGCAGCGGATCCAACCCGACGGCGGTACTAAACTCTTGCTCGGCCTCATCCCAGGACTCCTCCGCCATCTTCTCGAGTCCGGCCCGGTAGTGGTCGAGAGCTGCCTTGCGGTCCTGCTCGGAGGCGACGTCCATGCCTGAGACCTGGGTCCCGGTTTGAAGGGGCGCGAGCAGGAAGGCGGCCAAAGTCATTGTGAGAAGGAACGACATATGTTCTCTCCGATCGGGGTAAAGATGAGGCAAAGGGGGGGCGGAACTGCGGGACTCGATAAAGCTGAAGCGGCTGACCTCTTGGCCGGGTGGTGGCATATGATGCCCAACCCGTCCCAGCCACACAGGGAGCGGCTAGCCATGGCAGGCATACATTGGCATAGACTTGCTCAGGAATCAACGGATGCGAACTACCTCCGAATGATCGGCTGAAGGACTCCCTGAATTGGATCGATGAAAGCTTCCGACACCGAAGCGACGCGAGCGACGGCTGCGGAGAGCGTCCAACAAAGGATAGCTGGCTAATGCGGCGAAAGGATTCTCGATCGGCAAAGGGTTCCTCTTGTCTCCAGGCGGGGGTCGCGACCGCCGGCGTCTAAGCTTCTCGCAAGACGTTCCACGCGACAAACCCCGATCCGGCCCGAACGCCTGCTGCGCCTGCTGGGGCGAGCTTCTCCGGCCAGCTCCTTTGTGCTACTCTGCGTCCCGCGCTGGTCGGAAATTCCATGACCCACCAAGGCGCAGCATTAAGGATGGAGGGGAGAGCGATGACGAATGCAGCAGGTAGGATGAAACGGACTCTGTTGGTCACCGGCGTTGCCCTCATGGTGATGGTGGCGATGTCCACGGCAGCCAACGCCCAAGACGCGGGATACAGCCTGGTGGAGGGATGGCCGCAGCTGCCCGCCGGCATGGCGTGGGGGCAGGTGATCTCCGTGGATGTCGATGCGGATGGCAACATCGTCGTGTTTCGTCGAGCCGAGCCGCCCATCCTCAAGTTCGATCCCTCGGGGAAGCTGGTGGGGAGCTTCGGCGAAGGGGTTATCGTGAGGGCTCATGGGTTCGATATCGACCATGAAGGTTTCCTATGGGCAACCGATCAGCGGGGGCACCAGGTCATCAAGTTCAGCCCAGATGGAAAGGTGGTGATGACCCTGGGCACGAAGGAGGTGGCCGGTGTCGGACCCGATACCTTTGACGGGCCGTGCGATGTGACGGTGGCGGCCAATGGCGACTTTTTCGTCGCTGACGGTCACGGCAACTCACGGGTGTCGAAATTCTCGAAGGACGGCAAGTTCATCAAGGCCTGGGGTACGAAAGGGACGGGCCGGGGCGAGTTCGACGTGCCCCACTCCATCGCCATCGATTCACAAGGGCGCCTGTTCGTCGCTGACCGATCCAACAACCGGATCCAGATCTTCGATCAGGACGGGGGCTACTTGGAAGAGTGGACGCAGTTCGGGTCGCCGAGCGGAATCTACATCAGCGACGACGACATGATTTACGTAGCGGACAGCGGTAAGGGCATCACGGTGGGCAGCGCCAAGGATGGATCGGTCACCGCCTTCATCCCGGGGACCGAGCCCGAGGGCGTGGTGGCGGACGGCGACGGGAACGTGTACGCCGCGGAGCCCGCCGGGGAGATGCTGAAGAAGTTTGCCAAGAAGTAGACGAGCACGCGTGGTCGCCGTCGTGGCGAAGATTTCAGTTCTCGTGTTGAGTCTGGTCCTGCCCGGAGTCTATCTCGCCGAGTCATCTCGCCCTCAAGACAGCGAAGCGCTGCAACCGCTCAGCACCCAGCCGCTGGCGCCGTCGGCTGCGAATCTACCCGGAGGCGGCGCCTACATTCCTTCCACGCCGGAGACCGTGCGGTGGGGCTCGCTGCCCAACCGGGACGCGAAGCCGCTCCTCACGGTCCCCTCGGGAGCCGTCGTCACATTCGACACCGTTTCTCACGAAGGCATCCTCGAGGATCAGGGTCGCGAACCCGTGAAGTACTTCGGTGCGCACGGTGTTCTCCCAAATCGAGTTCTCGATGATGCCAAGGCGATCGCTTCGTCCAGTATCGTCCACGACTTCGTGCGGGATGGCCCTCATGTCGTGACCGGGCCGATCGCCATCGAAGGAGCCGAGCCCGGGGATGTCTTAAAGATCGAGACCCTTTCTCTCGTCGCGCGTGTCCCGTATGGGGTCATCTCGAACCGGCATGGGAAGGGAGCGCTTCCCGGTGAGTTCCCCGAGAACGAGGGACCCCAGCCCGGTGCGGGCGCCGAGCATCCAGAGCTGTATAGCAACGTTTCGGTTTTTGCACCGATTGAAGAGATGACTGGCGAATGGTACGGCGTTCTGGACAACCAGGCCGGAGAAAAGATCCGGTTTCGGATTCAGCCGTTCATGGGGATCTTGGGCGTGGCGCCCGACACGAGTGAAATTGTCAACTCCATCCCTCCCGCGGAGTACGGTGGGAACTTGGACGTCAACGAGCTGGGCGTCGGATCAACGCTCTACCTGCCGGTTCAGGTCCCGGCGGCGCTTTTCTACACCGGAGATCCCCACTTCGCACAGGGCGACGGCGAGGTCGCCTTAACGGCCTTGGAGGCCCCCCTTCGGGCTACCTTTCGCCTCACGCTGCTTCCGGCCGGCGCCCCCGACATTCCGGGTGGCACTCCATTCACCCAGCCGTTCGCAGAGACACCCGGTTACTGGATTGCCATCGGGCTGGACCCGGATCTGGACGAGGCCATGAAGCGGGCGGTCCGGCAGTCCATCCGGTTCCTCTCCGAATCGCTGGGGATGGACCGAGCCACCGCCTACGCCTACCTGAGCGCTGCCACCGACTTCGAAGTCTCCCAGGTGGTCGACCGCACCAAAGGCGTTCACGCGCTCATCTGCAAGCAAGACTTCGCCGCCACCACGCCGTGGCCCTAGCCGGGGCGAACGCTCGCCTCACCTGTCCTACGCGACAAGCACTTTGTTCTTTCGCTCCCTCGCCGGTAGGTACGCGCGCTGGTCGCTGCCGGTGTACACCTGTCGTGGACGAGCGATCTTCTGATCCGGATCCAGCAACATCTCCTGCCATTGCGCCAACCACCCGGCGGTGCGGGGAATGGCGAAGAGAACAGGAAACATGTCGACCGGAAATCCCATGGCCTGGTAAATGATCCCGGAGTAGAAGTCGACGTTCGGGTAAAGGTTTCTAGAGACGAAATAGTCGTCTTGCACCGCAATCTTCTCCAGCTCCAAGGCGATTTCCAGCAACGGGTTCTTGCCGGTGACGGAGAACACCTTGTCGGCCATACCCTTGATGATCTTGGCTCGTGGGTCGTAGTTCTTGTAGACGCGGTGGCCAAACCCCATGAGACGGCCTGTCTCTCCTGACTTCACGCCCTTGATGAACTCCGGTACCTTGTCCTTGGAGCCTATCTGATTCAGCATGCGGAGAACGGCCTCGTTGGCGCCCCCGTGGAGCGGACCGTAGAGTGCCGCAGCGGCCGCAGCGGTGGCAGAAAAGGGATCGGAGTGTGAGCTCCCCACGCTGCGCATCGCGTTGGCGCTGCAGTTCTGCTCGTGGTCCGCGTGCAGTATGAAGAGAACGTCCAGCGCTTTCTCGAGGACCGGGTCGGGCTCATATCTCAGCTCGGTGGTCTTGAACAGCATGTTGAGAAAGTTGCCGGTGAAGGAGAGGTCGTTGTCGGGATAGGCGTAGGGCAGCCCCCGGCTGTGACGGAAGGCGAAGCCGGCTATGGTCGGCATCTTGGCGATGAGCCGCCATATGGATCTCTCTCGTGCCTTCTCGTCATGGATGTTTTTGGCCTCGGGGTAGAAGGTGGCCAAAGCTCCCACGGTTCCTACCAGCATGCCCATGGGATGGGCGTCGTAGTGAAACCCCTCCATGAACTTCTTGACGTACTCGTGGATCATTGTGTGGTGGGTGATATTCCTCACCCACTCGTCCAGCTGCTTCTCGGTGGGTAGCTCTCCGTACAAGATCAGGTAGGCCGTTTCGAGATACGTGCTCTTTTCGGCCAGTTCCTGAATGGGATAGCCTCGATAGCGGAGGATCCCTCGCTCGCCGTCGATGAAGGTGATGCCGCTGCGACACGATGCGGTGGTGGTGAACCCCGGGTCATAGGTCACCAAGCCGAAGTCGTCGTCGGACGCCTTTATCTTGCGAAGCTCCTTGGCGGGAATCGACGCACCATAAGTGGGATATGTCCCGTATTCGATAGGCACTTCGTAGGTCTTTCCCGTGCGATTGTCGGTGATCGTTAAGCTGTCTTTGCCCATGGGTCTATCTCCTTGTCGGTGAAAACAATGCAACCTGTATACCGGGATTGGCCGGGCTGGCGTCGGCGGAGCAAAGTCTTTCGATAAGAGAAGCTTGTAGGAATGCGCGATGAAAGGGATTTGCGAAAGGGCGCCCCAGATCTGCGGGTAATTACGCCTCTTACGGGCGAGAGCACCCACTTGCCAGCGGTGGGGTCAGTTACATCTGCGCCGTTCCGCCGGGATGCGGTTACTGGTGCCCGTCCGTGTTCGAAATTCCCTGTGGGAAAGGCAACCCGCACAGCATCGCAGTCTACAGTTCAGATCTTCCGTGCGTTCGTCGATCGAGTCGAGCCGTTTTCGGCGCCCTGAGCGAACGGCTCCCGATTCCTAGAAGGGTACGAAACCCGGCGAGCCGAATCGCTCGTGGCTCAGCATGCTCACCAGCGGATATCCGTAGGCGATGATGATGAGCACGATGGCAACGGCCGTCCACATTCCCAAACGGTCCCAGATGCCTCGTTGCTCCACCGGTGCGAGCGGTTGTGCGAACTCGATGGCCTCCACCAGGGTACGCCGGCCGGTCGTCCAGGTCGTGGCCACCACCAGCAGGAAGCACAGTGAGGAGACGAACAAGACCACGCCGCCGACGGCGCCGATCTTCGTGAGCGTTGCCCACTGCGCGCCCATCTCGTCACCAAGGAGCGAGGCGGAGTAGACGCGCCGGGGCAGGCCCCGTAGGCCCGCGATATGGTAGCTGGTCGAGAACAACGCCATCCCCAAGAACCATAAGTAGGGCTGGATCTTCGCCAGGGGAGCAAGGCGCAGCTCCCGGCCGGTGATGCGTGGCAAGAAGTAGTAGGCGGCTCCCATGAAGGAGAGTGCCACGGTCGTCCCTACCGTGAGATGAAGGTGGGCCTGGATCCAGGCGGTGTTGTGAACCATGGCGTTCATGGCATAGGCGGCGTTGATGGCGCCTCCGAATCCGCCGAAGGCGAAGGTCAGCATCGCCAGCCCCACCGAGGCGAAGAACGGATCTCCCCAAGGAAGCTTGCCGATCCAGTCGAACAATCCCTTCGCTCCCTTCATCCGACCCGCCACCTCCATGGACGCGATGATCGTGAAAGCGGTCACGAAGCTCGGATAGAGGACGGCGTATGTCGTGAAGGTGTGCAGAAGCTTCCAGCCCGCGCCTATCCCCGGATCGGCGAACTGGTGGTGGAAACCCACCGGAGTGGAGAAGAGTATGAACAGGACGAACACCATCCGCGCCAGGGGATCGCTGAACAAGCGCCCTCCCGCGACCTTCGGCATGATGGTGTACCAGAGGACGTAGGTGGGCACCAGCCAGAAGTAGACCAGCGGGTGGCCGAACCACCAGAAAAACGTGCGCGCCACCACCGGGTCGATCTTCTCGACCCATCCGAGCGACCACGGTATAAGCATCCCTACGACCTCCACCGCCAGGCCGAAGGTTGCCAGAAACCAGATGATCACGGTGGTGAGAAATCCGTGGACGGCGAGCGGCACCGGCGTGTCGGGGTGGTCTCGGCGCCAAGACCGATAGCTCGCTATCATCACGCCTCCCCACACCCAGGAGCCCACGACCAGAAGCGTGGCTCCGATGTAGAAGGCCGGATGGGCCTGGAGCGGAGGGTAGAAGGTGTACAGCACCGAGGCCTTGCCGGCCAGGATGGTACCGGCGGTGATGACTGTTCCCGCCGTGGCGACGGCGAACCCGCACCACGCCGTCCGCACGGCGGCCAGCCGTCCCAGCGCCTCACGGGCGATGAGGTAGCCGAGGCCCATAATGAAGAAAGTCGTGAAAACGATCGCCATCAAAACGCCGTGGGCTGTGACGGACAGGTAGTAGAGATCCTCGCGCCGCATAGGGAAAGAGATGTCGGCAATGGACAGCGATTGGAGCACCGCCAAGCAAGCCGCGAGACCGAAGGCGATGATGGCGACTGCGAAGTTGGCGGAGGCAAGAGCGTGCTTGCCTTTCATTCCCCCACACCCTGAACAATCAGCTTGCCCACCATGTTGTGGTGGAGCAGCCCGCAGTACTCGTTGCATACCACCAGATGTTCTCCGGGCTCGGCGAAGCTCATCGTGAACTCGCTGACGTAGCCCGGGATCACCATGGTGTTGGCGTTGGTGCCGACGATTTCGAAACCGTGGATGACATCGGGGCTGGTCAGGCGGAAAGTCACGGGCCGTCCCGCCGGCACCTCGATCGGGTCGGGATCGAAGAAGAACATCTCGGCAACGAGAGTGACGACGACGCTACCGTCGGGCTGGATGGCGACTCCGGGATTGCCGAACTCCGGATCTTCGAGGACAGTGGTCGGATCGATGGTCTCGACATGACTCTGTGGGTGGATGGCATACGCGCCGGCCGCCACAACGATGGCTGCCAGAAAAATGACGATCAGTGCCGCAGCCACCCCCATCCATATTTTCTCGTACAGATCGACTCTCACTTCGGCCTCCTCAGGGATGGGGGAGTCCCCGCGGCAAGAACATATAGAGGTACATGCCGAGCCAGGCGAGACCAAAAAGAACGGCGTAGATGATGACGATGGCCAGCGTTCCGCGCGGATGTCCGACGTTTTTCAGACGGACATCCTCGGAGTCGCTCATAGCGTTCTCTCCTTTTCCCGTACTGGCCCGGCCAATGGTATAGGGGATCGCCCTGGCGGTCCAGGGGATTTTAGATAAGGGTCGTGAGATCGAATTCAGTCTTTCTATCTAGCTCGTCCTTCCCGGAGTTGCGGCGGCACGTCGTCTCTCCGGGATTGCTGTGCTAAGCTGAGCCAATGCGCTCGGCGAGCTCGGTGTGCCTCCTCGTCACTCTCTTCATTGCGCCCTGCTCCGTCTCCTGCCAAACCGGCGAGACACAGGAAAGCAGCTCACCGCGTCCGGAAAGCGCCCCACCCGCTGAGCCCGAGCGGCCCAAGATCGTCGTCTTGGGCGACAGCCTGACGGCGGGACTGGGTCTTGCTGTTGAGGAAGCCTACCCGGCGCTTCTCCAGCAGAAGTTGGATCAGGAGGGCTACGCATTCGAGGTCGTCAACGCGGGTGTCTCGGGGGACACCACCGCGGGCGGCCTGAGCAGGATCGAGTGGGTCCTCGAGGGCGACGTGCGCGTTCTGATCCTCGCCCTGGGCGGAAACGACGGTCTGCGTGGACTTCCCCCTAAGGAGATGAAGCGCAATCTGGCGGCTACCATCGAGCGCGCCCGCGAGCGGGACGTCGCGGTGCTCTTGGCGGGCATGGAGGCGCCACCGAACATGGGGACGGCGTATACTTCGGAGTTCCGAAAGGTCTTTCCGGATCTGGCAGAGGAGGACGACGTGACATTTCTTCCATTCTTGCTGGAGGGCGTGGCCGGTGATCCCCAACTGAATCAGCGGGACGGCATCCATCCCAACCAGGAGGGTGCCCGCCGGATGGCCGATACCATTTGGCCGTTTCTCCAACCGCTGCTCGAGCCCGTCCCCGTCCCATGATCGAGCTGAAAGACGTTTCCAAGATCGTTACCAGCGGCTCCGAGCAGCTGACGATCCTCGACACCCTGAACCTGAACGTGCCCTCGGGGCAGTTTCTGTCCGTGGTGGGTCCTTCCGGTAGTGGAAAATCCACCCTCCTGGGCCTCATTGCCGGCCTGGATGCCCCTTCCGCAGGCAGTGTCATCATCGACGGAGAAGATCTCACCGCCCTCGACGAAGACCGCCTGGCTCGTTTGCGCGGCGACAAGATCGGTTTCGTTTTTCAGTTCTTCCATCTCATTCCCTCGCTCACCGCCTATGAAAACGTCCTGGTGCCGATGGAGCTCGCCGAAGCGCCGAGACCGGCCGAAAAAGCACACCGCCTTCTGGACGAAGTGGGACTGTCCGATCGGAAGCATCACTATCCCTCCCAGCTGTCTGGTGGTGAGCAGCAGCGGGTGGCTATCGCCCGGGCGCTTGCCAACGACCCGGCGATCCTCCTCGCCGACGAGCCGACCGGGAACCTGGATAGCGCCAATGGGCGGCACATCATCGATCTGTTGGTGGACGTGCACCGGAAGCGAAAGACCACCATCGTTCTCGCTACCCATGACGCGGCGCTCGCCGCAAGAGGAAACGTCATTTTGACGCTGCGGGGCGGCCAGGTGGATAGCCTTCGAGAGATCTCCGGGGACAAAGAAACGCGTGCCAAACCCCGCGTGACAGCGAGCAGCCCATCATGAACTTCGTTTTCCGCATGGCGGGCCGGGAGATGCGAGCCTCCTGGAGGCGCCTGGTCTTCTTTTTCATTTGTGTCGCCATCGGTGTCGCCGCCATAGTCGCTCTTCGCTCGGTAGTCCAGAACATTCGCGCCACGTTGGTTCAGGAAGCCAAGACCCTGACTGCCGCCGACGTGATCGTTCAGAGTGACCGCCCTTGGGATGACGGCACGAGAGCCATCATGGATCAGAACCTCGCGGCCTTTCCGGTGACGGCACGAACGGAGTCGATCGAGACCATGACCATGACGGCGCCCGCAGATGAGGACAAGGAGATCGCCACCATGATCGAGTTGCGGGCCCTCCAGCCAGCGTTTCCGCTGTACGGAGATCTCGTGCTGGAGAGCGGCCGACCCTACTCTCACCACCTGCTCGAGAATCGCGGTGCGCTGGTTCGTCCCGAGCTTCTGACTCGACTCGGTATCCAAGTAGGTGACGGCGTCGCGATCGGCGGCCAAGTCTACACGGTGCGCGATGTGATTGTGAAAGAGCCCGGCCAACCGCTGGGCGTCTTCCGGTTCGGTCCGCGCGTCCTCGTCGACTACGACGATCTCGTCAGATCAGAGCTCCTCGGGGTCGGCGGTCGGGTGCGTTATCAGGTTCTTCTTCGCACCGACGAGGCCAGCATCGATCCGTTGATAAGCACTCTAACCGAGGCTCTGGGGAGGGAGTACGTATCCGTGCGTTCCTACCGCGAGACTGGGGATCAGCTCGGCCGGCGTCTGGGTCGCGCCGAGGATTACCTGAGCCTGGTGGGTTTCGTGATCGTGATTCTGGGTGGGATCGGGATTTGGAGTGTGGTTGGGGTCTTCATGCGCCGCAAGCTCAAGACCATCGCCATTCTCAAGTGCGTCGGCGCGAGCACCAAGCAGATCTTCGGTGTCTATCTGATTCAAGTCGTGGGCCTAGGCCTGGGGGGAAGCGTGCTCGGTCTTGGTCTCGCCCATCTCGCCGTGGAGTCGGTTCCTCCCGGTGTGGTGGTGGGACTGAGCATGGAGGACTACGGAATTACTTGGTCGGCGGTGTTGCAGGGGGTCGGTATCGGGGTTCTGGTGTCGGTCCTTTTTTCGCTCATTCCCTTGATGGAGTCGCGGCGCATCAAGCCGCTGCTCCTGCTCCGGCAACAGGTGGACCGTCCGGCGGCTAGCGGGAAGCAAACAGGCCGGCTGGGGACCATCGATGTTTGGGAGCTGGCCGCCTCGGGGGCGGTGTTGATCGCCCTCATCGCCTTGGCGAGCTGGCAGGCAGGCGACTTCGAGGTGGGTCTCATGGTGACCACCAGTTTCGCGGTGGTGGCGGTGGTGCTTCACCTGACCGGTACGTTGCTGGTCCGCGCCATCGAGCCCCTGGGGAGGAAGGGTTCGTTTCCTTTCCGACACGCAGTTCTCGGTTTGAGCCGGCCGGGAAACCAGACCCGCATGATCCTGCTTGCCGTAGGGCTCGGCACGTTCTTCATACTCGGCACTCGTGGCATCGAGGCGAACCTCCTGGAGCAGTTCAGAATGGAGCTGGAAGACGATGCCCCGGACATGTTCCTGGTGGACCTGCAACCGGATCAGGTCACACCGGCCGAGGAGCGTTTGATGTCGCTGGGAGCCCGCGAAGTCCGCATGGTTCCGGTGCTTCGTGCCCGGGTGACCGGCGTTCAGGGCCGCGACGTGACGCTTCAGGGCTATGAAGAGGTTCGAGAAGAGCGCCGGCTGCGTCGTGAGTTCACGGTGACTTATCGGGATCACTTGGAGGCCAACGAGCGCGTTCTGGAAGGTCGCTTCTGGGATCCGACTCCCTCCACCGAGGCGGAGGTCTCGATCGAAGAGGATTTCCAGGAGGACGTCGGTATTCAGGTCGGCGATATGATGCGTTTCGACATCCTGGGGCGAGAGGTGAGTGCCCGCGTCACCAGCACTCGGGACGTCGATTGGGACGACGCGCGCAACGGAGGTTTCATGTTCGTCTTTCGTCCCGGAGCGCTCGCCAACGCGCCCCATGCGTTCCTCGGATTCGTGAAGGCCCCCCTGGACTCGCTGGCTCGAGCCAAGCTGCAGCGCGATATCGTTTCGGAGTTCCCCAACGTATCGATTGTCGATCTGCGCGACATCCTGCTCACGCTCCACGGGGTCGTCGAGAAGCTGGCGCTCGCCGTCACTCTGGTGGGGGCCATCGCTCTCATAAGCGGAGTGATGATTCTGGTGGGATCGGTCGCCATGACCAAGTTCCAACGCCAATACGAAGCGTCGATCCTGAGGACGCTGGGCGCCAGTGGAAAAACGGTGCGGAGGATGGTCCTCCTCGAGTACGGGACACTCGGTGCGCTCGCCGGGACGGTGGGCGGCTTGGGAGCGCCGCTTCTGACCTGGGTATTGTGCGAGCACCTGTTCGATGTCCCATGGCAGCCGAACCTCGCATGGAGCCTGTACGCGATTCCTCTCACCGCCCTGGGAGTGACTATCGTCGGCATGGCGACCACCCTGGACATTCTTCGGAACAAACCTCTGGCCATTCTGCGGGCGGAGTGAGCTCGGCGCGCCCTGTTCGTGAAGAAGATCCTTGTCGCGTGCGGCTCCCTGCTCCTGTGTTGCCGGAGCCCGCAGCCCGACTCGGTCGATGTGTTCCTGACCGCGACCAAGAACCTCGACCTGGCCACTTTGGCAAGACTCTCAGTGGTCGGCTTGCCCGAACGCTGGGTAGCCGTAGACGCTCAGGTGATCGGCACGGACCGTATCCAGAGAAATCAGAATGACGTTAGGCGGCCGATCGGCACAGCCGCTCAGAGCCAGCAGGGAAGAGACAAGAACCGACCAAGCCGGCGGCAGACGAAAGCGCTCCATGGAGCCGTTGTCCTACATCAGGCTCTGGCCCCCAGCAGTCGCGCCGGCAAGTGAAGCAGGGCCCGCAGGAGATCGAGCACCGCGTCGACCGCGATACCGATCAGCCGGAAGGGAAGAAGCAATAGCCAGACGAACGGATAGGCAACCAGGGCCAGCAGCGCAATCGGCCAACAAAGAACGAAGAGAATGAGCCAAAGCAGAAACTTCGCCATCATTTTCCTCCCGTTATTCTATACGACAATCCATGAGCCGGAGTTCCATCCCCTGGAGTTCAGGTTGTTTGGCGCCGTGGGAGCTAGGGGGAGGGCTGCCCTAGCCGTTTCTTGGGGTCGAAGGGGAGGGTGACCGGTCGCTTATCGCTCGTCCCCTCTCGCTTGGCGGAATGGCCGCTCTCGGGTGTCCCCTTCTTCGGCGCGTGCTTCTCCTGCAAGACGTCGTAAAAGGCGACCTGGGCTCTCACCTGCTCTGGCGAGGACGTCCGGCGGTAACGGTTCTCCAAACTCTGGTCGAGAATCCTTGCCTTGACGTTGTCCTTCCATTGGAGGTCGAGGAACGCTCGCAGCTCCGTTTGCAGCGACGTGTCGTAGATCGGAACGCCCACCTCCACTCGACCATCGAGGTTCCGCGGCATCCAATCGCCCGACGAGAGGAAGTATTTGGGGGCGCCACCGTTGCAGAAGACCATGATGCGGGAGTGCTCGAGGTATTTGTCCACGATCGCCATCGCTTCGATGTTCTCATGCCGCTCCGGCTCGTCGGGCAGCAGCGAGAACATGCCCCTCACGTTCAACTTGATTTTCACGCCGGCGTCACACGCTTTGTAGAGGAGCTTGATCATCTCGGGATCGGTGAGGTTATTGAGCTTCAGGTGTATGAAGGCCTCCCGTCCTTTTTTGGCGTTCTTGATCTCCTCGCGCACCAACTTGACCAGTTTCTTGCGGACGTTGAACGGGGAAACGATCAAGTGTTTGTAGCTGGCGACCGGGTACTTGTTCTCCAGAAAGTCGAAAAGGGTCTTGACCTCTTGAACGATGCGCTTGTCCGCGGTCAGAAGACAGTGGTCGCTATAGAGCCGGGTCGTTTCCTCATTGAAATTCCCCGTTCCGATACAGGCGTAGAGACGGTTCTGACGCCCCTTTCCCGAAGTAATCAGGCAGATCTTGGCGTGGATCTTGAGCCGAGGAACTCCGTGTATGACCCTGACCCCCTCGTCTTGAAGCTTGTTCGCCAGCTCGATGTTGGCCTGTTCGTCGAAACGGGCCTGGAGCTCGATGACCGCCGTGACGTCTTTTCCGTTTCGCGCCGCACTGATGAGCGCGTTGACCACGGTGGAATCCTTGGCAATGCGATAGAGAGTGATCTTGATGGAGCCGACGTGGGGATCGAGTGCCGCCTCTCGGAGCAACTCCACCACCGTGTCGAAGGACTGATAGGGGAAATGGAGGAGCACGTCACGCTTCGCGTCGGAGTCCAGCAGGCTGCCTTTCGAATCGAGTCGGCGCCTGGGAAGCAGCGGACGGCGCTCTTGCTGGAGAGCCCCTGAGCCTATGGGCGGAAATCTCATGAAATCTTTGAAGTTGTGGTATTTGGCGCCTGGGTACAAGGTGTCCTGCCGGCTGAGGCGGAGCTTCTCGGTGAGGAAATCCAGGAGGGGCGGAGAGATGCTCGCGTCATAGATGAAGCGGGCCGGGGCGCCTTGCTTTCT
>Ga0214473_10007027_pt1 | contig 13389 bp, 11 predicted proteins | sample RVTome_7_FD_203509 | JGI IMG/M metagenome (GOLD analysis project Ga0214473, IMG submission 203509) | Soil microbial communities from uranium-contaminated site in the Upper Colorado River Basin, Wyoming, United States - RVT98D197 | ecosystem: Environmental > Terrestrial > Soil > Contaminated >...
CCACGAGCGGCCATTATCAGTGGACCTCAGAAATATTTATGTTATTGAGGGATGGGAAGCTCACGATTTCAATTTTCTGAGGTCCACTGATAATGGCCGCTCGTGGAGCGAGCTAGTACAGCCTGCCGACACTTTCTATAGCTCTTCTGAATCCCCTGATATTGAATTTACACCGAACGGGCTTATTCATGTGGTATGGGTGGGGCAATACGAGGACTTGTTTCGAGCCCAAATATTCCATCAATGCAGTTCGGATGGCGGCCGACATTGGAGCAATCGGCATCGAGTCTTCAACAACAATGGCGGAGACTATTATGCAAACTTTCCAAGCCTGGCATCCAAAGGAGATTCCCTCTTTGTTGCCTTCTGGAAACTGGAGGGGTTGCATGTATTTCGCAGTTTCGATTCAGGCCTTACGTGGCGGGACAGCACTGTGGCGGATAGTGAATATTGGCCGTCATCACCGACAATTCTTTACTCGCAGGGTAGACTGCACCTTATTTATGCGCTTATGACGCAGGAAGGGGGAGTGAAAATATTCTATAGCCAGAGCGATGACCTGGGGCTCACTTGGACCCCGCGTGAATTCCTTTCTTCCTATGAGCCGTTCGCATACCATAGCCAGTTGGTAGCGGCTTATGCCGATGAGAACGGGCATATATTTGCGACTTGGTATGATTATCAGTTCGGGTATTCCTGCAGCGGTCAGACGGGCGAGATTCTGGGTAAGGGAGGGACGGATAACGGGAATTCCTGGATGCCTGAAACCAGATTGACTTACACCCAAACTGGCTACAGCCCGAATTGCCTTATAGTCTCGGATAGCACTATGGTTGCCTGGCCGGATGCCCTTCCTATGGGCTGCACAAACAAAAAAATCTCCCTGTCAATCTCCGATAATTGGGGCTTAAGCTGGAGCAGGCCTGAAGTAATTACAGGCAGTAGTGAAACAGAAGAATTCGTCCCATTCATTTTTTACACAAGAGATAGGGGCACGACCTACATGCATTGCCTTTTCGGTGCGAGGGAGTCGCCCGGTGTTTACAGCGTGTACTACATTCGCGACAAAGCTTTCTACAATGACCGCAAGCCGATGCCGGATAACCAGCCCGTAATGCTCAAGATCGAGGCTAATCCCAGCATCTTTAACTCAACGACAAGCATAAAGGTGGACAATACGGGAGAGGGCCAGGTCGAGATTTCGATATTCAATGTCCTGGGGCAGAAAGTCTGGACCAAAACAATTTATGGGAAGGAAGAGATTGTTGTTTGGGATGCCAGTGACTCAAGAGGAGATGGCATCCCGTCAGGCGTTTACATCATGAGGGCGACAACCGAAACCGAAAAAACCAGTGCCAAAATGATTTACGTAAAATAGTGGCTGTAAGTGGCCGCTGGAAGAAAGAGGTGTGGTATGAAGTTGAGAAGATTAGAAGCCCTTGTGTTCTGGGCAGGAGTTTTATTTCCCTTATTAAGCTATGCCGATGACGGCGTATGGGAAAGAGTCGGGCAACCAAAAAAGTTGACGACATTCTACGACATTAGCGTCTGTAACATCGGGGGAACGAGAAATGTCTTTGCTGCTGAATCCAGTGGAACCAGTGCAATTTGGAGGTCGGCAGATGACGGAACAAATTGGATTATGCCACCGGGAAACCCAGTTGCAAATCACTACTACAAGCAGATAGTCATGCAGCCAAATGACGGACTATACGGGTGGGCGATTTTGCACGGGAATAGCGATGATGACGAACTTGGGGGTGCCTATCAAAAGGCTCCCTTCTTGTTGGATTGGACGATTCGCCCGTTTCCCGCGGGAGTTTCGAGAAGGGTTGAATGTCTGGCAGCGGACGTCACCGATCCTTTCTTGCGTATGGCATACGTGGGGACACACACTGCGCCGGAGAGTGCTGCCAAACTGCTCAGATGGAATGGTGTAACTTGGAGCCAATGGGATAGCGGCATCGCGGGTGCTGGTTCTGTCATCGATATCGCCGTATTTGAGGGCAACCCGCTGAACATGTATTGTGTTTTCGTCCCCAATGAGAGTGAACCGGGGCAGCTATGGTACTCCGACAACGGCGGCCAGAGCTGGAACCAAATAATACCTATAGTTGGCTTGAAAAAAGTTGTCGCCCACCCCACAGATTACAACTACTTGTTCGCGGTGATGGAGGACCCTCCCAATGAGATTTGGGCCAGCACGAATGGCGGGACCACGTGGACAACTCCATTTCAGAATTATGGCATTTGGGGAGCTTGCCATTCGATAGAGTTCGCCAGGCTCCCTGCACCCTATCAATATGACGCATATTTTGCCTTCAATTCGCAAGACGAAGATGGCATATACCGTTGGGTGGTGAGAAAAAATTATGACCCAAACGTTGCCCCCGTTCAACTTCCCACTGATGCTAAGGGAAATAAAGTCTCATCAGGAATCTATTTCGCCAGGGCGCGCAGCGAGGGCGGGGTTATATCCACGAAGTTGATCCTGCTAAAATAGCTGCTTTTGATTGTTCTCTTTTTATCAAATTGAGTGCAAATCGCATTTATATTTCCGAGGGGCCTGTTAGTGGGATGGTCAATATCGGGCAACAAGGGTCGGATGAGCCGTTGCGGCCGCACGGCCTGAAACAGTTAAAGTCCGTCTTCGGGGATATAGAGCGGTATATCGTGACTTTGGCCGATGGCACCCGCACACTTAATCCGGATTTCGAGGCTGAATTTTTGTCGTATATCACGCTGCCGTTTCCGCTGGCAATAGCGGGGCGACCGGGGAAGGTGGCGCGGCGCCTGAATTGCCATCGCCTGCTGGTGGGCAACTTCCAAGCGGTTTTTCGAGAATTGGCGGAAGAAAAGTATCGGCCCCATCTGAAAACGTTCGGCGGCGCTTTCAATTTTCGTCCCAAAAGCTCCGGGCGGGGACTATCGACTCATTCCTGGGGTATCGCAATCGATTTGAATCCGGAGACAAATCGGCGAGGAACGAAAGGGGAGATGCCTGCGGATATCGTCTCTTTGTTCAAAGCGCACGGCTTTGTCTGGGGTGGCATCTGGAACGGCGTCCGCAAAGACCCGATGCATTTTCAATATTGCACGGGGTATTAGACAGATTTATTGCAAAAGAGCAATTCGGGGCATCGAGTAATACTCAATTGAAAAGGGTGAGGCCATCAGTTACAAATAGAGGCGCGGCGCAGGAGGACCTACGCCGCGCACCAATATTGATGGTCTTCAAAAGCCTCTACTGGTTGAATGCCCTATCGTGGAATTTGGCAACCTCTTTAACCCGTTCCGCGATCATGGTTGTATGATCTGCCGGGTAGAGATCCTCAATTCCGGGATAGACCGCATATTCGTGGTCGGTGACTCCCATAGCATTGGCCAGGCCGTGGAAGACCTGGGCGTGAATATGGAAATATAGGTCATCCTGCGCGCCGGCATCTATATATAGAGCCGTGGAATCAAAGACGCCATATCCTCCGCCAGCAAAGATGCTGGCCACATCGTTTGCCATCCAGAGATTCCAGACCGATGGGACCAATTGCCCGTTGACATCGAACGGCAGGTCCAGGTAACCGACAAAAAGCCCGGTATTGAAACGGTGGGCATAGCTGGTATCGCTATTGGCCGGGTCGTGCGGTGAAAATGCCGCCGCCAGGGCGAACATCATCGATGTCAGCCTCTTCTGCGAGCCGGGTGTGATGCGGTAAAATGCGGCCGTATCTCCGGGCGTAAAACCGTTCTCGGCAAACATGGCCCCCATCAATGCCGCTATTCCGCCGAATGATGTATCTTGTGGGTTGGTGCCCCAGAACGTCAGCGGCCCCGACATGGAAGCAGCCGATCCGAACAGGTCGTTGCGCACCATGGCCAGCTTCACGGCTCCATATCCGCCCATGGAATGACCGGCGATGCCGCGATGGGCGCGATCTGGCCGGGTGTTATATACCGAATCGATAATGCCAATGACTTCTTCGGTGATAAAATCCTGCATGCGGCCGGCGTACGACTGCCCGGTGCCAAAATCCGGGGAGTTGGTGTAGAAGCTGCCGCCCAGATTATTGGTGGCGTTGGGGGTAACCACTATCATGGGGTCTATCTGGCCCGAATTAATAAGCTCATCCATGAGATCGGCCAGGTCGTAGAGCCCCTTGAAATAGGTGTGTGTGCCACCGTAGCCGTGCAGCAGGTAAAGAACCGGATAGTATACGCCGAGTGCGGTATCGCCGTAGACAAATGTCGTCTCGGGCGGGATTATGATTATCGAATCGGCTGGATTGCCGCCGGTGGTGTCGCCATAGACGATAGTATCGCCCGGGGTAATGCCGGTGGTGTCGGTTGCTATCGGCCGCAGTGTATCTCCCGGGTCGTAACCTGGAGGCGTGTAAACCAGGATATTGCGGAACCAGTAGTCCTGCATCACGTCGTTTTTGATGGCATCGGATTCGAAGAACAGCGTCCAGTAAAGGCCGCTTGATTCTTGCGTATCCACGGGGTTATCCCGCTTGGAGCACTGGATAATAACCAGCGCCAGAATTATTAAACCGAAGATTATCAAATATTTTTTCATCTTCTCCCTCCCCCTCTAAAACCTGTAACTGAGCGAAACGTGCGAGGCATAAAGGTCCGACTTGAATACGCCGGGGTAGTTGTCGAAGACACCGTCGCTGTTAACATCCTCGAGCGTCGTGATCGTGCGCTCCTGGAATTTGATATATTCAAAATTGTATGAAAGCTCAAACGACGCGAATCTCATGGCGGCACCGATATTGACCGAGCTCTTATCGCCCATGTCCGGGATGAGCGGGGTAAAGGTTTCATCCGGCACCGGGCTGGGGTCGAGATAGTATCCGAGGCGCAACGCCAGTGGTTCGAACATCCAATATTCGAGTCCCGCGGAGAAGCGGACCGTGTTCTCCCAGTCGAGCACTATCGCCGAATTTTGCGCCGGCTGCCCCGAGGGATCGACGCCATCGAGCTCAATCAAGATCGAATCGAGCGAGGACCACATCGTATATGCCACTTCGCCGGTAAATGTCAACTTCTCCGACGGCTTAATAGCCAGGCCGAAACCAATATCGGCCGGGGTTTTCAGTTCCGCGTCGGCGTCCGGGGTAGATGTATGGTTTTGGGCCGCAAATAGGAATAAGATCTGCATCGTGTCGGCAAGTGTATAAGAATTCGCCAGAAGCGTGGTTCTCAAATCCTCGTTGTTGAAGGTAAAGAGAGTTTGCTCGGCGGTTCCCTTGAGCTTTATAGTGCTTCCCGTTTTACCCGAAATCCCAAATTGAATTTTATCGGATAATTTGAATAAAAGGCCACCGTTGGCGCCGAATCCCATGCCGTCTCCCTCGATCTTGCTGTCGATAACGAGATTTTGATGAGGCAACGGCAGTCCTGACGGTTTAAGGTATGTTTTCCTGAATAAGACGTCGCCGCGTTGAATCGAAAGGCCCACGCCCAGGCTGAGCTTGCCATCCATGAAGCCCTTGGCGATAGTAGGGTGGATATCGATTACATTCAAGTCGGCTTGATGGTCATACCAGGGGTATGGATGGGCCAAATCCATGCTTCGCGGTTCGAACAGGTCCCATTCGCTTCCCAGGCCAAAAGGCACGAAAACGGCCACACCGGCGGTCACTCCCTTAAGGCCCTTCAATTTCATAAAGCCGGAAACATCGGGAATAAAGCTGGTCTTGTCGTTGGGATAACGAGCCAGGCCGTTTCGGTATCCGACATCGATTCCATAATAGGTGATATCGGGCGTGTATTCGGGCCGTGGAGTGATTGCCACGAGCATGGCATTCAGTTCGGACTTTTCCAATTGTGTCAGGCCGGCCGGATTCCAATAAGCGGCGCTCCAATCATCAGCCAATCCCCTGAAGGCGCCGCCCATGCCGATCGCTTTGGAGCCGACGCCGGAAAGCGCAAATCCGCCGCCGAGACCAACCTGCGACAGAAACAGGGAGGCAAAAACCGCGAACACCAGCCTATAAATCCAGACAGATTTCACCCGCACGCCACCTGTTCGGGCATCCGCGCATTTTTTAATCATCTGCATCTCCTGCAATTTTAAGTGAGTTTGTCAATTTAGCTTTCATTATAGCTGTCATGCCCCCCAACCATCCTGCGACAAAGCAATAATTAATCATTTTTCGACAGGCTCTGCCAGATATTTTTTCGCCTCTTCCTTATATTTATTGTCCAGGGGCCGTTCAATTGGAAGCGAAAGGCACAATTCAAACTCCCGCCTGGCGAGGTCGGTCTTATCATATTCATTATAAGTGATTCCCATTTCCAGGTGATGATTCAGATTGTTGGGATTTATGGCGATCGCCTTTTCCATAAATGCGATAGCATTCTTACGATTAGCGGCGCCGAGGCCCAAAGGCTTTCTGAAAATCTTGGGTTTCTTGCCAATTTCGCGGTGCCAGCGGCCGAGAACATGCCAGGCGCCGTCGTGGAGCGAATCCAGAGATAACGCCTTTTCGGCCTCCCGCTTCACCTGCTTGGCCAGGCCGATTGAATTGAAGACCCCCTTAAAAAGGGCGATTTTGCCGACTGCCCGCGCCAGCTGGAAATGCGCATCGGCCGAACTATCATTAACGGAAATAGCAAGCCGCTCAGCATTTCTGGCTTTTTCGTAAATGGCAAGCTGGGAATCCCTGGGAGCCGTCTCACCCACGAGATTGAGGCTGCGGCCGAGTTTCCAAGCGGCGTCGAAGCTGCTGGAATCGAACGATATCGCGTTTTCATAGGCCTCGGCCGAGGAGCGATAGTCATATGAAAGATAGAGGCTGTCCCCCGTCGACATCCAAGCGGAGTATGCGTTCGATTCCTGGGCTGCGGCAGTCGAGGCAATCAGAAGCCAGGCCGCCAGAAGGGGTAGAATTATTTTAGCGCATATCATTGGCAAGCATTTCGAATCGATTTTACGCGACAAACTTCGTCTTAACCACTATTGAAAAATTCAGCGGCAAAGTTACAAAATAGAGATACCGGTGTCAATAGCAATCGTTCGCGGGCGCGTGCCAAAAGAAGAGTTTCGCCGCAAAAAAATGGAATTTAAATTTTTTAAGCGCCGCGGCGTTATAACTCAATAATATTTTTCTGTGTTTTTCAATATTCGTCGCCGTAAAGCCGAACATTTTATGGCGGTTACGATTTTGTGAAATTACATCTCGTTTTACGCTTGACTTTTCATCCGCAAAGAGATTTTTTAGCCCCCTGCGGATGACAATATGTGTGGTGAGACTCTAATTTTTTTCCTGTCAAGACCGCTAAGTTGATCTGTAACCCAGTCTCGTAATCTTATTTTCAGGCTCGCGCTGGAGGGGATTGTTCGCGGGCCAGTCGGAGATTTCCACGTCTGTAGACAAGTTATCAACATGCCCGATAAAATAACCCCCCCCGGAATGGGTTCGTCCGGATCGGCCGAAAAAGCCTGGTCCGAGATTTTAGAATCAGTTAAATCGCTATTGCCTCTGCAGAGCTTCAATACCTGGCTCAAATCCACTCGGGGCGTTGGGCTTGACGATGAATTAATTCAGATCTCCACACCCAATAAGTTCGCCGCCAATTGGATCACCGATAAATTTCTCGACACCATTATGGAAGCGGTGGCCAAATATTTTGGGGCGCCCCGAAGATTAGAGTTCATTTGTACGGTCGACTCGCCGCAGAATTTTCCCGGGCCGCCCACGCCGGTTTTCAGGCCCGATCTTCCCAGACAGGCGTCGCAACTCAGATCTCCGCAGGATTCCCAACTGAATCAGAGATACCTTTTCGAAAATTTCGTGGTCGGCGATTCCAACCAGTTTGCTCACGCTGCGGCGCTGGCGGTGGCCAAGGCTCCCATGCAGACGAAATACAATCCACTCTATATATACGGCGGAGTCGGTCTCGGCAAAACTCACCTGGCGCAGGCGATTGGCAATTATGTCAGGGTGAATTTTACGAACATGAAGGTCCTTTATGTGACGTCGGAGCGCTTTACAAACGACTTTATAGACGCCATAGCTCATCAGAAAACCGCGGACTTCGCCAGGCTCTATCGCGGTGTGGATATTCTGTTGCTTGACGATATTCAATTCCTGACTGGCAAGGAGGCCACGCAGGAGCAATTTTTCCACACCTTCAACGCTCTGCACCAGGCCGGCAAGCAAATCATATTGACATCGGATCGCTCGCCGCGCGAGATAAGGGGGCTCGAGGACCGATTGCTCTCGCGTTTCCAGTCGGGGCTCGTGGCCGATATACAGCCGCCAGATCTGGAAACCAGGATAGCAATATTGCAGCAAATCGTCCTTTCCGAGCGTCAAATTGTGTCATTCGACGTGCTTACCTATATTGCCCGCAACATTACCAGAAATATACGCGAACTCGAGGGTTCTATCGTGCGGCTTCTGGCGTACGGCTCCATTACCGGCCGAGAGTTAAATATAAGCTGTACCCAGGAAGTATTGAAGGAAGCTCTCGGCGGCAACGCCACAATCGATATCGATACTATCACCAAGGCCGTTTGCTGTCATTTTAAATTACAACCTGAGTCGCTCAAGTCCAAACGCAAAACGGCGGAGATTGCCAGGGCCCGCCAGATCGCCATGTACCTTTGCCGCAAACATACCAAGAGCTCCTTGAAGACCATAGGCCGGGAGTTTGGCGGTCGCGACCATTCAACTGTAATTCACTCAGTCAGCGTGATTGAGGCCGAGTCGAAATTCGATCTCAACCTGCGAAGTGCCATCGACGCTATCGAGAATGCGCTGAAATCATAAATATTCCCAGATACCATAGAGAAGCCTCTCAGTCGTGTCTCAGCACCTCGACTGCCTGCCGCGGGCATTGTTATTTCAATGTTAATTTACTGCTAATTCAATGTCGACAACTGCCAGGTCCAAGTTGAAAACAAACGCCTCATTACTAACTATCCGATTCATCCCTAAATTATGTTGACAGAATTTTTTCATACTCCTATTTTTCCACTTGCCGTGCAACAACATAAAATATGTGAACGGCAACGCCTTAATGGGCAATATCGTGAAGCTATCAACATTTGCACGCCCATTAAGATGATTATTATATAAGAATAGAATAATAATTAGCTCCCTCGCAGCCAGGCTCAAGCGCTGCCCTTTGCAGGAGATAATTATATCTGGAGGAAAAATGAAATTTAAAACTGATAGAGCCAATCTTCACCAAGCTGCCTCAAAATTGCTGAGCATCGTACCGCCCAAAAGCACGTTGCCGATATTATCGAATATCCTCTTTGAGCTTGAAAAAACGAAGCTGTCCCTGAAGGTCACGGATCTGGATGTGTCTATGACCTCGACAATAGATGTCGACATGCAGAAAGCCGGCAGCGTAGCGGTGCCAGCCAAGGTCTTTTACGAGATTGTCAGGGAGCTTCCCGATTTCGAGCTCGAGGTATCGACATACGAGAACAGAATGGAGATAAAGTGCGGCGCCGGCGTTTATAAGATGTCTGGCTTCTCGCCGGATGACTTTCCGAAGTTGCCGGACATTCATATTGGGCGGCAGGTGAAGCTTGACGGCGCAATTTTGTGCCGCATGATTAAGAAAGTCTTATTTGCCGTCTCTCGTGATGAGACCAGGCCGGCTCTCAACGGTGTCCTCTGGCATACGACGGAGGAAGGCTTGAATATGGTGGCCACCGATGGGCATCGCCTGGCCAAAATAATCAGGTCTGATATGAAGGTTGGAAGCCAGGGCAAAGATATTATCGTGCCGCCGAAGGTTCTCGATAATCTCGTTAAGCTCATGGGCGAGGAGCCCGGCGAAGTCGGCGTCATAGTAAATGAGGGCTCTATCGTGTTTATCCTGGAGAATTCAATTTTGACATCGCGCCTTCTGGAGGGCCCCTACCCGAACTATGAGCAAGTCATCCCCAAAGATAACAATAAACGGGCCAAGATGGACAAGGAGATATTGCTGGCGGCTGTCAGGCGCGTGGCCATACTCTCCAACACCTTGACGCACCAGGTTAAGTTTTCGCTGCGCAAGGATGAGCTGGAGCTGCTTGCCACCAATTTCGATTTCGGCGGCGAGGCCAAGGAGGTTTTGAAGGTATCGTACGACGGCGACGGCATGGATATCGGTTATAACGCCATCTATATTCTCGATATCCTCAAGCAAAGCGACGGATCCGAGGTAATGTTCGATCTCAACACGCCGACGACGGCCGGAATTGTGCGTTCCGCGGAACGAGTGGAAAACGAAAATTACTTCTTCCTGGTCATGCCGCTGCGTCTTCTGGAATAGTAGATCCGGCCAATGGTTATTCAGGGGTTCAGGCTCAGAAATTTTCGCAATTTCGAAAGGCTTGAGATTTCGGATATCTCAAGCGGCATAAATATCCTCCACGGCCCCAACGGCTCCGGAAAGACAAATATCCTGGCTCGCTGGCGAAGTCCTGCCGCGGCGCTCAGGATTTCGAGATGGTCAGGCACGGGGAAAGCGCGGCGGTCGTCGAAATAGACGGTGTAGCGCAAAAAAAAAAGTTAATATAAAATTCTCCATATCGAGCGCCGGCAAAAAGAAAATCGTGGGCCCCTTCGGCAAAGCCCTGCGCGTGGCCGACGCAGTGGGCACATTCGCGATAGTATTTATTCTGCCGGAGGATATCAATATTACTTCCGGCTCGCCCAAGTATCATCGCAATTACCTCGATATCTACCTTTCGCAGTTTTCGCGGAGTTACCTTGGCGACTTAATGGAATATCAGCGTATATTGAAACAGCGAAATGCTCTTCTGAAAAAACTGAAATCCTCAGCCTCCGGCGATACCCGCCAGCTCGACGTCTGGGACGAGGCCATAATCGCTCCGGCGCTCAGGATCATGGCGGCCAGGAAGAGGTTCATCGAGGAGGTCAAGCCGCAGGCATCCGAGATTTCCCGTCAGATATCGGGCGGCGCCGATACCGTCGATATCGACTATCAGCCGCGAATCTCGCTTGAGGCTCTCTCCGCCGAGACAGAGGCCCTTTCGCTCCTGCGGAAAGAACGCACGCGCGACATCAAAATGGGGGCATCGCTATTCGGACCGCATCGCGACTTGATAGGAATTACAATCAATGGCGAGATTCTGCGAAGTTTTGGATCGATGGGGCAGAGGAAGACGGTCATGATTGCCATGAAGCTGGCAGCCTTGAAAATCTTATCGCAGCATCGCGGCGAGCAGGCCATACTGGTGCTGGACGAGGCTTTTGCCGTGCTCGACGGTGAGCGCGAACGCAATCTACTGGGGCTTCTCTCTGATTGCGGCCAGGTATTTCTGGCCAGCGCCGTGCCGACCACGCTCGACGCAGCCGAGAATGCGCACCTTTATGAGCTTTCAGCCAGCACATTAACGAGGCGAGGTTAGCAGTAGCTCAATGTTTCTGGCAATAAACATAGGAAACAGCGCCGTCAAGTTCGGTCTTTTCGAGGGCCCCGAGCTGGCGGCCACGTATGCGACCCCCACGTCGGCGGAGAGCAGTGCCGAGCAGTATCTGGAGCATCTATACCGCTGGCTTTTTGATGAATTTGGCAAGATTCCGGAGATCAAAAAGATCGGAATTTCGTCGGTAGTGCCCGGCCTCACAGACCTTTTTGCAAATCTTGCCCAGGGTTACTTTTCGATTGAGCCTGAAATACTGAGTTTCAAGAGCCGGCTCGATTTCGAAATCAAATACGACGATCCGGCTCAGCTGGGGGCCGACCGCCTGGCCAACATTGCTGCGGCAAGAAAGATTTACGGGTTTCCGTCGATAGTAATAGATATAGGCACGGCCACCACCTACGACGTCATAGACGAGCGGGGCGACTTCATAGGAGGCATTATTGCTCCCGGGCCCAGAACCGCCGCCGAGGGGTTGTTCAAGAAGGCCGCCAGACTTTTTCCAGTGGAACTCGAGAAGCCGAGAGCATTGATAGCGACAAATACCGTCGATGCCATCAAGGCGGGCATCTATTACGGAAATATCGGCCAGATAGATTTTTTGACAACGCGCATAAAAGATGCCACGGGATATCGGGATATGAAAGTTATCGCCACCGGAGGTTTTTCGGAGCTGCTTGGCAGTGAATTGAGGCAGGTCAGCATCATAGACGTGCACCTGACGTTGCGTGGCATCAAGCTGATCTGCGATCGATAGCCTCAAACCCGAGAGAGCTTATTTTTGTCGCCGGCGTTTAAATATTCCTTGATAAAGGACGTTTTCATGCGTACTTTTGATTGTGCCTCGCTCATTGTCATGGCATAAAGGAGGATTCAGCAGATGAAAGTTGACCACCGGATTATCGACAGAGGCTCCTGGGACGAGATCAACATAGACGGGTGGTTTAAGGCTCTAATCCCTCCGACCTGGGAAGTGGATGATGAAGAGGATGTCATAATTTTCGATCCCGAGGGGTTTGGCGAGTTGAATATCACTTTCCTGGAACGGACCGCCGGGCGCTCCAAACGCGATATCGCCAATGAGGTCGTTTCGGGATGGGCGGAGGAGCTCGGTCATAATAACGGCTACGAAGCCAATATCATAAAACGCAGCAAGGAGCTTCTGGTTGTCTCCGCGGAGTTCACGGCCGATGAGCCGGAGGGCGAGGTCGAATACTGGCGCATCTTTGCTGTCGTGGGGGACAAGATTGCGCTCGATATTAATTACAGCTGCGACGTTGAGGACCGGGAGCGCGAGGAACAGGTTGTCGAGGGGATAATCGACTCGATCCAGTTGACGGGGACCGGCAATCTTGCGGTCGGCGAGGATAGCGAAAGCTCAGCCGAATAGACTCGGTATCATCAGCCCGGTTAATTAACATTTCTGATTATAAGCGGCGCATAAATCCAGGCGGAGGCGATTTTGCAGTTTGACGAATTCTGGTCCAATTCGATGGAGCTATTGAAAAGCGAGCTTGGTGACAATGGCCAGGGGCGCGAGGAGCGCCTATTTGTCGTCGGCTGGAGGCCCGACAGGGGATTCACGGATGAAAAATTCCCGGTGCGGGAGGCGGCCGCTGACAAAATTACCTGCCTGACGATTCACGCCGGCAAGCCGATCGAGATACCCAAAGACGATATGGCCGCGCTTTACGAGCTCTGGGATGATTTCATATCGGGGCAGATGGCGCGTATCGAGGTGGTCGAAAAGGTGCCGCGCACCACGTATGCGATTTCACTGATGAAGTATTTGAAGGATAATGTGCGGTAAGTAGCTACTTTAGATACACAAGCTTGACAGTTTTCTCTGTTGCCGTTGTCCTAACTCTAACGAAGTATACCCCGGAACAGACTTTCGCCCCCGTTTTATCTTTGGCTTCCCAAACTATACTACCCTCCTTTCCTGAAACACCTTTTGACCATATGTTTCTTCCATTGACATCTAATAT
>Ga0214473_10007028_pt1 | contig 13388 bp, 11 predicted proteins | sample RVTome_7_FD_203509 | JGI IMG/M metagenome (GOLD analysis project Ga0214473, IMG submission 203509) | Soil microbial communities from uranium-contaminated site in the Upper Colorado River Basin, Wyoming, United States - RVT98D197 | ecosystem: Environmental > Terrestrial > Soil > Contaminated >...
CGATCCCCGGCTGCGCCGGGATCCCCGTGTCCGCGTGCTCGAGCGGACGAACGCCCGCACCCTCGAGGCCTCGGCGCTCGGCGGTCCCGTGGATCTCGTCACGCTCGATCTCTCGTTCATCTCGGTGAGCCTGGTGCTGCCGCGGGTGCGCGAGGTTGCACCGGAGGCGGAGCTGCTCGTGCTCGTGAAGCCGCAGTTCGAGGTCGGGCGTGAGCGGGTCGGGAAGGGCGGGGTCGTGCGCGACGAGGGCCTGCGCGCCGAGGCGGTGCGGGGCGTCCGCGAGGCGGCGGAGGCCCTGGGCTACGAGGTCGCGGGGCAGGCCGAGTCGAGGCTCCCGGGGCCGCGAGGCAACCGCGAGATCTTCCTGCACCTGCGTCCCGCGCCGGCGTCGCGTTGACGCCCCCCCACCCGCGCCTATCCTTGCAGGTGTCGCCTGCACCGGGACCCGGATCGCCCGCGGGGACCCGGGAAGACGAGGATGACGGGGAGGATGGAATGCCGCTGATCCAGGTCACCGAGTCCGCATCCGAGCGGATCCGCGACCTCCTGGGGAAGGAGGGCAAGCTCGACACCCACGGGCTTCGCCTCAAGGTGGTGGGCGGAGGCTGCTCCGGCCTGCGCTACGAGCTCGCCTTCGACGACCGATTCCGCGACGGCGACACGACGCTCGAGGTCGGCGGCGTGCGCGTGGTCGTCGACGAGAAGAGCGCCCTCTACCTCGTCGGGACGACGCTCGACTTCGTCGACACGCTCCAGGAGAGCGGCTTCAAGATGGTCAACCCGAACGCCAAGACGACCTGCGGCTGCGGCGAATCCTTCGGCGCATAGTCCCTCCGAGCGGGGCCGTCGCGTGCCCGAGCCCCCTGCGTACTTCGATCACCATGCCACGACGCCTTGCGACCCGCGCGTCGTCGAGGCGATGGCGCCCTACTGGACGCGCAGCTTCGGCAACCCCGCGAGCGCGACCCACCGCTACGGCTGGGAGGCCGAGGCCGCGGTGGAAGACGCGCGCGAGCGGATCGCGCGCGCCATCGGCGCGGCCGACCCGTCCGAGATCGTCTTCACCAGCGGGACGACCGAGAGCGACAACCTCGCGATCCAGGGGGTCGCGCGCGCCGGCCGCGCTCGGGACGGAGCCATCGCGACCACGGCGATCGAGCATCCCGCGGTCCTCGACACCTGCCGCGCCCTCGCCGGCGAAGGCTTCGAGCAGGGCGTCCTCCCGGTCGATCCGGACGGACTCGTCGATCCCGCAGCCCTCGAGGCGATGCTCGGCCCTCGCACGCTCCTCGTCTCCGTCGGCGCGGCGAACAGCGAGATCGGCGTCCTGCAGCCGCTCGAGGAGATCGGGGAGATCTGCCGCCGCCGCGGCGTCGCGTTCCACAGCGATGCGGCGCAGGCCGTCGGCAAGATCCCGATCGACGTCGAGCGCCTCGGCGTGGACCTGCTCTCGTTCTGCGCCCACAAGCTGTACGGACCGAAGGGGATCGGCGCGCTCTACGTCCGGCGCAAGCGACCGCGGCTGCGCCTCGCGCCGCTCCTCCACGGGGGAGGCCACGAGCGGGGCCGGCGCTCGGGGACCCTGCCAGTGCCGCTGATCGTGGGCTTCGCGCACGCGGTGGAGCTGTGCCTCGAGGACCAGGGCGCGGAGGCGAAGCGCCTCGCCGGGCTCCGCGACCACCTGTGGGAGCGGCTCTCGGGCGGGCTCCCGGGCGTGCGGCGCAACGGCCACGCGCTGCGCCGGCTCCCCGGCAATCTCCACGTCGCTTTCGAGGGGGTCGAGGCCGACGCCGTGATCGCCTCCCTGCGCGAGTTCGCGCTCTCGGCCGGGTCGGCCTGCGCGTCGGGATCGGGCGAGCCGAGCCACGTCCTGCGGGCGATCGGCCTTCCGGATGCGCTGGCCCGGGGGGCGCTGCGCGTGGGACTCGGCCGCGCCAACACGCTCGATCAGATCGACCGGCTGGCCGACCGGCTGATCGAGGAGGTGGGCCGCCTGCGCGAGCGGCACGGAGCCTGAGGGCCCCGGGTCGGGGGCGGGACGCGCGCGAGCCGCGCTACGCTTCGAGACCACTTCAGGGTGTCGATCGGGAGGACGGGGTGGCCGAGTCGAAGAGCACCAACATCACCTGGCACGCGAGCCACGTGACGAGAGACGAGCGGGAGCGCCTGCTCGGCCAGCGCGGGGTCACCGTGTGGCTCACGGGGCTGTCGGGGTCGGGCAAGTCGACGATCGCGGTGGGCGCGGAGCGAGAGCTCGTGCGCCGCGGGCGGCTCGCCTACGTGCTCGACGGCGACAACATCCGCCACGGGCTCAACAAGAACCTCGGCTTCAGTCCCTCGGACCGGACGGAGAACATCCGCCGGATCGGCGAGGTCGCGAAGCTCTTCGCGGACGCCGGGGTGATCGCGATGACCTCGTTCATCTCGCCCTACCGCGTCGATCGGGACGGGGTCCGAGGGCTGATGACGCCGGGCGACTTCGTCGAGGTGTTGGTGGACGCCTCGGTCGAGACCTGCGAGTCGCGGGACGTGAAGGGGCTCTACCAGAAGGCCCGCAAGGGCGAGATCCCTGAGTTCACCGGGATCTCGGCGCCCTACCAGGCACCCGAACGCCCGGAGCTCGTGCTCGACACGATGCGACAGAGCGTCGAGGAGAGCGTGGCGAGCCTCGTGGCCTACCTCGAGAAGAACGGGTACCTGAGCCCGAGATGAGGCTCTCGGCCCAGGGCCTCTTCCTGCTGCTCGCGGCGAGCGGTCTCGGCTGCGCCGGGCTCGGGCTCCGGGCCTCGTCGCCCGAGTCGAAGCAGCCCGAGGTGCTGGCGCGCCCGGACGCGCCGCCCGACTACGACGTCCTCGTCGCGCAGCAGCTCGCGATCGAGGGCCGTGCGGAGGACGCGGTCGCCGCCTACGAGCGGGCCGTCGCCAAGGACCCGGACTCGGCGTATCTGCGGCGCAGGCTCGCGGCGGGGCTCGCGCAGCAGGGGAGGCTCGACGAATCCCTCGAGCACGCGAAGCGCGCCGTCGAGCTCGACCCCGAGGACGAGGCGGCGCGGGTCTTCCTCGCGCAGCTCCATCGCATCCGGCGCGAGCCGGCCCTTGCCGAGACGCTGCTCGTGGATCCGGCGGGCGAGCCGCTGAACGCCGACGCCGCGCTGCTCCTCTACCAGATCCGCCTCGAGGCCGGCCGCCTCGAAGAGGCGCTCGCGGTGGCCCGCTGGCTCGTCGAGCAGGAGCCGGACGAGCTGCGCGGGCGGATCGCGCTCGCGAGCGTGTACCAGGAGATGGACCGGCCCGATGACGCCGAGCGCAGCCTCCGCGAGGCGCTCGAGCTCGACCCCGGGAACCTGCGCATCTACGGGGCGCTGGCGCGCTCGCTGCGCGAGCGCGGCGAAAGCAAGCGGGAGATCGCGCTCTACGCCGAGATCCTCGAGCGCTATCCGAACCACCACGCGACACTCGTCGCGCTCGGCGAGGCGCAGATGGCGCTCGACGATCTCCAGGGCGCGATCGCCACCTTCCAGCTCGTGGTCGACCGCTATCCCGAGGACGTCCAGTCGCTGAAGAATCTCGGCTACCTCCGTTTCGAGGCGCGGCAGTTCCGCGAGGCCGAGGACCTCTTCCGACGCGCCGTCGAGTCGGGGCCCGGCGAGTACGAGGCCGCCTTCTTCCTCGGCGTAGTGCGGCGGCGGATGGGGGAGGGCGACGCGGCACTCGAGGCCTTCGAGATGATCCCGCCCGACCACGCGAACTTCGCGGAGGCGAGGACCCAGATCGCCGCGATCTACGAGCGGCGCGGGCGCTTCGACCGCGCGCTGGTCGAGGTGGAGCGCGCCTCGAAGCTCGACCCGTCGCGCGACCTCGACCTCTACACCGCGAACCTGCGCGGCAAGTCCGGGGACTTCGACGGCGCGGTCTCGCACATGGAGCGCCTCCTCGCCGAGCATCCGGACGACGACGAGCTGCTCTTCAACCTCGGCGTGATCTACGGGGAGGCCAAGCGCACCGAGGAGGCGATCGGCTTCATGCAGCGCGCCCTCGAGCGAAACCCCGAGAACGCCTCCGCGCTCAACTACATCGGCTACACCTGGGCCGAGCGGGGCATCCGCCTCGACGAGGCGGAGACGATGATCACGCGCGCGATCGAGCTCCGCCCCGACGACGGGTTCATCGTCGACAGCCTCGGCTGGGTCTTCTACATGCGGGCGCGCCCGCTGGTGCAGAGCGGTCGCTCGCGCGAAGCGCGGCGCTACCTCGAGCGCGCCCTCGCCGAGCTCGAACGCGCCGACGAGCTGACGGGCGGCGATCCGGTGATCTCGGAGCACCTCGGCGACACCTACCTGCTGCTCGACGAGAAGCAACGTGCACTCGAGCACTTCGAGGAGGCCCTCTCGCTCGAGCCCCGCGAGGGGGAGCAGCCGCACCTGCTCCAGAAGTTCGAGAACCTCCGCCAAGAGCTCCACTAGGTGGCGCGCTGGGGTATCGTCGTCGCCGCGATCGCCCTCGCGCTCTCGGCGTGCCGCACCCCCGGCGCGCTGCGCCCGCTCCCGGCCGCCGATCCGCGGCCGGGGCTCCTGCTCGACGCCTTCGAGCGGGCCGCGCTCGAGCGGCGGGCCCTGCGCGGGCGCGCCCGGATCGACGTCGAGGGCGCCTCGGGGCTCCGGCTCTCCGGCCGTCAGGTCGTCGTCGCCGAGCGGCCGACGCGCCTGCGCGTCGAGGTGCTCGGCCTCTTCGACCAGGCGCTTGTCGTGCTCACCACCGACGGCGACCACTTCGAGCTCTTCCGCACCGCGGATCTCTCCTTCGAGGAGGGGCCGCTGCGCCCGGAGATCCTGTGGGAGCAGGCGCGCATCGCGCTCCGCCCGGAGGAGGCGATCGGACTGCTCCTCGGAGCGCCGCTGCCGGAGCCCGGCCTCGTGCCCGTGCGCGCCGAGGGCTCGGAAGACGGGAGCGTCCGCGTCTCGCTCGCCGCACCCGGCGGCGCGGAGCGACGTCGCCTCGGCTTCGACGCCCAGGGACGGCTGTTGCGGGTCGAGGTGCTCGCGGAGGACGGCGACGTCGAGTGGATCGCCGCCTTCGGGGACTACGCGCCGGTGGGCGGCGTCCCCTTCGCCCACGCGATCACGCTCTACGTCGCGCAGGGCGACACCCGCGCCGAGATCCGGCTGCGCGACGTCGAGCTCAACCCGGAGCTCCCGGCCGGAGTCTTCAGCATCCGGCCGCCGCGCAGCGCGGCGTTCGGGGGCAGTGGTTGAAGCGTCCGCTCCGGGCGCTCGGCGTTCGGCAGCAGTGGTTGGGGCGTCCGCTCCGGGTGCGCGACGTTCGGCAGCGGTGGTTGGGGCGTCCGCTCCGGATGCGCGGCGTTCGGCAGCGGTGGTTGGGGCGTTTAATACTGACGCTCGCTGTCGCGTTCGGTCTGCTCGGGCTCGGCGGCTGCGGCAACAACCCCTATCCCGGCGCCGACGACAGCGTGAAGGTGCGCTACGGCGCGCTTCCCGAGGCGCCGAAGACCCTCGATCCGGCGGTGAGCTACACGACCCTCGAGCACGCGATCACCGCGAACGTCTACGACACGCTGCTCGAGTACCACTACCTGAAGCGGCCCTACGAGCTGATCCCGGGGCTCGCCCGCGAGTTGCCCGAGCCGCGCGAGATCCCGGGCGGGCGCATCGCCTATCGCTTCCACCTGCGCCCGGGCGTGCGCTTCGCCGAAGACCCCTGCTTCGAGCTCGGAGAGCCGGGCGCGAAGACGCGGGAGGTCCTGGCCGGGGACTTCGCCTTCGAGCTCGAGCGCATCGCCGACCCGGCGGTCACGAGCCCCGTGATCGCGACCTTCGCGAAGATCGAGGGCTTCCGGGAGTTCTCGGCGCGGCTCGCGGCCCTGCGCGATGCGGAGCCCGGCTTTGCGGAGCGGCGCATCGACGCGCAGTACGCGGCTGCCGGCGGGATCGAGGGCGTGCGGGTGCAGGGCCCTCACGAGCTCGAGATCGTCCTCGCCGAGCCCTATCCGCAGCTCCTCTACTGGTTCGCCATGCCCTTCACGGCTCCCGTGCCCTGGGAGGCCGTGGCCCTGTACGACGGGCGCGAAGGCCGCGACTTCTTCAAGGACCACCCGGTGGGGGCGGGTCCCTTCCGCATCCTGCACTACGAGCGGCGCAGCCGCATCGCGCTCGAGCGCAATCCGGGCTGGTACGGGGCGCTCCACCCCGAGTGGAAGGCGCCCGGGGCCGTCTATCCGTCGCAGGGCGAGCCGGGCGACGCGGAGGCGGGGCGGCTCGACCCGGCCACCGTCGGGCTCGCGCTCCCCTTCCTCGACCGCCTCGAGCTCCGCATCGAGAAGGAGGACATCCCCGCCTTCAACAAGTTCCTCCAGGGCTACTACGATGCGTCGGGCATCATCCAGGAGAGCTTCGACAAGGTCGTGCACGAGGGCGCCCTCTCTCCCGCGATGGCGGCGCTCGGAATGGAGCTCGAGAAGTCGGTGGAGCCCTCGATCTCCTACCTCGGCTTCAACATGAACGACCCGCAGGTCGGGGCGCCGGCGGGAGAGCGCGGCCGGCTACTGCGCCAGGCGATGAGCCTCGTCGTCGACTCCGAAGAGTTCGCGCGCGTCTTCGCCAACGGCCGGGGCGTTCCCGCGCACTCGCCCGTTCCACCCGGGATCTTCGGCTACGAGGCCGAGTACCGGAATCCCTGGCGCCAGCCCGACCTCGCCCGTGCGAAGGCGCTCCTCGAAGAGGCGGGCTATCCGGATGGGATCGACCGGGACACCGGACGGCCGCTGCGCCTCAGCTTCGACCTCGGCGACCCGTCGAGTCGGGCGCGGCTGCGCGCCCTCTTCTTCGTGAACGCGTGGAAGCGGCTCGGGCTCGACGTCGAGATCGCCGCGACCGACTACAACCAGTTCCGCGACAAGGTGCGGCGCGGCGCCTATCAGATCTTCCAGTGGGGCTGGATCGCCGACTACCCGGACCCCGAGAACTTCCTGTTTCTGCTCTGGGGGCCGATGTCCGAGTCGAAGAGCGGGGGGCCCAACACGGCGAACTTCGCCGACTCCCGCTACGACGCGCTCTTCCTCGAGATGAAGGACCGGCCGAACGACGCGAGGCGCCTCGAGCTGATCCGCGAGATGCGCGGGATCCTCGAGCGCGAGCGGCCCTGGATCGAGCTCGACCACCACGAGAGCTACGCCCTCTACCACGCCTGGATGCGCAACGTGAAGCCGGCCGGTCTCTCGCTGCCCTCGGCGAAGTACGTCGACGTCGACGCGCGCGCGCGCGCGCGGCTGCGGAAGGAGTGGAACCGCCCGGTCGTGTGGCCCGCCTGGGCCCTCGCTGCGGTGGTCGTGGCGCTCGTCGTTCCCGGCATCGCAACCTTCCTGCGGGAGAGGCAGTAGTGCTGGCCTACCTGATCCGACGCCTCGCCTACGGGGTGCTGACGGTGCAGGGCGTGCTGCTGCTGCTCTTCGTGCTCTTCTTCCTCTACGCGACCCCGACCGAGATGGCGCGCCGGGCCGTCGGCGAGAAGGCTCCTCCGGAGGTGCTCGAGCAGTGGATCGTGAACCACGGCTACGACCGGCCGCGGGTGTGGAACCCCGCGAACCCGTCGGACACGCTCCTCGCGGACCACTTCCGGCGCATGCTCAGCTTCGACTTCGGACGCAGCGACGCCGACGACAGCCCGATCGTGGAACGGCTGCGCCAGGGAGTCGTCCCGAGCCTCAGCGTGACGCTCCCGCTCTTCGTGGGCGGTCTCGCGATCGGGATCGCGCTCTCGCTCTTCGTGGCCTACTTCCGCGAGACCTACATCGACCGCGCCGGTGTCGTGCTCTGCGTGCTCGGCATGAGCGTCTCGATCCTGCTCTACATCATCGGCGGGCAGTTCCTGCTGGGGAAGCTCCTGCGCTGGTTCCCGATCTCGGGCTTCGACCCACAGCCCGCGCTCGTCTCCCGCTTCCTCGCGATCCCCTGGATCATCGGGCTCCTCTCGGGGCTCGGGGGCGAGGTGCGCTTCTACCGCACGGTCTTCGTCGAGGAGACGAGCCGCGACTACGTGCGCACCGCGCGCGCCAAGGGCTGCGGCGACGGCCGGATCATGTGGCGCCACGTGCTGCGCAACGCCATGATCCCGATCCTGACGCACGTGGTCGTCGCGATCCCCTTCCTCTTCACGGGATCCCTGCTCCTCGAGTCCTTCTTCGGCATCCCCGGGCTCGGCTCGATCACCGTCGACGCCATCCACGGGAACGACTTCTCGACGCTGCGGGTGATGGTCTACATCGGCGCGCTGCTCTTCGTGCTGGCGCAGATCGTGACGGACGTCTCCTACACCCTCGTCGACCCGCGCGTGAGGCTCGAGTAGGCGTGGTCGAGCCGCACGTCGCCTCGAACCTCGTGGTGGCGGTCCTCGTGGCCGGCGCGCTCTTCGTCGCGCGCGCCGTGCGCAAGAGCGACCTGTGGCGCGGCTCGCTCCGGGAGCTGGCGCGGCGGCGGCCGCTGGCGCTCGGGGTCGTGGCGATCTACGTGCTCGTGGCGCTTCTCGACTCCGTGGCCTGGACGGGCGGCGGGGCGGTCGGCGCGCAGGGCGACCAGCTCGCGCTCCACGAGCCGCGCTCGGTCGTGGACCGGCTCTTTCCCGGGGACTTCGGCGAGCGCAGCTACTCGGTGCCGCTCGCCTCGGCCGAGTTCTACGGGGGAGCCGCCCTGCGCCACCCCGGCCGTCATTGGCTCGGGACGGACATCCTCGGGCGCGACATCCTGCACCTGACGCTCAAGGGCGCGCGCATCGCGCTGCTGATCGGAGGCTTCACGAGCCTGATCGTGATCCCGTTGGCGCTCCTCTTCGGCGTTTCGGCCGGCTACTTCGGCGGGCGCGTCGACGACGCGGTCTTCTTCCTGATCTCGGTGCTGGCCTCGATCCCGGGGCTCCTGCTGTTGATCGTGCTCGTGATGGTGATGGGCCGCGGCGCCGTGCAGGTATGCATCGCGCTCGGCGTCACGAGCTGGGTGGGCTTCTGCCGCGTCGCTCGGGGCGAGACGCTGAAGCTCCGCGAGCTCGACTACGTGCAGGCCGCGCGCGCCCTCGGCGTCTCCGAGCTCCGCATCATCCTGCGCCACGTGGTGCCGAACCTGCTCCACCTCGTCGTGATCACCTTCGTGCTGCTCTTCTCCGGTCTCGTGCTCTCCGAGGCGATCCTGGCCTGGCTCGGGATCGGGATCGACGGCTCGTGGGGCCAGATGATCGACCAGGCACGGGACGAGCTCTCGCGCGACCCGATCATCTGGTGGAACCTGGCCGCCGCATCGGCGGCGCTCTTCGGGCTGATCCTCGCCGTGAACTTCGTCGGCGACGCGGTCCGCGACGTGCTGGACCCCCGGACGCTGCGCGAGGACCGGTGAGCGAGCCCGTCCTCTCGGTGCGCGACCTCCGCACGACCTTCCCGCTCGGCGGCGAGCCCGTGCCCGTGGTGGACGGCGTGGGCTTCGAGGTCGCGTCCGGCGAGGTGCTGGCGCTGGTGGGCGAGTCGGGCTGCGGGAAGTCGGTGACCGCGCTCTCGATCCTGCGGCTCGTGCCGCGGCCGGGCCGCGTCGCCGCGGGGCACCTGCGCCTGTGCGGTCGCGACGTGCTCTCGCTCCCGGTGCGCGAGATGCGCCGCGTCCGCGGTGCGGACGCGGCGATGATCTTCCAGGAGCCGATGACGAGCCTGAACCCGGTGGTGAGCGTCGGGGCGCAGGTGGTGGAGGCGATCCGCCTGCACGAGCGCGTGAGCGCCTCCCAGGCGCGGCGCCGGACCATCGAGCTCTTCGAGAGCGTGCGCATCCCGGACCCGGCAGAGCGCGTCGACAGCTATCCCCACCAGCTCTCGGGCGGCCTCAAGCAGCGCGTGATGATCGCAATGGCCCTGGCGCTCCGGCCGCGCCTGCTCGTGGCCGATGAGCCGACCACGGCGCTCGACGTAACGATCCAGGCGCAGATCCTCGAGCTGCTGCGCGAGCTCCAGCGGGAGCTCGGGACGGCGATCCTGCTGATCACCCACGACCTCGGCGTCGTGAACGAGCTCGCGGACCGCATCGCCGTGATGTACGCCGGGAGGATCGTGGAGGAGGGCACGCGCGAGGAGATCCTGGCGCGGGCGCGCCACCCCTACACGCAGGGCCTGCTGCGCGCCGTGCCGTCGCTCGGCCGGCGCGGCGAGCGGCTCGCCGAGATCCCGGGCGTCGTGCCCTCGCCGATCGAGTGGTCGCGAGGCTGCCCCTTCCGGACGCGCTGCCCGCGCGTGCTGCCGGCCTGCGCCGAGACGATGCCGGCTCCGACCCGGCTCTCGACGACGCACGCCTCGCGCTGCCACGCCGTGGCGGCCGAGGTCTCGACGTGACGCCCGGCTCCCCGCCGCCGATCCTGCGAGTCGAGGGGCTGCGCACCTGGTTCCCGATCCGCAAGGGCCTGCTCCAGCGCAGCGCCGGCTGGGTGCGCGCGGTCGACGGCGTGGATCTCTCGATCCCCGCCGGGCGCACGCTCGCGCTGGTCGGGGAATCCGGCTGCGGGAAGTCGACGGTCGGCCGCTCGCTGCTGCGCCTCGTCGAGCCGCAGGCGGGGCGAGTCTGGCTCGACGGCGTGGACCTGCTCGCGCTGCGCACGCAGGACCTGCGCCCGCATCGGCGAGCGATCCAGATCGTGTTCCAGGACCCGATAGCCTCGCTCGACCCGCGCATGCGGGTGCGCGACGCCATCGCCGAGGGCATGCAGGCCTTCGGCATCGGCAGCGACGAGGCCGAGCGCACCGAGCGCGTCCGCGCGCTCTTCGAGCGGGTCCGGCTCGATCCGGACCAGATCTGGCGCTACCCGCACGAGTTTTCGGGTGGCCAGCGCCAACGCATCTGCATCGCCCGCGCGCTCGCCGTCGAGCCTCGCGTGCTCGTCTGCGACGAGGCGACCTCGGCCCTCGACGTCTCGATCCAGGCGCAGATCCTGAACCTGTTGCGCGATCTCCAGGCGGAGCTCGGGCTCGCCTACCTCTTCATCACCCACGACCTCGGGGTGGTGCGCTACCTCGCCGACCGCGTGGCGGTAATGTACGTCGGGCAGATCGTCGAGGAGGGCGATACCGAGCGCATCTTCCGCGATCCCCGCCACCCGTACACGCGCGCGCTGCTCGCCGCGGTCCCCTCCATCGATCCGGCGCGGCGCGGGATCGCCGCACGCGTCGGGGGCGACGTCCCGTCCCCCGCGCACCCTCCCTCCGGCTGCCGCTTCCACACGCGCTGCCCCGAGGCCTTCGAGCGCTGCCCACGCGAGGAGCCGCTGCTCTACCCGGTCGGCGACGGTGCGAGCCGCTGCTTCCTGGCAGATCAGGCTCGATGAACTCCGCTCGGCTGCGCCTCGCTGCGCGCAGTCTCGAGGACGATGCCACGATCTGAACGGTGACAGCCCACTCCGCTCGCCTGCGGCTCGCTGCGCGCTTCGCTTGCCTTACCGGGGGCCCCGGACTTCGCTCGCAGGCGCGTATTCAGAGACGGTGGCGGGCGAGGAGGGCTTCGATTGCGTGGGCGGTGCGCTCTGCGGTGGCGTCCCAGCTGAAGCGGCGGGACCACGTGAGGGCGCCCTGCGAGAGGCGCTCGGCCAGGGCGCCGTCGGCCAGCAGCTCGCCGATGCGCTCGGCGAGGTGCAGCACGAAGGTCTGCGGCGGGCCGTCGGCGACGAGCAGGCCCGTCTCGCCGTGCCGGACGGCGTCGCGGAGCCCCGGGGCGTCGGTCGCGACCACTGGCGTGCCCACCGCGTTCACCTCGATCACCGTGATCCCCCAGCCCTCCTTCACCGAGGGGCAGGCGCAGACCCTCGCCTCGGCGAGCAGCGCATCGCGCTCGTCGTCGGGCACGAAGCCCGCGAAGCGCGTGCGTTCGGACAGGCCCAGATCCGCGCTCAGGCGCTCGAGGCCGACACGCGCGCTCCCGCGCCCGATCAGCACGATCTCGAGGTCGGGGAAGCGCGGCACGAGGCGCGCGGCCGCGCGCAGCAGCAGGTCGACCCGCTTGTAGGGCTCGAGGCGCCCGAGGTACGCGATGCGCGGCCGGCGCAGGGCCCAGGGCCGCGGGAGGACGCGCGGGAAGCGGATCCCGTTGTGGACGATCTCGATGTGGTCGGGCGGGATACCGCGCAGGACGAGGTCGTCCTTCGAGCTCTGCGAGACCGCGAGGAAGGGCACGTCGCGGTAGAAGCGCGGGATCAGGCGCTCGAGCGTGACGACGCCCGCCGCGATCGGCCAGGCGACCTGGAGGAAGGCGCTGCGCCCGAAGAGGTGGTGGTTCACCGCGAGGACCGGCACCGCCGAGTAGGCCGACGCGCAGAAGGGCAGCTTGTTCAGGTGCTCGACGACCACGTCGAAGCGGCCGCGGCGCGTCTCGCGCGCCGTCGTCCACGCCACGCGCGGGTAGTAGACGCCGAGCGGGCCGAGCCGCCACACGTGCAGGCCAGCCTGCTCCTCGCGCTCCGGGGCGCCGCGGAAGGAGCACGCCGCCTGGGTGATCTCGAAGCCCATCGCGGCCATCCGCCGCGAGACCTCCGCAACGTGCACCTCGGCTCCGCCGGCGGCGGGGTGCAGGGGGTCGCGCTCGTTCAAGACGAGGACGCGGCGCGGGTGGTGCATCCGGACCCTCTACAGCCGGCCGAGCCAGTGCGCGAGGCGCAGCCACCAGGCCATCCACAGCGCCTCGAGCGCGATCCGGAGCGAGAGCTTCGAGGTGCCGCGCTTGCGGTCGAGGAAGAAGAACTCGATCTCCTTCACCCGCGCGCCGTGGACCTGGAAGCGGTAGTTCATCTCGATCTGGAACGCGTAGCCGTTGGAGCGGATCCGCTCGAAATCGATCTTCTCGAGGGCGCTCCGCCGCATGCAGCGGAAGCCGCCGGTCGTGTCGCGGACCCGCAGCCCCGTGACCATGCGCGTGTAGGCGTTCCCGAAGTAGCTGATCAGGATCCGCTCGATCGGCCAGTTCACCACCGTGATGCCGTGGATGTAGCGCGAGCCCATCACCACGTCGCAGTCCTCGATCTCGCGCAGCATCAGGGGCAGCGTCTCGGGAGGATGCGAGAAGTCCGCGTCCATCTGCACCACGATGTCCGCCCCGAGGTCGAGCGCGTGCCGGATCCCGGCGCGGTAGGCGGGTCCCAGGCCCTGCTTCGCCTCGCGGTGCAGCACCTGCACGCGTGGGCTCGCCGCCGCGAGCTCGTCGGCGAGCTTCCCGGTTCCGTCCGGCGAGGAGTCGTCCACGACGAGGACCTCGATGCGCGGGTCCTGCTCGAGCAGCTGCGGCACGAGCAGCCCGAGGTTCTCCACCTCGTTGTAGGTGGGCACCACGACCACGACGCGGCTCAACGGCGCTCCTCCCTGCCGAGCC
>Ga0214473_10007029_pt1 | contig 13388 bp, 8 predicted proteins | sample RVTome_7_FD_203509 | JGI IMG/M metagenome (GOLD analysis project Ga0214473, IMG submission 203509) | Soil microbial communities from uranium-contaminated site in the Upper Colorado River Basin, Wyoming, United States - RVT98D197 | ecosystem: Environmental > Terrestrial > Soil > Contaminated >...
CGAGATGGACTCGGGAGACCACAACGAGCGGACCACGAGACGGAAACCCATGCGACTCGGCCAGCGTGATCGGCCGCCATGGGCCGGTCAAGGAAAGGGCGCCCGTCGAAAACTGGACGATTCGGGTCGGTTCTGTGAGGTCTCGATGGGGTGTCCTGCACGGACCCCGGAGGGAAGGATGATGGAACCTGAGCTCGAGAGGCGCTCTAACACCGGCTCCCGTATTCCGCTCGACGTTCTCGTGGAGCTTTCCCACGAGGGTTTCGACGAGCCCTTCGAAGCGGACGCCATGAACGTCGGGATGGGCGGCCTCTCCATGCGCGCGCCCTACTTGCCAGACATCGGGTCTCGGCTCGTCTGCCGCTTCCAATGTCCTCCAGAAGGCGCTTCCGTCGAAGCCGACGCGGAGGTCGTCTGGGCCCACGACAGCGGCACCCACACAGGGGAGTTTGGCCTGCGCTTCGTCGAGCTCGGCCCCGACGCGCATCGAGCCATCCGCCGGATGGTTCACGGGCAGGAGGGCTACGTTCCTCCTCCCCCCCCGACCTCCGATGCGCCCGCCGCGTCCGAAGCCAGCCCCCGGGCCACAATGGTCGAGATTCGACTCGACGGCGTCGCTTCGCCCCTCATCGGTCGTGTCGTGCACAGCGACGCCACGGGAATGGCCATCGAGCAGGAGCTCCCGTTCCTCAAGCTGCGCACGGGTGTGACCACGGGCGACGGTCGCCGCGCGCGCATCGAGGCAGTGGACCTCGCCGTCGAGGGGGACACTCCACGGCTCGTCGTGGATCTCTCCTATGACCGGCTTGGCGGCCCCCCGTCGTTCGTCGTCCCCGAGGCCGACGCGACCATCCCGGACTTCCTGCCGACAGCGGGCCCCTCTGAGCCCCACGACACGCCGGTCGATCTGCGAGTCGTCCCTGCCCAGACGCAGTCGGGCGGCGGCGTGATCACGACGGGACGTGAGACGCCCATCCTCTTCCGAGTCGAGGGTCGAGACGAACCGTCGGAGCAATTCTCGGAGCCCGAGCGCGAAGCCCGCGTTCCGGCGGAGCCGACTGCTCCGGGCGTCGTGCTCCCGGGCAGCCTGTCGGCCCTTCCGGCCCCGCTGCAGGAGCCCATCCTCGCGCTGCGAGTGTGGGCTGTAGCCGCGTGGGCCACCACGCGCACGTTTGCTCGACGCTCCTGGCGGCACATCGAGCTTCATGGAGTGCCCTGGGGGCGAGCTCTGCTGCGCGCATCGCGCAACGCGCTCACCTCCGCCGTGGTGACGGTCCGCAGCCGGATCTCCCATCGCCTCCCGGGACTGCTCGCGCGCGGCAAACGGCGCCGCACGGCCCCGCCGCCCGCGGACTCCAACGTCGCGAGGCACAGGCCGCGGCCGCAAGCAAAGCCCCGTCCGCGCAGCAGACGTCGCACCGTCGCCATCTCGGCCGCCGTTGCCGCCGCCGTCGCGCTCACCGTGTACGCCCTCTCGCCCAGCGAGGAGCCCAGCGTTCCGCCTCCCGTCGAGCTTCACCGAGACGTTGTAGTCACGACCGCGCTCCCCGCGGACGTGCCCTCGCAGGAGCAGGGAGACGTCGCGCCGGTGGTCGACGTCGAAGCCACGCTCCCTGTGCCGGAGCCACGGGTCGCCGCGCCGGCGCCTGCCCGCGCCCAGCCCGTCATGCCGCGCGCGCTCGCGGCTCCTTCGAGGGAGGCGGGGCCCATGCCGCGACCCACCTTCCCGTCTCTCCGGGAGGGTGCACGGCCCCAAGCCCCCGACTCGATGCCCCAGACCTCTCCCTACGCCGTCGACGTTCGGGGGGAGGCGCCCCAGGGTGTCTCCCAAGCCGATGGGCGTTCCTTTGGAGCGCCGCAGGTCGCGGGGGGGCGCCGCTTCACTCTGCGGATGAGCCGCCCTGTTCGCGAGCTCAGGGGCACGCGCGAGGCGGACGGCTTCACGGTTACCATCCCCGGCACATTGTCCCTGGATCGGGCAGGCCCCATTGCCGCGGCCCATCCCCTCGTGGAGCGGTCGATGATCCTCAACCGCGGAGACCAGGCGGTGCTCTCGATCCGATTCGTCTCTGGGCGCAATCCCGACTACCGCGTGGTGGCCCGGGGCTCGACTGTGGAAGTCTCGATCGCGACGCGCTGAAGACGCCTCCAGAAATGCCCGATAGCGGCTTTCGCCCGCGCGTCAATCCTGTCTTCGGCAGGGCAACAAGACCAAGAGGGAAGTGCCATCGCCGAGCCGGCTCTCGACGGTGATCCGGCCGCTGTGCTGCTGCACGATGTTCCGCGCGATGGACAGGCCGAGCCCCGTGCCCTTGCCCTCGCCCTTCGTCGAGAAGAAGGGCTGGAAGATCGACTCGAGCTGATCCGGTGGGATGCCCACGCCGTTGTCGCGCACGCGCACGACGAGATGGTCGTCGCCCTCGAGGCTGGTCGTGACGACGAGGTGCCCCGCACCCTGCGGCATGGCGTGACAGGCGTTCGTGATCAGGTTGATGAACACCTGATGCAACTGGGACTTGACGCCGTACACGAGCGGCAGCTCCGGTGCGTACTTCTTCTCGATCCGAGATCCGGAGTCCGCGATTACGTGCTCGCAGAACACGAGCGACTGATCGAGCACCTCGTGGAGGTCCAGTGGTCGCGGCTCTTCCGAGGAAGGCCGCGCGTAGGTCACCAGATCCCTCGTAAAGCGGAGGATGCGATCCGCGCTCTGGACGATTCGCCGCAGCTTCTCCACGTCACCGGGCTCGGCACCCGCGGCGTAGTACTTCTTGAGCAAGTAGTCGCTGTAGACCGAGATGCTGGTGAGCGGGTTGTTTAGCTCGTGCACGACGCCTGCGGCGAGGTGACCGAGCGTCGCCAGCTTCTCCGCCTGGATGATCTGCTCCTCCAACTCGCGGACCTCGGTCACGTCGCGGCCGATGGCGATCACCGCTTCGACCTGGCCATCGGCGCTCATGATGGAGGCCGTGTTCAGCGCCAGCCTGGCGAATCCACCCTGCGCTCCCATGACCCGGACCTCGTGGTTTGCCGTCGATTCTCCCCGCAGCGCGTCGATCAATACGGCGAGCAGACCGGGGCGGTCCTCCTCCCGGATCATCTTGACGAAGTCCCGGCCCAACAGGTCGGCTCTCGCCGAGCCCGTCAACGACAGGAAGGCGCGATTGACCACACGGATGTCCCGCTTGCGACCGATGACGATGATGGGGGCGTTGGCGTGCTCGAGCACCTGACCGAGGTAGTCGCGGAGGTAGCGCGACTCGCGCAGCAGCCGGGCATTGCGCAAGGCCGACCCGAGTTGGAGGGCCAGTTGTGCGATGATCGGGCGATCGCCCGCCGTCGGTTCCGTGCCCGGCGGATACTCCACGTCGAGGACGCCCACCAACTGGGAGCCGTCCAGGATCGGCACATCGAAGCCCGGCGCGCCCTGCGCGAACAGCGCCTCGTAGCGGGGGACCACGTCGAACCCCACGTGACTCGAAGCGTCGAGGGAGATTCCGTGCAGCTCGAGCGCCTGACGCGTGATCTCGGGCGCATCCCGACGTGTGTCCAGCATGCGCCCTGTCGCCTGGACCAGGGACAGGCGGCCGTTCTCGGAGGCGACCAGGCGCACGGCCAGGAGCCGCCTCGGGAACAGGGCCTGCAACGTCTCGACGTGGTCCCGAACGATCTCCTCGTCGTGCATCTCGGCGCTGACCTTCCGACTCAGGGCGAGCACGGATGCAAGGACGCACTCGGGGCTCGGCAGGACCGCGTCAGTCGGAATCCCGAAGTCCACGTCCCGCACCGACTGCCGCACGCCGGATGGCCTGGGAAACGACTCCGTCTCTGCGTCGGGTTCGATGCCCACACCCGTCGCGTCCTCGGTTCCCGGGGACTGTGCCTCCCCCTCGGATCCGGTGTTCGTCTGTCGCGTGCGGGTCATGTCTTCCTCGACGCAGAGCTGGTCGGGTCGGTGTCCGTGGCCTTATCCAAGTCGAGTATGCGCTGCCCTCCCACGTACGACTTCGTCTCGTACTTGGTGATCTTGCCGATCTTGCGAACGATTTCGGCCATGCGCTCGGCCTCGCGGACGATGATGTCGGCGGCCTGGTGCTGCTGGCTCTCCGGCTCGAGCTTGCGCTTGAGCAACTCGGCGTAGCCCATGACGCTCGTCAACGGCTGGTTGAGCTCGTGGGCGGCCGTGCCCGCGAGCTCGGCGATCAGGGCCTGCTTCTCCGTCATCGCCAGCTTCTGTTGGGCGTGCGCGAGGCGCTCTTCCACGCGCAGTCGGTCGCGAAGGTCCGTGAAGATCCCGAACGTCGCAACGGGAACCCCGTCCTCGTAGATCATCGCGGCCGACAGGGAGATGGGGAACCGTTCATCCTTGACGTTGAGGGCGTCCGCGCGGGTCGTCTCGAGCTTGCCCGGGCCGCCGTGCTGTGGAGACCGGATCATGGCCATGACCTCGCGGGCTCCCCGGCCCGGGTACAGACGCTCCACGTTCATCTTGCCGACGACCTCATCGGCCGTGTACCCGTAGATGTTCTCCGCGCCCTCGTTGAAGAGGATGATGTTCCCCTTCATGTCTGCGGCGACGATCCCGTCCACGCTCGCGTGGATGAGCGACTCGAGGAACTCCTTCGTCTGCACGAGCTCCGACTCGATCCGCCGGTGCTCCGTGACGTCGCGGAACGAGAAGAGCACGGCACCGTCCTCGTGGACGAGCGGGGAGAAGGAGACGCTCGCGATCCGGGAGCCACCGTCGCTCAGCCTGAGCCGCAGGTCGACGTCGCGCGGAAACTTCCCGCGGCGGAAGCCAGCCCAGAGACGGCGCGCCATGTGCCGGTCGCCTGCGTGCAAGAGCTCCTGCACGCTCTCGCCCCGGAAACTGTCTTCCGGGTGGCCGAGCATCTCGTACGCCCTGGGATTCGCGAACAGGAGTCGGCCCTCGGCGTCTACCACGGCGATCCCGTCCGCCGACGACGAGAAGAGATCTGCGTAGCGCTTGAGCGACCGAAGCCGGCGTTCGGCCTCGAAGCGGGCGAAGGTGACCTGCTGCGTGTGGTCGCGCAGGGACTGCATGACGCGGGCGTTTCGCAGGGCGATGGCCGTCGTGTTGGCGACGGTCTTGCACAGTGCCACCTCGCGTTCCGTCAGGGATCCGCGGCTTGCATGGGCCCTCGCGAACAATACCCCCAGCGGAGTGTCGCGCCACGAGATGGGCACGAGGGTCATGGAGCCGAACTTCTGTTGGGGGACGCTCGCTCGCACACCGTCGAGAACGGGATGGGTCGCGACGTCATCGATGGTGAGCACCGCGCCCGTGCGCAGCACTTGCCGAATCTCAGGGTATTTCCCGAGGTCGATCTCCAGGTTCGAGAGCGTCTCGTCATCGGAGGCCACGACCACGTAGCCCACGTTCTCCTCCTCGGGCTCGGGCGCCAGGACGATGGACACGCGCTCAACGTTGATCACGTCGGCGATCCGTCGAACGACCGTGCTCAAGATCTCCCTCAGGTCCAGTGAAGACGTGAGCGCCTGCGTCAGCTCGAGGACAACCTGTGCGTTGCGCTCCCGTTCGGCGAACTCCCCCACGTTGTCCGCGAGGCGCATGTGACTGCGCAGGCGGGCCACCAACTCCTCTCCACGGACGCTCTTGCGCAGGAAGTCGTCTGCGCCGGCTTCGAAGGCGCGAGCCACTTCGGCGTCGTCATCGCCCGTCGTGAGGAAGAGGACGCGGACGTTTGCCATCGCCTGATCCGAGCGGATCTGCTGGATCAGGCCGCCGCCCGGATCGTCGAAGCCGCAGCCGACCAGCACGAGCTTGGGATGGTCCTCGAGGGCCTTTCGGGCCTCGACCGCGTCGCCCGTGGCCGTCACGTCGAAGCCGGCCTCCGTGAGGAGTCGGACAAACCTGGCGCGGCCGGGCTCGTCTCGGTCCACGACCAGGACTTTGCTCTTTTTGGTCATCGCCCTGATCCACAGGGGCACGGCGATCGCCGCGACGCTTCAGCGTAGCAGATGCCCCCACACCAGTGGTAGCCGCCGCGGTCGGAGTGCCGACCCCCGACCTGCTGGCAACGGTCCCTCTCGCACTGTCGGTCCGTTGGCCATGCCCCCGAGCACGGCGTATCATGCCGCGCATGTGGGGCCGATTCCTCTCGCTCGTCGTCCTCGGCTGGGGCCTCGTCCTGCCCCCGGCAGGGGCGCAGGAGCCGACCCCGCCGGACTCGGAGGCCGCGGCCGATGCTCAGGACAGCGGCTCGGAGGCGGGCTCGGCGCTGCCCACGCCCCCGGCCGTGGCTCCCCGCACACCCCTTCTCCGCCTGGCCATCCTGGTCCTGGCGACAGGCGATCTGGATCCCGACGTGGCGGACGCTCTGACGGAGCTGGTCATCGGTGCCGTAGCCGGTCGGGGAGGGGTCACGATCGTCGGCAAGGAGGAGTTCCAGGCGAGACTGGGCCAGGGCGAGGCGAGCTCCATCGAGTGTGTCAGCTCCACTGCGTGCCTTGGGCGCGTGGGCGTCGAGCTCGGAGTCGACGAGCTCATGGCTGGCACGGTGGCGCGGCGCGGCGGGCGCTGGGTCTTCAACATCAACCGCATCGACATTCACACGGGCCAGCTGGCTGGCCGGGCTTTCCGGGAAGTGGACGGTGACGTGGGAGCGCTCGCGGATGCGATACAGGACGCGGTGCCGTCGCTCTATGAGCAGGCGGAGCGGGCCGCGACGCTGCTCGTCTCCGCAAACGTGGAACCGGCCGAGGTGTCCGTGGACGGCATGGTGGTCGGCACGTACCGAGGTGAGCCGCTGCGCGTGCCGGACGTGACGGCAGGGCGGCACGAGCTCCTGGTGAGCGCCGCCGGTCGCCATTCCTGGAGGCGCTCCGTGAACGTCTCCGAGGGGGCCACCGTCCAGTTGGAGGCCGTGCTCGATATCCCCGTGGTCTCGGGGGGCGTGTCGCCGCTCGTCTGGGTCGGCGCCGTGGTCGCCGGGGTCGGTGCCGGCGGAGCGATCGGCTTCGGGCTGTCCTCGCGACGCGATCCCGCCGCGGACGAATCACGGGCCGATCAAATCGATTTCGTCGATGCCCGCCGTCGCGATGCCTTGATCGCCAACATCGGCATGGGCGTGGCGGCCGCCGGCGTCGCGATGGCCTTGCTGGGTCTCCTGCTGTCGGACTTCGGCGGCGCCGAGGAGGACGTGGCAGGGCTGACGATCGAGCCTCGGGCGGGCGGCACGATGCTCAGCGTTGCGGGGAGCTTCTGATGCGGGCGTTCGCGATGCTCCTGGTGCTCCTTCTGCCCGGTCTGGGCGCGGCCTGTTCCGTCGATGGCTCCTTCCTGGACGACGGGGTGTTCGAGTGCAGTGGGCCGAGCGACTGCGGCGATGGATGGGGTTGCCTGCGCGCCACTCCCTACACCGACAACTTCTGCGCCCCCGAGTGCGCCGGCTCCACGTGCGACGGCGTGTGCATCGGAGGCGAGCAGCCGCTGTGTCTCCGAGGGTGCCTCATCGCGGAGGACGGCACGCCCGGCCCATGCCAGAGCGAAGGCTTCTCCTGCATTCGGACCAGCATCCAGCGCGATGACGGCGTGTGCTATCCCATCGACTCCTGCGCGACCCACGCCGATTGCCCGAGTGGAGACGTCTGCCTCACCGAGCTCTTCCGGGACACGATGACGGCAGCGGAGAACGTCGACAACCTTTTCTGTGTGCCCAAGGCGACCGCCGAAGGCGCCTGTCCGGCCGGTTCGCGCGCCTTCTCCGTCGCGGAGGGCTACCCCGAGCCGTGCGTGCCGCAATGCTCCGCGAGCGACACCCGGTGCCCTCCCGGCTTCGCCTGCCTGACCTTCCTCGAGCGGGTGTTCGGCGAGTCCTACTGCTCTCCCGGTTGGTACGGCCTCTCCTGCCAGGACGACACGAACTGCTTCCTCGGTCAGTGCCTCGACAGCGGCACGGCGCAGGGCAAGCTGTGCACCCTCACCTGCAACGAAGCCTCGCGCCTCTACGGAGGTTGCGAGACGCTTGGGCTGCGCGCGTGGGACTCCGGTCCGCCGATCGTGACGCTCGTGTGCGCGTCGTCGGCACCGAGCTCGGACCGAAGCGGGCTGTGCGTCCCGCGGTACGGATTGGGGTACCCGGGCTGCACCCCGGAACCCGGCAGCGCGTACGAGTGCCGCTCCGATCTCGAATGCTTCCACGTGACGGATGCGGGTGGCACGGAGTTCGACATGTGCTCCAAGCGCTGCATGGCCGACGGCGACTGCAACACCGGGTTCGGAGGTGACCCGATGCAGTGGCCCTTCCAGTGTGATGCGACGGGCATGATCTGCGTCTTTCGGTCCGCAGACGGCGTCTGATGGGCTCCGACGCTCCCATCGGGGTGTTCGACTCCGGGCTCGGGGGGCTCACTGTCGTGCGCGCCATCGCCGAGGCCTTGCCGTCCGAGGACCTGGTCTACCTGGGTGACACTGCCCGCGTGCCCTACGGAACGCGCAGCCCACGAACGGTCATCCGTTATGCCCGGGGCTGCGCGCGCATGCTCCGCGAGCGCGACGTGAAGCTGCTGGTCGTCGCGTGTAACACGGTCAGCGCCGTGGCCCTCGACACCCTTCGGGTCGAGCTCGATATCCCCGTGCTCGGTGTCGTGGGGCCCGGTGCCCGGGCGGCCGTGGCCACGGCTGGCGCGACGCGCATCGGCGTCATCGCCACCATCGGCACGGTGGCATCCGGCGCCTACGTGAGGGCCGTCGCGGCCGAGAGCTCCCGAGCCGAGGTCCTGTCCCATGCCGCGCCGCTCCTGGTCCCGCTCGTCGAAGAGGGCTGGATCGAAGGCGACGTCCCGGAGCGGGCCGTGCGCAAGTACCTCGAGCCGCTCGTGTCCGCAGGGATCGACGTGCTCGTGCTCGGGTGCACCCACTACCCCGTCCTGCGGGGCCTCATCGAGACCGCGGCGGCCGAGCTCGCCGGGCATCCCCTTCCCATCGTCGACAGCGCGCGAGCGACGGCTGACGAGCTCCGCATGCTGGTGACCGACCGCGGGCTCGCCGCGGAGCGGACCGGGCCGGGCGATCTCAGGCTGCTGGTCACCGACCTGCCGGGGCGCTTCGCAGAGATGGCCTCGTTGTGCCTCGGTCGCGACCTCGAGGGCGTGACGGTCGAACAGGTCGACCTCTGAGCTCCGGGCCATCGGCCGCGTGAGGCCTGCGAGCCCGCGTGGCGAGCATCTCGAGGGAACTGCGCTACCCTGCCGGCGTGCCACGTTGGTTGATGGTGGTGGCGTGCTGCGGGCTCGGCTCGACCGCCTTCGCGCAGCCTCCGGCCCATTCGCCCGAAGCGGCCGAGCCAGCGGCGGCGGACCAGGCTCCGACGCCACCGCGTATCGTCTCCTTGCCCGAGGTGGAGCTCCCGCCCGATGCGGACGTGCCCGAGGGCGAGGCGGTCGGCCTCGAGCTGCGCATCGATGCCGCGGGCCACGGCGAGGTGACGGCCTGCAACGCCTCGGAGATGATCTGCGATCGGGTGCGCGCGGCGATCGCGGCCGCACAGTTCGAACCGGCCCGGGCGGGTGGGCGTGCGGTCGCAGCCCTCATCGCCATGCGCTTCGCCGTGCGCCGGGCGATGCCCGATACGGCGCAAGAACCACCCGGGGCCGAACCGCACGGAGGGACCGTCGGCGCCGCACCCCCGACGCATCTCCCCGCCGAGCCGGAGTACGGCGCGACCGCCAGGGTGGACCGCCCGCCGCCAGGGGTGCTGCGGCTCGAGCTCGAAGAGATGCGCGACATGCCCGGTGCGTTCGGCGATCCCTTCCGCGCCATCGAGGCGCTGCCCGGCGTCACACCCATCCTGAGCGGACTGCCCTATTTCTACGTCCGCGGCTCGCCCCCCTCCGGGACGCTGTACATCTACGACGACATCAACCTGCCCGCGCTCTTCCACCTCGGGCTCGGACCGTCCGTCGTGCACCCGCGCATGGTCGGCCCGCTCAGGCTCTACAGCGGCGTGCCTCCGGCGCGGTTCGGTCGCTTCATCGGCGGGATCATCGAGGCCGAGGGCCCGGAGCAGGCCGAGCCCGGGTTGCACGGGGAGGCCGAGGTCCGTCTGCTCGACGTCAACGCTTTCGTGCAAGCTCCGTTGGGGCGTGGGGAGCTCGCCATCGCGGGCCGCTACGGCTACCCGGGGCTGTTGCTGTCCATCTTCAGCCCCGAAGTCGACCTGGCCTACTGGGACTACCAGGTTCGATTCCGCCACCCGCTCGGTCGCAGAGATCGCATGGAGCTCGTCGCCCTGGGGTCCTACGACTCGCTCTCTGCAGTCGGCGATCAAGCGGGACCCGACGGTCGGGGCTCCGAGGAGACGAGTCTGGTCATCCAGTTCCACCGATACGAGGCGCGGCTCATCCACGAACGCGGGGGATTCGAGCTGGGCAGCGCCCTGCAGCTCGGCTGGGAGGAGTCGAGCCTGGACACCACGGTGTCGCTCTACGCCCTGACGTTCGGACCCCGCATGTGGGCACGCGTGCGAGGGGACGACGTGTCGTTGCGGCTCGGTGCAGACATGATCGGTTCGGCGGGAGGCCTGGATTTCGACCCCGGCGACGGCGATCCTCCACGCGGTCCCGAAGCCGCGCAGGACCCCGGCCGCAACGATGTGTACGCGGGCGTCGCCGGACGCAACAAGGCCGCGGTCTACGCCGAGCTCTCCTGGGAGCCGAGCGAGCACGTCACCCTCGACCTGGGCCTGAGGGCCGACGTCTGGGCGGTCGGCTCGTCGGTGGAGGCAGCGCTCGATCCACGGTTGCGCGCGACCTATCACGTCAGTGACACGGTCGATCTGCAAGTCGCCGGCGGCATCGCGCGACAGCCCGCAGTCTTCTTCATCCCGCTCCCCGGTCTCACCGAGGTCGCCATCGACCGCGGCCTCCAGACGGCCGCCCAAGCGGAAGCGGGAGTCACCCTCGCGCCCGTCGAGGGCCTCGACATCGAGGCGCAGGTCTTTGCCCACCGCTACTGGAACCTGCTCTTCCCGGACCTGTTCTTCGGGGACGAGGTCTGTCTCGAAGAGGGCGCCGGCTGCATGAACGTCTCGCCCGATCCGCGGGTCGCGGGCGCGTCCTATGGGGCGGAGCTCTTCGTGCGACGCGACCCGTCCGAGCGCATCTCGGGCTTCCTCAGCTACACGCTCGCCTGGGCCGAGCTCGATGCGGTCGACGACCTGTCGTACACGCCGAGCTACGACGTGCGGCACGTGCTCAATCTCGCCGGTCGCTGGGAGGTGACCGAAGGGTTCACCATCGGCCTGCGCATGCACCTGCGCAGCGGCAAGCCCATGGGCGTCTGGTACATCTCCGTCGAGGACGTGACCCTGCGGCGCTACGAGCAGCGCCTGCCGGCCTTCTTCCGCCTGGACGCCCAGCTCGCGTACGCATGGCTCACGAGCTGGGGGCAAATGCGGATCGCCCTCGAGTGGCTCAACGTCACCTTCTCGAAGGAGCCGAGCGGCCTCCTTTGCGCGGAGAATCTCCTCGCCGCGCCAGCCGAGCCGTGTCCCGTGGAGTACCTCCCGGCCATCGTGGCGCCCAACCTGGGCGTGAGGGGGTCGTTCTGATGCGCCTGCGACGCCTGGTGTTGGTTGCGATCACGCTCGGCGCCTGTGCCGGAACGGAGCTGCGTGCCGATCCGAGCCCGTCCTGCAGCTACCGGCAAGAGCGGGCGACGGTGGGCGATGCGGGCACGACCTTTGTGGGGACGATCTCCGATGTCGTGCTGGGCCAACGGCACGGCTGCGCCGTGTTCGATCGGGGCGACGTGCGCTGCTGGGGCGGCAACGACCTGCATCAGCTCAGCGGACGCTATGACCCCGCCCCGGGCGAGGGGCTCACCTACGACGACTGGCGCGGAAGCGCCGATCTCGCGGCGGGCGGCGCGCACACCTGCGCCTTCAACCGAAGCGGCGTGTTCTGCTGGGGCAACAACGCGGCGGGGCAGGTCGATGGCACGGCCGAGCCCGTTTCGGGGATCGTGGAGGTAATGGCGGACCACGGGGAGCCGCTGAGCGCCGCGGCCGGCCTGTTGCACACGTGCGCGGCCGACGCGAGCCGCGTCGTCTGTTGGGGACACAACGGCTTCGGCCAGCTCGGACGCTCGACGAGCTCCGCGTGCTGCAACGAGCCGGCCAGCATCTCCACCTCATGGGGCAGCGGGCGGACGCTCGCGCTGGTCGCCGGCGCCTACCATACGTGCGCGCTGGTCGGCGAGGAGGACAGCGGGAGCGTCTTGTGCTGGGGTGACGACCGGTTCGGTGCGCTCGGTGAAGGAGAGCCCGGAGAGATGCGGACCGAGGCCGAGCCCGTGTCGCTCGAGGGGGGCGCGTCGGCCATCGCGGCGGGGCCGCATCACACGTGCGCGCTCTTGACCGACGGCCGTGTGTTCTGTTGGGGACGGGACGAGAGCGGCGAGCTCGGCGACGGCCTGCGGCGCAGCAGCGCGACGCCGGTTCTGGTGGAGCTCCCCTTTGCGCCCGTCTCGCTCGTCGCCGGGGGGAGCGTCGCGCTGTCGGCCGATGCGGCGGGCGAGCTCCATGCGGGCACCGGCGTCGGGCGCACCTGCGCCGTGAGCGAGGACGGCCAGGCCATGTGCTGGGGCGACAACGCCGCGGGTCAACTGGGCGACGGAACGACCATCGATCGGTTCGTCCCGACGCCCGTGGCAGGCGACGTGTTCTTCCTGTCCGTGGTCCCCGGGGGCGACGCCACGTGCGGCCTGAGCGACACCGACACGCTCTTGTGTTGGGGCGACGGTGCGTCGGGCCAGATCGGCAGCGCCGGCGGCAGCAGCGCCGTGCCCGCCGCGACGACGGTCTTCGATCTGTGAGGCACTGACGAGCGCGCGGACGCGCACCAAGTCCGCATCATTCGCGGCGGGCGCCGGTCTCTCGCGCAGGTCGAGCCCGAGCGATGGCGTCGAGATGGAGCGGGGCCTCAAAGCGGTCAGGGCGACGCGGGCTCCCTCGGGCAACTCGAGGGTCGTGACGGGTCCCTCGGTCATGCGACAGGCGGTGGGTCCGACCCGTGCCGACCCAAGCCCCCATGCGACATGGATGTCCGGAGCGGGCTCGCATTCGATGGCCCGGTCGGCGAGCCAATCGCGCGCGATGGCTGCAGCGATCGTATCCGTCGAGACGACGATGAGCGCGAGAGCGCCCAGCGTCAGGAGCACGAACACGCCCCCCACGACCAGGAGCCGCCAACGGCGCCGTGGCCGGCTGGCGATGGTTGTCACTCGATCGTCGAGTCGGTCACGACGATCGGCGTGTCGTCGTGGTTCGAGATCTGCGGATAGGTCGGGTACCACGAGCCGCCCGTGTTGTCGGTGATGATCGACCGGTCGATGCGGATGTCGC
>Ga0214473_10007030_pt1 | contig 13388 bp, 11 predicted proteins | sample RVTome_7_FD_203509 | JGI IMG/M metagenome (GOLD analysis project Ga0214473, IMG submission 203509) | Soil microbial communities from uranium-contaminated site in the Upper Colorado River Basin, Wyoming, United States - RVT98D197 | ecosystem: Environmental > Terrestrial > Soil > Contaminated >...
TCACCAACGAGATCGAAAAGAGAGCCTTTTCCTTGATGGAACAGATCCGCCAAAAAGGGGGGGCTCAGCGGGCCATCGAGGAAGGGTTCTACCAGATGCTCAGCCGTAAAGCCGCCGGCGAATATCAGCAGGAGATCGAAAAGGGGGAACGGGTTATCGTCGGTTTGAACAAATTTCGGGAAGAGAAAGAAAAGATTAAAATTGATTGTTTCAAAGTGGAGGAAGGGGTTCAGGTGAAGGTGATGGAGAAACTCCATAACCTGAAAGCCCAGCGGAACCCGCTGGAGGTCGAAAGATGCCTTGGCCGCCTCGAGCAGGAGGTCCGACTCGGGAAAAATTCCATTCCTGCTCTGAGAGATTGCGTCCTGGCCTATGCCACGATCGGCGAGATGTGCCGGGTCCTGGGGGAAATCTGGGGGTTCTATCATGAGGGGGCGAAATGGATATGAAAGAGAACCGGCAGCGCTCTCGCGTGCTGGTGGCCAAGATCGGGTTGGATGGGCATAACCGTGGAGCCCAGGTCGTGGCGAATGGACTGCGGGAAGCAGGCATGGAGGTCATCTACACGGGAATCCGGCAGACCCCTTCATCCGTAGCCAGGGCGGCGATTCAGGAAGACGTGGATGTGATCGGAATCTCTTCGATGGTCGGAGCCCATCTCCCCGTAATCAAGAAGCTGATGAAAGAGCTGGAAGCCTCGAATGCCTCGGATATCCCTGTGATCCTGGGGGGCATCATTCCCGAGGAGGACTATGTCCCTCTGCGGGAAGCCGGGGTCAGCCGGATCTTTCCTCCGGGGGCGGCGTTGAAGGAGATCGTGCAATATATCGAGTCCATTGTACACCAAAAGGACTGGATACCCGAGGTTCCGGGAAGTTTGACGGGAAAGAATCCCGATGCCCTCCATCTATTGGGCAGCCGATGCACTCAATGCGGTCAGGTCTATTTTCCTTCGAGAAAAAACTGTCCCCAATGTATGAGCGACCATTCCATCCATCCGACCCAGCTCAGCGATACGGGAACATTACAGGCGTTTGCCGTGGCCAGCGTGGCGCCTCCCGGATTCAACGTACCCCATGCTCAAGGGTATATCGATCTTGCCCATGAAGGCCCGCGCATCTTTTCCCTGCTGACGGATTATGAAGATCCCCTGCGCCTGCAAATCGGCTGTGAAATGGGCCTGAAAATCGTGAAATTGGGGAGAGACAAGGAGAATCGCCTGACGGTCGGCTACCGATTCCGGCCCCTCAAAAAGGAGAGATAGAGTGAGAGAGACATACATCCTGGGCGTTTCCATGACCCGGTTTGGAAAGCTTTTGGATAAAAGCCTGAAGGATTTGGCGTACGAACCGGTTTGGAAGGCGATTGACGAATCGAAGATCGACCCCCACGACATCGACATCGCCTTTGCGGGAAATGCCTATGCCGGGTTGATTACAGGCCAGGAATCCATACGGGGTCAGGTCCTGCTGCGGGAGGCGGGCATCACGCGGATCCCGATCATCAATGTTGAGAACGCCTGTGCTTCCGGCTCCACCGCCTTCTATCTGGCTCATCGGGCTGTGGCTGCGGGGCAGGCCGATGTGGCTCTCGCCCTGGGCGTTGAAAAACTCTTCTGTGACGATACCGGAAAAAGCCTCAAGGCTCTTTCCTCCTCTTCGGATCTGGACGTCGAGGGACGGATGGGCATGCTCTTCGCCGGGATCTATGCGATGCGTGTCCGGGGACACATGGAACGATACGGCCTCACGCGAGAGCAACTGGCGAAGGTGGCGGTCAAAAATCACGACCATGGAGCCTTGAACCCCCATTCCCAGTACCGCAACCGGGTAACTGTGGAGGAGGTTCTCAATTCCAGGGTCATTGCGGACCCCATCACTTTGCAGATGACCTGCCCCTTGGGCGATGGAGGGGCGGCCGTGCTCATCGGAACGAAAGAAATGGCCCTGCGGACGGGTAAGCGGCCGGTGAAAATCGGCTCCTCTGTTTTGGGAAGCTTCGGATTCACCCGCAAAGATGAGCCGAGCATTGTGGAGCGCGTCTCCCAAAAGGCCTATGCCGAAGCGGGAGTAAAGCCGGGGGACGTCCAGGTGGCCGAGCTCCATGATGCGGTTGCGCCGGTTGAGCTCCTGCTCTATGAACAGCTGGGATTTTGTGGGCCCGGCGAGAGCGGACGGATGATCGATGAAAGGGCAACCTGGTTTGATGGAAAATTGCCGGTGAACACCTCGGGCGGGTTGACCGCCAAAGGCCATCCGGCAGGAGCGACGGGAATATCCCAGGTGGCTGAAATCGTCTGGCAGATGCGGGGAGAGGCCGGAGAGAGACAGATCCATCCTCTCCCCAATGCCGGTCTGGCGCAAAATGGGGGTGGCAATGTGGCCGGGGAGACGGCCGTCGTCGCCATCCATATCTTACAGGCCTAGTGTTGCGTCACGGAAGTTGGTCTCATAATTGAATGGTATAGGAAATTGCTTTTTGGGCCGGATGAATTCGGATTATCAGGATAGGCGAAAGAAAATGATTATCTGTGTTCATCTGCGAAAATCTGCGTCCTATTAAATTTTAGGTGGTCAGAGGGCTCGGGGGTCAGGTCCCGCCTTGGCGGGATTGGCATCCTGAGCAACTGTGTCTCCGCAGATCGGGAGGGAAGAATCCCGCCTTCGGCGGGACTCATCACCCTGGCCCCCGGGCCACGTCACGGTGGGTGGAAGTTGTCGCCAGATTATATCTCGGGAATTTTTTCAATCGAGTGCGAATACGAACGTATTGAATGCCTTAGTATACTAAGCGGTCCATAATTGACCAGACATATTCCTGCAAAATCTCCCCTGACCCCTCTTTTCCAAATCCCGCCAAAGGCGGGACTCCCTTTTGTAAAGGGAGGGAAGGAGGGATTTCGTCTTCCGTGTCTATATAATTATGGACCCATTAATAAATTCGTTCCCCTCTCCCCTCGCGGGGGAGGGCCAGGGTGAGGGGGATTGAGGAGAATTTTGCATATGAACGCCGGCTATCTCATCACGCGCAGCGCCCGTTATTTCCCCAACCGGACTGCCTTTGTCATCGGTGGCCAGGCGATCACTTACCAGGATCTGAATCGAAGAGTCAACAAGCTGGCCAATGCCCTGCTCTCCCTCGATTTGAAGAAAGGGGATCGGGTGGGCCTGCTCTTCCATAACAGCCTGGCGTACCTGGAATCGTACCTTGCCCTTTACAAGTCCGGATTGGTCTGGGTTCGCCTCAACGCCCGGCTCCATCCTTCCGAGATCAAGAGGATGATAGAAGATTCGGAGGCCCGGGTTTTGATCCATGGGCCTGAATTCGTTGAAACCGTCGAGAAGATGGCTCCCCCCGTTCGCTGGATCATCCACGAAGGAAAAGGGTCCAAGATCAATTATGATATTTTCCTGCAAAAGGGTTCAGACGATGAGCCCAGGGTGGAAGTCCTTCTCGACGACCTTTCGGATTTCTGGTATACCTCCGGGACCACGGGTTTGCCCAAAGGAATCATGCTCACCCACCGCAACATCCTGACCTGCACCCAACTCCTGCTCTCCGATGTTTATGATATAACCCTGCAAGATAAACTCCTGACCGTAGGCGCCCTGAGCCATGCCGGCTCGGTGAGAATTCTCCCCTTTATCATTCGCGGGGCAACAAACTATCTCCACACCCACTTCGACCCGGGCAAGGCCTTGCGGGAGATCCAGGAATCGAAGATCACGGACCTCTCCACGGTTCCCACCATGCTCATCGGCCTTATGGATCATTCGGAGAGGCCGCGATACGACCTTTCTTCATTGAGAAGAATCACCTATGCCGGCGCTCCCATGCCGGTGGAGAGGATCAAAGAGGCGTTGCGCCTATTCGGTCCCGTTCTCGACCAATCCTATGGTCAGGCGGAATCGATCATCACCATCACCCACCTTCCCAGACAGGAACATATCTTAGATGATGATCCCGATCGGGAACGGCGATTGGCCTCAGCCGGCAGAGAATATCCAGGCGTGCAGGTTCAAGTCGTCGATGAAAAAGATCAGGTCCTTGGTCCGGGCGAGGTCGGGGAAGTGGTCACACGTTCCGATCTGGTGATGCGGGGGTATTGGAATCAGCCGGATAAAACAGAGGAGGCCCTGCGGGGGGGATGGCTGCATACCGGAGACATCGGCCATCTGGATGAAGACGGCTACCTTTTTTTGATCGACCGGAAGCATGACAAGATCATTACCGGCGGGCTCAATGTCTATCCCCGGGAAGTGGAAGAGGTCCTGGCCGCCCACCCGGCGGTGGCCCAGGTGGTTGTCTTCGGAGCGGACGATCCCTATTGGGGCGAAATCATAACGGCCGCCGTGATCCCCAGAAAAGGAATTCCGGTGACCGTCGATGAACTCCTGAACTTCAGCAAAGAACGTTTGTCGGGTTATAAGCGGCCGAAGAAAATATTCTTCGTCGAGGAAATGCCCAAAAACCTGTTCGGAAAGGTCTTACGCAAAGACCTTAAGAAGCAATTGGAAGGGAAATAGCCCTGTTATTAATCAGTCCATAATTGTATAGACACCGAAAACTAAATCCCTCCTTCCCTCCCTTTTCAAAAGGGAGGAATTCCCCCTCTTTGGAAAAGAGGGGTCAGGGGAGATTTGGGAAGAATATGTCTGGTCAATTATGAACTCCTTAATAACGACCCCCCACGACTCGATTCCCCAGTGGCTCGGGTGCTTAAACTACACGATACTACTTTTCCGCCATCCACTCCCGGAAATCTCCGGGTGCGTTGAAACGAGGTTTCGTTCGTTTCATTATTCACTCCATCCCATCCAAATTATCTGTTATACTTCACTGATCCGCAAAAAGGGTTCCGTAACGGGGGCTTTTGGCCGGAATGGAACCGCCTCCCCAAAAAGGAGATGAAGGCTTTCGAGCATTTCATTACAAGGGAGGGATTATGGGAACCTGGACCCGGTACCCGATCATCCATGAAATCAATACCTGGGTGTGGCTCCATGAGTTGAGCCAGAAATACAAGGATTTAATAACCCTGGGCATGGTGCCCCCAAAAGAGTGGGATGCCATCGCCGATTCAGGAGTCGATGCCGTGTGGCTCATGGGGGTGTGGGAGCGAAGTCCCGAGAGCATCCGGATATCCATGCAAAACCAGGGTCTTCTGGCTGATTTCCGCCGGGCTCTCCCCGACTTTTCCGAGGAGGATAATATCGGGTCGGCTTATTCCGTGCGCCGCTACGTCGTCGATGACCGTCTGGGCGGACCGCGGGGATTGGCAGTCGCCCGCAGCATGCTCGCCCAGCGGGGGATCCGGCTGGTTCTCGATTTTGTCCCTAATCACGTGGCCACGGATCACCCCTGGGTGAACGAGCATCCCGAATATCTCATCCAGGGAGACGAGAACGACCTGCGGCAAGACCCCAACTCGTTCGTGGCTGCGGCGGGGAAGGTTTTTGCCTGCGGGCGGGATCCCTACTTTCCAGCCTGGCAGGATGTCTTGCAGGTCAATGCCTTTCATCCCGGGTTGCGCCGGGCGGCCGTCGAGACGGTTTCAGGGATCGCCTCCCAATGCGATGGGGTCCGCTGTGATATGGCGATGCTGCTCATGAACAAAATTTTCGAACGGACATGGAGCCGCCGGGCTGGAGCACGACCGTCAACGGAGTACTGGACGGGGGTCATTCCAGCCGTTCGGAAGCAACACCCCCATTTCATGTTCATGGCGGAAGTGTACTGGGACCTCGAGTGGGAACTCCAGCAGCAGGGATTTGACTTCTGCTATGACAAGAAGCTGTACGATCGTCTGGCGCATGAAACGGCCGAGAGCGTCCGGCTTCACCTCTGCGCCGATCCTGCCTACCAGGACAGGCTGGTCCGCTTCATCGAGAATCATGACGAACCCCGGGTCGCGGCGACTTTCTCCCCTCCAAAGGGACGGGCGACGGCGGTGACCATCGCCACTCTTCCGGGTGCCAAGCTCTTTTACGAGGGCCAGTTCGAGGGACGCATGGTCAGACTTCCCGTTTTCCTGTGCCGGCAGCCTTTTGAGCCGGTGGATCATGATCTCAAATCTTTCTACCACCGGCTCTTGAAAGCGGTGAACAACAAGGCCTTGAGAGAAGGGGAATGGCGTGTCTGTGAACGGAGCGGCTGGCCGGATAATCAGAGCTATCTCAATCTCGTTGCCTGGTGCTGGCGCAGCGACGGGGAGAGATATCTGATGGTGGTGAACCTGTCGGACTCGGGTGCGCAGGCCCGGGTGAGGCTCCCCTGGGAGGAGCTAAAAGGCAGGTCATGGCGCTTGATTGATCTTTTCACCGGCGCCGTTTATGGGCGGAATGGCGAGGAGATGTGTCAGCCAGGGTTATTTGTCGACCTTCCTGACTGGGGATTCCATTTCTTCATATTACGGAACGAATAGAAAAAGAGCCTGGAATTTACCTTCTTCATTTGGCAGATTTCAGATTTCGGTTATAATAATGGACATTCCCAGCACGCCAAATGGACGACATTTCAGCGAGACCCGTTACGCGCCGGAAGGAAGAGATTGGGAGGTGGATGATGCAGTCTTTATTTCGGTTTCTGAAGACGACCCTCATAGGGGGTGTGGTCGTGCTGGTGCCGGTGGCCGTTTGCGCCTACATCATCGCAGCGGTCGTCAAGGCCGTCCTGGGGGGCTTGGCCCCCGTTGCGGCATTAGTCCCGGCCCAAAGCCCCGGAGGGATCGGGCTCATGAGTCTTATCGCCATCGCGCTGGTCGTTGGGCTTTGCTTCCTTTTCGGTCTTTTGGTGCGGACGGCGGGTGGGCGGGCTCTGGGCGGATGGGTTGAGAATCGGTTGTTTAATTTGCTGCCCGGGTACGAATTGATCAAAAGGGTTACCCAACAGTTTGCGGGAACCGGAGAGACGCTCGGCACGCCGGTTGCGGTCAGGCTGGGGGACAGCCAGCAGATCGGGTTCCTGGTGGAGGAACTCACGCCGGGCCAAGTCACCGTATTTATCCCGGCAGCGCCGGCGCTTACCTTTGGGACCGTGCACATTGTCCCCGCAGACCGGGTGGAAAAGCTAAGTGCCAAGCTGACCCAGGTCGTCGATTGTATCACGAAGATCGGATGCGGTTCATCGCGGCTGCTTTCGGCTCCCAGGCGACCGTGCCGGTAATCGTTGCGTAGTAAAAGGAAGATCGAATAGCGAACGAAAGGCCTGAATGTCGAACAACGAATGGAAAGCTTGAACATCGAACATTCAACATCGAACTTTGAACGTCGAACCAAAAAAAGAAAGGGGGGTCTATGCGCAAGAAAACGATCTTGGTGCTGGCAATGGTGAGCATTCCCATTTTGCTGTTTCTAGCTGCGGGGAGTGCCTGGGCTCAACTGAAGGAGGGGGATGAAGCCCCTTCTTTCACGCTGCCCACTTCTCAGGGGAAACTGGCGGATTACTACAAGGATTATTACGGGAAGCATCATCTAATTATGACCTTCTTCCCGGCGGCCTTTACCCCGGTCTGAACGGGTGAGATGGATGCGCATCAAAGAGATTTCTATCTCTATGAGCGCCTTAACGCCCGGGTCCTGGGCGTCAGCAAGGATGATCCGATTACCAACAAGTTGTTTGCCGAAAGTCTGCAATTGGAATTTCCGATTATATCGAATGGGCTGGCCTTCATGGCTAAGGCCTATGGAGCCTACTCCGAAAAGCCCCCCTTCGGGCCGGATGGGTCGATCAACACCTTTGGCCGGAGAACGGTGGTCATCGACAAGAAGGGAATCGTTCGCTACATCAAGGACGGGTCGCCGAACAACAGGGAAATTCTCCAACTCCTTTTGAAACTGGAAAAAGAATCCAGGGGACAGAAATAATGGGGAGGAAAAGATGAATCAAAACCAAAGAACATGCAGAGTCATTGGAACCTGGGCTCTCTTCTTAGCGGCCGTCACGGTTTTCGGTCTCGGCTGCGCGGCCATGCAACCCGAGAAACCAAAGACCCTCACTCTCACTGAACGGGGAACGGTCCTCTTCCTGGACAAATATGAATTCAAGAGGCCACCCCAGAACTGGGCCCTCATGAAGAACCTGGAGGGGGGAGATTTCGAACTGGGATTTCTGCTGATGGAAAAAGGGGAATTTCCCAGCCAGACCACTTTCATGTACGACGAGGAGCCTTACGGCGGTTCTCAGAACTTGGAGAAGCGTGCCAAGTATTACTGCACCCGCTTCTTATTCAACAGCGGAATCGATGTGCGGGTGACCAAGCAGGAAAAGACGACGGTTGCGGGAAATGAAGCCATAGCCTTGCACCTGGAGGGGGAAAACCCCAACCGGGCGGAGAAGGCCAAATCCAAAGTCTACCTGGTAAAGAAAGGAAACCGGATCTTCTCCTTCGTGTGCACCATGTGGCGGCCCATGAACGCAACCTATGCCCAGGAGCCCTTCGACTACTTCGAGACCTTCGTCCATAGTTTTACGTTCTTGAAAAAGGGTTTTTATGAGAACCTCGAAGAGGAGCTGAAGAAACAAGGATTATAAACCCAAACGTAGCAAAAAAAGCATCAAGAGCATCACCCCCACCCCTCCCTTCCCCCTCCGAGGGGGAGGGTTAGGGTGGGGGGGCAAAGGGCACCGGGGGTGAGGTCTTGTGACCATCGCCAAAGTCGGTTCTCCCCTTTACCTGCAAGGGCGCAAGTAATTTTTCAGAAAATTCTTATGCACCTATTGAGTAAAGAAAGGGCGTTCGAGGGTTCCAGAGGTAAGGCGAGTCATTGGGCGTAAGAAGGATCGTACTCCAGGTAGTTGCTGACCTATCTTCGCCGAAATTGGACCTGCGTCCGGTCTTCGGCGAGAGGGAAGGAAAGGCTGCTCGGCCCCCGGGGCCCGCGCAGCCGACACCCAAACGCGATAGAGTTTTCCCCAATGATCCGATACCCGAGGACGGTAATACAACTCGGAAAGGAGAAGGAAATGGACGGTAATAAAAGGACCACACAGTTGTTGGCCGTCGTGGCGGCCTTGGGTCTGCTGCTGGCGAGTGGATGTGCTACCAATGGCACCCTCTCCAACCAGAAGATTCAGGCAGGGGAAAAAGCCATCATGGATGCCAAGCAGGGCAATGCTTTCCTGAATGCCCCCGCTGAGCTGAATGCGGCGGAGGAGAATTTGAGTCAGGCCAGGGAAGCTCAGGCCAGGAAAGAATACGAAAAGGCCGCCCGCCTGGCGGAACGGGCGTCCATCGATGCGGCATATGCCCGCACGAAAGCAACAACGGAGAAAACCAAAAAGCCAGTGGAAGAGATGCAAAAAAATATCGAAGCCCTGCGCCAGGAAATCGAGCGCCTATCGAAGCAGTAATTCTATAAGGAGGAAAGAGACGATGAGATATACGATTTCCACAGAGATAAAAAAATGGCTCGGCCTGGCGATCCCGCTCGCTTTCCTAGTCGCGGGATGCGCGCCGTCCCAACAGGAAATCATCGCCAAAGATCGTTTAGAGCGGGCTCGCTCCGCCTATTTACAGGCCAAGGCCGATCCGAATGTGGAAGCCTTTGCCGGGCTGCCCATGGCTGATTCCCGCAAGGCCCTTTATGCCGCGGAGATGGCGAAAAATGCGGAAGAGATCGAGCAGCTGGCCTATATTGCGGAGAAAAAATCGCAGACCGCCGTGGCTGTTGCCGAAATGAAGATGGCCGAGAGGGATGCGGACCAACTCAGAAGGGAAACGGCAGTCCTCATCGCACAAAAGCGAACCCTGGAGGCGAGGATCGCCCAGAAGGAAGCCGAACAGGCAAAGTTGTTGGCCCAGGCAGAAGCCGAGAAGGCTGAAAAGGCGAAAGGCGAGGCCGAAAGAGCGAGATGGGCAGCTCGGGAGGAGGCCGAGAAGGCTGAAAGGGCCAGACAGGAAGCCGAACAGGCGAGGTTGGCAGCTCTTGCCGAAGCCGAAAAGGCTCAAAAGGCCAAGGCCGAGACCGATCAACTCGTGAGGGAGCTTTCGGATTTAAAGGCCAAGCAGACCGAGCGGGGGATTGTATTAACGATTGGGGATGTGTTGTTCGCCACCGGGAAATTCAAACTCTCTCCCCAGGCCATGCGCAGTGTCGATAAACTGGCGGAATTTCTCCAGAAGTATCCCAATCGGAATGTGCTGGTCGAGGGACATACCGATAGCGTAGGCAGCGACCCATACAACCTGACCCTTTCCCAGAAACGGGCCGATTCCGTGAAGGAAATGCTGGTCGGCAAGGGGATTGCCGAAGAGCGGATTACTCCCAAGGGGTATGGGAAAAAATACCCCGCGGCCAGCAATGATACCGCCGCCGGGAAGCAGGAGAACCGGCGGGTGGAAGTGATCATCCTGAACGAAGGAGTAAAGCCCGAGGCCCAGTTCCGGGAGTAAAGGAAAAGGCTTTGCTCAATCTTTCTCACCCCCCGGCCCATCAAAACTGGACCCGGTTGAGAATGCTCCGCAACCCAGAGAAATAAGGGGAGGATAAATCGAATTTTCTAAAAGGCCAAATCGCGCCAACCCAAAGAAATGGAATGTTAGAATAATGGAAAATTGGTAGGATAGAATACTGAATGTCGGGAAGTTGATATATTATTAGCCAGCCCATAATTGTATAGACGCTTAAGACTAAATCCCTCCTGTCCTCCCTTTACCAAAGGGAGTCCCGCGCTTCGCGGGATTTAGAAAAGAGGGGCTAGGGGAGATTTCGCCATAATATGTCTGGTCAATTATGGACTCTTTAGTAACTCCCCGACCCATTCTTCCAATGTTCCAATATTCCAGTACTCCAGTATCCCAGTTTTCCATTATTCCATTCTTCTTTTTTCCCTTTTCGTTTCCGTCCAGAGCGCCTGCCGCAGGCCCGATGTGCGCTCGATCCGGCGTGAAACTGCGGCGCGGAATACCTCTTCTTTGCTCCAGACTTCGACTTTTTCCCGGGCCCGGGTGATTCCGGTATAGATCAACTCCCTCGTCAATACGGGTGTGTCGGCGTCCGGCAGAAGCAAAAGCACCCGGTTAAATTCCGAGCCCTGGCTCTTGTGGACGGTCACGGCGTAGACCGTTTCGTGTTCCGGAAGGCGCAGGGGAGGGAATTTCCGAATCGTCCCTTCCTCTGAAGGGAAATAGGCCCGCGGCTCATGCCTGGATTCAGAGTCGGGGAGGATGATCCCCACATCGCCATTAAATAGCTTCAGGTTGTAATCATTCCGTGTGATCATAACGGGCCGCCCGAAATACCAGCGGCCTTCCTGCTGGATCAAGCCCTCTTTCCGAAGAACCTGTTCGGCCAGAAGGTTCAGGGCATATACCCCAAAGGGCCCCTCCCGCAGGGCGCAGAGAATCCGAAACCGATTGAAAAGGTCAAAGGCTTCTTCCGGAGCGGTCGTTCTTAGGTAGGAGGAAAACCCGGTGATGATGCGCTCCTTCAATAACCGGTACAGACCTTCCGGCCGCGGCAGCTCTTGCCATTGAATATCTTTATACCCGGTGCTCTTCATGATTCCCAATGCCCGCCCGCTGTCCCCGTCGTTTACCGCCTGGCTGGCCGATCCGATGCCGCTTTCCTCCCCAAAGCGATAACTCTTCTTAAGCTGGATGATGCAGTCCTGCATCGCGGGTTCGTCGCCGGAGTCCGGACTGCCTTCCACTTCTTCTCCTGCGACCGTCTTAAGGTCGAGACGAAATCGCGGGGAGAAGCTGTGAATGTGGCCCGTATCGCAGATATCGCCCAGAACGGCTCCGGCTTCGACCGAGGCCAGTTGGTCCTTATCCCCCAGAAGGATCAGCCGGGAGGAAGCAGGGACGGCCGCTGCCAGCTTGGAGAGGAGGGCCAGGTCCACCATGGAAGCCTCGTCCACGACCACGACATCCGCCGGGAGTGGGTTTTTCTCGTTATGCTGAAAATAGGGCGAACCGGAGATGGACCGTAAAAGCCGGTGAATGGTGGAAGCTTCTTCCGGCATGGCCGCCTTGATTTCCTCCGGGCAGGCGAATTGTTCCTTGGCCTTCTGGATGGCTTCTTTCAATCGGGCGGCCGCTTTTCCCGTAGGAGCGGCGAGGGCAATCCGCAGGTCGGCATTCCTGGATTGCTCCAGAAGGAGAGCCAGGATCTTGGCCACAACGAAGGTTTTCCCGGTCCCGGGCCCGCCGGAGATTACGCAGAAATTCTTCACAACCGAGGCAAATGCCGCAACTTTCTGCCAATCCGTTTCTTTCTGGGTATCGCCCGGGAAAAGCCGGCTCAGTCCATCTTTCAGAAGAGGCTCGTCGATCGCTGCCCCACCGCTGCCTGCGCGAGTTTTCAAGAATTCGACGAGTCTTCTTTCGTAATTCCAATAGCGGTAGAGATACAGATGCGTTCCGTCCAGGATGAGAGGCCGGTAATCGCCGGGCCGGCCGACAGCGGGACTGCTTTCCAGGGCTTTTTTCCATGGAGGCCATTCCGGGCAGTTCAGGCCATTCGCCCCGCACTCCGCCACGGGTTTTCCCGCCAGGGCGGACAGATCCACACAGATATGCCCTTCCCTCCGGGAGCGGCTGGCCAACGCCGCCGCCAGAAAGATTTGTGGGGACTCCGCGCCGGAAAGCCGGGATATGAACCGGGCAAATTGAACGTCCAGCTCGGTAAAGAGGTCTGAATTATGGAGTCGATCAAATCCTTCTGATTTCATTATCCGGGGATTCCCTGTTTAGCCAGTTCTCGAAAAAAACTTTTAAATCCCCCCAACCCCCCTTTACTAAAGGGGGGCGAAGGGGGGATTTTTATCAGGCCCTGAAAAATACCCCATAGCGCCGGCCGGATTGAACGGCGTGCAGTCAAAAACGGGCGTGAATGAGGAATTTTGATTAGGGATTTCGGAATCAAGTATAAAATATTCCAGGTTCATAATTCGGTATTCCGCATTCCGCAGTCCGACTAAGGGGCTCCGGCGATCAGGCTTTGGGCCAGCCCCTCGATCAATTTTTTTCCCGGCCGGGCACGGAAAATTCCAAACTCCGGCCCGCTTTCCGGGTCCACACCGCGGAGAAAGATGTAAAACGCCCCGCCAAAGTGTTTTTCATAATCATAATCCGGGAGGCGCATTTTCAAATACTGATGCAGGGCCAAGGCATAAAGATGATATTGCAGGGCGTAGAAATTTTCATCTATCTCGGCCTGCAGGGCTGGGGAGTCGTAATCTTCAACCCGTGTTCCCAGGAAATTGGACTTCCAGTCTACCAGGTAAAAGCGCCCGTCATATTGAAAGACCAGGTCGATGAACCCTTTCATGTATCCCCGCGCGGGCCGGAAAGCGAGGCTTTCGACCTGCCCGGGAAAACGATCCGGAACTTGCTTTTCTCCGGATTGAGCAAAAATCTCTTTCAAGGTTTCCGGCGTGATCCT
>Ga0214473_10007031_pt1 | contig 13387 bp, 11 predicted proteins | sample RVTome_7_FD_203509 | JGI IMG/M metagenome (GOLD analysis project Ga0214473, IMG submission 203509) | Soil microbial communities from uranium-contaminated site in the Upper Colorado River Basin, Wyoming, United States - RVT98D197 | ecosystem: Environmental > Terrestrial > Soil > Contaminated >...
GATAGGGCTTGAAGTAGTACACGGGGATGCTTGGACCGGCCGCCAGGGGCTTGCGCTCCCGGATCTCCAGGTTGGCCGGGTCGGCCAGCCAGTCTAGGGGGACCCCGAAGGCGATCGCCACCTCCCGCTGGTTCACCCGCAAGGGGTACGGCCAGCGGAAAAGCCCAACGACCGGCGAGATCAGGAATTGCGTGACGGTGAGCAGCGGACTGAGCTGCCCCAGGATCTCCACATCGGTGGACCGCAGCCCGATTTCCTCCTCGGTTTCGCGCAGTGCGGCCTCGGCCGGACTCGGATCGCCGGGTTCGAGCTGCCCGCCCGGAAACGAAACTTGTCCTCGATGCGAATCCACGGTCTCGGTCCGGCGAGTGAACAAAGCGTGCCACGCCCCGTCCGTCTGATAGAGCGGGACCAGCACCGCCGCCGGCCGGGCCTGCCACTCCGCCTCCACCTTCAGCGGCCGGTCCGCCAAGGCCCGGCGCAGCCGCTCTGGAAGGTCCGCGCCGGCCTGTGTCAGGCTTGTTCGGCGGGCTGGCTCAACCGGCATCGCTGATCGGCTCCTGCGGGCTCACCGAGCTGGCGAAGATCAGATAGCCGGTGTGTGCCACCATCCGATCGGCCGGCCTCAGCCGCTCGGCCACCGGTTTGTAGAATCGTAGGAGCAGTTCGCAAACCTCGGGGTGCCCGAAGTGATGGGCCGGCAGCGCACCCAGGAATCGGCTGACCTGGTTGCTGGTGGGCAGGATGGCGCCCAGGACGCCTCCGTTGCGCAAGGCCGCGTGGGCCTGCTTCAGGTAGTCCTCCGGGTGGGGCAGGTCCAGGAACAGGCTGGGAATATCCGTTTCTTCGATCCCCTCGGAGATGTCGGCGAGCCGCAGAGTGACCCGGTCGAGCAAGCCGATCCGCTCCAGGTTGCGTCGGGCCAAGTCTTGCATATCCGCCCGCCGGTCATAGCTGTAAACGTGGCCCTCCGGTCCAACCGACCAGGCCAGAGCGCAGGTCAATGCGCCGGAGCCCGTTCCGGCCTCCAGCACCCGCGCTCCGGGCCTCACCGAGAGTCGCAGCAGGATGTACCCCAGATCTTTCGGAAAGATGATCTGAGAGCTGCGCTTGATGTGCAGGAGCAGATCCCGGAGCGTGGGCTGGAAGAGCAAGTACTTGACGCCGGTGTGGCTGGTGACGCTCGATCCCCACGGAATTCCGATCAAGTCCTGGTGGCGGAGCACGCCCCGATGGGTCTGCAGCTCCTTGGTGGGGTCCAGCTTCAAGATGAACTGTTTGCCGTCCCGATCCACCAGTAAAGCCTGGTCGCCTGCCTGGCTGAGGATCACATTGGTTTCTCCGCCCAGATTCTAACCACCCTTGCCCGCGGCAGGCGCAGGTCGCGCTGTTCCACCTGGAAGCCCGCCTGGGAGAATGGCCCGGTCCACTCGGGGTGCAGTTCGGCGTATTGTCCGGTCACGCCGAACAGCCAGGCGGCCAGTCGGTCGGGCAGGGACTTGCCGGTGATCTGCGCCTGGACCACGACCAGCAGGCCGGCACCCGGCGCCAGCACCCGCCGGGCCTCAGATAGGGTGAGCGGATCCAGAGCAAATTCGGGGGGGAAGGTGCTGAGGGCCAATTGGAAGTGCTGGTCCGGGAACGGCAGTGCCCGTGCATCGGCCCGAACCAGCCGGATCGGCGCGCCGCACGCCGACAACCGGCGATGCGCCAGGCGGCTCATCTGGCGCGAACGGTCAAGTCCGACGGCCGGGATGCCCTGCCAGGCCAATTCCCGCAGCAGATGACCGGTTCCGTGCCCGAGTTCCAGAACCGGCCCCGCCGGGAGCGGGTCCAGGGCGGTCCGAACCCACTGGTTCCACTGACCCATCGAGACCGTCCAGGCGATCAGATCATAGGCCGGGGCCAGCGTCGTATAGAGGTGCCTGAAGAAGAAGCGCAGGAAGCCGGTGAGGAGCCTCACGATCGGCCCAGGATGTGCCGGTAGTTGTCGAGAGGCCGGGCGGGCTCAGCTGCGGCGCCGGCCACCCGATCCACTGACCAGGCTGATCCAATAAAGCAGCTGCAGGACGGCCGCGGCCAGGGCAGCCACATAAGTGAAGGCGGCCGCCGTCAGCACCTGATTGACCCCGCGCTGCTCTTCGGGACTCTGCACGAGCCCGGCCTGCGTGAGCAGTGCCCGGGCGCGGGTCGAGGCGTTGAGCTCGACCGGCAGGGTGGCCAGTGAGAAGAGGGCGCCCAGGGAAAAACTGGCCACCCCGATCCAGGCCAGTTGGGTGCCCAGGGCGGTGCGCAGCGCCAGCCCGAGCAGGATGAGCACCCACCCCAGGCGCGAGCCGATGTTGACCGCCGGAACCAGGGCGGCCCGGAACTGCAGCGGCATATATCCCTGATGGTCTTGCTCTGCGTGGCCGATTTCGTGTGCAGCGATGGCCAATGCCGCCACGGACTGGCCCTGCGCCACGCCGGGCGAGAGTCGCAGCGTACGAGTCTGGGGGTCGTAGTGATCGCTGAGGTTACCGGGAACCCCCTCCAGGCTGACATCCCCCATGCCGCCGTAGCGCAGCAGGCGTTTGGCCACTTCTGTGCCGGTCATCCCGCCGGCGCTGCGGACCTGTCCCCACCGCCGCATCGTCGAGTTGACCCACCACTGGGCCAGGATGACCAGGATGAAGGCCGGGAGCATGAATGCCAAGTAGCTGAAGCTGAAGAGGGGCATATCTCAACCTCTATCTCGCCTACTGCAGCGGGACCCCGGCCAGGAGCAGCTCAACAGCCTTGTCCAGCTGCGGGTCGATTCCTTCGACGGCCGGGTCCTCAGCGGGAGCCACCGCGTGGTCCGGCTCCAGCCCCAGGCCGTGAATCAGGCGGTCATTGGGAGTATACCAGCGGGCAATCGTCACCCGGACCGCTCCCTGGTCGGCCTGCAGCGGAACCCAGTTCTGCACCGAACCCTTGCCGAAAGAGGTCTCGCCCACCAGCTCCCCGCGTCCATGATCCTGGATGGCACCCGCCACGATCTCGGAGGCCGAGGCGGTTCCTCCGTCGATCAGCACCACCAGGGGAATCTCAGTCGCCAGTCCTCCGCGCTCGGCCTCATAGACCTGTTCGCGGCCGTCGCCAAAGCGCTCGGTCAGCACCGTACCCTGCGGGATGAACTGGGAGGCCACCTCCACGGCGGTGGTGAGGAACCCGCCGCCGTTGCCGCGTAGATCCAGGATCAACCCAACGGGGTCCTCCTGCAGCAGCGACCGCAGAGCCTGCTCCAGATCGCCGCCGGTCTGGCCGGCGAAGGTATAGAGCCGAACGTAGCCGATCCCGCCCTCCAGCATCTTGCTTTCCACGCTGGGGAGCGCAATCCGCTCCCGTACGATGGTGACCACCAGTGGTTCGACCAGGCCTTCGCGCCGGATGGTCAGATCTACGCTGGTCCCGGCCGGCCCCAGCACCCTGCGGATCACCAGGCTGCCGTCCAGGGCAGTCACGTCTTCGCCGTCCACGGCGATGACCTGATCGCCGGGCTGCAGCCCGGCCCGCTCGGCTGGGGAATCCGGCATGGCCGAGATGATGGTGAGCAGCTCTCCTTCAGAATCCACCCAGGCGCCGATGCCCTCGTATTCGCCGTCCAGAGGCAGGTTGGCCTGCAGGTATTCATCCGGGTCCATGTAAGAAGAGTGGGGGTCGCCGAGCGAATCCACCATGCCGCGGATGGCGCCGCGCATCAGGGCCTCGTCATCCAGGGGTTGGTCGACGTAATCCTGATGGACGATATCCCAGGCCTCCCAGAAGGGCTCGAACAGCTGCTCGACATTCTCGGGAGGCTGCACGGTGCCGCCGGCCCGCGGCGCGATGTTGGGGGTTTCAAGCTCGGCGGGAGGGAGCTCCGCCTGCCGTCCCGGGCCGACGAAGTTGGGGAGAGCCAATCCGACCCCCAGGCCAGCGCTGAAGGTGGCCAGCAAGACCAGGGAACCCAAGAACAAACCCAAGAGTACTCTGACCGTCCGCGAGCTCATCGATTGCTCCTTCGCTGGCCCCGTCGCCAAACCAGATCGAACGATATCATAGGTTGATAAAGGGCTGATGAAGACAGGCCGAGCCGTCCGGCCCCGCGTGTTTTCGGCCGGGTGTTAGGGGGTGTTCCAGGGGATGTCGTGGGCGCGAGCCCACTCGTTCATGAGCTGCGCATAGCCAGGCGTGGTGGCTTGCTCGCTGTATTGCAGGGTCGCGAGTCCATCCAGGGGATAGCTGGGATGGCAGGAGGTGGGCCAGGCGCCTCGGGGAGCATGCACCACGGCGGTCACCACCGAGCCGATGATTTCCGCGTGGCTGAGTTTGGGAAGGATCTCTTCGGCCGTGATCACCACCGTACGCGCCACCAGCGCCAGCTCGCGGTCGACCCCCCAGTTCTTGCCAATGTCGGCGTTGCCTTCCGGGTCCGCCCTCAGCGCGTGGATCACCGCCACATCGCACTCGATGGCGGGAAACGCGGTCAGCCGTTCTCCGGTGTAGGGATCGTCGATCTGCTTTACGTCCGGCCGAAGCCCGAGCAGGTCGGTGCCTTGCCAGGCCGTGGAGGGCATGAATCCGACCCCGGCCAGGGTCGCCCGAAGACCATAGGCCAGGCTGGCCTCCGTCTCCTCAACGATCTGGAATTCGCCCCGCGAGGCGCCCTCGGTGAAATGCGGGGCCAGGCCAAAGGCCTCCAGGCCGAAGTAGCAGGAGCGGACACGCTCCACCATCCCGGCACCCACCAGCACGTCACTCTCCAGCCCGGCGGTGTAGCACAGCAGGGTGAGCTCCCGGGGGGCCGCCTCCCGCTGGTGGCGAGCCAGCAGTGCCATCGAGAAAGCCATCGGCCGCCGGTACAGTGTCACGCCCCCCAGGGCCAGGGTGGCACCGCTCGCCGGCACCAGGGCCGCGGCCTCCTGCAGCGTGGCGAGCTTATTCGTCGAGTAGGTCATCCGATGACTCGGCCTCTGGGTGGGGGAGTTCCGCCACCCGGCGGCCAAGCTCCTCCAGGGCCTTGTCCTCCGACTTCCAGGGATCCCGGGCCTGCTGCGTGGCCCGGCGCAACAGGCGTATCTGCTCGCTCAGTCTGGAGCGGGAGAACGAAAGGAGCATGACTCCGTTGATCAATACGACCAGCCCAAGGGCCAGCAGAATGACCGCCGCCGGGCTAAGCTCCGGCATTCAGCCCTCCCTCCAGGTCTGCTGGAGGCCGGGCAAGCACTCCGGCAGTTGGGTGATGCGGGCAATGGAGAGCATTTCCGGGGCGCCCTCTTCAGTATCCCCGACCAGGACGACCGTCATCCCCAGGCGCTGGGCGCCTGCCAGGTTGCGGGGCTGATCGTCGACAAGCACGCACTGGGCGGCCGACGGAGCCCGAGCGATCTGCATTGCGCGCTGGTAGGCCTCGGTCTCGGGTTTGCTGTGCGGTGCCAGGTCGAAGAAGTCGATCACGCCATCCAGACCGGAGTCGATCCCCAGCGCCCCCAGCACTCTGTCGGCGTGCGCACGGTCGGCGTTGGTCAGAACCCACTTGGACTGCGGGAGGGCCCTTAGCATCCGGCTGAGCTGCCTGTCCCTCCGAATCATACGCCGGATTGGAACGTCATGCACGAACAGCATGTATTCATGCGGATCGACGGCATGGTGCAGCATGAGGCCCTTGAGCGTTGTGCCGTAGCGCTCGACGTACTGCTTGCGCACGGCCTGAGCCCGAGCTTCGCTGAAGGAAAGCCGCTCGATCATGAAACCTAGGATCCGGCTCGAGATGGCCTCCCAGACTCCGCTGTCCTGGGGATAGAGCGTGTCGTCCAGATCCAAGTAGATCGTTCGGTATGCAGCTGGCATGCGGGCTGAGTGGGTCAAGTATAGGATTGGCGTTGAAGCGGGTCAACGTCGGAGGCGGCAACCCGCTGTCCGGCCGGGCGGGCTGTATAATGCCGAGGCTGAATCCCAAGATGCCCATTCGAAGATTGCCCGATGAGGTTTCCTCGGCCATCGCAGCCGGCGAGGTGATCGAACGGCCGGCCTCGGTGGTCAAGGAGCTGGTGGAGAACTCCTTGGACGCCGGAGCCGGCTCGATCGAGATTCAGATCGAGGGGGGCGGGACCGCTTCGATCATGGTGGCCGATGACGGAGGCGGAATACCTGCCGATGAGGTGGTGCTGGCAGTATCTCGCTTCACCACCTCCAAGCTGTCCAGCGTCGATGACCTATATCGACTACACACCCTGGGTTTCCGGGGGGAGGCCCTGGCATCCATCGGGGCGGTCTCCCGCCTGGAGCTGACCACTCGCGAGCGGCGCCAGGACTCGGGCGTTCGGCTGACGGTGGAAGGTGATCTGGTGGGTAAGGCCGTGCCGATGGCCGCCCCGGAAGGCACCGTGGTTCGGGTAAGAGACCTCTTCTTCAATGTGCCCGCCCGACGCAAGTTTCTCAAGTCGGCCAACACCGAACGGCGGCGCATACTGCGGCTCGTTTCGCGCTACGCGCTGGCCTATCCGCAGGTTCGCTTCCGATTGCTCAGCGAGGGCCGGGAATCTTTCACGACCGCCGGCAATGGAGACCGGGTCGAGATCCTGGCGGCCGTCTATGGACCGGAGTCGGCGCGGACCATGATCCCGGTGGTTGGATCCGGGGAGACGCCCTACCGGGTGAGTGGCTACATCGCCCCGCCGAACCTCACCCGCTCCACCCGCGGCGAGATTTCCCTCTTCATCAACGGCCGCTGGGTTCAGGATCCCAGCCTGACTGCGGCGGTCATCCAGGCCTATCACGCCCTGATCATGGTGGGGCGCTTCCCGCTTGCGGCGCTGTTTGTCGAAGTCCCCCCGGCCGAACTGGACGTCAACGTCCACCCGGCCAAGGCGGAAGTGCGCTTCGCCAACGGTGACCGGCTCTTCTCGGTGGTGCAGCGAGTGCTGCGGGCTACCCTGCTGGGGCAGTGGTCCGGGCCACAACTGGAAGTGGGTACCGCCTGGAGCCAGCGGGGTGCCGCCCCGGCGCCGGGAGGGCTGGGATTGGACTGGAGCCTGGCGCATCCGGAGCTGCGGCCGGAGCGGGGGCCGACTCTCGATTCCATGCAGGAGCTTCCTGCGGGGGTCGTTCCACTGCTGCGCGCCGTGGGCCAGGTCGGGGCCAGCTACCTGGTGGCCGAGGGGCCGGACGGCATCTACCTGATCGACCAGCATGCGGCCCATGAGCGGGTGCTGTTTGAGCGCCTGATGGCGCAGGTGAAGAGCGGCCAACTGGAGTCCCAGGCCCTGTTGGAGGGGATCACGGTCGAACTGCCGGCCCACCAGATTCCGCTGCTCCAGGAGAATGCCGAGGTCATGCGATCGCTGGGATTCGAGATCGAGGACTTCGGTCCGCAGGCCTTTCGTCTGAGGGCAGTGCCGGCGGTGCTGCATCGCATGTCGCCGGAGAGGGCGCTGTGGGCCGTGGTGGACGATCTGGACGAGGATGAGACGCCGCTGGCCGGCGAACTAGAGGCCCGGGTAGCCGCCCGGGTGTGCAAAGCGGCCGCGGTCAAGGCCGGCCAGGTGTTGTCGCTGGCTGAGCAAGAGCAGCTGCTGCGCGACCTGGAGCGCTGCCAGACCCCGCGCACCTGCCCACACGGACGCCCCACCATGATCCACCTCTCGGTGGCCGCGCTGGAGCGCCAGTTCGGGCGACGGGGTTGATCAGCTCCGCGGACGGGTGCTGACCGCTGCCAGGGATTCGGCCGGCAGATGCACCGAGAACACGCTGCCCTGACCCAGCTGGCTTTCGACCGTGATCACCCCCTGGTGGCTCTCGGCGATGCGGCGGGCGATGGCCAGGCCCAGCCCGGTGCCCGGCACCTCCGCCTCCCCCTCCACCTCCCGCACCCGGTAGAAGCGCTCAAACAGATGGGCCACATCGCCGGGGTCGATGCCGCGCCCGGTGTCCTGCACTGACATCACCACCTCGGCCGCAGCGCTGCGCAAGGACACCATCACCTCGCCGCCCGCCCGGTTGTACTTGATGGCATTGGTCAGCAGATTCAACAACAGCTGCTTCAGCAGCCTCCGATCGCCGCGCACCGGGGCGATGCTGGGATCCATTTCCGTCTTGAGTTCGAGTTGCCTGCTCTGGGCCTGGGGACGCACCACCTCCAGGCATTCCTGCACCAGCCCGCCCAGGTGCACCGGCTCGCGCTGGATGTGCACCCGCCCCGATTCCAGCCTGGAGAGCTCGAGAAAGTCGGTGGCGAGGTCGTTCAGGCGCTGCACCTCCGAGAGCATCGTGTGGGTGAGGCTACGGTGGCGCTCGGGCGGCAACTCCGGCCGCTGCAGCAGATGGGCCGCGGCCGTGATGGAGGCCAGGGGCGTGCGCAGCTCGTGCACGATTTCGGCGATCAGGTCGCTCTGCTTGAACAGCTGGCTGTTCTCAATGGCGATGGCGGCCTGCGCCGCCAGCGTCTGCAATATCTGAACGTCTTCCTCATCGAATCGCCCCTGCACTTTGTTCACCGACTCGATCACGCCCATGACCTTGTTCTTGGTCTTGAGGGGAACGCCCAGGATGGAACGGGTCTCGAAGCGGGTCAGGGCGTCGATCTCGCGGAAGAAGCGCTGGTCGCTCATCACGTCGTCGGAGAGCAGAGGCTCACCGTGAGTGAACACCCAACCGGCGATGCTGTTGTCGGCCGGGATCGCCCGCTGGCCCACGCCGCCCACCAGCGCCCCGGTGGCGGCCTCGAAGTACAGCGAGTGGCTCTGCTGATCGTAGAGCAGCAGCGAGGAGGCCTCGCAGTCGGTGAGCTCGCGGGCGGCGACCACAATACGCTGCAGCAGGGTGTCCAGATCGAAGGTGGAAGCCAGATCGCTGGTGAGATCCAGCAACCGCTGGAAGCGCAGCAACAGTCGGGGGTATTTGCGCACCGCCGATTCGGTTGATGCCGTTCTAGCCACGGAGCACCTCCTCGGCCACCCGCGGGAGGACCATCGCCAGGTCTTCATGCAGCAGCACCGCGGCGCGCTGATCGAGATAGGTGCGCTCGCGATTGACGATCACCAGGCTGGCGCCGCGGTCGAGCGCCAGCAGCGGCATGCGGGCGGCGGGGGTGACCTCCAGCGAAGAGCCGATCACCAGAACCAGGTCGGCCTGCCGGAAAAGGTCGTCGGCTTGACGCACGGCCGCGTAGGGGAGCTGCTCGCCGAACAGCACCGCCTCCGGCTTGAGGTAGCCCCCGCATTCGGGACAGCGCGGCGGCTGGGCGGTATCCACGTACTCATCGAAGAACCCCCCAGCGGAGTAAGCCTGGTAGCAGCGGACACAAGTCGCCCGCCGCAGGTTTCCGTGCAGTTCGTGGACAACCCGTGAGCCGGCGGCCTGGTGCAGCCCATCGATGTTTTGCGTCACCAGCCCCAGCAGGCGGCCGGCTTGTTCCAGGCGCGCCAGGGCCAGGTGGGCCGCGTTCGGCCGGGCCGCTCGCATCAGAGCAGCCAGTTCATGAAACCAGGCATAGAAGCTGGCCGGGTCGTAGCGGAAGGCGGTGAGTGAGGCGACCTGCATCGGATCGTGGCGGGTCCACAGACCGGAACCGGCGGAGCGAAAATCGGGGATGCCGGAGGGCGTGGATATACCGGCACCCGTCAGGGCCACCGTCCGCCCGGCGTCTTTCAGCAGCTGCGCCGCGCGTTGGATCTGCAAGGAGCTGACTTGGGCGGTCACTCCGCGTTCAGTTGAAGCTGAGGTGTGAAGTGATGGTCTCGGTGAGTTTTCGAATCTGGTCACCGGTCAGGGTATCGCGATGCATCACGACCAGTGGATTGCCGCTTTGCGCCGACTGCTGGGCGAGTTCCGGGGCGGGGGAGATGATCCCCGCCAACTCGATCCCCAGGTCCGCCTCCACCTGTTTGTAAGGGATGCTCAGGCTGGTGCGTTCCCGCGTGATCAAGGCCAGGCTGGTCTTGGCGCGGCTCAGGCCGCTGCTGAACAAATCCTCCAGGACCGCCCGAGCAACCACATTGGATGGGTATACGGGCTGCACCGATACGACTACATGATCGCACTGCCCAAGCAGGGCTCTCGTATAGGGCCGGATGGAGGATCCCAGATCCAGGATCAAGGTGTTGCACATCGAGGCCAGGTTGTTCACCACGGCCTCCATTTGAGCCACCGCATCTTCCAATTCGACTTCCTGGGGCTGATAGGAGGACAGCAGCAGGCGCACCCCGCTGGGGTGGTTGATCACTTCGGTCTCGACCGAGCGCAGGTGGATATCCTTGAGCGACCGGGAGAGCAGCGTGGTCATCCCGGTCGGGCTGGTGATGTTGAGGTCCAGCGCCATCGAACCCCTCCCGGGGTTCATCTCGGCCACGATGACATCCATCCCGTTCTGCTGCATCGTGACGCCCACGTTGAGCGCCAGGGTGGTCGTCCCCAGGCCGGCGCGGGTGCCGAAGAAGCCGAGGACCTGGGCCCGCTCCGGAGCTTCTGGCCGGACGGTAATGGCCCGGGAGAGCACGGCCTTGACGTGGGCGGTGAGCTCGGCCGGGTGGGTCGGCTTGGTGAGGTAGTCGTCCACCCCGGCCTCGAATCCCTTCACCTTGTCGTCCACCATGGTTTTGGCGGTGAACATAACGATGGGAATGTGGGAGAGCGAGGGATCTGACTTGAGCCGCTCCGTGACCTGATACCCGTCCATGTCGGGCATCATCACGTCCAGCAGGATGAGGTCGGGGCCTTCTGAACCGGCTTTGGAAATACCGATGGTCCCGTTGCTTGCTACGGCGATTTGATAGCCCTGGCGCTCGAGCATGAGGCCGACGAGCTTCAAGGTATCGATGTCGTCATCGATGATTAGGATTTTCTCGGCCATCTCACTCGTGAAACTATACGCAGAATACTGCTGGCAGTCTAGCATAAAGGGATGTGCGCGGCAAGGAGAGCGCTTTCCTACCTCGTTTCGCAGATTTCCCTTTGCGTTCCGATCAGTATAATGGCGGGCTGCGCAGGCCCGAAGGCTGAACCGTGGAGCTGCTGGGCATGGATCTGACAGGGGGATTCACGCTGGGGCTGCCCCTGCGGCCCGTGGGCTTCCTGTTGCTGGCCGGCTATGCAGGCAGCGCCCTGCTGGTACTGCTGCGTGGCCGCCGCGGCCGGGAGCCGGACGGTCCGGAGCCCTCCCGCCTGCTGTTGGGGCTGCTGCTGCTGGCTTCGCCGCTGGCCGCGTTGGTCCTGCGGGTGCAGCTGCATGCCCCGGCTGCCCTGGCTCCACCGGGCCAGCCGCTGCCCCCCGCCGGGCCGACCGCCTCCGTGTTGGGAGCTCTGCCCTGGCTGTTGGCGGCCGGCTTCCTGGGCGAATGGCAGGCTGGCCTGGTGGCCTTCGTGGGGGGAGTGGCCGCCGGAGGCTGGGGAACCTATCAGCTGCTCACTCCATTTCAGGCCGCCGCCCAGGGGGTCCTGGTGGCCTGGCTGATGCGGCGGCAGTACCGAGAATGGCCTGGGCGGCTGGCCAGGCGCCCGCTGCTCAGCGCCTGCCTGGGAGGCCTGGCATTCGGCGCACTGCGGGCGGTGGGCGACTACGCCTACAGCGCCGGCGATAGTCTGGTCGCCCTGGACTTTGCGCTGTCCAGGCTGGGGCCGGGGATTGTGGGGAACGTGTTGGAGCTCGGGCTGGGAGGCCTGGGCGCGGAGGCCTTCCGCCAGGCCTTTGCCAGCCAGTGGTTCGAGCCGCGCCGTTTGGTGGCGGCACCCTATAGCCGTTCGCTGGCCGCCCGGCTGACCAGCACGCTGCTGGTCCTGGGAGTGGGCGCTGGCGCGGTATTGACCTACACCAACTGGCTGTTGGCCCGCAGCTCGGCCCGCGAAATCGTGGCCGGGCAGATGATGCAGACCGCCTCCGAAACCGCCGAAGGAATCCCGTTCTTCATCCAGACTGGGCGGGCGAACATCCGCCAGCTGGCGGAGGAGATCGGAGATCCGACCGCCAGCCAGGGCTCCCTCGGCCCGCAGTTGCAGGATGCGCTACACCGGCTGACCTACTTCAGCCGATTGGTGGTGTTCGATGCCTCCGGTGCGGTTCAGGCGGCTGCTCCCGATCAAGGAGTGCCCGATCGGTCGCTGCCGCTGGAAGTCGAAGCGGCGCTCGCCAGCGCCGAGCTGGGCATACCCCTGGAGGTGGTCACCGCTCCGTCTTCGCCCCGAGCTGGCGCGCAGCTGGTTTTCCTCACGCCCCTCGGGAATCTGGAGGCCGGCCTCGCGGCGGGGGTCCTGGTGGGTTGGACCGATCTGGGCGCGGCACCGCTGCTGCAGCCGGTCATTGCACGCCTGGCCGGACATACCGCCGGCGAGGCTTACGTCGCCGACGACCGGGGGGTAATCCTGATTCACCCCAACCCGGAACGCTGGCTGGCACGCGTCGCGCTTCCCGCCGGCCAGGAGCCGGAAGTGCGCACGCAGACCGCCCCGGACGGCACCCGGCAGCTGAGCTATTCCTTTCCGGTGGCGGGCTACTCCTGGCACGTTGTCGTGACCACGCCTCAGCGGGCGGTGGACGCCTTGGCATTGCGGACTACCCTCAATTTGCTGACGGCCCTGGCGGGTATCGGATTCTTGGCGATCCTGGGCGCCCACCTGAGCGCGCGGCGCCTGACTCGGCCGCTGCGGCAGATGGCAGCCTCGGCCGAAGCGATCGCGCAGGGCAACCTGGATCACAGCGTACTGCGGGCCGGCGAGGACGAATTGGGCCGCCTGGCCGCTTCCTTCGAGCACATGCGCATGAGCCTGCGGTCCCGGCTGCGGGAAATGGACCTGCTGCTGGGAGCCAGCCAGCAGATGGCGGCCAGCTTTGAGCTGGCGCGGGCGCTACCGCCCATGCTGAGCAACCTGCGGGAGCTGGCCCAGGCAGATGTGGCCAGGTTGGTGCTGGAGCGCAGCGCCCCCGGAGTGCGGCCGGAGGTCTTCCAGGCCGGGGAGTCCAGTCCCGACTGGGGCATACTCGACGGACAGGTGCTGGAGATCTGCGCGCAGCGCGGTGGGTTCACGTTGGAGAACCCCTCCCGCGCCCGGGCGGTCCTGGAGCTGAGCTCGTTGGCCGAACCCTTGGAGGGGATATCGGCCGCGCCCCTGCGCAACGAGGAGCGCTTTCTGGGCGCGGTCTGGCTGGGCTACCGCCGGCCGCACACTTTTGCCAGAACCGAAACCGACCTGCTCTCCATCCTGGCTGCCCAGGTGGGCATCTTCCTGGACAACGCCCGCCTGTACCAGCGCGCCGAGGGTGAACGTAACCGCCTGCTGGCGATTCTCGAATCGACCCCGGATGCGGTGATCGCGGTCGATCCGGCCGGGCGGATTGCACTGGCGAATCCCGCCGCGCAGGCCGTGCTGAATGGGCCGGCCGCGGATGCCATCG
>Ga0214473_10007032_pt1 | contig 13386 bp, 6 predicted proteins | sample RVTome_7_FD_203509 | JGI IMG/M metagenome (GOLD analysis project Ga0214473, IMG submission 203509) | Soil microbial communities from uranium-contaminated site in the Upper Colorado River Basin, Wyoming, United States - RVT98D197 | ecosystem: Environmental > Terrestrial > Soil > Contaminated >...
TTGAGGATTGTCGTCTTGACTTGGATCGTATCTCCCGGAGCCGCGGCATAATCGTTGGCCATGGCCTCCATCCAGATTCCGGCGCAGGTTTGAATGACCCGCATGACCTCGTCTTTCTTTATCCGGACCCAATTCTCGTCGCCGAGCTTGGATAATTCCGCATAAACATGCAACAAGCCGGGGACTAATTTCGAAGGATGTTCGGGGTCAAAAGACTTCAGGCTCTCCGCAAGGAGAAGTCCTACGGCCTGTCCGCCGGGGACGCGATTCCAGGTGACATCAATGCCGTCGAAAATATCCTGAGTCGCCGGTTCTCCGTCCATCAACTCGAAATTATCATATTGGGCTCCCCGTCTTCCGGCCGAGCCGAATCCCTGGCTTTTGTGTTGAGAGCGGCTTTCTCCGGCCAATTCCGTATAAGATTTTCCCAGTAAAGGACTGTATGCACCGGTATCGATCCGCAGCGGAATTTTGGCCTCGGCTTGCGAAGCGCGGAAGGTGTTCCAGAGCAGTCTTTTGGCCTTCCAGACCGAGACGGACTTCAATTGTTCGGGAAATCTCTTCGGATCGGCGGCCGCGACAAACGCCTCTTTGGTGAGCAGACCGGAGGCGATGTGGTGGCCGTGTCCGCCGGCGTTTTCGGGCGTGAATCGAGTGAGGATCACATCGGGCCGGAATTTCCGGATCACCCAGACGATATCGCCGAGAATTTTTTCCTTCCCCCAAAAATCGAAGGTCTCCTCGGCCGTCTTGGAATAGCCGAAATCGACGGCTCGCGTAAAAAACTGTTCGGCTCCGTCGACCCGGCGGGCCGACATGAGCTCTTGAGTCCGGAGGAGACCGATCTCGGCGCCTTTTTCCGGGCCGATCAGATTTTGGCCGCCTTCACCGCGGGCGACGGAAAGATAGGCGGCCCGCAAGTATCGGCCCTTCGAGAGATAGGCCAGGACGGAAGTATTTTCATCGTCCGGATGGGCTCCGATGAAGAGGACGCTCCCGAGAACATTGAGCTTATGAAGGGCGATGTCCAATTCGGCAGCATTGGGGATCTGCCCCTGCTGGGCTCTGAGCGGCAGGCTGAGGAAGATACTCAAACTCAAAATAATCGAACACCACGTCTTCATCATGGACTCATCCTTCGACCGGAAGAAATCGCGCTTCCGAAAAGAGACCCAAAAATCGAATCCGTTGTTTATTCAGCCAATTTGATTTTGAACGGTACTTTCAGCTGTTCCCAATGGAGGTAGGCGGTGGCCGCGGGCCCGGATTTCGGATCAGCTCCCGACCTTGAAAGGCACGACGGCCATCGTCTTGTCCCAGATCATGGCCAGCTTCCCGTCGACGGAGGTCATGTCGATGAAGGCGATGGTGAATTGATCCATCGAGAACGGCAGTGTGTCGAGCTTCATCGTCGCCCGGAGGATGTCCTTATCGGGCGTATACCCATAGGATCCCCAGAGAGCTTCCTTATTTTTCGGATCGTATTTTTCCTGCGCCGGCCAAGTGGAGAAGATGAGGGTCCAGGCGTTCTCCTTAAGGTCGACGAAGACACTGTAATCGCCGGCCGGAAGCGTCTTGCCCTCGAAGATCAACGGGACTTCGGTCTTGAGCCGCGTTGTCTGGTTTGCTCCGACGCGCCAGACCGGCGATCCGTCGCTCACCTTTTTGCCGTAATCCGCGCCCGCGCCGAACAAGTCCTGACGCTCGCGTTTGATGGGCCGGCCGTAGGATATCTCGATCCACTTGCCGCCCTGGTATCTCTGGTTGTTCTGGACCTGGACGTACTTCCCGCCGACCTGCGTGGCCGCCGTTCCAGAGGGACTCGCCGGCTTCTGAGCCTGAGCCAGAGCCAGGCAACCCAAGACCGCAACCATGCCGATCACCAAAATCCAAGAGCGAAATCTCATCTGATTCCTCCTTATCGATCGGCTGACCGCGCTCGCCCGCTTAAAACTGAGCGAGCTTTCGGGGTCGGCGCCGAATCGATGATGTTCGTAATTATCAATACATTCTTCCCAGGGATGCGCAGAGAGGCCAAAAGCGCTGAATCCCTCTTTATGGCAGCTTGAAATATTGAAAAAGAACTCGTTATCTTAAAACACGAAACGCCCCAGCTTCAGCCATTGGAAATGCCTGGTCTAGCGATAGAATTGGGCTTGTATGACCCGTCCCATAGGTATTCAGCGCTCCCAATGCTTTTGCCAGGATGGAGTAGTCATCGGCCTCCACGGTGATATAAAAGGTGTGGTCTATCGGCGTAACATATCCAGCAAGCACCTTCACCCCGGGTGTTTTCTTCAGTGACTGCCACCATTCACCTAATCGCTTCGCTTGCTCAGGCGATTGGGCGGGGCAGCTTTCATAAGTATGGGCATGAACCACTTGAAATAGCATCTAAGCACCTCCTTAAATCGATGGGAATTGTAAGCCGAGACTCGAAAACTGTCAAGGACGGTTTGAAGAATCGGAGCAGTCAACGTGGCGCTCCATGACCTTCTTGACTATCGGCCGTGGGAAAAAAGAGCGTGCCTGAGAGGATTCGAACCTCCGACCTACGGCTTCAGAGGCCTCAAACCAAGCGCTCATAACTCATTCTTTTCCAAATAGATAGTTCATTTCAAATTGCAGTTGGGTTGCATTGTCGATTTCTGGCCATAGGCAGGCGTGGCTCATCCTAAAAGAACTCCAGGAATTTGGATAATCATTAGGGGATTTCCGGCGCCGTCAATCCCGCCAGCCGCTTCCTGGCGTCTTCGACCTCGGGCAGGCCGGGATCGGCGTCTTTCCAGGGGTCGAGGAACTTGCGGTAGTTCTCGACGGCTTCGATCTTTTTCCCTTCCTTTTCCGCGATCTTTCCGAGCCAATAGAAGCTAGCGGCATAGACGTCGCCGCATTGGAGCCTGACTAGGGCGAGCGATTGGATTTTCCGATACGTCTCCTCGGCCCGGCCTAAGTCCCCGAATTTGAAGTACACCGCCGCCAAGCCGTCGTAGAAAATGGCCTTCCATGGAGTTTTCGAATACCACGATTCGGCCTCCAGCAGGGGAATGACTTTTTTCAAGTGGTCAACCGCCTTGGCATATTGGCCGGCTTCGCGTTCGATTATTCCCGCAAGATAATAATAATGGCGCATAAGCTTTTTGTTCGGCGCTCCTTCGATGCATTTCTTGAGCTCTTCAGCGGTCCGCCGCGCCGCTGGCAAATCGCCCAAAGCTAATTCGGTGCGCCCTCTCATCTGGAGCGTCAAGGCCTGGTCTCTGAGGCTCTCCGCCTTAAGGGCATCTTGAAGGGCCTTCTGCGATTCGGCCAAGGCCCCCTCGAAATTTCCGGCCCGATAGTTTAAGTAGATCAGAGAAAAATGATCCTCATCGTTCCGGGCCAGTTCTATTGCCTGATTGATTTTCCCCTCCGAAAGCTTCAAGTCAGGAAGACGCGATTTAAGGGAAGGTGCCGAAGGATCGTATTTGGCGAATATTGCGGCCGCCTCGTCGTATTTCCCCTGAATGGCCTTCAGATCACCCATCCTCAAAACGACGCCTAGACCGGGACTCGTTGCCGCCCGTTTCTCCAGTAAAGCTTGGGCTTCAACGATTTTTCCCTGGGAGACGTAATAATCGAAGAGAGACGTTTCGATCCAGAAATTATCCGGGTGCATGCTCAGACCTCGCTCCGCGGTTTGCCGAGCTTTTTCATAATCTCCCAAACGGTTGTAAGAACTTGCGAGATAGTAATAACAGAAGGGATTCACGCTCCCTTTCTGAATGCTCATGTCAAAGAATTTAATGGCCTGATCGGAATCTTCAACATGGTTGTACGCAAAGCCGGTCAACATCATGGCATGGGTGTCATCGGGATAAAGATCCAGCCATTTCTGACAGGTCTCGAGCTCCTTATCATAGGTTTTTTCCGAATTGCCATAATAATTGATCTGGATCCAGAAGCGTTCCTTGGGAGACGCTTTCCCGCTGAATTCCAGAGCCTTCTGGAGATTCCGGTATGCCTCTTCCCTACGACCTTGGCCCCATAGGGCCATTGAGAGCGACCGGTAAGCCATCGCGAATTCCGGGTCCTTCTCGATGGCCTTGAGCATCGGGGGAATGCTCTCTGCGGATTTCCCGGCCACGTAGAGCCTCCGCCCCTCGTTGTAAAGCTTGAAGGCCTCGATAGAGCTCGTGGTGATATCGACCGTCAGGGCGTCGAGGTCACCCGAGATCTGCGACCGGGTCAGACCCAAAGCCTGCTTGATTTCGGTCGTCATCCTGTCGACCGCGGCGGGGATTTCCGCTTCTCCGGAGCATTCGAATCCTTCCGACCACGACCGGCTGTCCTTCCCGGAAGGCTCTTTCATCGCCAAGGTGATGATGATCTTGTCCCCGGGCTTCAGAATGCTCCCCGTGATCGTGTGGGTGACTCGGCTCTGCCGGGCGACCCTGGTCAAATCCGCGCTGGAATATTTTTGGGCGTCCTTCAGGCCCAAAGTCTGGAGAATTCCATAGACCTCATCATAACCCAGCACCGAGACGAGCTTCGATTGGCCGAGGTCCGTCATGAGCAGCTGGGGTATTCCCGTAATCCAATCGTCCAGGCTCCGGTCCTGGGAGATATTTTCAAAATAGAGGACGGCCAGGCTGGGTTTTTGAGAGGCGGCGAGCGGCATTTTCCCGCGGGCCCATGGCTTCCAGAGGAAGAGAATCCCGGCCACAACCACAATGACCGCAACGGCCGAAATCACAATTTTCTTCAGGCCGAAGGTTTTCGTGATCTTGCGGGAGGGGGCGAGCGTTGTTGGCAGAGTTCGGACGGTTGTCGGAAGGCTTTTCTCAGCGGCCGCGAGGCCGGCCAGCGACTCGTCTGTTGTCTGGAAATGCTTTTCCCCCTCGCGGAGCTTTTCATCCCTCCAGCGATCGAGCTCCTCAGAGTAGGCGAAGACGCGGGCTTTGGGGGTCCCGTCCAGTCGATGAACGGGGAGCCCGAGATCGTGAGCCCAACGGCGGCATGTCTTTGGGGAACGATGGAGATAGGTCCCGATCTCCTTCCACGACTCTAACATTTTTTCGTCTGACATCGACGATTTCCCCGTTTCCGCTCTCGGAGCTTACTAAGGTGTTGGATGACTACAATGTATGTCAACTCGCTCGTGGCTGTCAATCATGGAGAAACCCGAGGATTTTTTGCAGGAAAATTCAAACAAAAAAAGGAGGGAGCGCCCGACTCCCCCCTTCACTCGAGGGAAACGAGAAAAGGGGAATTCTATTTTTTTCGAAGATCAGGGGTATCCCCGGCCTGGAGACCTCCTCTTAACGGGCTCAAGATTTTGGCCTAGGCGAGGATCCAGGCGATCCGAGTCCGGAGGCCCCCCGCCTCCGGGCTCGATCCGTACGCTTCCGTCAAATCTTCGTAAATGTGACTAGGAAATTCAATGGTGCTTTTGCCCAAGGGTAATGATATGTCGTGATGTAGGTCGTTCTCTTCCGGACCGGAACCGATTCGCATGTGGCGTATTGTCCAATGATACTATCCCTCAAGGTCACGGGCCAGTCGGCTGAAGCAGAGTCGGGAAGTGGATTCTGATACGCTGGATTATCGAAGACCGTATTCACGGAGGCCGTCCAAACATTACCGACTCTCTGGATATAGATATCGGGATAAGAACCGGTGCCCTGTTTATACCAACCATGAGCATTCATATTTAGATTGAGAAACGTACTAGAGCTTGTCGGGCAACCCCAGATATGGGAAAAGAACCTGATCGACATGCGGACCGGGATCGCTTGGCCTTCGGTCATATTCATAAAATCCGTGATTGTGTTTCCGCATCCGCAGGTCGTGAATCTCAAGACGATATATGGATACTCTTCGGTCGGCTGATCATAAGTGTTTAAGAAATCCGCGATGCAAAACGGCCAGGGGGTTGTGGTTCGGGGAAATCCAAACGAAGGATGATCATCGGGAGAACCCGAGAAGGCATTCGCATCCATGAAAAACCTGAAGCTCGGATTGAAGACCCTCAGCTCAATGTAGCCGTATAGATTTCCGGTTGCCAGGTCTGTTGACACTCCATTGTTGATATTCACGTTATCGACGCCGCCGACAAAATCTCCCAATCCCATCAAATTCGCGCCAATGACAGTTGCCTTCCACCTGATGGGTCTTACAGTTTCCACTTGGCTTGCGGCAAGGGCCAAGAAAGCTAGATTGGCGACCAGAATGGCCGCAACCATAAGAATCTTTTTCATGTTTTTCTCCTTGTTTTGATTGCTTCGAAGGCCATCTTAAATTTCTCCTTCATTGAAGTAAATAAGCTCGCCAGACCAGGGCGTCAAGAGGCGACGGGCATCGTTTCCCATTATGTCTCTTCTGGTATCATTATTTCCCTTTTGAAGGGGGGAAAACCGCTCGCCGCAGAATTCGGGAGGGGACAAAAAACCGAATTCCGGTAACAGACAGCTTAACGCCCAAATTCATGAGCGGCTAATTTTTGGTGCGGGCGGCAAAATATGGCTAAAATCGCCATAAATATTAATAATTTGGCTTAATTTGGCTAGTGAAAGTCGCTAAAAGAAATAATCGTAAGTTATTGATTTTGTATGGTTATCAGGGGAAAAGAAGAGCGTGCCTGAGAGGATTCGAACCTCCGACCTACGGCTCCGGAGGACTCAGGCCAAGCGCCCGTAATTCATTATATTCCAGTTAGATAGATCGCTTCGTTTCTTGGTCGGGTAGCAGTTCGGGTAGCATTCCGCATTTCCTTATTTTCTTCAAACTGCGTCACGACCGGCGGTTTAGGGAATTTGCTGGCGTGGACAGCGAAAAGAGAGGGCTGGAAAGTCACTTTTCAAGCAACGTCTAAGTCGCCGCAGCTGCGCGGTGAGCCGGGAGTGAAACCGATCGGCTAGCACTCCATTCCCTTTCAACAAGGCAACGAAGATGAGTGGATTCGGAACGCGATCGAGGAAAAGGCCACGAAGTGCGGCAATTTGAATTTGCCTTACTTGATCGCGACCAATGTATTGAGCGCTATCAGCAATGACCTCCTCGCCGATCAGGGTTCCAGGTTCATCTTCCGCAGCAGGGCATGGTAGCGCGGGTGGGTGTGCAGCGGATCGTAGTTGGGATGAACATGGATATGGAGCATCAGGGGCTCGCGCTCGTCGACGGCTTTCTCGAACCAGTCGAAGGCCTTGTCCATCTCTCCGAGGCCTGAATAAATGACCGCGAAACTCCAGGATGGCGTGTACTGCTTTTGAGCGCGTCCCTGCAGTTCCTCGAGGAGTTTCAGGGCTTCTGCTGTCCGGCCTGTTGAAGCATAAGCCCAGCCGAGACTTCCCAAGGCAAACGAGCTGCGTCCCAGCACCTGGGCTTGCGTTTCCATGGCTCGAATCGCTTCGTCGTGCTTCCCAATGTGGAAGTAGCAGGATCCGAGAAGAATGTAGGCCCAGCATTGCGGATCAAGTTCGAGCGCAGTGCGGCACTGCTTGATGGCTTGATTCCACTCCCGCTTGAGACAGTAATTGTAGCCGAGCTGCGCTTGCTGAAAGGGTGACAGCGGATCCCTCTCCACGGCCCTTTGGTATGCCGCGACCGCTTCATCCAAGCGCTTCATGGGCCCAAGGTAGTAGTGGTCGTACCATTTCAAGACGTCTTCTGATTTGGGATCGAGCTCCAATGCCCGGCTGAATTCAAGCTCGGCCGCCTTCCAGTCGAACTCGGCGGCCCGGAGCGCACCCATCATCGCATGGGCCTCCGCCAGCTGGTCATCGAGTTGTAGCGCCTTCCGGGTAGCTTGGTCGGCTTGCGCATTGACCGCTTTCGGCGGCATGTGCCCGGACATTCCCAGGAGATTGTAAAACCCAGCCAGACCGTGCCAGGCAAGAGCATAGTTCGGATCCAGCGCGATGGCCTGCTCGTAGTACTCTTTACTTTTCGCAATACCTTCCGGAGTAAACCTGAAAAGCTGATAGCGCGCCTTCAAGCACAGGTTGTAGGCTTCCACGTTCTCCGTGTGCCGCTTCCCCAACGGGCGGTCCGCCGCCAGCCGCACACGCAGCTTCTCCACAATGGCCTGCGAGATCTCGTCCTGAATGGCGAAGACGTCCGTCATCTCCCGGTCGAAGCGCTGGCTCCACAGGTGGTACCCGTCGCTCGCCTTGACCAGCTGCGCCGTCACCCGGATCCGGCTGCCCAGCCGGCGCACGCTTCCCTCCAGGATGTGCTCGACGTTGAGCCGCGCGCCGATTTCGCGCACATCCTGCTCCTTGCCGCGGAAGGCAAAGGCCGAGGTCCGCGCCATCACCCGCAGCCCGGGCACCTGCGTCAGGGCGTCGATGATGTCCTCAGCCAGCCCGTCGCCGAAGTACTCGTTCTCCTGGTCCGCGCTCATATTCGCAAACGGCAGCACCGCCAGCGATGGGGCGCTCGGCGCCGCAGCCGCGCGTCCGGACTCGCGCTCTCGTTTCAGCCGTGTCAGGTCGACCAGCAGATCCTTAGCCGACTGGTAGCGTACGTCCCGCTCCTTCTCAAGCGCCTTCTCAATAATATGTTCGAGTTCAGCCGGCAGGTCGGGGTTCAGCCGGATAGGCAGCGTCGGCATTATATTCAGGATCCCGTTGAAGATGGCCGCCGACGTATCGCCGCGGAACGGCAAAATCCCTGTGCCCATCTCATAAAGAACGACGCCCCATGAGAACAGGTCGGTCCGTGCGTCCAAGTTCTTGCCCAGCGCCTGTTCCGGCGACATATACGCCACCGTCCCCATGGTCGAGCCTGGACTTGTCAGCAGTTCCTCAATGGTCAACGTCGGTATCTCAGGAGCTAGCCTCCCCTCCGCTTTTGGCTGCGGCGCCGGGAGAAGCTTGGCAAGTCCAAAATCCAGGATCTTCGCCTGTCCCGAGCCCATCACAAAAATATTCCCAGGCTTGATGTCCCTGTGGATGATGCCTTTAGCATGGGCCGCTTCCAACCCGCCGGCCACCTGTATCGCCAGATCCATAATCTGGTCCACGTCCAAAGGCTTCCCCTGCATATATTCCCTGAGCGTCTTTCCTTCCAAAAACTCCAAGGCGATAAAGTGTTGGCCCTCGTGCTCATCGATATCGTAGATCGTGCAGATGTGGGGATGGTTCAGGGCTGAGGCGGCCCTGGCTTCCCGCTGGAAGCGCTCGACGGCCTGGCGGTCGTGGGCCAGGTTTTCGGCCAGGAACTTCAGGGCAACGGGGCGCAGGAGCTTGGTATCCTCGGCTTTGTAGACGACACCCATCCCGCCTCTGCCGATCATATCAAGGACCTTATACTTCCCGGCAATGATGGCGTCCCTGGGGATAATCTTCAGGGACTCTGGGATGGTTTTATCTTGGGAGGGAGTCGCCGCCTTGGCGCTCGTGAGCGTCGTCGCGCAATTGCCGCAGAATCGGGCCGTATCGGGGTTATCGGCTTGACACGCCGGGCATTTCATCGCTCTTATTTCCCTTGCCGGGTAAGAGATTAGCACGAAGAATGAAACGCGTCAATTAAGGGAACCGAAATATCAAGGCAACGTGAATATTTCCTCTTGTGGGCAAAAGGACCTCATCCCTAAAAAGTAGGCCAGATACAATGCGAATTTTCCGGTAAAAGGATTACTTTCCCTATGGACTAGGATTCGGGGCGAAGATCGGCCATAATTCTTATTTTATGACATATCTTTCGGGTAGCAGTTTGGGTAGCAAAACGCGGCTAAACTCAGCTATTTCTTCGAGAATTTAAGTTGGCGAACGTGGATCGGGTCGCGATGAAAAAATTCAACTTGGCGATCTCAAAAAAAGGGAGAGCGTGCCTGAGAGGATTCGAACCTCCGACCTACGGCTCCGGAGGCCGTCGCTCTATCCAGCTGAGCTACAGGCACGCGAGCGCTCGGAGCGCGGGTCATTTATACCGCATTCGGCCCGCAAAGGCAAGAATTGCCGGGAGAAGCCCGCGCCCGGCATCCCCGCTGCCGCGGCCGCCGAAACTAAAAACGAAAGAAATATTTCCGGGTTTCGTCTAAATTAGTGAACTATTTTATGTGAGGAGGATCTTGGATGAAGAAACACGTTTTTTCAGCGTTTCTGGCGCTTGTTCTCGTCTTCGCCCTGGGCGCGCAGCAGCCTCCGCAGCAACCCCAGATGAAGCTCGAGGATGTCCAGAAAGCCCTATCCCTGGTCGATAAGCCTCAGCCGGTGCCTGACAAATACAAGGCCGGCTTCGAGGCGATTACGGCCAAGGACACCCTGGCCATGCTTTCGTTCATTTCATCCGATTGGACGGAGGGACGGGAGACAGGCCAGCGAGGATACGCGATGGCGGCCGATTATGCGGCCTCGCTGTTTAAGATGTACGGCATCAAGCCCGGCGGAGACATGCCCGGCTTCGGCGGCCAACGCGGCGGCGGCCAGCGCGGCGGCGCGCCGGCGGCTCCTCAGGAGAGGACCTACTTCCAGGAATTCGGCTTAAAATCAACGTCCGACGTTCAGAGCTCGATGACTGTTGAAGCGAACAAGGGCGGCGCTCTCAAGAAACGGACATTCCAGGCCGGCGTCGACTACCAGAGCATGGGCCGAGGCGGCGCAAACGAAACTCTCGTCGCGCCGGTGATCTTCGTCGGTTACGGCCTCCAGGAACCCTCGATCCAATTCGACGAGCTCAAAGGCCTCAACCTCAGGGGCAAAGTCGTCCTGTTGTTGAGCGAGGCCCCCGGGCGAGACGACCCCAAATCGCCCTTCCAGACGAAAAAGGAATTGAAGGAAAAGTACTTCCCCGCGGCCCCGGCCGGCGGCGCTCCCCAGATGGCCTTCATGGGTCCCGGCGGACCAGGCGGCCAGCAGCGGTTCAACAAGATCGCCGAAATCCAGAAGCTTGGTCCCGCGGCGGTCTTACAGGTCGCGAACGTCGGCAATGACTTCACGACATTCCGCAGCCTCTCGACCCCCCGCCGGGTCAACGACGAGCGGCCGGTCGTCAACAAACCCCGGATGAGCCTCTCGATCCCCGGCGCGCCTCCCGGCGGAGGCGGTCCGATGGGCGGCGGCGCGGCGGCTACGACGATCACCAGAGAAATGGCGAACGCCATCCTGGAGCCGACGGGCAAGACGATCGACGACCTGAAGAAACAAATCGAAACGACCAATAAGCCCGCTTCCATGGACCTGCCGGCGAAGGTCACCATCGAGACGACAGCCAAGACGTCCCTCGTCCGGGGAATCAACGTCATCGGCATCATCGAAGGTTCAGACCCGAGCTTGAAGAATGAATACGTCGTCGTGGGCGCCCACTTCGACCACCTGGGCGCATGGCAGGATTATGTCTATAACGGAGCGGACGACAACGGCTCTGGCTCGGTCGGAGTCCTGAATATCGCTAAGGCGATCGCCACGAATCCCGTCAAACCGAAGCGCTCGATCGTGTTCGCCCTGTGGACGGGAGAGGAAGAAGGCTTGCTCGGCAGCCGGTACTACACCCTCAATCCCGAGTTCCCGATGGACAAGACCATCGGCTATCTCAACTACGACATGATCAGCCGGCCTTACGACGATGCGACCCTGGCCCGCTCGATCCGGCAGTACAGCGTGGCGGGCGCCGAGGAGCTCATCAAGAAGATCCGCGCCCCCTGGTTCGTCACTGTTAATTGGACGGAAGGATCGCCATTCGCCGATATCGCCCGCGAGATGAACACTTACGTCGGGCTCGACTTGGCTCTTCGCGGGAACGCTCTCGGCGTGGGCAGCGGCGGCTCCGACCACGCTTCGTTCGCCGGCGTCAAGAAGCCATTCGTGTACTACATGGCGGCCATGACCACGGATTATCATCAGACGAGCGACAGCGTGGAGAAAGTCAGCGGCGAGTTGATCGCCAAGATCAGCCGGCACGGCTACCTGACGATCTTCAAGTTCGCCGACCAATAAGCGTCGACGCTTTTTTGAGAATTTTCGGAGGGGGTCAGGTCTCGACCTGACCCCCTATTTTATTTATTCGTTCGCTTTGCCGGATTTCTGGATCAGCGCCCAGGTGTCGCGCAGGGTCACGGTCCGGTTGAAGACCGGGATTCCCGGTTTCGAATCCTTGAGATCGGCGCAGAAATAGCCGAGTCGCTCAAACTGGAAGCGGCTTCCGGGTTTGGCGTCTTTCAACGCGGGCTCGAGCTTGCACTCCCTGAGGACTTCGAGCGATTTAGGATTGAGGTTGGATTTCCAGTCTTCGCCCTCCTCGGTCTCTCCCGGGTCGCGTTTGGAGAAAAGCGTGTCGTAGAGCCGCACTTCGGCCGTGACCGCGTGACCGGCCGAGACCCAATGGAGAGTGGCCTTGGGACTTCGGCCGTCGGGCGAGTCCCCTCCTTTTGTCGCCGGATCATAGGTGCAGCGCAGCTCGGTCACTTCGCCCGTCGCCGGGCTTTTGACCGCCTCGACGCAGGTGATGAAATAGGCGTAACGGAGCCGGACTTCGCGGCCGGGCGACAGCCGGAAGAATTTCTTCAGGGGGTTTTCCATGAAATCGTCGCGTTCGATATAGAGCACGCGCGAAAACGGGACCTGGCGTGTCCCCGCGGCCGGGTCCTCGGGGTTGTTGACGCAGTCGAGCTCTTCGACCCGGCCTTCCGGATAATTGGTCAGGACGACCTTGAGCGGATGGATGACGGCCATGGCCCGCGGCGCGGTTCTGTTCAATTCCTCACGGATGCAGCTTTCCAGGAAGCTCGTATCGACGATGCTGTTGCCCTTGGCCACGCCGATCTCGTCGCAGAAGCGCCGGATCGCCGGCGGCGTATAGCCGCGCCGCCGCAGGCCGGAAATGGTCGGCATCCGCGGATCGTCCCAGCCGTCGACGTATTTCATCTTGACGAGCTCGAGGAGCTTTCGCTTGCTTAGCACGGTGTGGCTCAGGTTGAGCCGGGCGAACTCGATCTGCTGCGGCCGGTTGATGCCGAGTTCGACGAGAAACCAATCGTAGAGCGGCCGATGGACCTCGAATTCGAGGGTGCAGATCGAATGGGTGATGCCCTCGATCGAATCCGACTGTCCGTGAGCCCAGTCATAGGTCGGATAGATGAGCCAGGCGTCGCCCCGGCGGTAATGGTCGGCGCGCCGGATCCGGTACATGATCGGGTCGCGCATCAGGAGATTCGGATGGGCCATGTCGATCTTCGCCCGGAGCGACTTCGAACCGTCGGGAAATTCGCCGGCCCGCATCCTCCGGAATAAATCCAGATTCTCCTCGACCGTCCGGATCCGGCCGGGGCTTTCCTTTCCGGGCTTGGTCAGCGTCCCGCGAAATACGGTCACTTCCTCCGCGCTCAGGTCGCAGACATAGGCCTTTCCCTTCTTGATCAACCGCTCGGCGAATTCGTAGAGCTGCTCGTAATAGTCGGAGGCGTAAAAT
>Ga0214473_10007033_pt1 | contig 13386 bp, 12 predicted proteins | sample RVTome_7_FD_203509 | JGI IMG/M metagenome (GOLD analysis project Ga0214473, IMG submission 203509) | Soil microbial communities from uranium-contaminated site in the Upper Colorado River Basin, Wyoming, United States - RVT98D197 | ecosystem: Environmental > Terrestrial > Soil > Contaminated >...
GGCGTGATCATCAGTCCCAAGCCGACGCCTAGGCCGATCAGCAAGAGAACGCCCACAGGAACCCATAACATCGACCAGGAAACACCGACTTGAAACCACAGCAAAGCGCCAATCATCAGCGCGAAACGGATGAAAAAGCCGAACAACACTTCGCCGGCACCGGCGATGATCAACGCTTCGCGGGGAAAGTTGACTTTAGTGAGAATGGAATAGGATTGCTGCACCATGCGTAGCGGCATGGCGATGGCGTCGCAGAACACCTGCCAGAGAATCAGACCGGCAAAAACAAATACCGCGTAGGGCACCGGCGTTTGACCAACGGTGAAGTAACCGCTCTGCTGCAAGAAAACGAAAACCGCGGTCGAAAGAATCGGCGGCAAGAATGCCCAGAGGTAGCCAAGCGCCGTATGACGGTAGCGTGAACTGATGTTTCGCACGAGCAAGCGCCAAGCCAATTCGCGCGACGCCGCGATATCACATAACATATCGCGAATTAGGCGAGCCGGATCGATTAGCTGGGACGCTGGCGTATATACACAAAAAGGTTCTGAATTTGACCGTAGTTTCATGCGGTTTTTGTGGATTTTGACGGCTAAATATGTATTCTACTCGTTAGTAGCAAGTTGATCAACAAAAATGTCTTGCCTTTCGCTCGGATGCCGACGAGCGAGCGTCAAACCTCGCAAATACTGGTCACATGAGAATAATAATGCCGGTGACGGTGAGTCAGATCTGATAACTCATGAGCCGGCGACATCCGCTCAAGATTCTCTTTCTCACTTCGAGTTATCCGCGCGCCGCGCACGACGTCGCGTCGGTCTTTCTCCGTTACTTCGCCGAAGCATTGGCGGCGCGCGGCAGCGAAGTTCATGTGCTGGTGCCAGCGGACGGGAAAAGCGCAACCGAAATTGACGGCGCAATCACCGTGCACCGCTTCCAATATTTTCCACTGCGCTGGCAGAAACTCGCCTACGGCTCGGGGATCATGCCCAATCTCAGCCGCTCGCCTTGGCTTTGGTTACAGGTGCCATTTTATGTTTTGGCGATGCTTCGGGCACTGCTGCGGCTTTTGCGTCAAGAAAGGTTTGATGTGCTCCACGCCCATTGGATCCTGCCCCAAGGTTTGATCGGGGTCCTGGCGAAAGCGATCCATCCGATCCCGCTTGTAACCACGGCGCACGGCGCCGATGCTTTTGCTCTCAAAGGTTGGCTCAATCGATTCATCAAGCGGCTGGTGGTTGCCGGAAGCGACGCCTGGACCGCCAACACACCGGCGACCTCGTCGGCCATAGACGATAAATCATTGGTGCGCTCGGCCCGGGTCATTCCCATGGGTGTCGATCTCGCGTGCTTCGCCAATGGCGACCGCGCCGCTCGCCGGGCACTCGTGGCCGAGGGGAAATTTTTGTTGCTCTTCGTCGGCCGTCTAGTGGAGAAAAAAGGCGTCGACGATTTGTTGCACGCCCTGGCGTTATTGCCGGCCGCGTTCAAGCAACGAGCCCTGCTCTGGATCGTCGGCGACGGCGATCAAAGGCCCGCTCTGGAAAAAGTCGCCAAAGACTTGGGTGTCGCTCCGCAAACTCGCTTTTGGGGCATGGTGCGTAATCAGGACTTGCCGAATTTCTATGCCGCCGCCGATTTATTCATTGCGCCTTCGATAGAAGCGCCGTCGGGCGACACCGAAGGTCAAGGAGTTGTGCTCTTGGAGGCATTTGCCGCCCGGGCTTGTGTCTTGGCGACGCGCGTCGGCGGTATCGACGCGGTGGTGCGCGACCAAGTCACCGGAATATTGGTCCAGCCGAACCGGCCCAACGAGCTTGCCGCCGCCATCGAACGGCTGTTGCACGACCCGGCGCTACGAGCAACTCTGGTGCGTAAAGCTTTTGCCGAGGCTAAAGAACGCTACGATTGGCCGGGCATCGCCGGCGAGTTCGACAAACTCTATCGTGAGTTCTTGCCGTCACCTCGCCGATAAGGAAAGCCGCGGACCATTGCCGGCGCCGCGCCGGTCAGCCGTCGTCGAAGCGCCGCCCGGATTGCTGCCGTTCCATCCTCAAGGCCGCGATCTGTTCGGAAACCAACCCAAGCATGAAGATGATGACAGCGGTGGTCCACATGAAAACCGTCATATTCGTGAACCGACCCTGGCTCATAAACGTGTAAAGATAATTACCCAGGCCGGCCACAAAAAAGAACAAACTCACCGGCAAAAACACGCGCAACGGCGAGAACAACGTGGCGATTTTCGTAATGATCAGAAGAAATCGGATGCCGTCGGTGACGAGGCTGATCTTGCTCTGCCCGCTGCGATAGAGCGACTGGATCGGCATATATTTGATCGTCAGTCCGGAACGCAGAAACGCCAGCGTCAACGTCGTCGGATAAGAAAAAGTATTGGGCAAGAGATCGATGAACCGCAGCGCGTCGCGCCGCGAGAGTACGCGAAAGCCCGAGGTGAGGTCCTGGACGTTGAACTTCGTCACATAAGCGGCGAGCTGATTATAAAGAAGGTTAGCCGCGTAGCGGTGAAACCGCAGCTTCGATCCGGTCGCGCGCGCGCCGACGACCATATGATAATTCGCCGATTCGGCGATGAGCTTGGGAATATCTTCGGGCTGATGTTGGCCGTCGCCGTCGATAAAAACTATCAGCCGGCCACGCGCCGCTCTGATGCCGTTTTTGATCGCCGCGCCGTTGCCGATGTTATAGGGGTGGCGAATCACGTTCGCGCCCGCTTTCAGCGCGATATCGGCGCTGCCGTCGGTGGAGCCGTCATCGACGACGATGATCTCCACGTCGGGCAAGCCCAAAGCGCGGACTTTGCCCAACAGACCCGGGAGATTTTCCGCTTCGTTGAAGACCGGAATCACGATCGAGATGTCGCAAGCATTAGCCATGGATTTGGACAACCGAGTAGCCGTTACTGCGAAACAAGTCTTGAAGATGGCCGGATGCGAAACCGTCCCAGATCGAAAACTCTGCCGGCGACAGATTATCGCGCAGGAATCTTACCAGCAGCTCCTCTCTGACCAAGAGGTGAGTCAGCCGCTTCTTTGTTAACTGCCGATGAATATCCGCCGGATTCTTCGCCGCGCGCACGGCGCCCAGCAGAAAGCCCGGCAACTCGCCGCCGTCGTGAAAATAGTCGCGCTCGCAATAATACGCTCTTCGTCCGATAAAGAGAAGATAGATTTTCGCTGTCGGAGGTAGATCGCGATTGACATATTGGAACGCGGGATAGTCGGGCAGGACGCGCGAGAGATAGTTGTCCCGGCTTTCCGCTCCGGTCAGGTAGGCCCAAGGCTCGATTTCCTCAAAATAGCGCCAGAGGTAATACCCGTGGACACCAGCGAACAGAAGCAATCCGACAAGAAGATAAACCGGCCGCTTGATGCTCAGATAGGCGTTGAACACGCCGTAAACCGCCAGCGCCGCCAAGGGCGGGACAATCGTGAGAACGTAGCGCGCGCGCATGTCGACGAGAAACAGCGCGTAGGCAAGATACAACAGCGCGAAACCCAGCAGGAGTCTTTTTTCGCTAAGCCATTTACCTTTGAAGACCCAGGGCAAAAGCACAATCAGCAGCGGACTCAAAACACCGTCGAAGTGCTGCGGATCATCGTCCCGGCCGGCGAAAAATAAGCGCAGTGGCAGCACGGCGATCTGCCACCCACTTTCCCCGTAGAGCCATGCGCGCTTGGCGAAGATATCCAGCCCGGCAAAACCGACCGACCCAGCCCCTTCGGCAACGCCGCTGCCGGGGAAAAAACCGGCCATCAGCGGGAAGAAAGGATTGCCGGTCTGGAGCCAATTCTTGGCGAGCCACGGCAGGCACGGCAACGCGCCCAGCGCGGCGAACAGCCCCAATTCAGCCGCGACCTTTGCCAGTCCACGCTGCTGTTCTTGGACCGAGATGAAAAGAAACAAGAAGGACAACATCGCAGCGGCCACGAACCCGTTCGGTTTTGCGGCCGCGGCGAATCCGGCCGAAACGGCCGCGAGCAGCAACCAAGATCTCGAATCTTTCTCCTCGCGCCAGCGCAGCAGACACAACAACGACGCGGTCGAATAATAAGTGACGCCGAGGTCAACATAAGCCCAGTGGCTCAGGCGCAGAACGGTGGGGATCGAGATAAAAAACAAAAAACCCAGTAGGCCGTAAACAGCGTTCATCCGGCGCGACAAGTAGGCAAAAAGGGAAAGTCCCGTAAAGTAACCGAACAAGGCATGAACAAGTTTGGGCACTGAATCGGCGCCCCACAGGACCCACGGCGTATAGAGCATGTCGAGCAGCATGGGGAAGTAGGAATAGGGCGCGAAGGGCACCGCGATGATGCGTCCGGCGCGGGCGTAGAGTTTCGGGATTGCCAAGTGGTGGGTGAGTTCGTCTCGTGCCGTCGGCGGCACGAGACTGAGAACGGCTTCGATCGCGATGATGGCGAAAATCGCTATCCCCAGCGCCCGGCCGAGCCAGTGGGTGCCGCGCAGATTTGCAAAAAAGGCGTGGAAGAAAAAAAACGTCCCGGCGGCGAGCGCGGCGACAACGAGGGCATTCAGCCATAAATCGCCGACGAAACCCGCCAGTCCGGCAAGGAAATAGACGGTCGCGACGATCCCGAGCAGGCAGCCGGCGAGACTGGTGCGAAATAGCAGCTGTGAAAAGCGCGCCTCCATCGCCGCCCGTGGAACGACTAAGGACGTTGCCCAATTACGGCTGCCACAACATCCTTTGAGCAAAGTGGAACCTCACGAGCAAGCCCGTGGCACCTTCCATTACGCCCGTGGGGCGAAATCCCGAGTAAGAGCCCCGGCCGATACCGGGCTCGACTCGAAGTGTCAGCGCGAAACTGCCGCCGGGCGACAGGTCGTGGTCATCAATCCTTTTCAATAATAGCGACCACCGCGCTGAATTTCACCGTATCGCCGGCTTGCGCCTTGATTTCCCTCAGCAGGCCTTCATCCGGCGCTTCGATCTCGACATTTACTTTGTCGGTTTCAACCTCAAGCAGCCCGTCGCCTTTCTTGACTCGATCGCCGGCTTCTTTCAACCAGCGGAGAATTCGGACTTCGTCGCTTTCATCGCTCGATCCCAACCGTGGAATAATCACTTCCTTTTGCATCTCGGAGACCTTAAAGGGACCGTGCTTCGAAACTATCGGCTAACGAATTGAGCTTGAGTGTCTGGCGCATGTTCTCCATGAACGCGAGAACGTTTTTGTAGTTCGCCGGGATTTCGTACTTTACGGTCGTGTAGAGATAATGGAGCTGAGAGAAAATCGCGATATCGGCGATGGTCATGCGATCGAAGATGAATTTCTTGCCCGCATACATTTGCTCCAGCGTATTAAAATGCGTCGCCCATCGCTCTTCGGCCTGCTTGCGCGCGTCCGGGGATTCCGCCCGGCGGATGGCGTGGTTGGCGTGGATCAGAACTTCATCCGACCAATCTTCCAGGGCCAAGCAGAGCCCTTTGTTGGCAGCAACGTCCGGATAGACGCTGTTCGCCGGGTAGTCATTTTCAAGGAGCGCCGAGATCACGGTGGAGTCGATGACGCACTTGCCATTGTAATCCATCGACGGCACTTTCCTTTGACCCGTGTACTCGATCAGCGACTTGCGCTCATCCTTGCGCACGTCGACGATATCATAGGGAACCTTCTTCATCGCGAAAATGATCCGCACCTTTTCGCAAAACATCGACATCTGAGATTGAAACAACCTGATCGCCATACTTTATTCCTCCTTGAGAAAATATTACTGATTAGAATAATAAACTGTTGCTGCGAAGGGCGCCCGCCCCGCGGCGCGGGTGCGTCTAGTAACCCATGCAACAAAATCGCAAAATTCTCAACTCCCCCGACCGGCAGTTATTGATCTCGCTGCGGTTCACGAGTATTCTTTCAACCGGTCACCTGCATCCTCGGGGACCGGCGTTCAAGGAGAAAACCGTGGCGAAATATCTGCAATGCAGTGAATGCGGCAAACTGGCCTTCTACTACGACGACTTCGTCGGCACCGAGAAACCTTTCTACAAGCGTTTCATGCGCTATCCCGAGGGCGAGACGAAGCACGAACCGCCCCGTTGTTTCAACTGCGGCGGCGTTCCACGGCTGATTCACACCAATATCAAGGAAGAAAAAGCCGCGGCGAAACATTAGCCAGACGAACAGGCGCGCTTCAAATCAGATTCTTTCCTTTCTTTGCTTCACGCAAACCTGTTCGCCTGCGTTGGTAAAAAAATAGCCCGCCGTAAACTAAGACGAGGCAAACATAGTTCACCGCCACAAACTCCGGCGTCGCCCACGACACGCCATCGACGAACGGTGTCGGCTACAGGAAAGGTGTTGGAAAATAATCGGCTCCGTGAGTGGGGATGTCGCACAGGATGTGCAGCGCCCAGGCAAACATCAGCCAGGGCGGGCCTTTCATAAACCACCAAAGTAAGAAAAATGCCAGGGTCCAGACGAACAGACTATGGGTGACGTTATACGCGTAAAAGACATAAGCCGGCAGCAGCGCGAACGGCGGCGGGCCGGAAATCTCGCCGGCCAATCGGCCGACAATCCACCCCGGCCGCGTAACGTGAAAGGCACCGAAGGAAAGCAGGTCGGGGGCCATTCCGAGCAACACGGCGATTAGAAACATCTTGCGCCCCCGCGGGCAGAACAGCGCTCCGCCCCAAAGGCCGTGGGCAACGACATCCATACGCAAATCCGCCTTGGTCCTACACGCGAGTCTCATTTCGCCGCGGCGATCGCGCGCACATGCTCCTGCACGACCGCTTTCGGACAAAGCCGCAAGAAGAGCCTAAGGCCGAGGAATAGGACCAGCAAATCGTCCACTTGCCCCAGACCGACGAGGAAATCCGGCAACAGATCGATGGGAAAAATCAAATACGTTAAAATCCCCGCGAGCAACAGTTTGGGGCCCAACGCCACCCGCGAATCCTTAGCCAACCGGGCAAATAATTTGACGAATCTAGGCAGGTGGGTAACGAGTTGCACGACTCGTCGAAGTCCCAGGTTCCGCAGTAACGTCAGGGAACTCAATCTCATCCCACCGGACTCTCAGGAGTGATGATCGAAGCTTTTCCAAAATCCGCCAGAGCTACCCCTCACTCTTCGGGCGCCGCTTGCGGGCTGCGCTCCCGTTGGAAAAGCCCGAGCACCGAATCGCGGCTGTCGCGTTTAACAATGATTAGACCGATGGTGAGCACTATATAGAGGTAGGAGAAGTAATACCGAAAGCGCGGATCGGGTATCAGAAGTTGCGCGGCAAACAGCACGAAGATCAATAAGGCCTCACTCAGCGAGAAAGAAAGGTTCGCCAGCACGGCCACGGCAAAGAGAGACTGCGCCGCCGTGAGCAGCAGCTCTTCCATCTGCCGATCATCCATCACCATCGGTCCGAATTTGCCCGCCGAGACCGCGTATACGACCGGCAGCATGCCGATCAGCAGCGTCCATTGATTGACCTTCGATGAGAGCAGCGCGCCCATGCTCGTCCCCGGTTGCCGCCGCAGCGCGAACAAGATCGCGACGATAAATTCCGGCGACTCGGAGGCCAACGGCGCCAACCACTGAACGAGAACGAATTCCTCAATCCCGAAGGTACGGCCGGTGGCCAGCAGTCCCTCGGCGAAGGGCTCCGCGGCGATGAAAATCGAGAACCCGGAAAAGAGAAAAAATACCACTGTGGTGATCCGCCGTGGCCCTTCACCCCAGTGGACAATCATCTCAGCGGGGCCCTCAATCTCCGGCTCGACATGGGCGGCGCGCGACGCGGCACGCATATAAAAAACAAAGATGCCGATGAACACCGCCGCATCGAGGAGATCGAGCTGTCCTTTGAATGGAATGATAAACGAATAAACGGTCGCTAATCCGAGGAACAAGATTTCGATCTTGTGCTGAGGTTCCAGCTCGATGGCTCTCTTACCGGTTTTTAACCAAAAGGTAACCACCACGGCCGCCCAGCCCACGCCGATCAGCAAGCGATTCGCACCCGTCATGTTGGCCGTGGCGTAGGATGTGTACTGCGGGTCTTTGCCGGCTTGCCAGGCAAAATACATGTCCACGGCATACTCCGGCAGCACGGCGATCAACGCGAGCAGCGCGATCGCCAGCGCCTGCGGGATATCCAACTGGGCCAGTTCCGCCGCCCAAGAAAGTATGAACGCCGCCCCGAAGATCGACAAGCCGGCGCTGAGAGACTGCCATTCCGGTGAAGGATGTATTCCAGACAGATGTATAACGATCCACTGGAGGCAAAGAAAAGCCGACGAGCCGATCCAAAGCCAATTCGTCATCCGTTTCTCCCGATGCAGCGCGGTTGACTGCGACCCAATTACTGTTCTAATTTCCACAGCCGATGGCCGATGTCAAATATTGGTGGAGCCGATGGGAGTCGAACCCACGGCCTCCGAGTGTGGCTCTAGGTGAACCCCGGCAAGTCTGAGTAGAATCCATTGCACAGCCAGGGCCATTGCTGCAAGTGGCCAAAGAAGGTGTTTAACTTCCGATCTCACACTTACCTAGATCCACTTTCGCTCCGATTCGTTGCGCCGAGAACGACCCCTCCAGCCACAGGCGCCTTGGCTCTCAAAGCAGCTTTCGTAATCTCGATCGTGATCGTGACGAATAGGCCCAGAGCCAAAATTATACCCAGGTCCGAGGCAGCCGGCAGGGCGATTCCAAATGATTCACGCACGGCGGAAATCTGGATCAAGCCAGCGGTGAACGCCAAGGTGCCTATAATGGTCCAAACGAGCGATTTGTGGGGGGGCGCCTGGAAGATGCTGTACTTCAACGAGCGGAAATTGAGGGCGAGGATCAGCTCGATGAGAACGTACATGAAAAAGATTTTTGTCCTTGCCAGCTCCAAATTGGCAAAGTTCTGGAAGAAGACCCAGAGAAAGATGGGGCACTCGATGACAACACCAAGGAGGATGAGGGCGTTGACATCCCATGAAAAGACGCTCTCTTTCGGGTCTCGCGGCGTTCGTTGCATAATGTCAGGGTCGGGAGGCGCCACGCCTAGCGCCAGCGCCGGAGGCCCATCCGTAGCCAGATTGATGTAGAGGATCGCCGCTGGCAGGAGAGGCAAGAAGTCGGGGTCTGTGATCATCACGACTCCGCCGAGGACCACCACCTCGGTGATGTTCGCCCGCAGTAGATAGACCAGGTACTTCTTGATGTTATCGTAGATCCACCTTCCGCGCTCGATGGCCCGGACGATAGTGGCAAAGTTATCGTCGCCTAGGACTATATCCGAGGCCTCCTTGGCGACCTCGGTGCCTGTGATCCCCATGGCGATCCCGATGTCGGCGTGCTTGAAGGCTGGGGCATCGTTGACTCCGTCGCCGGTCATGGCGACTACTTCGCCCTTTTTCTTCCATGCCTTGATGATCTTCAGCTTGTCCATCGGCGACACCCTGGCATAGACGGTAACTCTTTCAACAATCCCTTCGAACTCCTCCTCGTTTTTCTTGTCGAGTTCCTCGCCCGTGAGCACGAGATCGCCATCACGGTAGATACCAATTTCTTTTGCGATAGCCACGGCTGTCAGCCTGTGATCCCCTGTGATCATGACGGGTTTGATATGCACCTGGCGACACACCTTCACTGCGCCTATGGCCTCCTCCCTCGGAGGATCCATCATTCCGACCAGACCGAGGAAGACCAGGTCTCGTTCAACGGAGTCCTCCCCGTAGCCATCCATCTCCGGGAGTTCTTTATAGGCGATGCCCAGAACCCTCAAGGCGCCCTTGGCCATCTCCTCATTGACGTTCAAAATTTTTCCCCCTTCGCCATCGGTTAACGCTCTCAGTTCTCCTCCATCCAAGAGCGAGGAGCATCTCTCCAGGAGCACTTCGGGAGCCCCTTTCACAAACCCCACTCTCTTCCCATCTCCCATCGTATGGATCGTCGTCATCCGCTTTCTCTCAGAGCTAAACGGAAACTCCTCGATCCTCGGGCACTCAAGCCGGGTCTCCTCCTGATGCAACCCTGCCTTGACCGCGAGCACGACGAGGGCGCCCTCAGTAGGATCTCCTTTAATGGACCAGCGGTCTTCTATTTCTTCAAGCACGGCATCGCTGCACAGGAGTCCCGCCTTCAGAAGCCACTGGGCGGATGGATCATTGACCGCGGTGCTAAAGCCGCCTTCGGGGGTGTAGCCTGCGCCGCTCACCTCGATCATCCTACCCCCGCTGAAGACCTTACGGACCGTCATCTCCCCTTTCGTAAGCGTCCCGGTCTTATCCGAGCAGATCACGTCGTGCAGCCGAGCGTCTCCACCGCCGGCATCTTCCTCACCAGCGCGTTTCTCTTGGCCATTTCATGCATGCCAATCGCCAGCGCGCCGGTGACAATGGCGGCCAGCGCCTCAGGAACCGCCGCCACCGCAAGAGCAATGGCGAACGTTACCATTGTGATCGTGAACTGGAGATCGAGCTTTCCCACCATCAGCTCCTTGATAATGCTGATGCCCGCAGCCAAAAAGCATACGGCCAGGCAGATGATCCCTAGCCATTTCCCGATCTCATTGGTTCTCTTTTCAAGAGGCGTCTCTTCTTTGGCGACTGCCGCCACCTCTTCGGCGATCTTGCCAAACTCTGTTTTCATGCCCGTGGTTGTGACCACGACCTTTGCTCTCCCATAGGTGACGGTGGTGCCTGTGAAGACCATGTTTTTTCGGTCTCCCACGGCTATATGCTCAGGCAGTAGCTTGGTCTCCTTTTCCACCGGAAAGGATTCTCCTGTCAGGGGAGCCTCATCGCATTTCAGGGAGTGGACTTCGACGGACCGGCCATCAGCGGGGATTTTATCTCCCGCCTCAAGGAGCATGATGTCTCCTGGAACCAACTCCTTCGAGGGGATCTCGTGTTCCTTCCCTCCCCTGATCGCTGTGATGGTAGGCGTGAGCATCTTCTTCAGGGCCTCCAGGGCCTGCTCCGCCCGGTACTCCTGGACGAAGCCCAGGACCGCGCAGAAGATGACGATGGCCATGATGATGGTGGCGTCCACCATCTCGCCGAGGAGGGCCGATAGGACCGTTGCGATCAGCAGGATGACGATGAGAATGTTTTTGAACTGGTTGAAGAACAGGATCCAGGGAGAAGCTTTCTCTTCTTTCTTTAGCTCGTTATAGCCATATTCCTCAATGCGCCTTCTCACCTCATCATCTGCTAAACCGCGGTGAGGATCTGTATTGAGTTCCCTTAAGACTGCATCGACACCCATAGAATGCCAGTTCAGCGTCGCCGTGGGATCCTCCGATAAGTAAACTGGTGAGAGTAGTTACACTATCTGAGGGATCGGTTCAATGGTATAAAAAATAACGTCTAGCGCTTACGCTGGCTGGCAATTGAGGAAGGTCAACCCCGAACAAGGGAAGTGGAGTCGGCGGAAAAAATGAGCGGAGTGATCATCTCTACGACAAAAAAAGGCAGGTGAATCACCCGCCCAATCGTCGTCTAGAAATAGTAAACTGCCCCTCGACTCGCTCCGTGGCTCGCTCGGGGCACCATTCGACTCGCAATGGAAAACGATTCGGAAACCTTATTGGCCTGCCATGAGCGAGCGGGGGAAACGCCGATAAGGGTTTCCCCCGCGAGTCGAATGGTGGAGCCGATGGGAGTCGAACCCACGGCCTCTAGAGTGCGATTCTAGCGCTCTCCCAACTGAGCTACGGCCCCACAAGAGCTATTAGTGTATCAAATATCTTAAATACTCCAAAACTTTATCTCGAAGATCGGGCCTTTTCAAAGCGTAGGCGACCGTCGCCCGCACGAATCCAAACTTGTCGCCGATGTCGTAGCGTTCTCCCTCAAACTCACAGCCAAATACCTGCCGTTCGCGCACCAGCTGCGTCAATCCGTCGGTCAATTGAATTTCGCCGCCCTTTCCCGGTGGGAGATTGCCCAAAATCGCAAAAATTTCAGGTCGCAGTATATAGCGGCCGATAATCGCCATCCGCGAGGGTGCATCCTTGACCTGAGGCTTTTCGACCATCGCCTCGATCTGATACAGGCGCGGCTTTACCTTTGTCCCTTTGATGACGCCGTAGCTGGATACTTCGCCTTGCGGCACCTCTAGCAAAGCGATCACAGATTCTTTTGTCTCTTCAAAAATCTCCAACAGTTGCCGTATACATGGTGTTTCACTGTCGATCAGGTCGTCCGCCAGCATGACGGCGAAAGGCTCGTCGCCCACCAGGTCGCGTGCACAGAGAACCGCGTGGCCCAATCCTAGAGGTTTCTTCTGCCGCACCGACACCACCTCGGTCATCTCCCTGATACGTTGGAGCATCTTGACCGTCTCTTTTTGGCCTCGGTCCGTGAGAATTTGCTCCAACTCAGGCGCCTCATCGAAGTGGTCTTCGATGGCGTCTTTGCCGCGTCCGGTGACGAAGATGATTTCCTGGATGCCTGCGTCCACCGCTTCTTGTACTACGTACTGAATCGACGGGATATCGACGATCGGCAACAGCTCTTTGGGCACGGTCTTGGTAGCCGGCAGAAAGCGGGTTCCCAGACCTGCTACGGGTATGACCGCCTTTTTAAGCTTCATGATGATTCGAGGATGCAGTTAAACGACCTTGCGTGCTTTTCGTTCTTCAATTTCCTGGTCGGACTTGCAGCTGATGCAAAGGGTCGTCACGGGGCGCGCTTTGAGACGCTCGATGCCGATTTCTTCACCGCATTGTTCACAGATGCCGTACGCGCCGTCGTCCAGCCGTTGGAGCGCTTCTTGAATCTTGAAAATCAGCTTGCGCTCGCGGTCGCGGATGCGCAGGACCGAGTTCCGGTTGGACTCCATCGAAGCCCGGTCGGTGGGATCGGGAAAATTCTCATCGTCGTCCATGTCTTCCACGGTCTTGCCCGCTTCGGAGCGCAGCTCTTGCAAGCGCTGGTTGAGGAGACTGCGAAAGAATTCAATATTCTGTTGGTCCACTGAAGCCTCGATGGCTCACGAACAGTCAAAAATTTATAACATTATAAAACTCGCATGTCCAAGCCGCAACCCGCTTGGCAAAGGCATGGAGCGCTTCAATTAGAGTGAAGCCCCACGGGCAATCCCGTGGCACCTTCCGGTCCGCCCGTGGGGCGGAATCCTGAGCAAGAGGCCCCGGTCGGGGACGGGGCCATGAGTCGAAGGATCAATCGCCGTAGACGGCGGGGCGCGGGTGTTTGAGCACGAAAACTTCAGTCGCTTTGGGCAGCATGCCGCGGTGCAAGGTTAACTGGGAGGCGGCGATCTTGCGGATCGGGTAGTGTTCTTTGGCGAAGGCAGCGAAGAGTTCTCCCTGGCGCGCCACGTCGTAATGCATCGGAATCACGATCGGCGGCTTGACTTGCTCGATCACTTTCACGATGTCCTCGAA
>Ga0214473_10007034_pt1 | contig 13385 bp, 11 predicted proteins | sample RVTome_7_FD_203509 | JGI IMG/M metagenome (GOLD analysis project Ga0214473, IMG submission 203509) | Soil microbial communities from uranium-contaminated site in the Upper Colorado River Basin, Wyoming, United States - RVT98D197 | ecosystem: Environmental > Terrestrial > Soil > Contaminated >...
TCGCCCACTCCTAAGATCAGAGGACTTTCCCTGCGGGCACCGATCAACTTGTCCTTCTCTCCCTCGTAAAGAACGGCGATGGCGTACGCCCCCTCCACTTGCAGCAGGGCCTGGCGCACCGCCTCCTCGAAAGTCGCCCCTTTGAAAAGATGGCTCTGGATGAGGTGGCACAGAATCTCGGTGTCGGTTTCGGACTTGAAGGTGTGGCCCTCGCGGGAAAGAACCTTCTTGAGGGTGAGGTAATTTTCGATGATTCCGTTGTGCACGACGACCACGCCCCCGGCCTTATGAGGGTGCGCGTTGGCTTCGGAGGGTTTCCCATGGGTGGCCCAGCGGGTATGGCCGATCCCGAGATGGCCGTTGAAACGATCCCCCGCGCATTTGCGCTCCAGCTCCCTGAGTTTCCCCTGGGCGCGGCGAATCACCACCTTGCCTTCGTGGAAAACGGCGATCCCCGCCGAATCATACCCACGGTATTCCAGCCGCCTGAGCCCCTCGAGCAGGACTTCCTTGATTTCTCGCGGGCCGATATAGCCAATGATGCCACACATAATTTTTAATCCTTGGGCGCTCTTCGTTTCTTGTAGTGCACCTGTTTGGCCCGCCGAACGGCCAGCGTGTCGGGTGGCACTTCCTTGGTAATGGTCGACCCGGCCCCGATGATGGCGCCCCGGCCGATCTTGATCGGGGCGACGAGTTCCGTATTGCTCCCGATGAACACTTCGTCCTCGATGATGGTCGGATGTTTTTTCCGGCCATCATAGTTGCAGAATATCGTGCCGGCCCCTATGTTGACCCTTTCGCCAACGGTGGCATCGCCGATGTAACTCAGGTGACTGGCCTTGCTGCCCCGGCCGATCACTGATTTTTTCACCTCCACAAAGTTACCGATCTTTGACCCTTCGCGGAGGACCGTCTCCGGACGGAAATGGGCGAAGGGCCCTACAGTCACCCGGTCTTCGAGCACGCTCTCCGTGATCACCGAAAAGGCCTTTATGGTCGCAAAATTCCCCACTCGGGTATCCATAAGCTTGCATCCAGGCTCGATCAGGCAGCCTTCCCCCAAGGAAGTCTTGCCCAAAAGATAGCAGTTCGGGTAGATGATTGTATCCTTTCCAATCGCAACGTCCCGGTCAATGTAAATCGTCCGGGGGTCCATCAGAGTTACCCCTGACAGCATGTGGCGCTCGGCGACCCTCTGCCAAAAGACCTGGTTGGCCCGGGCCAAATCCGCCCGGGTGTTGATCCCCATGACCTCGACAGGATCTTCTGCAAGGAAGGCCGTGGCCTTTTTTCCCTGCGCGCTGGCCTTCCCCACAATATCCGTAAGGTAATACTCCCCCTGGGCGTTCTGGGTGCCCAGAGACAACAGAGCCGGAAGAAGGAATCCAGCATCGACGCAATAGATCCCCGTGTTGACCTCCCGGACCTTATCCTCTCCAGCTTGCAGATCTTTATCCTCCACGATCCGCAAGAGCTCTCCGGCCTCGCCCCGGATGATCCGCCCATATCCCCGGGGATTTTCAGGGATGGCGGTCAGAACGGAGAGGGTTGCCCGGCAGTCCTCGTGAGATTGCAAAAACTGCCGCACCGTTCTTTCGGTGAGCAAGGGAACATCCCCGCAAAGGATCAACACTCTGCCCTGGTAGTCTTTCAGGGCCTGTCCGGCAACCGCAACCGCGTGCCCGGTTCCCAATTGCTCATCCTGGTCGACGAAAAGGAGATCGGGTGCGCTGAACCGCTGGCGAACAAGGTCACGCTGAAACCCGACCACCACGGCCAATCGTTCGGGGTGCAGGCACCGCGCCAACTCCAGGGTGAAAGAAAGCATCGGCGTTCCAGCTACGGGATGGAGCACTTTTACCAGGTCTGACTTCATCCTCGTACCCTTGCCCGCGGCCAAGACCACGATCGCCAGCGAATTCATGATTTCATATCCTTCCTGAAAGGAAAACCCCGATAGAATGCAGGGGAATCACTTCATTATAGAAAAATCTATGGGGCAGTCAAGCGCTTTCTCCTTGACAGTTCACTCGAAAAGCCTTTATATTTTCATAAATTTCGTGCGCATAGGCCGATGATGGATTTCGCTACGCTCGTAGCCGCCCTGCAAATTCCTGAAATCTACCCAGAGCACCCCGCGAAAGTGGACGTTGTGCAGACGCACGTTTCGGCCATCTTCCTTACGGGAGAGCACGCCTATAAGGTCAAGAAGCCCGTGGATTTCGGCTTCCTCGACTTTTCCACCCTGGAGAAGCGGAAATTCTTCTGCCAGCAAGAAGTGGTGCTCAACCGCAGGCTCTGTCCGGAAATCTACCTGGGAGTCGTGGAAATCCGGCTCCATCAAGGGCGTGTTTTCCTGGGAGAGGGGCCTGGAGCCATTGTGGAATATGCCGTCTTGATGAAGCAGCTTCCCCAAGATTGCATGATGGAGCGATGGCTGTCCCGGGGGGACATCCCCCCTGCACTCCTGCATAAAATTGCCGCCAAGATTGCTCACTTCCACGCCCAAGCCGAGACGAACTCCGAGATCGCTTCGTTTGGTACGATTGACACCATCCGCCATAACCTTGAAGAGAATTTCCGCCAGACCGAAAAATATATCGGGCTTTCCATCTCGGCAGAAGGTTTCCGGGAAATCCAGGAGAGTGCCCACCTCTTCATGCAGAATCAACTTCCCCTCTTTCATCAGCGGATCGACGCCGGAAAGATCCGCGATTGCCACGGCGACCTTCATTTGCAGCACATCTGCCTGGCCGAGGAGATTCTCATCTTCGATTGCATCGAGTTTAACCGGCGCTTCCGGTATTCCGACGTGGCCGCCGACATTGCTTTCTTGCTGATGGACCTCGACGTCCATGGCTTTCCCCTGCTCTCCGCAGACCTGGGTTCAAGTTATTTGCGCATCTCCCGGGACTGGTCGCTCTTCTTACTCTTGGATTTCTACAAATCGTACCGGGCCTATGTCCGGGGCAAAGTGACCAGTTTTCGTACCGATGACCCGGGCATCGTCGATGCAGAAAAGGGTTCCGCTCTAGAGGCGGCGCGGGGCTACTTCCGGTGGGCCCATCACTATGCCAGGAGACTGAACCGGCCCGTTCTTCTTCTCACCTGCGGGTTGATGGGTACGGGAAAATCCACGATCGCCCGAGCTCTCTCAGAGGGTCTCGGGTGGCCGTGGTTGAGTTCGGATGCTTTGCGCAAGGAGCTGGCCAACCTCTCTCCTCGGGAACATCGCTACGAGAAATTCGACCAGGGCCTGTATGCCCCGGATTTTTCCCGCCAGACCTATCAGGCTCTCTTCGAGCGGGCCCGAAATATTCTGAGTCGGGGAATTTCATTGATCATCGATGCCTCCTTCAAGAAGCAGATGGACCGCCGGGAGGCTTGGGCCTTGGCCCAGCAAGCCGGGGCGGATTTTCTCCTGATCGAATGCCAGCTCCCCGAGGGAGAAGTCCGAAGTAGGCTGGCCCGCCGAGTATCCGATCCGGACGAATCCTCCGACGGTCGATGGGAGCTCTTCGCCGCCCAGAGAGAAGATTTCGAGAGGGTGGTGGAAATGAGCCCCGACCTTCACCTGACTCTACGCACGGAGGGTTCTGTAGAAGATTGCCTGGGGGTCATTTTCCAACACCTCTTGCGGAAGGCCGGTCGTGAAGGGGTGGGTTCTCTGGAGGTGAAATAACCACAACCCGGCAACCTCCGCCCGGGTTTTTTTGCCCCTTTCATTTTTCAATGAAATTTAAAGGAGTATCCAGATATGCAACGATTCAGATCCTTCCTACTTTTGGCGGTGAGCCTGGCTTTTTTGGCGGGCTGTGCGCCCAGCGAACAGGCCAAGCAAAAGGCGACCATCCACTTCCGCCTGGGCTCCGAATATCTCCAGCGGGGAGACCCCACCTCTGCCCTGCGGGAATACCTGGAAGCTGAAAAGTTAAACCCAGATGATGCCTCGGTCCAGTTTGGTCTTGGCTCCGCCTTAAATGCCAGAGGCCGCTTCCAGGATGGATTAGCGCACTATCGAAAAGCCTTGGAAATCGATCCGAAATTCACCGAGGTGCACAACGCCATGGGATCGACCTACTTAGAGCTGGGCCAATGGGATGACGCCATCAAGGAATTTGAGATCACCCTGAAGGATCTTCTCTACCTGACCCCCTTCTTCGTGGAAAACAACCTCGGGTGGGCTTATTATAAAAAGGGAGACCTCCCCAGGGCCATCGAACATTACAGGAAAGCCCTTTCTATGAAGCCGGATCTCGGACTGGCCTACTATAATTTGGGCCTGGCTTATAAGGATAACAAACAGACAGAGGAAGCCATTGCGGCGATGCGCTCCGCCATTTCCCTGGTTCCGAACCTTTTGGATGCCCACCTTCAGCTGGGCATACTCTCTTTCAACGCCGGGTTACACGACCAAGCCAGAAAAGCCTTTGAAGAGGTCGTACGCCTCGCCCCCCGGAGTGACAATGCCCGGCTGGCCCAGAAATACCTGGACTTCTTAAAAAAGTCCGGCAGGTGATCGGACATCCTAGAGGATGAAACGGATGCCCAAGATCGAGAAAATGGTGCCGGCGATAATCCTCCCCGTCACTTTCTCTTTAAGAAAAATCAGCGAAAGCGGGAGCCCAAAAAGTGGGGCGCAGCTGGTCAAGACTGTCGCCTTGCCTGCTCCAGCGTAGCGGATGGCCTGGAGGAAAAGAAGGCCACCCAAACCGAAGGACAAAATCCCGCTGAATGCGCCCAGCCCAACATCGCGAATATCCACCCGGGTAGGTTGCCGGAACGATTTTTGCGAAAGGATGAATAGGATCAGGGCGAAGGAGGCTACGGGCAGCCGAATTCCGTTGGCCAATATTAGGCTCACTTCCGCAAGACCCACTTTGAGCAGAGAAATGGAAATGGCCCAGAGCAGAGAAGCGGTCAGGATGAAACCAATGCCCTTCGCCCTTTTCTCAGAAACCCCAAGCAGTTGAGGCGGGCGAAGCCCTCTACCGGGGCAGGTGATCAGGTAGATTCCTCCTAAAATTAGGGCTGTGCCCAAGACCAAAAACCGGCTGACCGGCTCCCCCAGGAAAAGTACGGCCGAAAACAGTGTCAACAGCGGCATGGCTGACTGGGCAATGGGAAAGGCGAGGGTCACCTCGATCAGCTTCAACCCTTTGATATAGATTGTGTCTCCCACCGAAATTCCGATGAAGGCGGAGGCCACCAGGTATACTGAAGCACCCCAAGGGGCCTGAGATAGAGCCTGAATTCCTGGAGAAAAGGGGATGATGCACCAAAGAACGATGGAAGCAGCCAGGCAGCGCAGGAGGTTCAGGCTCATGGGCTCGAACTTCCCGGCCACGGATTTGGTTAGCGTGCTGCTCATGGCCCAACAGAGCGCACAGCCTAAGGCGCTGATCTCACCGATCAAAACATCAACCCTTTCTGAGGGAACTCTTCCGTGATGATGCTGACAAGTGCAGGAAATTAAATCAAGGAAAAGGGGATCTGGTGGTCCCAACGGGAATCGAACCCGTGTTTTCGGCGTGAGAGGCCGACGTCCTAGGCCGCTAGACGATGGGACCTTTCCTACGGTTTGCGGTCGTTTCGTTTCCCCAGACTGGAGGATTATGATTCGAGCCCAGGTAGACAGATCCGGAATCTGCCTTCTTGCCCCGAGGCGATCCTCAACCAATGAAGATTTCAAATTATAATAATATCGCCTCCCCGTCAAGGTAAAAATGGTATAATTGCGGTCGTTTGGAAGGAGGAGGGCCGCCATGGATTATCGTTCAATCATCTATAAAAAAGAGCTGGGAGTAGCCACCATCACCCTGAACCGACCCAGGGCCCTGAATGCCCTTAATGCGGAAATGATTGACGAGCTTTTGAACGCTGTGGGGCAGGCCGGGGAAGACCCGGAAGTCAAAGTCCTACTCCTCACGGGCGCAGGGCGGGCTTTTTCTTTCGGCGCCGACATCTCCGAGTTCCGTCAGGCCCAGGAGCAACCCGGTCGGGGCTCAGCCTGGACCATGCTTTTGAAATCTCAAAAGATTATCCGCCTCCTCACGGGCATGCCCAAGCCAACGATTGCTGCCCTCAACGGGTTTGCGACTGGACTGGGTCTCGACCTGGCCTTAGCTTGCGACCTCAGGATCGCTGCGGAACGGGCAAAACTCGGAGAGGCCTTCGTTTCCATGGGCCTCGTGCCGGATGGAGGCGGCACTTTCCTCCTCCCCCGCTTGGTGGGTCTAGCGAAGGCTGCCGAAATGATCTTTACGGGGGAAGCCATTGACCCACCGGAGGCTGAGCGTATCGGTCTGATCAACCGCGTGGTCCCCGCCCAAGAGCTAATAAAGTCCGCTAAAGAATTAGCCGATAAGCTGTCCAGAGGACCATCCCTGGCCATCGGCTTGGCGAAGGGAGCGATGTGGCGCAACCTCTCACAAGATCTTGATTCGGCTTTAAGTTTTGAAGCTCAAAGCCAAAAGGCCTGCCTGGAAAGTGAGGATCACCGGGAGGCTGTAAAAGCCTTTCTCGAAAAGCGGGACCCTCACTTCCGGGGAAAATAAAAAATAGAGGATTAACCGCAGAGAGCGCGGAGAACGCAGAGAAAAATTTGAAGGCAAAGACGCAAAAAAGAACAGGCTTTTTTGATTCTATGTTGAGTATTTTGACTCAGCGGTCTCTGCGTGCTCTGCGGTGAAAATTTAACCAGGAAGGATTTCTATAATTTCATAAGCAAAAAAATGATATTCACAGTTGACAGATTTTTTGACTTCGGCTAATATAAACTCCGTTCTGACAATAGCGGAGGGAAAGGGTCTTTTCTGAAGAAAGTTTTCTTCCTTATAAGCGCTTTCATATTTCTTTTCGGCTGCGGCGGGTTTTCCATGAGGGTAAGTGAGCCCGCAGCCCCCCGTTCCTTTTCCCAGCCCTTGCCTCTTTCGCCGGACCCCCTGGGCGCGAAACCTCAAAGCAATGGGCTAGAATCCCTTTTCCGTCCTGCCGAGGCCGATCTTCTAACGAAAGCCCAAGATTTAGAAGATTCCTGCGTTGATTTGCTTGACCCGGCTCCGCAGGAAGCATTTTCTTCCCTCGCCATTTTCCTTAATGAGGAAATCGTCCAGTGCCGATGCCAGGTTTCTCAAACGCATCTAATTTCGCCCCCAAAGGGAACGAGCACGGAGGGTCCCTCCCTCTCTTTGGCAGGGGATGGAGTGGCCACCGCATCGAGTAAAGGATCGCAGGCTTTTACCCTAACCCCCAGAACGAATACCCCGATAGAATCTCTTGCGAGTAAGGGTCCTGAATTCTCTTTTAATGGAGACCACGACGGGGCCCAGAATACTCCCTCTCCTTTGAACCTCTGCGAACTAAGCAGCCCCACAAAGAGGGGGTTCACCCCCTTGGAAGAGGCCTCTCTTGATATTTTCGCCTGGGAACATATCGGCCCCCAGGGAAACTGGGGGAACGATAAATTATCGCCCTTCATCTCGGCCATTCTTCCATCGCTCTCCCACCAGAAAGTTGAAGAGCGCATCGGCTTTTTCCAGACAAGGGCCGAGGGTTTTTTCTCCAGGGCCCTGGGGCGTTCCCAAGCCTACGAAGATATGATGAAGAGAATCCTTCGGGAGAAGAACGTTCCGGAAGAGCTCTTTTACTTGGCCTTAATCGAAAGCGGATTCAACCCCCACGCCTTTTCGCGGGCCAAGGCCAGTGGCATCTGGCAATTCATAGCCAAGACGGCCAAACGATTTGGACTCAAAGTAGACAAGTGGGTTGATGAGCGCCGCGACCCCGAAAAATCCACCTACGCCGCCGCTGCATACCTAAAAAGCCTCTACGGGATATTTAACAACTGGGACCTGGCCGCCGCCAGCTATAATGCGGGGGAGGGCAAAGTCCTGAAGGCTATGAAAAGGGCGAAAAGTCAAGATTTCTGGGAAATCTCGCAGCATCGGTATCTCCGCAAGGAGACGAAAGAGTATGTCCCCATGTTCTTGGCAGCCGTAACCATCGCCAGCGAGCCCCAAAAATACGGCTTCTCCAATATCGACTACCATCCCCCCCTGCTTTACGAGAAGGTGATGGTTCCCCCGGGCACACGGCTGGATCTGATCGCCAAGGCTGCGGAAACAGATCTCTCCGAAATCAAGGCCCTTAACCCGGCGCTCAAGAAAGAAAAAGCCCCTCCCAACTGCTCTCAATTCGAGATTAAGGTTCCACCCGGAAAAAAGGAGATCTTCGGAAAGAATTTCCCCCTGCTTAGTCAAAAAGCCGTATCCAAGGGCAAGAAGCACTCGATTCGCCCGGGAGAGACCCTCTCCGCCATTGCCAAGAAGTACCGGGTACCTCTTCAAGACCTCTGTCAGGTGAATGGCCTCTCGCCCCAGGCGCGAATCAAGCCTGGGCGGATCCTTTCCGTCCCTCGGTAGGTCAGCTCGCAATAACCCTAGAACAATGATTTCTCACTCATGATCGCTGTCGAAGAAGCCCTTCATCTCATCCTTGATCAAATTCATCCCCTGGGCAGGGAGCGTTTGAATATCCTCCAATCTTTGGGCCGGGTTCTGGGGGAAGATATCATTGCCTCTCGCAATATTCCGCCCTGGGATAACTCGGCCATGGATGGATATGCGGTACGCTGGCAGGACATTCAGAAAGCTTCCTCGAAGAAAGAGGTTAGGCTCACGGTTCTGGCAGACCTCCCTGCCGGGCGAATATTTACGGGTGAGGTTGGCCCAGGGCAGGCTGTAAGAATCATGACCGGTGCCCCTTTGCCACGGGGAGCCGATACTGTGGTCCAAGTCGAGGAAACCAAAAAACTTGGCGCGACGGTACGAATTTTTGCCCGTCCAGAAAAGGGGAAGAACATTCGTCGGGCCGGCGAGGATGTGAAGGCTGGGGAACGGGTTTTGGAAGAGGGGACGATCTTGCGACCTGCGCCGATTGGCCTTTTGGCTTCCCTGCAGCGCTCGATGGTCTCCGTCTATGGGGTCCCGCGTGTGGCGGTACTTTCCACCGGTGACGAGCTCTTAGAAATCGATGAGCCCTGGCAAGAAGGTAAAATTATCAACAGCAATAGTTACTCCTTGACGGCCCAGGTTCTAGAATGCGGCGCGCTGCCCCTACAATTGGGGATCGCCCGGGACCGGCGCGGGGACCTGGCAGAAAAAATACAGCAGGGCCTGGCGGCAGATATTCTGGTGACTTCTGGGGGCGTCTCCGTAGGGGATTACGATCTGGTCAAGGGTATGCTCAAAGATCTGGGAAAGATGAATTTCTGGAAAGTCGCCATGAGGCCCGGGCAGCCTTTGGCCTTCGGGATGATTTTTGGGAAACCCCTCTTCGGCCTTCCCGGAAACCCCGTTTCTTCCATGGTTTCTTTCGAGCAGTTTGTCCGGCCATCGATCCTTAAGATGGCCGGACATCGCCAGCTATTCCGGCCTGTATTAAAGGCCCTTCTTAAGGAAAACATCGAGAAGAAGGCGGGCCTCCTTCATTTTATCCGGTGCCGTTTGGTTCGTGAAGGCGATAAGATTTATGCCGCAATCACCGGCGAACAAGGTTCGGGGATTCTCTCTTCGATGGTCAAGGCTCAGGGCTTAATCGTTCTTCCTCCGGAGAGCACTCTGGCCCGGGCCGACCAGGAGGTAAAGGTGATCCTTCTGGACCCCACATTTTTCAATACGCCTTTTCCTTCCTACCTCACCCCATCGGACCCTGGGTAAAAAAACCATTGATCTATTGGCTGTCTTGCGGTATAAGAAATAAACGCTCCTTGCTCTTTCACAACCGTTGAGAGGGCTATCGAACCCAAAAGGAGGAAATGAATGTGAAGCGCTACGAAACTATCTTTATTACCCACCCAGAGCTGTCCGAAGAAGACCATGCCGAATTAGAAAAAAAATTGCGTTCCACCGTCGCGACCATGAAGGGGGATGTTGTCAAGCTGGAAGACTGGGGGACGAAGAAGCTTGGCTATGAAATTCGTAAGAATAGCCGGGGCCGCTATTTCTTGCTGGACTACCTGGCGGCTGCGGATCTGGTGCGCGAGCTCGAAAGGAATCTTCGCTTGAATGACCGGGTCCTGAAATTTCAGACGGTCAAGGTCGACGAACGGAGTGCCTCGGAGGCCGCCAAAACGTCGAAAGAAGCGCCCCCACCCGAAAAGATCGCCAGGATCAGCGAACCCCCCATCGCCCCCGAAGGACCAAGGACGGAAGAGCGCGAGAAGGCGAAGACGGAAGGAGGAGAAGGAAAATGAAACCTCCGGTACGAAAGAAAAGATCTTTCCAGAGACGAAAAGTCTGTGTCTTTTGCGCGGATAGCGCGATGAAGATCGATTACAAAGACATTAAGACCCTGGGCCATTTTGTCACGGAACGGGGCAAGATCCTTCCCCGCCGGATCTCCGGAAACTGCGCCAAACATCAGAGGAAAATTACGATCGCCATCAAACGGGCTCGCAATATTGCTCTGATGCCCTTTACCATCCTGAGCTCGTGATTCCTTCGCCCGGCGGAGAATTCCGGAGTCGCCTTGCAGGTTGGTGAAACTCGTTTTCCGCAAGTCCCGAAGGGCTTCCGGATCGATTGCATGAAATCCTTTGGTTTGCCGCTCGGCGTCGTGATTTTATGGAGGCGCGCATGAAAGTTATCTTGATAGAAAATGTTCCCTCTTTAGGGAAGGCAGGAGATGTGGTTCAAGTGGCCACCGGGTATGGCCGCAACTTCTTGATTCCCAAGAAATTGGCGCTCGAAGCAAGCTCCGCCAATATCCACGTTCTGAAGCGGCAGCAGGAATCCTTCCTGAAGACGGCGGCTAGCGAAAAGGAAAAAGCGGCTGAACTGGCCGTGAAGATTGAGACCCTCTCTTGCACCTTCACGCGCCAAGCCGGAGAGAATGAGAAGCTTTTCGGGTCGGTGACCTCGATGGACATACAAGAATTCTTGACCGGGCAAGGGATCTCCCTGGACCGGCGGAAGATCTTTGTGCCCAACCCAATCAAAACCTTGGGTAGCTTTACCATATCGGTGAAACTGCACCCGGAAGTTTCTGCTCAACTGAAGATCGACGTCGTTCCGGCCCCTGCGGAAAAGCCGACGTAAGCGCCTTTCGCTCACCTTTTGGGAGAAAACAAAGATTATGGACCTTCTGGCTCAACGCCTTCCTCCCCAGAGCCTCGAAGCTGAGGTGTCTGTTCTGGGTGGAATCCTTCTGGAAAACGAAGCCTTGAGCCGCGTCCTCGAGGTGGTCCACGAGGGCGACTTCTACAGAGAGGCCCATCGGAAGATCTTTTCCGCCATCCTCGAACTCTTTGAGCGCAGCGAGCCCGCCGACCTGATCACCCTTTCCGAGGCCCTCAAAAAGCGGGCAGCTTTTGAGGAGGTCGGGGGCATCGAATACCTCAATTCGCTGGTCAACAGCGTACCCACGGCCGCCAACATCTCTTACTATGCCAAAATCATTAAGGAAAAATCCATCCTCCGCAAACTGATCAATCGGGCCACCGAAATTATCAGCCAGGGCTATGGAGATGCGGGGAATGTGGATGACTTTCTGGATCGGGCCGAGCACGCCATATTCGAGATCTCCGAGGATCGGGTGCGCCCCTCTTTTTACCCGATCAAAGACATCATCAAATCCAGTTTTAAGACCATCGAAAAACTCTACGAGAAACGCCAGTTGATTACCGGCGTGCCGACCGGTTTTACCCGGCTGGACGAATTGACTTCCGGACTTCAACCTTCCGACCTGATCATCGTCGCCGGGCGCCCCTCCATGGGAAAGACCGCTTTCGCTCTAAATATCGCCCAACATGCCGCCATTGAGGCTCAGGTACCCGCAGCGATCTTCTCCCTGGAAATGGCCAAGGAACAACTGGCCTTGCGCATGCTCTGCTCCGAGGCCAAAGTGGATGCCCACCGCCTACGCGGAGGATTTCTCAGCGAGTCCGATTGGCCCAAGCTCACCCGGGCCGCTGGAACCCTTTCCGAAGCCCCCCTTTTCATCGATGATACGGCAGGCCTGACGGCCCTGGAGATGCGCGCAAAATCGCGCCGCCTCAGGGCGGAGCGGAACCTCGGTCTAGTTATCGTGGACTACCTCCAGTTGATGCGCGGGCGAGCGGATTCAGATACAAGAGAGCAGGAAATCTCGGACATCTCCCGCTCTTTGAAGGCCTTGGCCAAGGAGTTAAACGTCCCCGTTGTGGCCATGTCGCAGCTCAATCGTCGCGTGGAAGAGCGGGGTGATAAACATCCTCAATTGTCTGATTTGCGCGAATCCGGAGCCATTGAGCAAGATGCCGACGTGATTATTTTCCTGTACCGGGATGAAGTATACAATAAGTCCGAGGACAAGAAAGGAAAAGCGGAGATTATCATCGGCAAACAGAGGAATGGACCAACCGGCACGTTTGAACTGGCTTTTTTGGATAAATATACCTGCTTTGAAAATCTTTCCTCCATTTCAGAGGAACCCTGAGGAAAATAACTTATTTAAATTATTGTGTTTTTTAGTTTATTCACAGGTGTTGATAACCTTGTGAATAATGTCTTGTTCCAAGGAACGGAGGCTCTGCAAGAATGCCTGCAAAAGAAATATGGAGTCAGTGCCTAACGGCTGTTGGGGATAAGGTCAGTCAACAGTCCTTCGATATGTGGCTGAAGCCTCTGAAGCTCCTCAAGATTACCGACAACACGATAGACCTGGAGGTGCCCAATAAGTTTTTCAAAGACTGGATCTCGGAGAATTACGAATCCCTGATTAAAGACATCCTGTACCAAATAACGAAGAATCAATACTCCGTTCTCTTCCATCTGAAGGAAAAATCCGAGGAAAGGGAGGTGAAACCGAAGGCGGTGCAGCAAACCCCTCTTCCCCCGGTCACCAAGCAGGCTCCGAAGGAAGATGGTCTCAACCCGGCTTATAGTTTTGATGCTTTTGTCGTTGGCTCCTCCAATCAATTTGCCCACGCGGCCGCCCTGGCGGTAGCGAATCTCCCGGCTAAAAACTATAATCCTCTGTTCATTTATGGGGGCGTCGGTCTGGGAAAGACCCACCTGCTCAACGCGATCGGCAATCACATCGTCCAGAATGACCTGACGGCCAACGTCTGCTATCTCTCCTCAGAAAAATTTACCAATGAATTGATCAATTGCCTGCGGTATGAAAAGATGACCGATTTTCGCAATAAGTACCGGAATAAGGATGTTCTGCTGGTCGACGACATCCAGTTTTTGGGGGGTAAGGAAAGAACCCAAGAAGAATTCTTCCATACCTTCAACGCCCTCTACGATTCCCACAAGCAGATTGTCATTACCAGTGACAAACTTCCGAAAGAAATTCCAGGGCTGGAAGAACGCCTGCGGTCTCGGATCAGCTGGGGC
>Ga0214473_10007035_pt1 | contig 13384 bp, 12 predicted proteins | sample RVTome_7_FD_203509 | JGI IMG/M metagenome (GOLD analysis project Ga0214473, IMG submission 203509) | Soil microbial communities from uranium-contaminated site in the Upper Colorado River Basin, Wyoming, United States - RVT98D197 | ecosystem: Environmental > Terrestrial > Soil > Contaminated >...
ATCTTGATCTTTCCCCCGCACTTCGCCTCCACTTCCTTTGCCCAGGGCTCGATCACCCTCCGGTGCATGAAGTGAACCGGGGGCAACTGGTACGCGAAGGTCAGCTCCACGGGTTTTTCCGCAGGCATCGCAGGGATGACCGATAAGGCCAAAATCGAACAGAACGCCGCCGTCACCAGGATCATCTTGATCATCATAACTGTCTCCTTTCCCTGAAATGGTGTATTGCCTTCCTAGACAGCCTTTCCGCTTATCAGAAGGTTGCTTGAAAACAACCAGATTCAGCTAAGGCATCACGATGCCCCATCCACCAGGATCATCTATCCTGTGACGTGCCGAGTATAATCGGAGGCGAAGAAGGGAATCGCGTCCGCTACATCTTCCGGCATGCCGATGCGGCCGAGGGCGGATGTCTTGGCCTCCTTCTCACCCATCTCCAGGGGGAGCTTCTTGATGAGCTCTGTGTCCGTAGGCCCCGGAGAGACGCTGTTCACCGTGATGTTGTACTTCCCCAGGTATCGTGCAGCAGACTTGGTCAGGCCGAGAATGCCGCTTTTCGCCGCGGAATAGGGCGGATCGATGTCGATCCCGCGGACGGCGCCGATCGAGGAGATGTTGACGATGCGGCCGTATCTCCTCGGGATCATGCGTTTCGCCGCCGCCTGGATGCAGAGGAAAGGCCCTGTGAGGTCCACGTTGATCACCCTGTTCCACAGGTCGAGGTCGATCTCCTCGAGCTTTCCCGGCGCCCCCGTCCCGGCATTGTTGACGAGGATATCCAGCCTGCCGAATACCCGGTCGACCTCGCCAAACATCGCCTCCACTTCCGGCAGGCTCCCCACGTCCGCCCTCGCGTAAAGGGCCTTTCTCCCCAGACGCCGGATCTCTTCGACCACATCCGGCGGCTGTTCCCGCAGGTCGTTGACGGCCACATCCGCCCCGGCCCGGGCGAGCGCCATGGCGGTTGCCCGCCCGATGCCCTGGGCCCCTCCCGTGACGAGCGCCACCTTGTCCGAAAAGTCCATCACCAAACCCCCTCCTTTCTGTCTAAGTTCTTAAATCATGACATTGAGCACCACCGACCTCCCTCCCCGTACTTCCGCTACCGCGGTCTTCAAAGCGGACGGAAGCCCGGAGGGATCTTCAATCGTCTGCCCGAAGGCGCCGCACGCCGCCGCCACTGCGCCGAAATCCGGGGGATCCAGCATGTCCGTGCCGACCTGGAACCCCATATCCCCTGAGAGGTACTGTTCTCCGAACTCCATGCCCACGATCATTCGGATGGATTGGTAGCAGTGATTGTTGAAGATGACCGTCAGAAACGGTGCATGGTAGGCCCTGGCGCTCCAAAGTGTGGCAACGGGGCAGCCATAGATGAACCCCCCGTCCCCGGTAAGACTCACCACCAGCCGCTCGGGCATGGCAAGCTTCACGCCCAGTGCCGCGCCGAGGGACCACCCCATGGAGCCGGCGCTGTCCCCCCAGCAGTACATGGTGCCTGGCTTTGTGCGCCGGATCTGACGCTCGATCGCGTCCGCGGTCGAAGGGATCATGTGGACGATGACCGCATCCTCGTCCAGCGCCTCATCGATGCAGTGGCAAAGCCAGTCAGTGGAGATGGGCCGGCGGTCGGCGTAAGACCTTGCCAGGGTCCTCCAACTCTCTTTCGATTTCTCGTGCTCCCGGGCGATCCGCGCATATCGTTCCTTGTAGTGCGCACGGCCGCCTGAATTCACCTTCTCCTTGACCGTCCGGTTCAATGCTTTCAGGAGCTCTCTTGAATCCCCCTCCATGAGGACGTCCGGATCCCTCCCCCACAGCGGCTTCCCCCTCTTCAACGGCTCGATGTCGATCTGGATGATCTTCGCTCCCGTCGCGGGGACGACCCGCTTCGGGATCGGGCCTGGGAAGTCATAATCTACAAGAAGAAGCACATCGGCTTCAGGGATGTAGTGGTCGTGGGTGTCGCCGAAAACGGCATCGATCCCGGGGCACAACGGGTGGGTGCTCGGGAAGCTCATCCGGAGGTCGGTCGTGATGGCCCTGGCACCCAGGGTCTCCGCAAGCTCGACCAGGAACGGCACGGCCTCAGGGTGGCGTCCTGCAAAGGCGGTCAGGATGAGCGGGTTCTTTGCGTCCATGAGCATCTGAGCGGCACGGCTCACGGCGGATCGGTCGATCCCGGGCAGCACGCGAGGGATGGGCCCGCCGGAGACCGCCGCCTGCCCCCTCCTCCCGGTCAGGAGCTCCCTCGGTATCGTCAGGTAGACAGGACCCCTCGGCTCGGCAGAGGCGATACGGAGAGCTTCTGTCAGGACCGACCCGATGTCCTCATCCCCTTCCGGCGCGTGGTCCCATTTCACGTAGTCCCTGACAATCTTGAGTTGATCCGCGGGTTCCCCGCGCCAGTTAATGAGGGGTGCCGAGTTCCGGCCTGCGCATAGAACCACCGGGGCCCGCCCATACTTGAGATTGGGGATCGCACCTCCTGCCTGAAGAGTCCCCACGTCCTGGAACACCGCCGCAACCTGGGGCTTCCCGGAAGCGGCCGCGCACCCGTGGGCCGCCGCCACGACCACGGATTCGTGGGGGCAAAGGATGACCTGAGGAACATCTCTGCCAAGGCTCCTGTATCTCGCGACTGCTGCCTGTATGGGTACGATGTCGATGCCCGGGTTCAGGAAGATAAAACCCACGCCGTGAGCGTTCAACGTGTCGAGGAAGGTTTCGGCGCCTTCATTGGTGTGAACGGGATTATCCATGAGTGTTTTTCAGCCCTCTCTAGATCGTGCAGCGAAGCACATGCAAGCCGAGATTCTTGTCCGTCATGTAGATGTAGCCGCGTCTGTCCACCAGGATGTCCTCGGACGAGACCCCCAGCTTTCCCATGGGCATCGGCCCATTCCTCTTCACTGGGTCAGGCGGAATGTAGTAGGCGATCTCCTTGGGGAGATAAGGATCACGGATGTCGTATACCCTGAGGCCGGCGTTGAAGTAGGTGAGATAGATACGATCATCCCTGTCTTCCAGGTCAGGATGGTTGTGCGGCTCATGAAAATTGTGCGGTCCGAAGCTCGCCGCCTTTTCATGGAAATTCTTGTAGGGAGAGCCGGGAGGCGGTTCCGGGATCGGGATGGTCGAGATCAGCCTCGGTCTTTTCTCGTCGGAGATGTCCACGATGCCCGCAATATCCAACTGCCCCCCGAAGCCCTGGAAGGTGCCTTCCGTGGTGTAGAGCAGCAGGTCCCGTTTGGAGAGGGGCATGACCGTGTGGCCGGCGATCATGTTTCCGAAGGGTGGATTGAACTGCAGCTTGCTGACGAGCTTAGGAAGGCTGATGTCCGAAATATCCAGAATGGCCAGCACACCGCTGTTGAAAAAATTGAGATAGGCGCGGTTGCCTTTGGGATAGGGAGGACCGTGAAGGCTGTATTTCCGGAGATGGTGCGGCATGAGGTAGGAGGCAGCCGGACCTCCGAATTTCTCTTCCTCGGCGGTCGGCACTTGGCCGGCACCCCACTGCTCGGGCAGCCACCATCGACCCGCTTCCACCGGGTGAGTGGGATCCGAAATGTCCACGATGCGGTAAATGTTCCCGTAAAAGCCGGGACATCCTGCTGAGGTGTGCACGTACCGGCCGCCGTCGTAGTAGTTCCGATGGGTGCCTTCCCCGCCGCTCTTCCAGTGCCCCAGGAGCTTTGGATCCACCGGGTCTTTGACGTCGAAGATGAGGATTCCTTCCTCGAAATGAGCGCCCTCGTGGGCGAGGCGCGGGATCTCCCTTTGAAGGTTGGCGATCATCTTGCCCTCGGCCACCTGGACCTTGATGGTGATGGTGTCCTGTCCACCGTTCCATGGAAGAAACCTGATCAGCTTGGGGTCCGAAGGCTCGGTGACGTCCATGATGGTCCACCCCTTGTGCCAGAAGTGGCCCAAGTATAGAAACCAGCGCCCATCCGTAACCTGCATGGCCATCTGAAAACCGGGCCGGTCCTCCAGGTCATGATACCCGATCAGCTCCACATTTTTCGCTTCGCCTTTTGCGATCTTCACTTGGGTCTCCTTTCCTCTTCTCTAATGATCACTATGCCCAAGACCAGAGCCAGTATATGCCCTGTGCTCCAGGGAATCCCAGTTTTCCCGGATGACCTTCTCATCCCCGGGAATGGGACCCAATTCCGCCAGCTTCACCCCGGCCATCGGCAGAGGCATGCCCAGCTCGTTTTCCTGGGTTATGATCCGGTTCCGGGCGAAGAGCCCCCACAGTGTTTTGCCCATTCCTGGGCCGAGCCGTGAATCACCTGTAGACACCGTATTCCTTGGTGAAGTCGATCATGGCATGTATGGTGTCGGGTTTTCCTTCATCCATTGCGGTGCCGGAGGCCATGATATAGCCTCCGCCCTTTCCCGCCACGTCAATCAGGTTCCTGCAGTAAGCCTTCACCTGTTCCGCAGTTCCGGTGAGAATCATGCCTGCAGGGACATTCCCTCCGATGCAGAGCGTCTTTCCGAGAAGCTCCTTGGCCCTGATCATGTCCGTGCGGTCGAATATCCAGAAGCAGGAGCCCTTGGGGAGCTCGGTCAGGTATTGCAGCCTGGAGTTGTACCCTCCCTCGCAGAAGAGGAAAGGCACGCAACCCTCCTCTGCCAGCCCGAGGATCAGGGCCTTCAGGGTGGGCCAGTAGAATTTCCGGAACTGCTCGTCGGACATGAATCCATCCGCCCCTTTGTGAAGCGGAATGAACACGACCGGGTTCCCGGCAAAGGTGGCCATGCCGAGCCCCTGCTTGATCTGAAGGGGGGTGATCCTTTCCACTGCCTTCAGGATCTTGTCGGGCCTTCTGTACATGTCCATTATCATGCCCCGGGTGCCCCTGAGGGTGTCTGCGAGGATGTCGAAGGGCGCCTTTGCCGCACCTCCGATGGCCGTGGGAAAACCCATTCCCCTCGCTTCCATCTCGAAACCCATGATCTGTTGTATCCATGCCATGGCTTCATTGCCGGCATCGATCAGCGCCTTGAGCGCATTCTGAACAGGCGGGATGCCGAAGGGGATCATCTGGCCCGAGACGCCAACGATCTCCCACAGGTTCGGAAAGGGGAAAATCTCTTTCAACGGGGCGAGCGCGCCGAAGACGCGTGGCATCCAGGTCCTCAGCCAGAAATCCGTGGGGTCGTCAATCAGGGCGTCATAGTCCTCGGGCAGCATGTACTCGCCTTCCTCGAACTGATAGCCCGATTTCTCGGTTATCCCGTGACCCGGCCAGCGGTATTGCTTCATGTCGAGAATTTCAAGGATCTTCCCGGATCCGATGAAAGCGGACGAGCCGTAATAGTCGGGCTTGTAGTCCAGGAGAAATCTCCTGTGGGCCGAGAGCAGTTTCGGATAATCGTACATGGCTTCATAGGGGGTCACGCCGTAAAGATGGCACTGCATGAACGTACCGAGCGGGAACACCGGCACCCGGTCCGGGGTTTTCTCCAAGAGAACGGCGTTCCTGAACCTGGTGACGGCCGATTTGTAGGTTGCCTCGGCCTCTGGACTTTGGAACTTCACGCCCGGAGCGGACAGCCAGGTCTGGAATCGGGATTCTCTCTTTTCCTGCGCAGACATGTCCTGCCATTTCTTTTCCATGATTCACCCTCCTATCCAGCCTTTGGCCAGGGCTACTGCTTCCATGGCGTCCTTTCCATAGGCATTCGCACCCGTAAACTCCTTGACCTGATCGTCGACCTGACCGCCTCCGATCATGATCTTGACCTTGTCCCTGAGCCCGGCCTTGCCGATTGCGTCGATGGTCTCCTTCATGGACTGGAAGGCCAGAGTAAGGAAGCCGCTCAGCCCAAGGGATTTTTCTGAGCAATGCCTGTTGAACGGAAGTCTGATAATACATCACCGTATTTATGACCCAGAGTACCAGGGCTCCTCAGTACACCCCGTACTCCCTCGTGGCGTCCACCATGGCCCGGACATTCTCCGGCCTCGCACCATCCATGACGGCGGCAGCGCTCATGATATACCCGCCGTCTCTGCCAGCCATGTCTATGGTCTTGCGGCAATACTCCCGCACCTGATCGGTAGTGCCTCCAACCAGAAGCGACATGGGGACGTTGCCCATGATGCAAACCTTGCCTCCGAGAACTTCCCTGGCTTTGCCCATGTCCACGTCTTCGAACCAGTACACGATCTTCCTCTCCGGTACGTCTGCGATGATATCCAGGCGCGAGGTGTAGCCACCTTCGACAAGAACGATCGGGTTGAGACCCTCGTTGACGAGGCCTACGAGGAGGTCCCTCAGGGTGGGCCAATAGAAGCGCTTGAACTGTTCCAGGGACATGAAACCCTCCGGACCTTTGTGGAGGGGGATGAAGACGCGAGGGTTGCGGACGGTCTTCGCCGTATCGACCGCATTCCGGAGCATCCACGGCAGCAGTTTCTCCGTAGCCGCCAGAACCTTGTCCGGCCGACGGTACATGTCAAGCATCACCCCCTTGGTACCCCGAAAGAAGTCGCCAAGGGTATCGAAAGGCGCTTGGGTTGTAGCGCCAAAGAGAAGGGGAAACCCAAGTCCTCTGACCTTTTCAAAGTAGCTCATAAGGGTGCCTAGGGCCTTCATCGATTCCTCGGCAGCCTTCTTAAGAGCTTCCAGCGCTTCAAGGCCGGCAGGCGTCGCAAAGGGAAGGAAATTCATGACGCCCATGTAGTAGCAGATTATGTCCCTCAAGGACCCTAACTGCGCGAAGACCCCCAGCTTGCCGAACGCCCGCGGCCAGTAGATCCGTGTGATGAAATCGGTGGGATCGTAGATGAGCGCATCGTATTCGTCGGCCTTCATGTACTCGTCTTCGACAAACTGGTAGCTCACGTTATCCGGTAAGCCGTGCCCCGCCCATTTGAGTTGCTTGTAGTCGAGCGCCTCCAGGACCGGACCCACAGAAAGTGCCGCCGTGGCCATGTCGAGTTCGAAATCGATGGTAGCTTTAAGCACGGCTTCTAAGGCCTTCCCGAGGTCGTACTGCTCCTCCCTCATGGTGACGCCGCCGTAGGCGGCTGCCAACGACCCGAAGATACCCAGCACGGGAACCCTGTCCGGCTTCCTGCAGGCTATGGCCTCTCCTACCCGTAGTTCTCTCTCCTGATACAGTTCTTGCGGCGATTTTGTCATCGGTCCTCCCCGTCTCTATTTCTGGACTTCTGGGTAGCCCTCGTACTTCTTCAGTCTCTCCGAGATCTGCTCCGGGTCCTTCCTTGCCATGCCCACCCGCACGTTATCCCGGACTTCAAGGAAGTGCTCAAGCTTTCCTGCGAAGGTCAGCCTGGACTTCTTCTGCTCTTCATAGCTGAATGTGACCGTGATAGCGCCGCCTGCCATATTACATTTGACCGGGTATGAACAAGGCGATCTGCGGGAAAAGCACTAAAAGGACGATGCAGACTATCATGGCCACGACGAAGGGCATCACGCCCCGGAAAATGATATGAAGCGGAATCCCGGTCACGCCGGCCAGGGCAAAAACATTGAGACCCACCGGCGGCGTAATCAGCCCCATTTCCATGACCAGCACCATGATCACGCCGAACCAGATAGGGTCAAAACCCATGCTGACCACAAGGGGAAAAAGGACGGGAAGGGTGAGAACGATGGCAGAAAAAATGTCCAGAAACATACCCAGAAGGATGTAAAGAATCATTATCACCGTGAAAACGGCATAGCGGGGCAAGGCGAGCCCCTCAACAGTCTCTGCCAGCATAAAGGGCAGCTTGCTCAAGGCCAGAAATTTCATCAAAATAAAAGCGCCCACGATCAAGAGGACAATCATCGAGGTTACTTTTGCCGATTCCTGCAAAGACGCTAACAGATTCTTCAGGGTGAGCCGCCCAGTAAAGGCGCTGATCACCACAGCGCCGAAGGCACCGACCCCGCCCGCCTCGGTGGGAGTAAAGATGCCACCATAGATTCCACCTAAAACCAATAGGAACAGAAGCAACATGTGCCAGGTGTCCTTTAAAGAAACGATCTTTTCCCTGAAACCGGTCCTGGGCCCCGGAGGCCCTGCGCTGGGACGAAGTATGGTAATGATCCAGATGGTGGCCATAAACAGAACGGTCAGCAGGATTCCGGGAAGTATCCCGGCCATAAAAAGGAGCCCGATAGACTGTTCGGTCAGAATTCCGTATAGGACAAAACCGAGGCTTGGGGGGATCAAGATACCCAGGGTGGCCCCGGCGGCAACACTGCCACTGGCTAGATGGCTGTCGTACCGGTACTTTCTCATCTCCGGAACGGCTACCTGGCCCAAAGCAACGACTTCGGCTATACTATCTCCCATAATCGCCGCAAGACCCGCACTGGCCACGACACTGGCCATGGCAAGACCCCCCCGCCGTTGCCCCAACCATTTATGTGCGGTATTGAACAGGTCCGAGGCGATTCCCGTATTGGTAATGACCATGGCCATGAAAACAAACATGGGGATGGCGGTCACGGGATAGAAGGCGATATATCTGTAGGGAACCGCTCCCAAAATCCCGAGGGCGGTGCTCCATCCCTTGAGATAAACGATGCCCATAAACCCCATGGTCGCCATGGCAAGTCCGATCCACATGCGGAACAACAAGAGCATCACGACTATCGCGATGATCATAATCCCTGCAACTTCTGGGCTCATTTTTTAAACGCCGCTCCTAATTTCTGAATCATGATTGCCACCATAACCAAGCACAATAAGGCGCACCCCAGGGCAACGATATAGTAGTTTGGATATACCGGCAGCTTGAGCAGAGAGCTGGTGATCTTCATTTTTTGCATGACCAAGGCCTCAACGATGTTCTGCCAGGAGATGAGCGCCGCTACGCACAGGCCCGCCAGAACGGTCAGGGCGTCAATAACGGCCTGCACCCTCGGAGGGAGATGATCCATTATCAGATCAACCTTTAAGTGGCTCTTCGTCGCGGCGCACCAGGCCAAACCAAGGAAGGACAGGTACACCATCATGTCCTGGGTCAGTTCCGTGGCACCCGTTATGGGCCGATTGAAAAAAAACCGCATACAGACATCCGAAGTAGTAAGCAGCATCATAGCCGCCAGTATGCAGCTGGAGATCATATTGAGGATTCGGCTCAGGGATGTGATCGCTTTCATGGTTCGGTCCCTCCGGGGCCTCCGGCGCCTTGATGGAACAAGGCGTCCCAGGCCCCGCTCTCCCTCCCTATATTATTTTGAATATTCGCTGATAAGCTGTTTGAGGTCTTTATAAATGGCCCGTGCAGGCAGCCCTTTGGCTTCACGCTCCGCGATCATCTTGTCGTGGACTGGCTGCACGGCCTTTTGCCACAGTTTGATCTCCTCCGGGGTAGCCATGGTGATCGTATGTCCCATTTCTTTCATTTTCCCCATAACCATGGCCTCATATCCTGCATCGGAGACGAAAAGCGATTGCTCCAGCCAAAGGCCCGCTTCCTCGATGATCTGCTGGATATCCGCGGGAAGGCGTTGCCAGGTTCGGGGGGCCATGATCACGAATGAGGGAGCCATGGCAATACCGGCGCCGAATAGGGTGTGGTGTTTGAGCACTGGTAAAAGCCCGAAGGAGTGGAGTAGGGGCAAATGGTTTATGACACCTCGAATCAGGCCCCGATCCACCGAAACATAGTAATCCCCCGCTCCCATCTCGATAGGGACGGCGCCCAGGGCGGACATTCCCTCCACCATACTCAAACCCATGACCGCAACCTTAAGCCCCTTGATCTCGGCGGGGACGCGTATCGTCCTGTCGGTGAAATTCAAATGATGGCCCGGAAGGAACTCTGTTGCCACAGCCTTCACCCCTTGGAATTCGTCCCTTATCGCCGGGAACTTGTCCTTAAGCTTCTTATAAATTTCGGTAGCCGCTTTCTGCGATGGGTAGCCCAAGAATGGCATAAGAAATATCTCCGTGAGAGGCATCAGACCCTGGTCGTGCCCAAAGGGATAGAAGCCGATGTCGGCCGTCCCCGTTTGCACGCCCCTGTACATCTCGGTGCTTTTGAGCAAAGATTCCACCCAATAGAAATTGATCTTGACTCTTCCTCCGCTCCTTTCGGCTATTCGATTCCCCCATTCCTGATAGGTCTTGGCGAACGGAACGGTGGACGGTACCACGTGGGCAAAGCTGAGTTCGATGGGTTTTGCCGTCTTTTGAGCAAAACCAGGGGTGAAAACGCAAATGCTCAGCGCGAACCCCATGAAAAGAACCATTGCCATTCTAATCAATCCGTTTCTTTTCATTTTCAAGCCTCCTTTTCTTTTAAGTCGGTTTCAAAATGATTCGAACTTATTTCGGAAGATGCGCGATTACATCATCCACTGTGGTAACAAGCCCCCACATTCGCATCATCTTCTTTAGAACGATGTCGGCGCAGTCCATGTCGCGTGCGGGGGCCCCGGTCGCGTCACTGGGCACAACCACCGAATACCAGTGATTGGTAAACTGAACCATCGAGTTATAGAGTGTGGAGTGAGCGGTCCATCCTGTGAGAACTATATCCCGCACTCCAAACTGCCTCAAATACTCATCCAGGTGACTGCCTGTCATCGGACAAGTGCCGGTATGGTAAAGCAGAGGTTCTTCAGGGAGACGACCAAGTTCTGAGATAACCTCGGTGAGCTCTGCGAGCCTTCGGTTATTCAGATGCCCTTTAGGGGAAGTAAGTTTACTCATTTCAAAGATAAATCCCCACTTGGGCAGGTAACCGATCGGATCAGGAATAACACTCATGTACACAATAGGAAGTTTGCGTTCCCTGAATGCAGCGATCAGTTTTTTCTGTTTCGCGATTGTATTCAAGGCATCCATCTGCTTCTTTTCTTGTGAATGGGGCGCTCCCGAGAACTCTCCCGTACCGGCTATCCCAATTTGCATGTGGTTAATCACAAGCGCGGGTTTTCCGTCGAAACTCCATTCAGGTACTTGCCACTCCCCTGTTGACCACCCAGGGATTTTGTCATCTAAGTCAGCCATTTTTTCCTCCTATTTATGTTTATGGAATCAGTGAAATAAAAACCCAACCACTCTATTTCACTCCTATTTCTACTCCATCTTCATTTGCCTTCCTTTTTACAATCATCTGGTATTATTGGTAATAAAAGGTGCGAAGGATAGGCATGGTTATGATATATCTTGTGCAGGACCGTCTTGCTGCTGCAAACGTGCGGCGTGATATACTCCACTGAGGTCTCCCCGGCAACGCCTTCGGCCAGGTCGAGGCAGGTGATGTCGAGACAGATGCGGTGCCCGGTCTTAAACATGTTCGCTGTGGAGAGAATCTCGATCTTGTACTCATTGATCTCTCCCGGAACCACCGGTTGAATCTTGTCCGCCGTCAGATAGTGCCACGGCTTCCAGGGCTTTGACCGGGCAGGGTCGGTGGCACGGTAGGAGGCTTTGAGCCATCCGCGGGTCAGTTCCCGTTCGAAAAGATCATCGGGCACTTCGCGCTCACCCTCGCGAGCCGTCCGGACCGAGACGTCGGGCCCCACATCCTTGAGAATGACGATCCAATTGGTATCCGTCTCGTCGATTGAGGCATAGAGGGTGAGAGAGATGGGACCGGCCACCCGTGAGTCTTCAGCAAGAGGCTCGGTCATGTAACGAAGCCTTTCGATTTTGTTGGTTTGCGTGGGAGGCATCTGCACAAAGGCATCCGGCGGTTCATTCACATAGGTGGAATCAGCCGGCAGATGACCTTTCGTATCCAGCCGTTCCCAGCTATGCAGGTAGTACGGGACCCAGTCGGTCTCCGGAAGCGGCCAGTCCTGCCCGTAGCGCCAGGTGTTCGCCCCCATCACCCAGTACTTTACCGGCGGCTCGTCAATGATGCCGGTGTCGTTCCCCTTGAGCCAATAGTCGTACCAGCGCAAAATCTCGTCGTGCAACTGATGGTACGGCCGCTCGGAGTGCATGGGCGGAGTGAAAAGCAGCTTCTTGTGGGCCGTGTCGATGCCCATGAAGTGGTGCTGGGCCCCTTGACAGTGCACTTTATACGTGTATGCGCCTTCGAAGGCCCCGGTGTAGAAGGGAATCTTGATCTTCTTCAGCCGTTCCTCGGCCTGAGCCACGATCTCAGGGGTCTCGTAGGGAAAGACGAGGGTGTAAAAAATCGCCGGGTCCCGCTGTCCCTTGGTTGTCAAGATGTTATAAAGATGAACGTGCATCATGTAGTCGGGATTGGCCATGGCCTTTTGCCAGGCTTCCTCCACCGGCTCCGGAAGTTGCGGGGGAGTGTCGAGGTTCATGTGCAAGCTGTTGTTTAGCCCCAGGTGATACATGAAAGTGCTGATGACACCGCCGGGATTGGCCTCACGGAAGCCGACGCCGCCGCCGTAAAGACCGCTGGCGTCAAAAGGAAAGATGGCCTTGAGGGCGGGGTGCCCCTGGGCCGCCGCCTTCCACTGAACGGCCGAGTAGCCGGACAGCCCCACCATCCCGATGTTGCCGTCGCACCAGGGCTGTGCCGCAATCCATTCCAGAAGGTCGTATTCGTCCCACTCATCGTTCACGTTCGGCGTTCCCTCGGACTTGTGCCCTCCCCGTATCTGACCGATGACATGCACGTAGCCGTTGGCCACGAAGCGCTTGCTGTCGCCGGCTTCAATGATGCCGTACCACATGGTGGACCACGCCGGCTGACCGGTCTTCAGGTTCTCGGCGATTTCCACCCGCTGAAGATCCTTGTTATGCATGGCGCAGGCTAAAAGCACCGGATACTTGCCGCGGCCATCGGGCCGATACACATCGACCATGAGGTTGACACCGTCGCGCATGGGAACCGGGATGTCATATTCTTTGATCATGCTTTCCTCCTTTTCAAAACAGCCGACCACCAAGAACGCGGAGAATATGGAAACTTCATGTTCTTCTCCGTGCTCTGCGGGGCTGGGCGATATGCACCGCTATTTGTCCGACTTTGCCTTGAGAGCCGCCAGAAGCCGCTCGGGCGTCAGGGGCATTTCACGCACCCTCACCGCGACGGCATCATAAACGGCATTGGCCACGGCGGCAGCTATGCCTTGTACGCCACACATCCCGACCCCTTTGCCCCCGAAGGGACCGGAGAGCGCCGGCTCTTCATACAGCAGCACCTCCATGTCGGGCATGTCGAGGGTGGACGGAATTTTGTAGGTGTTGTAGTTGTCGCCGCGGTTGACCCCCGTCTTCGAATCGATCGCGGCGTCTTCACACATCGCGTACCCCAATCCCATGCTGATGCCGCCTTCTAACTGGCCTTCGACCGTCATGGGGTTTATGGCGCGTCCGATGTCGTGGACCAGCACCAGTTTTTCGACTTTGACCTCGCCTGTTTCAATATCCACCGCCACATCGGCAAAGACCGCACCAAAGGGAT
>Ga0214473_10007036_pt1 | contig 13384 bp, 11 predicted proteins | sample RVTome_7_FD_203509 | JGI IMG/M metagenome (GOLD analysis project Ga0214473, IMG submission 203509) | Soil microbial communities from uranium-contaminated site in the Upper Colorado River Basin, Wyoming, United States - RVT98D197 | ecosystem: Environmental > Terrestrial > Soil > Contaminated >...
AAGAGCGTGCGCATCCCTGCACGAGCAGGGCGACACACCCCCAATGGTGTCCTCGAAAGAACGAGGGAAGCGAAAGAACTGTCAAGAGATAAAGGAGACATCATGGACAAGCACGAAATCGCAAAAGTGAAAAGAAGGCTTAAGAGTCTTCAGAAACAGATCGCGGAACTGGGACCCGTCATGAGGGGCAGCGTAGTCCTCATTGGGACTCGCAACAAACAGCTTTACTTCTCACTAAACAAGGACAAGAAGACTCACCTCATTTACCTGGGAAAGAAGCGCGAGAACCGCGCCAGAGCGTACTCAGCCAACTACAAGAAACTGCTGGAAATCATCGAGGAAATGACCCTAATCAACATGACACTGATCAAGGAAGATGCTTGTTTCTGATCCCCGATACGCTACGAGAACTTTTGACTGTCGAGTTCTTATGAGGTCCCCGCGAAACTGTCCGATAGGCATGTTCGTGATCGTATAAAGCCTCGAAAACGAAACACCGAATCGGGTTGCCAGTTCTTTCCGGTACTCCTTTTCGAGCCGGGCCTGAGGCATTGGGAGATACGGGCCGACCGGGTTGTAGATCAGGTCAAGAGTCAAATCGTCCTCTTTCCCATACCCTTGGGAATTAAGAATGCGGAGAACTTCAACGCTCTCCCGGAAAACGCCCGCTGCGCGTTGGCGGTCGACGTTTTTCTCCAGGTAACAAGGGAGCGAAGCAATCAGGTGAATTTGATTGTCGCGGTAGAAGGTCGGAAGATCCGCGTAAGCGGGGTCCAGCATAATCGTTAGGTTGGTTCGGACCGTAACGTTCAAGTCTTCGGCGCGCAAAGCGCGGACGAACCTCCGAAAATGGGGGTTCATTTCCGGAGCGCCCCCAGTGATGTCGACGTTGGGGATTCGAAACTCGCGGACCACGCGCAGGACGTGCTCCATCGTCTCCCACTCCATTTGCTCCTTTCGGCGCGGAGAGGAGGCGACATGACAATGGGCGCATTCCAGGTTGCAGGTGAGCCCGACGTTGACTTGAATCGTCTCGATTCCTCGCGCGGTTAGGCCCCTACCGCCGTCCGACGGTCTCACGCGAATATCGAACGAGTTTGTAGACTCCAAAACGTCGGCTCCCGGTCTGATAGAATTGAGGAGCTCCCTCGAAGGAGCTCAGGCACGTCATGGCTTATGGAGAAACGACCCGAAAGGTGGGTTGTAACAAACCTTTTCCGTCTGAAATGGGAGGATGCAGGCCTGTTTTCGGTCCGGAAATCGCAGGGTCCGGGGGGGATCCCTGTTTACCGGTTTCGCGGATCCCCCACCAGGAGGCCCTCGATCCCGCCAAGACTGCGGAGCAACCCCAGTTGGGATTTGTTGAACTCGACGATGGACTGGACCTGGTTGGTTTGAGCTCGGACTAGGGCCTCCTGAGCCTGGATGACCTCGTAGGGGATCGCAAGCCCTTCGCGCAATCGGGACTCGGTCAAGGAAACCGAGGCCGCCGCCGCCTCCACCTGCTCGCGCGAAAGGTCCATTTTCTCCTCGTTCGCCCGGACGTTGGCCAGGGCCACAAGAACTTCTTCGGTGACTTGATCCTCGATCTGTTCCTGCCGGACGCGCGCTTGGCCGAGGAGGGCTTCGTTCCTTTCGAGGATCGCCCGGTCCCCCTTACCCAGATGGTCGGTGGCCCAATCGAGAGTTAACCGATAATCCTGGCGGTCGTCGAATTCATTCAAGCCGCTTCCCGCATCCCCGCCGAAACCGCCGAACGCGGCGGAACCGGAGAGCCTCGGCAAAAACCTTTTCTTCGCGGCGGCTTCGCGGCGAGTTTGCGCCGCCGACTGCAAGTAACGTTCGCGCAGAAGTTCCGGACGCTCTCCAAGCGCGGTTCGGACGAGTTCCTCTCGCGACCCCTCTTGCTCGACCAACCGAATCGGCACGGCGGCCCCTTCCACGGGTTCGAGCCTGACGAAGGGATTCAACCTCAATTGCGTGGCCAATGCCAGCGAGGAGACTTGAGTGGTTGCTCGCGCATCCGCAAGATCCTGGGCCCGTTCCGCGCGGAAAGCGCGAGCTCGTGCCAGATCCGCCTCCAACGCCTTTCCCCGCTTTACCAAACTCTCCTCGAACCCGACCAGAGCCTTCCCCCGACGAACCGATTCGAGGGCCACCTGCTCGTTCGCTCTTGCTCCAACGAGATCGAAGAATCGAGTCCCCGCCCTATAAAGACGCTGTTCGCGGACGGCCTCGAAATCGGCGTCGTGCGCCTCGCGAGTTTGACGGACCGCCAGTTTCTCATAGAGCTCATGGCTGAAGTCGTACACCCAATCGAGCCCAATCCCCGTAAACAGGGATTGTTTGCTGGCGCGCGGAAGGTCTCCAACCGTTCCCTGGATGCGGCCTTCGTGCTTGAGGAACTCGCTGAAGACGGAAACGTTGGGGAAATAGCGGACGTATGCCAGTTTTTCGTCCGCATAGGCTTCCCGCAAACGGTTTCTGAGAAACTGGATTTCGAGATCGTTTCCCCCGGCCAGCGAGAGTACGGCCAGGAAATCGATGGGAGAGACCTCCGTCTCGTCCTGGACTTCCGCCTCGTCGGCGTGTCTTGAAGGTTCTGCGAGGGCGGTGGAAAGAGGTGTTCCACCGTCGAACCGGGAATTCCCCCGGGGAGAAGAATCCTGAAGAACGATCGATTCCTGCAGGACGACCGCCTCTTCCGGGGTTAGGTCTTCCGTGGCTTGAAGAGGGAATCCGAGCAGAAAAAGAAGTACCAATGACGCCCCTGTTCGATAATAATCTCTCGAATGTATCATCCTCACTCCCTCTCTGACGCCTTTTTGGCTAGATCCTGCAATCAAAAATATGCCGTGGAGTAGAGACTTTAGTCTCCTGGAACCCGCACGAGAATGAATTCTCTACTCCAGCAAACGTCGCAATACCGGTTCCACGCTACTGCGTTTCCCGTTTGAAATACGTGTACAAGACCGGGACCACGAACAAAGTCAAAACGGTGGCGGCCAGGACCCCGCCGATAATCGCTCGCGCCAACGGCGCGTTGGCTTCGCCTCCTTGGCCCCCTATCGCCATCGGCACAAGCGCCAACCAGGTCGTGAAGCTGGTCATCAAAATCGGACGGAGGCGGACCTGGGCAGCTCTCGTGACCGCCTCGGCGACCGGGGAGCCTTCCGCGACCAGGCGGTTGGCGTAATCCACCAGGATGATACTGTATTCCACGACGATGCCGACGATCATGATGATTCCCATGAACGCCGGAATACTCAACGCGGTTCCGGTCAACCAGAGGACGATCGCCACACCCATGAACGCCATCGGAACCGTAAGCAGGATCACAAAAGGAATCGCGAAGGACCGCAGTTGGGCCACCATCACCAAATAGACCAGCGCGGCGGCGATGACGAATCCTCCGGCGAATTGGCGGAAGGAGTCGCGCATGGTGTGGATCTCGCCCTGCATTTGGTAGGTATACCCCTTCCCGGCGTAATCGGCGCCCGCGATGTCGTACTGAACTCCCCTGGGAGTTTCCTTGCGGACCGGGGCCAGGACCGGATCGTCCAAGAGAGCCTTCTCGATACGTCCGGCCAGCGTCCCGACATCGTACCCCGAATCCGCGTTGACGAAAACGTCGATGGTCCGGGTGATGTTGCGATGGTTGACCACGGCGGGGCCGACCCCGCGAGTGATCTCGGCGATGTTCCGGAGAGAAGCGGGCCGGGTGGTCGACATCCCCGTAATCGGGATGTTCTTGAGCGTCTCGATGGATTCGATCGTTTCCTCGGGATATTGCGCTCCCATGAAGTAATGGTTCCCGTTGCTTTCATCGATCCAGAAAGCGGGTTTGAAGTTGATGCTCGAGTTCAAGCTGGTTACGATGTTCTTGACGACTTCTTCCTGCGTGACACCTAACTCTTTGGCCTTAATCCGATCGACTTCGACGTTGAGTTCCGGATAGTCCATCCGCTGCGCCACTCGAACGTCCTTGGCCCCGGGGATTTCCTGGATCCGCCTCGTGATATGCTGGGCGATCCCATACATGGTATCGAGGTCGCTGCCCTGGACGATCACGTTGATAGGGGAAGGCAACCCGAAGTTGAGCGCGGCGGTAAGCATCCCGCCCGTGTCGAATGCGGCTTCCACGGCGGGAAATTCCTCGGCAAAGATCTTTCTGAGCTTCGCCACGTACTCGAATGTGTTCGGCATTCCCTTCTTGCCCTTCAGTTGCAGGAGAACGAAGGCGTCCATCGGCCCCGAGTTGGGAGTGTAAGCAGCCGGCCAGTCCATGAGAACACCCGCGTTGGAGATGAGGATCTTCAAATTGGAATCGGGATATTTTTCGACCGCCGGATACTCGGGGTCGGGTTGGCCGATCTCTTCGATCAAGCGCGCTTCGATCTTCATCAAAGCCTCTTCGGTGATTTCGATCCGGGTCCCGGAAGGCAGCCGGGCGTAAATGGTGAATTGATTGGAATCGACCGGAGGGAAAAGCTCGGTTCCGAGAGTCGTCGACAAGAACAGCGCCGCGACAACGCCAGTCACGGTCAACAGGAGAACGAGGACCCGCGCCCTAATAATACCGTTCAGCAGCTTCCCGAACCAACCGATCTCGGTCTCCTCCTCGATCGAGTCATCCTCCCTCTTCGAGGTTTTGAGGAACACGATACAGTAAGAAGGGATGACCACCATGGAGATCAGATAACTTCCGATGACTGCGAACGACACGGCGATGGCGAGAGGTTGAAAGAGAAATCGAGGGACCCCAGTCAGGAAAACGATCGGGAAGAAGACGATCAGGAAAGTAACGGTCGAGACACCGACCGGCAGAGCCACTTCGCGGACGCCGTCCATCGCCGCTTGGAAATTCGATTTCCCCATGCGCAGGTGCCGCGCGATCGAATCGATCACCACGATGGACTGGTCCACCAGGATCCCGATAGCCAGCGCCAGTCCCCCCAGCGTCATGCTGTTGATCGTGTCGCCCGTGCAGTACATCCCGATGAACGCGATTAACAGCGATAAAGGAATGGCGAAAACAACAACGATCGTGGACCGCAGGCTCCGTAACGCCACAAGCACGACGATACCCGCCAGGATGGCGCCCAAAATCGCCGCGATTTGAATGCCCTTGATGCTGGACCGGACGTAGACCGACTGATCCATCACTACTTCGAGCGCCAGGTCGGCTGCCCGCGTATCCATCTCCCGCAAGCGCTGAAGGATACCGGTGAGTTGCGCCTTGATATCATCTACAATCTGAATCGTGTTGGCGCCCGGTTGACGGTAGATCGGGATGTAAACCTGTCGGCGACCGTTGATGCGAACGATGTTGGTCTGAATCTGCGAGGAATCCTTGACGTTCCCCACGTCCCGCATGAAGACCATTTCCCCGTTCTCGTAACGGATCGGGATGTCGTTCATCTCCTCGACGTGTTTGGTCATTGCGTTGGAAATGATCTGATAGTCGATATCCCCGAATTTGGCGTTTCCGGTCGGGATGAAAACGCTCTGCTCGCTCAGCGCGTCGAAAACATCCAGCGGCGAAAGATTTCGGGCTTCGAGAGACTTTGGATCGACGTACGCGAGGATGCGGCGGAGTTTTCCGCCGTAAACTGCCGGCGCGATGACCCCTTGGATGCTCTGCAGCCGGTTCCGTAATTCGAAATAGGCGACGTCGTAGAGCGCCTTCTCCGACATCGTGGGACTCGAAACGCTAACCAGACAAAGCGGAACCGAGGCGGTCGGATCGAATGGCATTACCATGGGGGGAATGGTTCCCGGCGGCAGATAAAACATATCCGACATGGCGTAGGAGGTAACCTGGGACATCGCAGAATCCATGCTGATGTCTTCGCGGAAGAAGTCCTTGACAATAGAGACTCCCGTCATCGCCTTCGCTTCTTGCCGCTCGATACCCACAGACTGCCCGGTCCAACGTTCCAGGCGGCTCATGATGTCCCGTTCCATGACGACGGGAGGCATTCCTGGATAGAAAGTCACGATCTGGACGCCGGGAGTGTTGAACTGGGGAAGCAGGTCGGCCGGTAACCTCGAAAGGGAGGTCAATCCGACGACCGCGATGGCGAGGATCAGGCAAGCGACCAGATAAGGGTTTTTAAGTATGCCTTCCAACAACTTCGTCATAAGACTCTGGATCCTTTCAGGGGCGGTTAAGGCGCAGCCGCAATTCGAACCTTCGTTCCATCGGTCAGAGAAACCTGGCCGGAAACCACAACCTGGGCTTCTTCCGTCAACCCCTCGGCGATCTCGACCGTCTCGCCGTCATCGTACCCGATCTCGACGGGGACCAATCTGGCGGCTCCATTCTCGACGACCCACACGGAAACTTGGCTGCCTTCCACTACTAGAGCCGTGGCCGGCAGTGTTAGAGCGTCCTTCCGGATTTCGAGATCCACGATGACGCGCACGAACATTCCCGGTTTGAGTATGCAAGCCCCGTTTTCTATTTCAGCCTCGGCGAGCATGGTCCGGCTGTCCGGTTCGAGCGCCTCCGCGATCCGGGTGACCTTACCGGACACGGGATGGTGAGGGAGCGCATCGGGAACGAAAGCGAACGCGGTCCCCGGCTTTACGTAGGGAGTGTCTTTTTCGGGCACATCGAACTGGAGACGGAGTTTTTCGTCCCGCGCGAGTCGGACAATCGGAGTCGATTTGCCGCTGGTTCCTTCGTTGATGAGTTGGCCGGGGTCGGCATACCGCGCGGTGACGACTCCTGTGTAAGGTGCGCGGATAGTCGCGTAGGAGGCGATCGCCTGGAGCCTCTTTACTTCCGAATGAGCGGAGCCTACCGAGGCTTCCGCAACGGTGATTTCCGACCGAGCCACGGCAAGTTGAGCGTGAGCGCTCTTCGTATCCGCCACGGCGGAGGCGACGCCCGCCTGGGCCGAAACGAGCGACGCTTTGGCGGTTTCGTATTCGCCCTGCGCTTCCTCGAACTCCAATTCCGTGATGGCGTTATCCTCTCTCAAACCTTGGTATCGCCTGTAAACGACCTCCTTCAGCGCGACCTTGACTTCCGCCTTTCGCGCGGAAGCGAGGGCTGCCTTCTCCTTTTCTCCGAAAGCCTCCGCTTGGGCGACCGCCGCCTCGGCTTCCGCTCTTGCCTTGGCCAGCAGCGCCACCGCTTTTTGGTATTGCGCCTCGGTTTGGGCGATCTGAGGTTCCATTTCAGGAATATCGAGATTGGCCAACACCTGTCCCGCTTCCACCCGGTCGCCGATATCGACCCAGATTTCGCCGACGTAACCCGAGACTTTTGCGTACAAAGTCGCCTCTTCGTAAGGCTTGAGGGTTCCAGGTAAGGCAAAAGTCCGTTCGATGTCCCGGCGCTCGGGCTGAATTACTTTTACCGATAGATCTTGACTGAAGGTCGCTCTCGATAAGAGGAACATTGATGCGAGCCATAAAAGGCGCATCCCTCGAAGAAATCGGCACACGGTTTTCGATGTCAATGATTGAGTGGGGGTGTTAAGCACGGTCACGATCGCGCGGGCATCAAGATTCATAATTAGATCTCCAAACTTCGACGAATTCCTTGAGTTCTTTCTCTGGGCAAGCCACCACGATGACATAAGTCAACCCAGACTTCGTCCAAACGGCGGCGGAGTGCCCTCGTTCGGAGCCGAAGGAGACACCATCTGGGGCCAAACTGAGGATTCCCCTAATCCGGGAAATCCTCAGACTCTTTGCATCCCCCACGAAAAGGGAAATGCGGTTTCCATCCCAATTGTAGAAAGCCAAAGCGACTCTTTCCTCGCCGATGTGGCACAGCCGCCCTCCTTCCAACAGAGCGGGTAAGGCCGGAAGTTGCGGGGTGAAGGGGAGTCGAGCCTTGAACCAACTCTCCAGTTCCACGAGGTCGCCGGACTTCAACTCCGTCACCTCCTGCTGTTGGGCGTACTCCATGTGATCCAACACAAACATCGAGAGCGAAACTTCCCCCTCAGACTCCCAATTCAGCAGAACCAAAACCAAGGTGGCTGCCAGCAAAGAAACGGTAACAGTCTGTGCCCAACGATGTCCGAAGAGTCTCGGAACAAACGACTGTCTCATCGGTTGGTTTGCCATCTGCTCCACTCTTCGGCGGAGGTAAGGAGGCGCCTCAATTTGGGGAAGGTTCTCTCGTATTGAGCGAGAAAGGGCGGACAAACGCTCATACTCGCGACGACAATCCGGGGCGGATGAGAGGAACTCAAGAACTTCCCGCTCCTTTTCCTCACTGACCTCTCCATCAACCAGAGGCTCCAGGAGTTCAATGGCTTCATGACGTTCCACGATCGATCTCCTCCTTTCGGTCGATGAGTCCTCTTTCGACAGCGCACTCATAGAGGGAAATCTGCATATTTCTGCGAGCCCTTGAGAGTCTCGACCGGACCGTTCCAACCGGACAGGAAGTCGCTTCACTAATTTCTTCGTAAGTGAGCCCTGAAATCTCTTTGAGAATCACAACCATTCGTTGGTCTTCAGGCAAATGGCGAAGGGCTGTTTCCACCTCTTCTTGAAGGGCTTCCTCGATCGGATTCGTATCGACGACACTTAGCCCGGAATCCAAGGCCAAGTCCCCGTAACCCTCCAAATCTTCGACTGCTACTAGCGTCGGTGTTCGCTGTTTTTTCCGCAGGTGGTCGATGAATTTCCGATTTAGGATTCGGTGGAGCCAGGCACGCATTTTGGCGATGGCCAGAAGTTGATTCCTCTTTTCGAATGCGTGGGCATAGACCTCCTGGACGAGATCCTCGGCTTCCTGCGGGGACCAACAGAGCCGACGGGCGGCGCTGTAGAGCCGGTCCAATTCTGAAAGGGCAGCCTGAGCAAACGCGTCGTTCTTCATCATCCTCTATATTTAAAAGACGAATGCAGGGACGCAAAAGTTCCCTTCCTTGCTGAAATGGACCTCCTTCAGCTTGATCGAGAATTACCTAATATATAAAGGCTCCTTGGATTGCTCTAACAAATCGGTCATCCCTGATCCTCATACCACTCTAGGTCCGGTTGAAAGGACACCCCACCTCCGAAGTTCCCCTCTTTGATGAATCCACGCAGGTCGCTGGTATCGATTCTGCAAACTGGAAAGAGATCGAGCAGACCGAATCCTCCGGGTCTTCCGGGACCAGAAGGAGGTAGAACCGCACCAGTTTGTGGTCGGCCTTCACCAGCTGAAACGCTTTCTTCCGGGAGCCGACCTCCTCCGCAATCCGGTTTAGTTCATCGTCGAACACATCGCAAAGACGCTTGGTGAAGATGAGCGGGAGGATGTAATCCTTGTACTTGGGCGCATGGGGCGCCTCCCGGTTTCCTCAGGGAACCCAGATGTCCTACACCGATGTCACCGCGGCCGTTCTCCACAGCCTTTGCGACCTCTATCGGCACATCGCGGTCCGCGGCGATGCAGGGTTGACCGTGAACTTCCATCTCGATTACGAAGACCCCAACGTCCGGATCGTCAGCCAACGGACAGACGAGGCCAAGGTGACAGTCACGCCCAAAGAGCGAAGCAATGTACTGATTCGCATTCCGCGTTGGACGCCGCGCGAATCGGTGAAGATCACGGCCTGCGACAAGCCGATTTCTCTTACGATGATCGGCGACTTCGCCTTTGTGCCGCGCACCGACCTGTCGGAACAAGCGGAGATTGTGGTCTGCTATGGTTTGCCGGTTCGTACGACCATCGATACCATCAATGACGCCGAGTATCGCTATCAGTGGCGAGGGGACGATATCATCGGCGTCCCGTGTACTTGAGGCCTGGTGGAGTGGGCGTGTCAAGTTCGAAGGTCTCCGCGGATTTTGCCCGGCGCACATCGAATTGGTGGAATGAGACACCCGCCACGGGGGTACTTGCGGAATTGGAGTGCGTAGGACAACCGGTAACCGGCCCTCGGACTGTTTGTTTAGCCCGTTCCGGACCCGGCAAGGGTCCGGTCTGCTGCAAGCCATCCATGCCATTGTGAGAATGGCCTGTATCAGGATAAACGCCCCCAGGGACCAGTCCCTACGATCCTCCCTTCCTCCTCGTGTACCCATCGCGGCCAATCTGCGGTGAAAAGCAGAGAGAGTTCCACGCCCGGTGAACCTCCCCACTTTCAACCCAGCACTCTCCCGCTAAAACGCCAGGCGCGCCACCGAGTTTTGAGACTTAACCTTCGGCAGCTTCTCTTTCACCTCCGGACACAATCCCAGCACCTCTGCATTGGGGACCTCCTTGCGCGTTGCCATCAGGACCATGTTCGCAGAAGATTGCTGCTGCTTCAGTCCCCTCCTCTAACCACTCGGAAAGAGGAGGAACCCAGGAAGGGAACGGACCTCTGGTTGTGATTCCTCCTATTCTTCCGCCGCTCCCGAGTAAAGATAAAGGCCGGGTTGGTGCCCGGCCTTTGCGAGCATACTCGGCCGGCAAGTGGCTACTCGGCTTCATCGCCCCCCTTTTCCGTCATATACTCGAAAGCATGCTGAAGTGCGGCAATCGCTTTGGGTATGTCGCTCTCCTTCAAAGTCTGGGTGTTCTTCCACCTTCCGTCAGTGTCTTTGTAGGCCCGGTCGAGAGTTACGGACCGACGCTCGTAACTTCCTCCATCAGTGCCCTTCCGGAGATCCCTCCAAACGCTGACTCGGACTCCACCGAATCTGAAATTCCTTTCTGGTCTGTTGTTTTCCATTTTCTTTACCTCCATTTTATGGGTGAGGGTCTAAGGTTCTTAAACCTCTGGTCGTCTGTCTTCTGTTTGCTCATTCCTCTTCCTCGCAGATTGAGGAAGAGGAATGAGAATCGTCCTCTGCTACTAAAGCGGCAGGATCCGCGTTCCGGTTTTACTAAATCGGAAACCTCATTAACGAGGACTCCTTTCCACTAGTAAAATCACGGGGAACCGTGTCTGCACCAGCACACCTGACGGAAGACGATTTGTATCACAGCACTGGATACTCATCCCGGTCTCAACCGCCCCCCCATTTCGCGTCCTATTCCTTCATCAAGGCCCCAAGGGCCTAGGTTTACCCACGGGCCTGGAGTTGGTCATGGCCCGGGACATGGTTGGACACCCGTTGCACAAACCACTAGGCTGGGCACAACGAAATTCGGGTCGTTATGGGGAATCCTGAGGTATTGACTTTGGAGAAGGAAAACCTGGGTGACCGGCCTCAATCCATTTCACTTCGCTCCGAACCTCTCACCGATATCTGGATGGAACCCGTCCTCAGATTCCACTCAAAACTCGTATCCCCTCTTCACCCAGTAGTGCCAGTCGTCGACCGCCTCTCCTGTCTCTTCGTCGGCACCCACCGGCTCGATCTGAGAGAGCGGCACTGCAAGCGTCCGTCCGGACCAGACTGTCTCGACTAACATTTCCCGCATGCATTCCTCCTCCGGAGCTATGTCTTTAATCACGACTTCCTCTCCCTCGATCAACGGTGAAGTCTTCCGTTTGCTGATGCACCTAGTACTACAGCGCTAAAGCCGTGCGCGTCTCACGCCGATAACCCATGGTAAATCAGTGGGTTAGGGGGAGACAAGGGATGAGCACGGAAGAGATCCAAGCGCTGAGGCCGTATTTGTACCGGTTTTGCGGGAAGTTCGACGGCTGCATCCGGGACCGTCGGACACGAAAGCATCTGCGGACGTATGTGAATGGGCAGTTGAGTTCGCTGCCGCGCAAGAGTGTGGAACCGATTGCCTTAGAAGCGGGGACGCCGGTTCGGACGCTGCAGGAGTTTCTGGAGATCCACCGGTGGGACGAGGAGCAAGCGGCCCGGCGTCTGCGTCAGATCGTGCAGAAGGAATACGGTGATCCGAATGCCATGGGGGTGATCGACGAGACGGGCTTCGGGAAGAAGGGGAAGAAAACCGTAGGAGTCCAACGCCAATGGTGTGGTTCGACGGGGAAGATCGACAACTGTGTGGTGACGGTTCATCTGGGACTCGTGTCGGGGGAGTTCCACACCTTGGTGGATGGGGACTTGTACCTTCCGGAGGAAACGTGGGTTCAGGATTGGGAGCGACGTACGGAGGCTGGAGTTCCGAAGGAGGTGGTGTTTCGTCCGAAGTGGGAGATCGCGTTGGATCTGTTGAAGCGGACGCTGGGAGAGGGTGTGAAGTTGAAGTGGCTGGTGGCGGACGAGGCCTACGGGCGAGTGATGGAGTTCCGCGATCGGGTGGAAGGGATGGGGCTCCTGTACGTGGTGGAGATTCCCTCGGATCTGGTGGGTTGGACCAAACCGCCGAAAATCGAGCCTGCGGGAACCTTGCGGGAGTCGGGACGCGTCTCCACGTCCCGTCGTCTGGCGCCCGACGCGGAGGGTGCCCGTGCGGTGTCGAAGATGTGGAAACGGGGCGGCCCCTCCTGGGAGGCTTGGCAGGTGAAGGAGACGGAGAAAGGTCCTTCGGTTTGGAAGGTTCGAGAGACGCCGTTTTATCCCAACGTGCTGGGATATCCAGGCGAGAGGCTCCGTCTTTTGATCGCCCGTGAAGTGTTGACGGGCGAAGTCAAGTATTTCGTTTCGAACGCGCTCGAGGAGATTCCTCTTTCGGCATTGCTGAAGGTGGGGTTTTCACGTTGGCACATCGAACGCGTCTTCGAGGATGGGAAGGGAGAAATCGGACTCGACCACTTCGAGGTTCGCCATTACAGGCCCCTGATCCGACATCTCATCTTGTCCATGCTGAGTTTCTATTTCCTGGCGGATCGGACCGAGTGGTTGAAGAAAAAAAAATCCGGACTGGACGCTCTGCCAAGCGAAGATGGCGATCGAGGACCAGCTCGACCCGAGGCTCTCGCGGCGCGAACGGACCCGTCGTATCGAAAAAACGTGGAGGAAGATTCAGTACTGGCAACGTCGCAATCGCGAGGCAGCCCGAGCGCATCGCAAAACACGCCTCCGGGAGTTACGCCGGGCCGGCATCGACCTGCGCAAAGTCAAGCGTTGCCCGAGGAGAATTTAGCGCTGTAGTAGTAGTTGAGCCAACCGAAGGAGACAGGTTCTTCCATTGTTATCCCCTAACAGCTTTTTGAAAAAGCGTTCGCACGGGTGTAAGCACCCGTGCGAACGCTGCAAGCACGCTGAACCAAGTAGGGTACGCCGTGCGTACCATCCCGGTACGCACGGCGTACCCTACGACCCTGAAAATGGGCGAATCCACCAATACCCAGCGCTGAAATGCTGGGCTATTCTCAGGTCGTCCCTACGGGACTTTTCAAAAACAATCCAGGCGGCCCAAAGACGGGAACGTGGTCCGTAACGCCGCCGTCTCGGCGGCGCGTGCCGGCAAGATGCCGGCGTTACGATGCAGGCAGTAGCCCGGCGACCCTTCGCCGGGATCCAGGCCCCCCCGGCAACCTTGGCTCCCGGAAAAGGGTTTCCGGGCTACTCA
>Ga0214473_10007037_pt1 | contig 13383 bp, 20 predicted proteins | sample RVTome_7_FD_203509 | JGI IMG/M metagenome (GOLD analysis project Ga0214473, IMG submission 203509) | Soil microbial communities from uranium-contaminated site in the Upper Colorado River Basin, Wyoming, United States - RVT98D197 | ecosystem: Environmental > Terrestrial > Soil > Contaminated >...
GGATTGAATCAATTTGGGAAGGAGGACATAGTGGACAAAGGGAAAGGGAACTGGATGGATGATTATAAGACTTGCCAATGTGGACATAAAAAGGTAAGTCATGTAACAGCCCAAGATATTGAGACTGGAAAAATGGCATGTCTTTGCACCTTATGTGCTTGTAATGGGTTCGAGGAAAAGGAAAAATGAAAATAATAATGGTAGACAACTTCAACAGGGAAAATATAAGTGATAAACTGATAGTGGAAAAGGTGGACAATTGGTGGGGAGAAACAATAGTGTCACTCCTGAACGGTCATCATTCCAAAGATCCAAACAATCCAGATTATTTTAGGTTGGTGGAAGATGATCACAAATTATATGAATTTAAACCTTAAAGGAAAAGAAGATTAGATGAATTGCTCAGTTTGTGGAAAAGAGTTGGAGAAGCATACGCCAGAGGAAAAGATAGAGATGGCACAAGAATTGGAAAGGAATTTTCCAGGCTTTTCAGTTGAAGAGTGTGGTATTGTTTGTGATGATTGCTTTAAGGAATTTAAGAATTGGAGGAGAAATGAATTATTGGGAACTCAGATCAATCGTCAAAGACCTAATCCCCAGACGAAGTAAGTTGGAGGATTTGGAAAAGCATTTGGGGTTAGTTAAAGAAAAGGGACGAAAGATCAACTACACTCAGTTTAATTTAGACACAGGCCAAATGGAAGTCCACCAACGTCTGCTCAACAAAGATGAGATTAATTCATTTTTAGAGGTTAGCCTACGTGCTGCTCATTGCCCCATGCCTCTAAATGCGGACACGTATGATGCTGTCCGTTGTCCTTATGGTTGCCGCTATTGTTTTGCTGATTCATTTCGTGCCTCTCTTTATACTTCCTTTTTTGATAATTCTAAAAATTTGGGAATGCGAACTTGCAACCCTTCCTTCTTTCGTTCAGAGATGGACAAACTCATGAAACATAGGGGAACAAAAAGCAAAGGCTCAGAATTACAAAGAGCCATAGCAATGCAAATCCCCATACGGTTGGGTATAAGGTTTGAAGATTTTCTACCCATTGAAAATAGAAAGCGTGTGAGTTATGATTTCCTATCCTATTTAAAAGACGAAGCATATCCAGTAATGGTAAACACTAAATCCTCTCTTATTGGGAATGAGGATTATGTGAGAATATTAGCCGATAATGAGGGAGGCACGGCTGTCCATATTACTGCAATCTCTTCAGACGATAATTTGAACAAGCTGTTAGAACCAGCAGCACCACCTTTTATGGAAAGGATAACGGCTGCAAAATATCTTTCCGAAGCTGGGGTAAGAGTAGTAGCAAGGATTGAACCATTTATGATTTTTATTAATGATGATCGTGGAAAGGTTGATGATTGGATTTCTGCGGTCAAATGGGCTGGGGTAAATCATGTTACATTGGATTCCTATTCTTGGTCAGCCACATCCCCAGGTATAAAACGGCAGATGGAAATGGAAGGGGTGGACTTTGAACGGATGTTCCTTCTAATGTCTGACTCCCAATGGTTGGGAAGTCTTTTGTTAGGTAAGTTTATGGAGTATCTTAGAGAGAATGGATTATCTTGTTCAACCTTCGATTTCGGGAATGTGCCCTCTAATGACCAAGACGTTTGTTGTGAGGTTGGAGACACGTTTTTAAGTAAAGGAACAGGGTTTAGTTATGGAAACAATCTAATGGCCATCCGCTTTATCCAAAGATATATTGGAATTCCCGCAAGATGGAACGAATATAATGAGTTTGTGGAGGAGAATGGTGGATGGTTGTCTGATGGTTTAAAATCCCAAGTCTATCAATCTTGGAATCTTTTAGGTAACGGGGCATACTTCCCAGATTGGGGTGTAGGGATTGAGCTTCATGGAATGGACAAATGGGGGAATAGGGTTTGGAAATATGATGACAAAGAGGATTTTAGGGAGGAGATGCTGAAAGTTATGGCTAATTTGGGATAGAATGGGTGTTAAACACAGTTGTTTTACCCAGTTTTCCGTGCCGTAGACATGTTTTCCTGTATATCCTGTATATAGGAATAGAAAAAGAGAAAAAGAGGGGATGAAATGAAACTTAGATGGTATATTGAGCTTAATCAATATGGTCAAAGAACTGAACCAGAATTACAGTTTCTTGATGAAGATAACATATGGCAACCAATAGACATTGAAGAAGTTAGGGTAAAGTCAGATAGACCATTTAAGGGATGAGATGGTAGATGGGTCGGTGGCTAACCATGAAATGTCCTAAATGTGGGTCAGAAATGGAAGAAGTTATTTTCAATGGCTATGGCGGTGGCTTTCAATGTCAGAACCGTAAATGTAAGCATCAAATTCTTATGGAAGATGATGATTCCGAATAAGTAGAGCCACTTCGGGTGAGATAGGAAAAGGGGATGAAATGGAAAAGTGGTCATTAAATGCCCCATTAGAAATTTGTGAATTGGCTGGTGAGTATTCTGGATGGACTCTTAATCAATATGACCGACAATCCTGTTTTGGATTTGGATCAGATGATATAATGATTGCTCGAAAGGGCTATAATTTGACTGCCCCAATTCATTTTGCTGTTTGGAAGGCTTGTCGAAAGAGATTTGATTGTAATAAGACAAGACATTTTACGGTAACGGATTTGATAGAGGACATCCGAAAAGAGAAACTTCTAAACATTCCATTTGATCGAACTTCAATTTGTCATTCCATAGGGCAACTAAGGGCTTTGGGTCTTGTGTATCGGTTGACTGATGGAGTTAGAGAATATGAGTATGTTTTTGAAGATGTAATTGTAAATAAGGGGATGGAATGGTTTTTGAAGGGAAATAAATATATCATTAATCCACCACCATTGGGTGGGTTTTTTGATGAGGAATTGAATGTATAGATACCCCATAGCTTTGACTCAACAATTTCGGTTTTGCGGAAATGCCTTCAGAGCAGATATGTATAAAGGCTGTGACTTTGGGTGTATCTATTGTTTTGCTAATTCCAGAAAAGGAAATTTCAAACAATCTGTAGATATTGCAGATTTTAAGATAGTAGAGAAAACATTCTTGAGTGCTTTGGAATCAGACAAAGGCCCAAACAACTTAGACTATGAACTCATCCGCCATCGTGTCCCGTTACATCTGGGCGGGATGTCTGATCCGTTTCAACCCAGAGAATGGAAACACCGTTTGACTTACCGATTTTTAAAACTCACAAAGAAATACAACTATCCTGTTTTGATTTCTACCAAGTGTGCTTCCTTTCCTGAAGACTACTGGGAATTATTTGACCCAAAAATTCATGCCTTCCAAATAAGTCTCATTAGTCCAAATGAACCCTTTATTCGATTATATGAAAGTAAAACCCCATCTCCCAAACACCGTATGAATCTAATTCGGGATTTAAAGAAGAAGGGGTTTTGGGTGAGTCTGCGGTTGCAACCCTTGATAGATTTAAAAGAGGCGTTAGAGTTGGTTCAAGCGATTGGCAGCGATGTCAATTACATTACCGTGGAACATTTGAAACTATCGGTTGATGACCCCAAGACTTTCCGATATTTCAAAACAGCTTTGAGCCATTACTATCGTATGGATCAAAACATGCGGAACTTGGAGTTAGACCATTTGGAAAAACTAAGTAACATAAGATTAATTAAATCAGCCTCACCTGTTCCCGTGGGGGTGGGGGATAATGATTGGCATGAATTAAGTGATAGCCGATGTTGTTGTTGTGGAATAGATACAATTAACAAGAACTTCAACAACTGGCTCAAATACAATTATACTTACTTCGTTACTGGGGAAATGAAAGATGCTCCATGGTTCCCTAATAGCCCTTGTGATTATGTTCTCAACATTCGAGGGAAAAGGGGAGGGCAAAAGCGAATAGACGATTGGATTAAGACCCGTAGTGGAGAAGAGGTTCCATGGGTTCCAAAGGGGGATTGTTGGCATATTGTAAATAGTCATACCCGTCCAGCAAGACTTAAAACCATTAGGACAGTGAAGGCTTTTACAGATTATTATTGTGAACACTTTCAATTTAGTCTATTCCGCAAATCGAAAGGGTTGGGATTGTTATAAGACCCTGGGTGAAAACATTTTTAAGGAGAAGGTTTATGCTTGGCAATAAAATTATTGTGGATTTTCTTCTTTGGTTCAAAAGAAAACATTATCGGAATATTTTGTTTGATGGTTATCCTGTTGTCCAAGTCTATAAGAACCTTTTTGGCCAAAAATATATTTTTGGTTTGTATGAAAAACCGCCGGAGCATTTTAATTGTCGGTGTGTTTCGGTCGAAGAGTTGGAAATCAAGCTTGCCGAAGCCCAGCAATGGATTGATTCCGAACCGGATTGGAAAGATCAATACATGAAAAGGTATATGGCTTTACAAAATCTTGTTAAAGAGCTTGAAACCAAGTTAAGGACTATGTGTCCCCACCTAAAAACTCGGAGTGGTCCTTGGCCAGACGGAGGAGCAATTGATATTTGTATTGACTGTGGTATGTCTCGATATATTTGGGAGCATGGAAAGAGCAGTTGGCAATGGATTGAAGATATTCCAAAAGCAAGAAAAGAGTTGGAAGGAGCATTGTTGTTGGCTGGGGCAGTTAATAAACAGCCATTTATTCCTGGAGGTAAGATTTAAATGCAAATTAAATTACTTAAATCCGTAGCAGAAGAGATAGGCTTAAATGCTTTTAAGCCCTATGGAATTAATCCAGATTCATGGGGCTGGAAAAATGATACCTTTATTGACCTATCAGCCTTGAACAAAAAAGAAATATCTAAGTTGAGATTTATTATTGACTCCAAGAAGAATGTCCGTGGCATTGGAGTTATGATTAAGGATATTGACACCTGGCTCAATGCATTGGATGTCGGGGCAGAGAAGGCTCGTGCTCGTAGTTGTCGGCAATTTGAGCCTCTACTTACACGCTTCATAGGGCAATCTCCAGGTTATCGTATTTATCAAAGATTTGAGGAGATGGATGATATTTATTTATGTTATTATGTAGAGAAAGTTGATTATGTAGAGGAACGGATAGAAAGAGATAATAGACATCCAGCTCATGTAAATATGGATATTATTTATGAATCATTCGGAGGGAAGAAAGAAGAAAGAGTTACTTTTTATATTGAGGATATAAGGGGAAAGAATACAATTGAAGCACTGGCCAATAAGGGATTTTATACTGAAACGGAAGAACTTCGTTCGATATATTTGGATCAAATGAAGAGGTTTGGAAAGACGGTCAGTCAGATTGGGAAACAATTTCTGGCAAAGGGAATGGCTACGGATGAGGACATGGACGGGAATCCTTCTGAAAGAAATAGTTCATGGTATTGGAGCAGGACGAATAATTATAAGATGGAACGTGACGGTAGTTCGGGTCGGGTGTTGGTTGATATTTTTAAGGAAAAGGAAAAAAGTGATAGAGAAAGAGAAGTGCATGTGGACACATGGTTTTGGACGGTGGAATCTAACATGCGACTTATTAAACAAAAGGGAGGAAAAAAGGAGGACAGAGGGAAAAGTAATGAAGAATTAATTGAAGACCTTGATGTTGCCCCTCCAGAGATCGAAATACCTATCCATCCATTTGTAGCTATCTTTGATTTAAGGAGGCATCTCAGACTTAAGATTCATGTCGATTTCCTTTCTGAATATATTTATGATTCTGAAATTTCAGAGAAGTTAATATTACCAAAATATTTGAAAGACCTGGTTGCTATGTTGATCGAACACAGTGGGGCTAATTTCAGTGATATCATAGAAGGGAAAAGCGGGGGTGCTGTTGTCTTGCTTTGCGGTCCACCTGGAACTGGGAAGACACTTACTGCAGAGGTTTATGCAGAAGCCGAACGTAAAGGGCTTTACTCAGTGCAATGCTCTCAACTTGGAACCGATCCAGAGAATCTTGAGGATGAACTTCTTAAGATTTTTACTCGTGCTCAACGTTGGGGTGCAGTTCTGCTCCTTGATGAGGCAGATGTTTATGTCCGGTCAAGGGGTTCTGATCTTCAACAGAATGCTATAGTGGGGGTATTTCTCAGAGTGCTTGAGTATCAGAGCAATATTCTCTTCTTGACTACCAATAGACCGGACGATGTGGATGATGCGATTGCCTCTCGTTGTGTCGCAAGGCTTAACTATAAAATTCCGGACGCAAAAGATCAGGCTAAAATCTGGAACGTGTTAGCTAATGCTTTTAATGTTAGCCTTGGTGACGAAATTATTCAACAGATTGTTTCTGATAATTCTGATTTGTCGGGGCGTGATGTTAAGAATTTACTCAAATTGGCTTGCCTCATATCTATTAATAGGAAAACCCCTATTTCAACAAAGGTCATAAGATTTGTTCGGCAGTTTAAACCCACTCAATCGAACGGAGTTCCTGGGGAGATCGAGGAATTGGAAGATTTACCCCGTTGTAAAATAAAACCTAAATTTATAAAGAGGATAATGGAGATTTAAAATGTCTAATAAACAAATGTCTGTTTGCATGTTCTGTTATCAAGCAGTGATTCGATTGAGAGAAGGAAAGAGTGAATCAATACTAAAATCCAGATGTCGTGTCTGCGGGCGGGTGTTTTTATTAGAAACGAAAGAACGAAGAAACGAAGATAAGGGAGATTTAAAATGAAATTAAAATTTGAATTGGAGATGGAAAGAATTTTTTCTTATGCTATGGGATTGGAACAATCTGGCCGACAAAAGAACATGATCTTTTGTTTGGAAGATATGGTTTACATACTCAACTCTGACAAAACGATTATCCTCCGTTTTCAAGCCTCAAAAAAAGAATTCCCAGAACCTGTAGGGTTTTTCGCCAGCAGTTATGATTCCTCAGAATTTGGAACCCATAAGGGGTTTATAACTTTTTTGAAAGAGAGTCAGGAGTTTGTCCGCAAAAAACTTTGTAAAGTCCCCTCTCAGACTTTTGAAGAAGTGGAAGAGTTGTATTTCCGATTTCACAACGAAGACAATGTTTACGTTGCCGACATTTCCTTTTCTAAACCTTCATTAGACTTATTAGAAGAGAGCTTGTCTCATATTGAATTCCTATCACAAGACAAAGAACTCAAAATCCTTCAACGGGATATTTATTCAGGAACCCTAATAGAATTGGAAAGAAAGAAAGCTACAGGGTTGGGGTTGTCTCTATATGAAGACGATATAGGAGAGGACTTTGGGCCTTTGGGAATGCGAACTAATGATTTTTTCTCTTTATTCAATTTTAATGATAAGATCAAAATCTTTTTTCTATCCCCAGACAAAGACTTCTTTATTATAGAAGGCTCACACAACTCTATGACTGGCGTGGTGGCTGGGTGTTTGTATGATGAGATTGGTGTAATAAACGATTTACAGGAGGAGAAAACTCATGGGCGGGAAAAGTCGAAAGACAGGAACAGTGTCAAGGAAATTGATCGAACAGCTGAAAAGAAAGTCCTCTTGTGTAGGAAAAGGAAATAAGGCTGAGAGTGGAGAAGGCCTGTTAAACCAAGACGGTAAATGGAAAGAAAAGCGGGAGGCAGAAGAATGAAAGGCCGATATTTAGAGCTTTTAGAACAAGGTAACATAACGCCTAACTTCTGGTGTAGTGAAGAATACTTTTCCAAAGCCCATTTGGAAGAGAAAGAAAGAGGGGATTTTTATATGGTTATGGATATGGTTATGGATAGAGAATGGTTAATGTTCCCCATAATCTCTTCTAACCCAAAGCCACATTTGGTTCAATTTACAGGAACGTTAGCAGGGGGTATAAACAAGATATGGTCTGATTTTCCAGAATGGAATCCTTCTAAGGCTCTTGTTTCTTTAGATTGGGAACACAAATTTTTGGATTATGAATACATCTATGATCCCAAAGCCTTTCTAAATATGAAAGGTGGAAATTGGGGGGTGTTTAGAAAAAACTGTCGTAAATGGCCCAGACGATTTGGAAATGGTAATCTAACCTATGATTGGATTCATAAGTATCATCTTCAGTATTCTGGTGATCTCAATGAACTTTTAACTTCTTGGTTAGAAAAGAAAGGGGATGAGAAGATAGAGGATGATGAAGTAATGATGTCCTACGTGTTTGGGGGAAGATTCCGTAAACTCCTTTGGGATAAGAAAGGAAAAATATATGGAATAAACATTTGGGACAAGAATTACAAACATATAAACTTTCGCTACAGTATCTGTCGACCAGAAGAGTTTCTCAGTGAATATATGAGATGGCTTTTCTATACAGACTTCATCATTCAGGGAAGTAACAAATTGGTAAACGATGGTGGGGTTTTAGACAATCCCAATCTCAAGAAATTTAAAGACAAAATGAATCCTCATCATATCCGTGAGGTATTTTCTTGGTTTCAAAAAGACATCATTCAAAAGGAGGCTTTATGAAACGGGAAACACTATTAAAAGCTATTGAATGCATTATGCCTGGGGTGGATAAAGCTTCCAGCCCTTTGGGGATGGATTTTTTGGTATTCGATAAAGGATGGTTAAGAAGTTTTAATGATTCGGTGTCTGTATCTTTTTTTGCAGAATCTCCAAAGCCAATTCATTGTGCTGTCAAAGCCCAAGAACTCTACAAAGTCCTATCCAAAATGGAAGGGGACAATTTAAGAATGGTGGTGGAAGAAAGTAGGTTGGTGATAAAAAATCCCAAAACCACTTTAAAGATGACCTTGATGGAAGAAAAACAATTGGGAGTCTTAAAAGAGAGGTTAGGGTCTTTGGATACGGATAATTTGGTTTGGGAATTATTGCCCAAGAAGTTTATGGATGGTTTAGACCTTTGTATCCCAGGAACCAAGAGTGATCCCACATTGGGAATTCTATCTGGGGTGGGGTTTAAAGAAAATCAAATCCTCTCTACCGACAACCAGCGGGTATCCGTCTATACAATGGGTGGAACTATGCCTAATGAGTTTATACTTCCTGTAGAGGTTGTAGGAGACGTAGTCAAATATGCAAGAGATTCAAACAATGTTGCTATTACTGACTCTTGGATTCATTTTAAAAATCCATCTGGGCTTATTATTTCCACCCGTAGAATGATAGGAGAATATCCATTTGACAAAATAGAAAAAGTTCTTAAAGACAATTCCTCAAGTAAGGAAACCAAACCCTACAAATTTCCAGAAGGGCTGGAAAAGGCTTTAGACAGGGTAGGGATTTTAGCTGAGATTGGGGATAGGGACATTGGATTTTTACCATTGGTCTCTTTAAGTAAGAAGGGGGATTTTTTGTTTATAAATGGAAAGAGAGAGGCTGGAGAAATAGAAGATAAAGTAGAATGGAAGGACAACGCAATGCCTGGGGAATTGGAAATAAAAATAGCTCCAGAATTTCTGAAAAAAATTCTCAAAGTCACCCATGAATTTCAAATCGGAGTTAACAAAAATTGTATCCTCTTTAATAGCCCCAACTTTAAACACCTGATGGTTGCTAAGGTAGAAGGAGAATAATTTATGAAATGCCCCAGTTGTGATGAAGAATTAGATTGTGATGAGGTTGATATTGGGGTGGGAACGATGAAAGGAAACTATCGTTGTCCTAATCCCGATTGTGGATGGGCTGAAAAAAGAGAGCAAGAAGATGCCTAAACTAATCCGTTCAGTGGACAAAAACTATGTTGAGATAACAGGCCAGATGAAGTATGAAACTGATAAGGCTTTACTCCTTTTTGATGGAAAGAAAGAAGTCTGGATTCCAAAATCACAAATAGAAGGTATGGAAAGAGAAAAAAATATGATCATTATAACTATCCCTGAGTGGTTAGCGATGGAAAAAGAGTTAATATGAAATTAATACCCATTCGATGTTCAGATTGTGGGAAGTTTATAAATCCGAAAGATTTGGGAGCCCAAGTTTATACTCCATTTGGAAATGCTTTAGATACTGAACCGCCAGAAGATAAGTATGTTTGTGGAAAGTGTTTCCAATCTCCAAGTAAAGAAAACCTAATTAGAAAAATTTCTTGGATGGGGCCAACAAGGATATTTGAATGAAGGGATTATTGATACATACATCCAATGTAAGAGTTGATATTTTAGAACCCCAAAAGCTTCCAGGATATGACAAGCTTTGTATATGCTTCAGTCTCAATCAATTTGTATCCTATTTTGGAGAATATGTTTATTTGTTTGATAGAATAATTCTTGAGAAAAATTTTTATGTTGAAGTTTTACCATCTGGAGGGGTAGAGTGTTCTATAAGATTGCGTTTTGATAAAGAGTATAGGTATCGTAGTGAGGATTTAGGTCAAGAATTTAGAATATATGAGCCCATTGATGTTCAACGTTATGGGATAGGGATTATAACTAATTTTAATCATTTAAAAGGGAATTTAGAAGAGAGGATTAATCACGAAGTAATACGTAAAGAACAAATTGACTTTTCTAATTCTAATAAAAGATAGAAAAAATGAAAGGTTTTTTTGAGATAGATATTCCTAAAGTAATAAAACCCAAAGTCAATCGCAAAGCATTTGGTTGTGAGGTGTGTGGATTGTATAAACAAGTAAACAGCCCAAAAATGCCCTACACAGGTGAAGGTCAACTTAAAGCCCTCATGTTGGGGGAAGCTCCTGGGAGAAATGAGGATTTACAAAATAAGCAATTCGTTGGAGAGGCTGGAGACTTGTTAAGAGAGACGTTGATTGAAAATGGATTTGAATTAGATAGGGATTTTTATAAACAAAACATCTTGGGTTGCAGACCCACAGATAAAGATGGAAACAATCGCCCACCTACTAAAGAGGAAATTTTCTCTTGTGAACAACAATGGCGGAAAAACGTAGAAGAGATAAATCCACGAATCATCTTTCTATTCGGAGCCAAAGCAGTAGAAGCCTTCTTCATGGGGCGTTCCCATCCTATCACTTCAGACCTGAGTATTGGGCGGTGGAACAGACAATGCATTCCAGATGTTCAAACGGGGGCATGGATAATCCCATTATACCATCCTTCCTTTGCTGTTCGTAACGTTGATTTCAAACCCAAGTTTAAGCAAGGTCTGAAATGGGGGTTAGAACAACTGAAACGTGAATCTCCTGAATTTATGGATTGGAAAAAGTTTTGTAAACCATTAACAGATTTTAAAGAGGTTATTTACTTTTTAAGATCAATTTTAGAACGACAATCTGAAATAGAAATTGCAATTGATTATGAAACCTCTGGATTAAGACCTTATAAACAAGGCCATCACATCTGGACAATCGGGGTTAGCCTAATAGAATTGGAGTGGCCTAATTATGGATACTCTTTTCCATATAGTTACCCAAACCACTGGAGTGATAAACAATTTGATTCAATAGAATCATTATGGAAATCAATACTTTCCGAACCCAAGATACCCAAAGTGGCCCAGAACATCCAAATGGAAGAGAGTTGGGGTAGAAGAATAGTTGGGGTAGAAACCCAGAATTGGATTCACGATACAATGATTTGTAGCCATATTATTAATGAGCATCGTAAGTTTACGGGATTAGATTTTCAAGTGTTCATAAATTGGGGCTACGAATATGGAGACGATATATCCCCATTTAAAAAACCGAATGAAGATGGATTTAATCGTATGCATGAAGTCCCTCTTAAACAACTATTAGAATACAATACCTCAGATGCTTTGTTTACAGGGATGCTATATGAAAGACAGGTGGAAATAATAGGAGAATAAAATGGGATATGCGCCACCAAAAGAAAGACCCTTGATGGATGGGGAAAGCCGTGAACATTGGTATTTTGAACGAAGGGCAGAGTTACTGAGGGCGAAGAAATATAATGAAGGTATGTGGAATAGATGGATTCCAGTTTTAGCTGTTCTCATTTTTATACTAATTTTAATTTGTGCTCTGGAGATTTTAAGATGAGTCATTATGATGATGGAAGACACCGCCTTCCTGGTATAACAACCACCCATCTAACCCTTGAAACTTTTAACAAAAGAATGGGGAGGGAATGGGAAGGAAAATTAAAGTCTGACAAAAATTATCTCCTTATCATGGGAGAAAAGTTTTATATGAAGGAATTGAATTGTCATCTAATTTCTGACAAGATAAAAAAATACAAGTTATCATCAATTTCTTCTGGCTCTAAAAAATACAAATATACAGAAGAGGGATTAAAAAAACTAAAAGAAAAATATGATACTGTAACGTTAGAAGTTCAAATGCCTACAATTGAATTTAACTCCTATCCACAATGGGTTCATGATTGGAAAAAATCATTTTGCTTAAATAAAAAGAAAAGAATTTGGTCAGAGGCAAGAGATACTATTCAAAACGATGAACATCCATATGAGGTTGAATGGAGCCAGGCATATGATTATTGGTGTTCAGATTGTGATGATGAACACTCAAGCCAACGATCTCTATTAACCAAATTTTATAAAACTAAGAAGAATGCTTTAAAAGCAGCCAAAACGATACCAAAGTCGGTAAAATATGAAAGACAGGTGGAGATTTTAAAGGAGGATCAACAAAAATGACTGACTTTTTAAAAATTTTAAGAATAAAAAATATAGAACGTTGCAACCAGGTCTTTCATGTGTTAAATGATTGGATGCCTTGGGACTGGTCTAATGCTATGGCTGGAGAAGTTGGTGAGGTCTGTAATTTGACTAAGAAAATGTTACGGGGAGAAAAGATTGGTAAAGATGAAATTGCAGATGAAATTGCAGATGTTATTATTTATGCTGATCTTTTAGCTGCAAGATTAACGATTGATCTTGAAGAAGCCATAATTAAAAAATTTAATATTGTTTCCAAAAAAAGAGGGTCAACCATTTTTCTTTAAAAAAATGATGATAATTAAACCTACACTCAAACAAGCCTATGACCTATTTCATAAGGGGATACTTTGTTTTTCCGATATGGAAGATGAAGGGATTTGTGTCGACAAAAAATATTATGAAAAAACATACGAAAAATTAACCAAAAGGGTGCGGTTTTTAGTCCAAAAGATAAGCGAGATGGAACCAGCCCAGATGTTTAAACTTAAAACGGGCAAAGACATAATTTCATTCGATACCAAACTTCATGTTAGTCACCAAGACCTTTCCAAACTCTTCTTCCGCTTTATGGGGATGAAACCCATAAAATTTACTGAGAAAGAAAACATCTCATCCGATGATGTTGTGTTGGAGAAAATAGGAACCCCATTTACTAAAGAAATTCTAAAAGTCAAAAAGCTTGAAAAGAACAGGACAACTTACATAGGTGGTATAAAAGATTTAGCAACATTAGATAGTGATGGACTCTGGAAAATACACCCTTCATTCAACTTACACATTCCACGTTCCTATCGTTCAAGTTCTGATTCTCCCAACTTCCAAAACATTCCTGCTCACGATGAAGAAAGCAGATTATTAGTCCGGACAGGTATCA
>Ga0214473_10007038_pt1 | contig 13383 bp, 10 predicted proteins | sample RVTome_7_FD_203509 | JGI IMG/M metagenome (GOLD analysis project Ga0214473, IMG submission 203509) | Soil microbial communities from uranium-contaminated site in the Upper Colorado River Basin, Wyoming, United States - RVT98D197 | ecosystem: Environmental > Terrestrial > Soil > Contaminated >...
GCAAGTTGATCCGCGAGGCGGAGCCACCGCGGCGCATCAGGCGGCAGAGCCGTAACGTTGGTAGCAAGGTGGACCGCGAGGCCAAGCCACCGCGGCACATCAGGCGGCAGAGCCGTAACATTGGTGGCAAGGTGATCCGCGAGGTCAAGCCACCAGCTAGGCCTGGACGATAGGCGCAACCTTCTCAGACAACGTTCGAAAACCTGCAAAGCCAGGCAGCTTTTTGATGCGATTCGCGACGGTCCTCTCAAAGAACTCCAGACCGGATGGACCATGAAACAACGTCGCAATCACGTAGTGGGTCTCGCTTGCCGGCTTTGCTCCCTGCCCCACCGGTGTCCAGAATTTTTTGATTATGAACTGCGCTAGATCCCGTGAAAACTTCGCCTGACTCAGTTTCAATCGCGCAATGCTCCAATAGAAATTGGAATGGATCGACTCTTCCTGCATTATCCCGGCGAGCAAATTCTTTAGTACAGGGTGAGCGGCGAGTTGCGATAAGCGCCGATAGCCTTGCAGTGTAGTGATCTCATTGATGGCGCCCCACACCATGTGAGCCGCATGAAAGTAACGACCAAACGGCCGTACCGCGTGGTCTAGCAGGTAGGATTGTGCCGAGTAACGCCTGGGGATACGAGCTTTTGCTTCCTTCTGCCAATTCAGACTCGTAGGAATTCCCGCTTCCGCAAGAAACCGGTTCAGCAACTCCGCATGCTGAATCTCCTCAACACTCCACCGGTCCATAAACTTCCTGATGACTGGATCCCTGCCAGTCGGCGTGCGCAGAAGTTCCTTGTAGTACATGTCAGTAAAATATTCGACATCACGCATGTAAAAAAGTACCGGCACAAACGCAGGATCAATCCGGTGATTCGGGATCTCTTTCCAGGGAATACTGTCGACAAATTCTTTCGATATGGTGCGTGGCTGGCGCTCATACCACTGCAAGACGTCGTTTTCTGTAGCGAACAAAGGGGAACCTCCAGCTTACCTGCAAGTTTCATAATACCTATTTACGTCTACACCCCCATGACCGGATTTTGCGAGCGACATTATTCTGATATGCTGAAAAAAGGCAACATCGAAGTGAACAAGCTTACTCACATTGACGAACACGGCCGTTTGAAGATGGTTGACACCAGCGAAAAGGCGATTACCACCCGTCGCGCCGAAGCTTCAGGGCGCGTTAGAATGGCACCGGAAACAGCCAGTGCAATTAGAGAGCGAAGGACACCAAAGGGTGACCCGCTCGAAGCGGCGCGGCTCGCAGGCATCATGGCCGCCAAACGGACCGCGGAGCTAATTCCGCTATGCCATCCTCTGCCACTAAGACACATCGACGTAGTTGCGAACCTTGAAGAGGACGGCGTGTATTTGCGATCAGAGGTCACAACAAACGCTCAAACTGGAGTGGAGATGGAAGCGCTAATGGCAGTTTCAGTTGCTGCACTAACTGTTTACGACATGTGTAAAGCGTTGGATAAGGAGATGACAATCTCCGATATTCGCCTTGAACGCAAGACCGGCGGAAAAAGCGGCGATTACGTAAGAAAATAGCACTTGTCCAGTTTACCGGTAGTTTTCCATCTTCGACCGGTTAAGTTGAAGGAAGATGCCCAGGGAACATCGAGCCTAATCTTTGCGTTTAAGTATAGGAACTTTCCAATTCAGGGGCGTTTGCCCTAAGATTCGCAGCATCTGGATAGGCGGAGAGTGAATATGAGAGTCACAATTTCCCGTGAGGCGCGACCGCAAGCCATAACGCTGCTGGCCGCCGCAGCTATCTCGATAATCCTTTGGTTCATCCCGTTCGCCGAAATCCTCATGTATCCATTCCGCATCTTCGTCACCTTCATCCATGAAGGCGGCCATGCACTGGCGGCGCTGCTGACCGGAAACACGGTGCAGAGCTTGAGTGTAGCCATGAATGCCAGCGGTGAAACTTACACCACACAAGGTGGGCAACTTTCGCAAATATTCGTTGCGAGCGCCGGCTATATCGGCTCGATGGCCTACGGGGCGTTCTTACTCATATTGATTCGCAAAGCCGTCGGGGCTCGCATTGTCCTCGTGGGTTCCGCCGCGTTGATCCTCGCTTTGACTCTGATCTACGGATTACTGAAACCAATCCTCTCCCTGGATGCTCTTGGCGGCATTCCCTTTACACTCGTAGCTGGTTTATCGCTAACGGCTGGGTTGGCCCTCATCGCTAAGTATGCGAGTGCTCGAGCAGCTGCTTTCTGCGTAAGTCTTCTGGCGGTTCAATGTGTGCTGAATGCATTATTGGATCTAAAAACAGTTTTCTTCCTTTCGTCACCCTTCGCTCCGGCAGTTCCGACTGATGCTCTGAATCTGGCGTCTATTACCGGCGTGCCGGCATTAGTCTGGTCCGTCATTTGGATTGCCATGGCCGCGGGAATCCTCTGGATTGCGATGAGACTATACGTCGTCAGCCGCGACCGTGCGAGCCAGCCTGACTTGCCCTTCGAAGAGCCAATTGCCTGAAAACAACTTAGTCAGCTCTTCAGAATATGCCAGCTCTTTCGCATGATTGAGAGTGGTGGGGACCCTTATTGAAGTAACCGTGAGAGTGGCTGAATCAGCAGAGTTTCCGAACACCGCGAGTCCACTTACCCTACCTCCGCGCCGTGCCCGTTCGAACCAGCCAAATGGCTTTCCAGAAAACGACCGGTGTAAGACGCAGTGACCGCAACGATCTCCTGAGGTGTCCCCTGTGCTACCACATAGCCGCCATTGTCACCACCCTCAGGCCCTAAATCAATTATGTAGTCAGCAGTCTTTATTACATCAAGGTTGTGCTCTATAACGAGCAACGAACCACCCGCTTCAATCAACGCTCGAAATGCGGCCAGCAGCTTGTTGATGTCGTCGAAGTGCAGGCCGGTAGTGGGCTCATCAAAGATGTAGAGAGTTCGCGCTGCAGTACGTTTGGAGAGTTGAGCTGCAAGTTTGATCCGCTGCGCCTCTCCCCCTGATAGAGTGGTCGCGGACTGCCCAAGTCGGAGATAACCAAGTCCGACTTCGTCGAGAACACGCAACCGGTTCGCGATCTTTGATACCTCCCGAAAGAAGCCAATCGCCTCCCGCACAGTCATGCTTAGAACCTCATGTACGTTCTTTCCGCGGTACCGCACATCCAGAATCTGTTGCTTGAACCTTGTTCCTTTACACTCCTCGCAGACAAGTTCGACGTCAGCCAAAAACTGCATCTCAACCGTCACGAGCCCGTCGCCTTGACATACTTCGCAACGTCCTCCGGGAAGATTGAAAGAGAAGTGTGAGGGGTCGAATCCTCGCGCCTGCGCTTCGCGTGTGTTTGCGAAGACTTCTCGAATGGCGTCGTACACTTTAATATAGGTCACCGGATTAGAACGCGGAGTTCGCCCGATTGGCGACTGGTCAACGAGAATGACATCATCAATATATTGCCCCCCTTCCAGCTTTTGGAAGGCTCCGACGTGCCCCTGCCAATCCCCGCGCTCCTTTTTCAGGCCGGCATAAATGCAATCGTGAATCAGTGTTGACTTACCCGAGCCACTCACTCCCGTGATGCACACCAACATGTCCAACGGCAACTCAACATCAATCGATTTAAGATTGTGTTCGCTCGCCCCCCTAACAGAGAGACGTCTGCGCTGCATGACGCGTTGCTGTTTGGGTGTCTTGATCTCAGCTTCACCTCTAAGGTACCGAGCGGTAAGCGAATTATCGTTCTTTAGTAGACCAGGAAAGTCGCCCTCATAAATTACGCGCCCACCGAGCTCGCCGGCAGCAGGCCCTATATCCAGAATATGATCTGCGGCATGCATCATCTCGGCATCGTGTTCTACGACCAGCACCGTATTGCCGATGTCTCGCAAGTTGTGTAACAAGCGAATCAATCTGTCGTTGTCCCGCGGGTGAAGACCAATAGAGGGCTCATCCAACACGTATAAAGCTCCTACTAATGAGGAGCCGAGATTTGTGGCGAGTTGGATACGTTGAGCCTCGCCACCCGAGAGTGTTGATGCCAGTCGCTCGAGTGTCAGGTAGTCGAGACCAACATCCACGAGGAAACGCAACCGCCGTCGTATTTCAAAAAGGATGCGTTCCGCGATTGCGGCCTGCTCGGTTGAAAGCTTCAGCGAGTCGAAGAAAACCGCTGCTTCTTTAATCGAGAAGGAACAGACTTCCGGCAGCGTGTGACCACCAATGCGAACATCGCGAGCTTCCTGCCTGAGCCGTCCTCCTGCACAATCAGGACACAGCGTGTATCCGCGATACTTTGAAAGAAATACACGAACGTGCAGCTTGTATTTTTTGGTTTCCAGCCAGTCAAAAAATCCCCTCACTCCAGTCCAATCGCCCTTTCCGGATACGATTGCACGCTGTTCTGCTCGCGAAAGTTGATTGAAAGGAACATTGAGCGAGATGCCTTCCGACTTACAGAACTGTCGAAGCTCATCCATTGCCCATTGGTATTGCGGTCTGGTCCAGGGCTCAATGGCCCCTTCATTAAGACTCAAACCCGGGTTGGGAATTACGAGATCGAGATCGAGTCCTATGGTGTTACCAAACCCCTGGCAGGTCGGGCAGGCGCCGTAAGGGTTGTTGAAACTAAACAGGCGCGGTTCTGGTTGCGCGTAAACCGTTCCGTCATACTTACATTCAAAGCGCTCTGAAAATTTGAAGCGACGTGGCTCCGCTTCGACGGTCTCAATGAGCGCTGAGCCATGACCCTCCTGGAAACAGATTTCCAGTGAATCCACGAGCCGCTGGCGCACCTCCGGCCGAGCGACAAGCCGGTCCACCACAACAAATACATCATCAAAGTCTTCACGGGTGTAATCATCAGGAGTCGATAGTTCGATGGTTTGCCCGGCGGAATAAAGTCGGGTAAAGCCTCGTTGCATCAGACTCATGAGATGCGCCGTGATTATCTGACGCGGCGACCGGGAAGGATTTCGCCGTGAAGCTTTCGCTCGTCGTTTTCCGCGGGCACCATTTTGGTCGCCGTTACTTCGGCTCTCGGTGATTCCTGCTGCGGCAGGAAAAAGGACATAGAAACGGCTACCCTCGGAAAGCTTGTTTAGCACTTCGGCGGCAATCGATTCAGGCGAATCTCGATACACTTCGCGTCCACAGACTCTGCAGAAGGTTGTGCCCACACGAGCGTAAAGAAGTCGCAAGTAATCATAGATTTCAGTTTGCGTGCCTACAGTTGAACGAGGGTTGCGCGTCGAATTCTTCTGACGAATTGCTATTGCCGGGGCGATGCCGCGCACCTCGTCCACGTCCGGTTTGTCCATGCGCTCTAAAAACTGGCGCGCATAGGCCGACAACGATTCCACATACCGCCGTTGTCCTTCAGCGTAAATCGTATCGAAGGCCAATGACGACTTGCCTGAGCCGCTCACACCGGTGACGACAGTCATCCGGTTAATGGGAATAGAGAAGGAGATATTCTTGAGGTTGTTAACGCGCGCGCCGCGGACTTCGATTGCTTCTTCCGGCATCGTATAGAAAGTGGCCTGGCCGTACAGATTAGACTTCGGGGCCTTTGGCAAACTTCAAATAATAACGCGAATCGCTAGTAACGTGAAATGGGCGGTTTTGGGGGGTGGTGTCCTAAATTGACTTCTCTGCGCCGACTCTGCGTGCTCGGCGTCTTTGCGTTGAGTGTATTTCCACAATCTTTTCAACGCCGAGAAGCAGCGCGGCCAGGGCCGCAACCAAAGTAATTTTCAGCGTAGCTAAACCTAACAGTGGAACGCCCGACCTCGAAAATCCGCCTTCACTCCGTTAGGAGTCTTTTAGCGACAGTCAGATTGTATTGACAGAAGTTGATTAGATGACCAACAATGCCCCAACTCGTGAGTCAATATTATGGGCCTTAAGCAACAGATCATTTCTGACCTTACAGCTTCGATGAAGGCTCAAGACTCGCTTCGCACTTCCACCCTGCGCATGGTCAAAGCGGCGCTGGTTAACAGGGAAATTGAAAAGCGCGGAGAGCTCGATGAGGAGGAGATGCAGAAACTGCTTCGCTCGCTTGTAAAGCAGAGACGGGATTCTGTGGAGCAATATGAAAAAGGTGGGCGTAAGGATCTGGCGGACAAAGAGCAAGCCGAGATTTTGATAATAGAGTCGTACCTTCCTCAGGCAGCTTCAGGCAGCACCATCGAATCAGCAATAGAAGCTGCAATTGCCGAAACCGGCGCCACATCGATGAAGGACATGGGCCGCGTAATGAAGGCGGTGCAGGCAAAGCTTGCAGGCCAAAACGCCGACGGTAAGACGATCAGCGAAATTGTAAAAGCTAAGCTCAACGGTTAGATTTGATAGATGTGGCTAAAGCCGAACATCTTTTTGACAACCGGTCGCACTGGAAGCAACTCTTCCAATACAAATTGGAAAGCAATTCGACTTCTCATCGTACGTTCTTAAGCCACGTGCCCACCACTTTGCCCAGAGCAAGATCACTGTCGCTTGCTGGCTCGACCTATGAAGAAGCCCGCGCCAAACATCATCAGCAGAAGGAAGAATACTGGGATCAGCATGATTAAGTTGTTCCAAAGCTCCTGCAGCATCTTAAGACCTCCGTTGCGATTGCACTAATTAAGTTCCATTGTGAATTTGCTCTGATGTCGCGGCGCGATCTCGGGTCAGACACTCGACCGATTTCTCCAAAGTAAAGAGCAGTGTGGCCAAATAGATCATGTGGACCCGAAGGGCTTTTTGTAAACCCATAATTCTCATACAGGGTGATCGCGCGAAACAGAAAGGGAGTGGTGCTCAAAAACAGCCGGCGTATTCCTCGCTCAAGCCCAAAACTCTCGGCCTGCTGCAACAAAGTTACTCCGATTCTCTTCCCCCTCGCGTTGGGTACAATGGCCATGCCTCGAATATACAAACCCTTGCTTGACAACTGCGGATATCCTATTCGCGAGTTGGGATTCTTCAGACAATCAAAAAGCGCAGGGGACATGCAAGATGGTCTTTTCTCTAAAATTCAAAAGCATATAACTGAACTTCATTTGTAGCTTCCGCAATTCGAACTGTTTTCTCAAATTGAAAACCGAGTTTCGTGAGCAGACCTATTGAACTTCCATTGTCGGCGTTGGTAATCGCGACCACGCGCCTCAATCCCAACGTCTGATTCGCATAGGCCAGCACGCCCAACACTGCCTCCCGAGCGTAGCCTCGGGACCAGAATTCCGGCAGTAACGCGTAACCAATATCTACATCTTCCAGCGTGTCTCGTTTCAATAAACCACACATTCCGATTGGAACTTTTTCGCTACTACCTTCTTGTAGCTCGATTAGATACTGGCCGAATCCAAGTTTCCGGTAGTTGGCAACTGGGCCATCCAATATGTAGGAGCTGGCAGCTTCCAATGTGCGCACCCCCTTATCACCGATGTTCTGAATAAATGAGGGCTCATTTAATAGCCGAAGAATGAACGGGGCGTCGATGATGCACAGCTGGCGAAGTCGCAACCGCTGCGTTTCAAGAACTACCACGCACTCCGGACTATTTTCAAGAACTTTGTTAGTCATCCATCTTCCGCCAAACATCACAACTCTCGTTATCGCAATCGTGAGGATAGTATGCCTGGACCACTCTATCAGCTGCTTCCTGGGCATCGCGCAAGTTCCAGCGGTAAAACTCCAGGGGCTGACGATTTTGACCGTACGGTTCTCTAATTCGCACGAAAAAGCGACGGTTATCAGAAATTGCCATCGCTTTTACGCTTTCATTCAAATGGAACCGATGCCACGTGCTCATTGTGTAATTGCCTGTGGAGAATGGCCAGGTCTTCGGAATGCTGAGACTGCAGCACTATTAGATCGGGCTCCAATCGAGCACCGCTGAGTGTCGAATTCGACAGTAGGAACTGACAGCTACGCGAAAGTCTTGGCATGTTCAGAATCCTGACGCGCCGCAAATAATAGGCCTCGTCGGCGAAGTAACCGACAGACCACACCAGTCGTGTCGCTACAATTTCTGCCTGAGCTTCCGGCCCGAGTTTCACTTTCCAAGTTACGCGGCGCGCATCCCTAACTTCGATTTTTGGCGTTTCCCCCGAAAGGTCCTCACGCATACATTTGAAAGGCGGCGCCGGAGCAAGCTGGGCAGAGCCAGATTCGGAAGCAAATTGCCCGCTGCCATGGAGCCGGGCGATTCCATAATACAGGCGTGGCTTTCTTAAGACACTTCGATTCGGCCGGTCTTAAGATCGTAAGATTTGGAAGGCGCAATCGCGCGGGTCCCATATTCTTACAACAATCCTGGAAGATTTTGGGGGCTAAGGTGAGCTTGCATCGGTACTTGCCTTTACGTATAATTCACGGCTTGCTCGAAGCACGGCGGTGTCGTCCGGTGGGTTCGCGCCCACTTTTTCTTTTGGGCGACAGTGCTTTTTTGGAGGCAGTATGGGTGCCAGATCGAGTGAAGAGCGAGTAAGAGAGATCGCTGAGAGGGCAGCAATCGATCATGGCGTCGAGCTTGTCCACGCCGAAGTTGCAGGACCTGAAGGGAAGCCAATAGTTCGTATCTATATAGACAAGCCAGAGGGAGTTACTCACGAAGATTGCTCGGAACTGAGCCTTCACGTTGGCACGATCCTTGATGTGGAAGATTTCATACATTCCGCCTATACGCTTGAAGTATCCTCTCCCGGTCTGGAACGTGGACTGTACAAGCCTGGTGATTTTGAGCGCTTTGCCGGCAGCCGCGCGAAGATGAAGACCCAGAAGCCCGTTGGTGGGCAGCGAAACTTTCGTGGCCGCATTCTGGGAGTCGATGGGGCGGACGTGATATTTGATGATGTTACTAACGGCAGAGTCAGGGTGCCTCTGGATTCAATTTCCAGGGCCAACCTGGAGATTGATATAGAACAGGAACTGCGGGGACGGCAGTGATCGCTGCGGCGAATTTTGCTTAACTCGAGCCAAACGTCAAACCGATCTGTCTAGAAACTGCTGCAACCGACCGAAGAAGTAAGAGTCATGAGCTCATCAATTGCGCAGAATATTGAAGCACTTTGCCAGGAGCAAGGCATCGAAAGGGATCTTGTGATCGATGCCATGAAGGAAGCTGTACGTGCTGCTGCCAAAAAGCAGTTTCGGTCAGGCGAGGACATCCAGGTTGACTGGAACGCTGAGACCGGGATTGAACTCTCCGCCTCGAAGGTGGTTGTGGAAGCAGTCGAAAACCCTGCGACGGAGCTTTCGATTGATGAAGCACGAGAGCTGGCTGGAGACGACGTGGAACTGGGTGATGCGCTCCTTCTGCCTTTACCGATGGAAGAGTTGGGTCGTATTGCGGCACAGACAGCCAAGCAGATCCTATTTCAGAAAGTTAGGGATGCGGTTCGCAGTAACGTTTATGAACAGTACATTGACAAAACTGGCGATCTTGTTAATGGCTACGTGAAACGATTTGAGCGCGGCAATATCATTGTCGATCTGGGCAATTTGGAAGCTATCCTGCCACGTTCACAACAATCTCGCGGTGAGCAATGGAACCAGGGTGAGCGGATCCGCGTCGTCATTAATAGTGTGTCGAAGGAGTCAAAGGGACCGCAGGTCGAAGTATCACGCACTTCTCCGGAGTTACTACTCCGACTCTTCGAGATGGAAGTCCCAGAGATCTACGACGGCACCGTAGTGATCAAATCAGCGGTTCGAGAACCCGGCGAGCGCGCCAAGATAGCAGTCATGTCAAATGAGCGCGACGTTGATCCGGTGGGCGCCTGCGTCGGCATGAAGGGTTCGCGCGTCCAGGCAATTATTCGCGAGCTGCGCGGCGAGAAGATCGACATAATTGAGTGGTCAGATGAACCTTCGGTATTTGCTGCCAATGCGCTGTCGCCAGCTAAGGTAAATCAGGTTCGCATTACTGATATTGAAAACCGGCAGATGGAAGTAATTGTTAATGAAGATCAACTTTCCCTCGCCATTGGCAAGCGGGGTCAAAACGTTCGGCTCGCCACAAAGCTGGTTGGCTGGAATATTGATATTCGCAGCGAAGAAGAGTTGAAGCGTGAAGTCACAGAGCAAATGGGCGCCCTGATTGCTTCGGGAGAGTCGGTTCCGCTGTCTGCAATAGAGGGCGTTACGGCCCAACAAGCTGAGGCCCTCGCAGAACACTCCATCAATGACATTGATGCCTTAGCTCATACTTCGGTGGACGACCTGGTAGAGTTTCTGGATCTCAGCCTGGATGAAGCCGAGACGATTCTTACTGCCGCCCAAGCGGTAATCGCCATGCGTGACAAGACTTTGCAGACTGAACCCGAAGATGGCAGTGAGGCCGCTGAAAGCGAAACAGTTAAACAACACGCCGTTTCGGCAGAACTTGATGAGTCAGTAGACGCCGGTGAGGTTGAGCCCTCTCCGGAGATGACCGCAAAAGGCTACGACGAGGCTGTGGCAACCGGGCTGCCCTTTCGAGCAGAGCCCGTCATACTGGCAAAGGATTCTGCTGACCCGGTAGCACTAACTGAATCTGAACCGCTTTCTGAGGAAGAGATCATCTTACAGGAGCCGGGCCGCGACCTTCGGCCCGATACAATTACACCAGCTCCTGATATCACCTCTGCTGGAGCGGCGGCCATCGAGCGCATTGACGAACTGGTTGAAGAGGGATTGCCGCTCGAGGAAACCGATTTGGAAGACGAAGGAAGCTCCACAGCCGACTCAAAATTCACTCCCAGTACTAATGAAGAAGCTGCATCAACTGGGAGCAGTGCAGAAGAGAAGCAAGATGCTTCATCAGATGCAGCAGATTAGGTTTCGCGGCTGCGTCGGGCGCCCCGGCGTACGTCGCGACTCGCTCCACCACCCACCACCGCACTTCTGAAGACGCGCCTGGAAGTGGTTGAGAGCGAGAGGCTTTTAATCACTTTTGGCAAGCAGTCGGGATGCTACTGCTCCGCAAGCATCTGAGAAGGAGTGCATGACAGTTTCTTCTAAGGTCCGTCTCTACGACCTCGCTAAAGAACTAAAGCTGGACACAAAACGGCTCATCGAAGAGGTGCGCCGTGAGGGTGTGGACGTCAGTGTTCCGTCTAACTCCGTTTCGAAGGAGTTAGCGGAGAAGATTCGGAACAAATATTTTCCGAAAAAAGAGACCGCTGTTAAACGGGTAGTCAAGGTCGTTAAGAAAGCCTCGCGACCTGTCGAAGAAGCCCCGATCATTGAAGCGGAAGAACCGGGCGAGGAACTTCCAGAGGCTCCCGCCCTCGAGGCGGCGCCTGACGATACCCCGCTGCCGGCCCCCACCAGTGCACCTAAGCCAATCACTACCGCCAGACTTGTAAAGAAACTGACTCCTGCCGTGCGGGCCGAACAACAGGTTCCGGCTGGTCCTGGCACAGCACCGGCCCCGCTGCTGGAACCGATGGAGTCACCGGTCGAGGCGGAGAATTTTGCGGAAGCTTCTTTAGCTCAGACCGCGCAAGAGCCGCCTCCCGAAATACCACGAGTGGCGCCTACTCCGGCACACCAGATTCGCGTGCTTCGCCCCACCGCTGCAGCGCTTAATGCGGGAATCCGTCCAGGTGAACGAGCGCCAGCGCCGGTCGCACCAACTATTACGCCGCGGGAGCGTGTTGAGCGAGCCAGTGGACGCTTGCGGGAGCGCACCCCTCTGGCGAGAAATGAGAGGATGGGGACACCGGGAGAAACTCCCACTCCGCAAACCACATACATTCCACCGCCCGACTCCGGTCGTCGCCGTTCGCGCCGCAGCACAACTCGCGGCGGCCGCAAAACGATCGAGGGAAGGGTCGGCCGTTTCGACAAAGGAGATTTGATCCCACCGCCAAGGGCTTTGTCGCTCGAGGATAGGATTGCCGGTCGGCTTGAAGTTCCGACAATACCCGGCGAATTGAAACCTGTTCGTTTGATTGAAGGTTCCACAGTAAAGGAGTTCGCCGAGAAACTCGGCATCAAGCCCAAAGACGTTGTGACACTGCTGTTGCAAAGAGGGGTCTTCGCCACTATCAACCAACCGTTGAACGACGATGTGGCGGTGGACTTAGGCAAGCGCTTCGGATATGAGGTGGCTTTCGTACCCTTTGAAGAGATGGTGGCAGAGGAAGAGTTTGAAGAGTTGATTGCCACTGATGCGGATGACGTTGAGCTGCCACGCGCACCGGTAGTTACGGTCATGGGCCACGTCGATCATGGCAAGACTTCCCTCCTTGATGCAATTCGCGCAACGGACGTCGCGGCCGGCGAAGCAGGCGGCATCACACAGCACATAGGGGCGTACAGCGTAAATGTTGCCAGTCCTGACAACGGCCCAGACATGCGGCGAGTAGTGTTTCTCGACACCCCGGGTCACGAGGCGTTTACTATGATGCGCGCGCGCGGCGCCAAGGCCACCGATGTAGTGGTTCTTGTAGTAGCTGCTGATGATGGCGTCATGCCGCAGACAGTTGAAGCTATTGAGCATTCCCGTGCCGCTAACGTGCCAATCGTCGTCGCAATCAACAAGATTGACAAAGCTGATGCTAATACGGATCGGGTAAAGCAGGAGCTGGCGCAGCACGGATTGTCACCCATAGAATGGGGCGGCGAAACGGAGATGGTGCTCGTTTCAGCGAAGAAACGCCAGAACCTCGAAACACTGCTTGAAACCATTCTTTTAACTTCCGACATTCTGACTCTTCGAGCCAGTCCTACACGCCTTGCGTCGGGCGTGGTGCTGGAAGCCAAGTTGGACCGCGGCAGGGGTGCTGTCGCTACTGTTCTAGTTCAACAAGGCACGTTACGCATACACGATCCGTTCATCGTGGGCCAGATCTTTGGTCGCGTGCGTGCGATGTTCAACGACAAAGGCGAAGCTTTGACAGAAGCTGGGCCGGCAACTCCGGTCGAAGTGCTTGGGCTTCAGGGCGTTCCTCAGGCAGGCGAAAGCTTTCAGGTGGTCGCAGACATAACCAAGGCCCAGCAGATATCGCATCATCGGCAGATGATCACGCGCCAGGCAACGCTGCTGCAAACTACAAAACGCGGCATTGAGGCGCTGGGTGAAAGCGAAGTTAAGGAACTGCTAGTGATCATCAAAGCTGACGTGCAGGGTTCGGTTGAGGTATTGAAGTCAACTTTACAAAAGCTCTCAACAGATCGCGTCAAGGTGAAGGTCATCCGCTCCGGCGTGGGCGCGATAACAGAGTCTGACGTCTTACTGGCCTCCGCAACTCAGGCTGGTTCATCATCGTCAGCGGTGGTCATAATCGGCTTTAATGTGCGCCCAGAAGCGCGCGCGTCTGATCTTGCCAAGCAGGAAGCCGTCGATATCCGTTTGCACTCAATCATCTACAAAGTAGAAGAAGAGATTCGCGCAGCCATGATCGGCATGCTTGAAGC
>Ga0214473_10007039_pt1 | contig 13383 bp, 13 predicted proteins | sample RVTome_7_FD_203509 | JGI IMG/M metagenome (GOLD analysis project Ga0214473, IMG submission 203509) | Soil microbial communities from uranium-contaminated site in the Upper Colorado River Basin, Wyoming, United States - RVT98D197 | ecosystem: Environmental > Terrestrial > Soil > Contaminated >...
TGCAGGCAAAGGGGAAAACCGACTTTGACGATGGTCGCGGGACCTCACGCCCGGTGCCCTTTGCCCCCCCACCCTAACCCTCCCCCTCGGAGGGGGGAGGGAGGGGTGGGGGTGATGCTCTTGATGCATTTTTTTGCAACGTTTAGGTTATGTCCGCGGTAAGTCGAAAAATTTTTTCCTTGTACTCCTGCTTGGAGGAGGAATTTAGCCCATGTTACTTAACGAAAAGTAAAAGTCAAGGCTTTTTTTGAGAAAGCGGTGGCATAGGATATTTCAGATTGTTATTTCTTTCAAAAAATGTTATGAAATAACAGGATTATCGAATTTATATTTTCAGCCAGGAATCGGAAACCATAAAACTGGCGGAGGAGCGGAGATGAGAAAATACTTTGCCCCGGTGGCCATTTTTTCTTCGCTTTTATTCCTGATGGGAATGGGAGGGCTCGGGGGTCCGGGCCCTGTCGAGAAAATCCCGGTGCCGACGAAGAATTTCAATGCACGGGTCATTGACCACCAGGGAGTTCAAACCTCCCTCTCCCAGGTCAGCTTCGAAGGGAATGTTTTCTTGGTGGGGAAGCGTGGCGACGCGACCGTGACGATTCCCTTCGAAAAGATTTCCCGGGTCGAAATCAAAGGACTGGAGGGGAACGGGGTTGTGGTCGTGGCTAATCTACGGAATCAAGAAAAGGTTGAAGTAAAAGTCGACAAGAATTCGAAGTTCTATGGTAAAGCCGATTTTGGAACCTTCCAGATAGAAAGTAAGGACCTTAAGTCAATCAGTTTCCAGCCTTAAGCCCGGTTGACCATCCTGCAATGATTGGCTATGATTCGACGGGGGAAGAGGGGAAACTCTTTTGCCTTTTTAGCAACATGATTAGGGAATAGAGGAGAGGCGGACGATGCCCACGAAGAAGATATCGCGGAAGAAGTTGCTCAAAGAGCCGGATGAATTTATCTCCACCACGGCGAAGGTCGTGCAATTCCTGCGTGAACATGGCCGGCAGGTGACCCTATATGGGGTGGTGGTGATCGCCTTGGTGGCGGCGGGATTGGGGGGGTATTCCTATTTTCGCTGGCAGCAGGGGAAAGCGCAGGTAATTCAGCAGCAGGCTTTTAAGCTCTACCAGGAGACTTCGAATAAGGCGGCCAACCCGGAAGGGGATAAAGAGAACTTTAAGAAAGCCCTGGACAAATTCCAGGAAGCCCTGGCCGTTTACAGTTGGGGCAATGTTGGCCAGATTTCCCAAATTTACATCGGTCATTGCTTTTACGGCATGAAGGAATACGACCAGGCTATATCGGCTTACTCCCGTTGCCTGGACGGCTCATTCCGATCCCTGGCCCTCAATGGACTCGGGTATTGTTATGAGTCTAAGGGGGATTACGCCAAAGCTGCCGAGAACTATCAAAAAGTCACCGAAGGGAATGAAAACCTCTACCAGGAAGAGAGTATGCTGGACTTGGCCCGTTGCTATGAAGCGCTGAAGCAGAAAGACAAAGCGCTGGAAGTTTACCAGAAGGCGCTGGCCAAGAACCCAAAGTCGCGGATGGCCGATTTTATCCAATGGAAGATCGGCGAACTCAAAGGATAAGAAAATGACTGATCAGCGTGTATTGTTATCCGGAAACGAAGCCATCGCCCGCGGGGCCTATGAAAGCGGGGTGAAGGTGGCTGCGGCCTATCCGGGTACGCCGAGCACGGAGATTCTGGAAAGCCTGAAAGAGTACAAAGGTTTGCATGCCGAATGGGCGCCGAATGAAAAGGTGGCCCTGGAAACGGGAATGGGGGCCGCTTTCGGAGGGGCGCGGGCCCTGGTGGCCATGAAGCATGTGGGCGTGAATGTGGCTGCGGACCCTCTTTTCACGCTTTCTTACACCGGACTGCGGGGCGGATTCGTTCTGGTCACCGCCGACGACCCGGAGATGCACAGCTCGCAGAATGAGCAGGATAACCGCCATTACGCCAGATTCGCCAAAATCCCCATGCTGGAACCCAGTGACTCCCAAGAGGCAAAGGATTTTACGGCGCTGGCCTTCGAGCTGAGTGAAAAGTTTGACACGCCCGTGATGCTGCGCACGACCACGCGGGTTTCCCATTCTAAATCTATCGTTTCCCTGCAAGAACCCAAGGTACCCCCGGTGCAGCTCCAGCTCACCAAAGACCCGATGAAGTTTGTCATGCTGCCGGCCAACGCCCGGAAGCGCCACCCCATCGTCGAAAAAAGGATGGATGAATTGACGCGCTTTGCCGAGACCTTCCCGGAGAACCGGATCGAATCGGGGGATAAACGGGTCGGCATCATTACCAGCGGGATCTCTTATGAATACGCCAAAGAGATCATGCCCGAAGCGTCTTATCTAAAATTGGGGATGGTCTATCCGCTGCCGGCGGAGATGATTCGTTCTTTCGCCTCCCGGGTAGAGAAACTCTTTGTGGTGGAAGAGCTCGACCCTTTCATCGAGGATCAGGTCCGGGCCATGGGAATCGAAGTTTCGGGGAAGGAGCTCTTCCCGCTCTGTGGTGAACTCACGCCCGGGCTGGTTGCGAAGGGTTTGAAGGGCCTTCCTCTTGCGGCACCCGAAGAGACCTACAAAGGCCTCCCGGGGAGGCCCCCGATCATGTGTCCGGGATGTCCCCACCGGGGGATTTTTTCCATCTTAAGCAAACTGAAGTTGTTCGTCACCGGGGACATCGGCTGTTATACCCTGGGCTTCCTTCCGCCCCTCAGCGCCATCGATACCTGTGTGTGCATGGGCGCATCCATCGGGCATGCCATGGGCCTGGATAAGGCTTTGGGCGAAGAGGCTCTGGGAAAAGTGGTGGCCGTGATCGGCGACTCCACCTTTCTCCATTCGGGTATTACCGGGCTCTTGAATGTCGTTTACAATAAAGGCAGGGTGACGGTCATCATTCTGGATAACCGTACCACGGCGATGACCGGAAGGCAGGATCACCCCGGGACCGGGTTCACCCTTCAGGGGGAGGAAACCTTTTCGGTGGACCTGGCGAAGCTGGTCCGGGGCCTGGGGGTGAAGCATGTAAAAGTGGTTGACCCGTACGACTTGGCGGCCACTGAGCGGGTAATCAAACGGGAAGTGCAGCGCCCGGAACCTTCCGTGATCATCGCCCGGGCTCCTTGCGTTCTTTCCCGCAGGGAGAGGACCGGCGGGGAAAAACCTTTTTCCGTAAATGCCGACCTGTGCCTGGGCTGCCGGGCCTGTTTGCGTTTGGGTTGCCCGGCGGTCAAGTGGATCAAAGAAGACGGAACGGGCCCCCAGGGGAAAAAGAGAAAAGGAAGGGCCGCCGTCGAGAGCTTCCTGTGCAATGGTTGCACGCTCTGCGCGCAGGTTTGCCAATGCGGGGCCATAAAGGAAACGGATGGAAAATAGGACCACGAATATCCTGCTGGTCGGGGTCGGGGGCCAGGGAATCATCCTGGCCTCCGAGGTTATGGCCGACGTTTTCATGGAAGCTGGTTTCGATGTCAAGAAAAGCGAAGTCCACGGCATGGCTCAGAGGGGCGGGAGTGTATCCACCCACGTGCGCTTCGGGCCGAAGGTCTTCTCTCCCTTAATCAAGGAAGGCGAGGTGGACATCTTTATGGCTTTCGAGGAGCTGGAGGCGCTCCGCTACCTGCACTATTTAAGCCCGCAGCCGACCATCCTCTTGAATGAGCAGCGCTTAAATCCGCCTTCAGTTTCTTTGGGGAATGAAGTCTATCCGGAGAAAATTCCCGATATCCTCTCCCGCCGGGCCAAATTTTTTAAAAACATTCCTGGAAGAAAGCTGGCCCTGCAGGCCGGCGATGGACGGGCAGTGAACGTTGTCCTCCTGGGCGCCCTTTCTTCCCTCCTTTCCATTCCCGAAAAAATCTGGACCGACAACCTCCTTCGCCGCTTTCCCCAGAAAGCCGGGAAAGTCAACCTGGAAGCCTTTCGGCTGGGCCGGAGCGCCTGAAATGAGACCTGGAGAGCGGGAGGCCGCCAGGGCAGGTCTGACCACAACATTTTTGCTGGTCCTTTTATTTCTTCTGCGGCCGGAATGGCTGCCGGCAGCGGAAGAAAGCGGACGGTATATCGACGAAGAGCTGCAGATGGGTTTGGCCGATGAATTTTTCAAAGAAGGAGATTATTACCGCGCCGTCACCGAATATAAGCGTTTCCTTTTTTTCTTCCCCCGGAGCGGCCGCGCCGAAGAAGCGCTTTCGAGAATTGCCAAATCCTATTTCAACGGGAAGAAGTGGGACGAGACCGTGTCGGCCTGCGATGAATGGTTGAAAAAGTTCCCCGCCTCGTCGCGGGCGAACGAAGCGTATCTTCTCAGAGGCCTTACGCTTTCGGAGAAGAATGAGTTTTCGCAGGCCCGATTTTTTTTCCAGAAGGCCCGGGAGAGTTCACCGGGATCCGCCCTGGCCGATGAAGCGCAGTTTCAGATTGCCCGCACCTACGTGAAGGAAGAAAAATGGCCGGAGGCAGCGGAGGAATTCCGGAAGATTGATAAAACGGCCAAATTGTATCCCAAGGGAGAGTATTGGGCCAAAGGTCTGGACCGGATGGATCAAGTCCCCCATAAATCTCCCACGGCTGCGGGGATTCTGGCAGCCGCCCTCCCCGGAGCCGGGCACGTGTATACCGAGCGCTACCGCGACGCCGCCATTGCCTTCCTCTTAAACGGAGCCTTTATCTGGGGGATGATCGAATCCTTCCAGCACGACAATAACGTCGTCGGGGGAATATTGACCTTCTTTGAATTGGGGTGGTATAGTGGGAACATCTACAGCGCCGTTGCCAGCGCCCACAAGTATAACAAAAGAGAGCGGGAGCAATACCTGGATGAATTGGAAAAAGGGAGCGATCTTTCCGTAGGGATCTCTTTCCGGGGAGAAACCCCGGTTGTCTTTTTGCGGTATGTTTTTTAAAAAATCGATCTTCACGGCTTTGGTCTTTTTTTTCTTGGCATCCTGGGGACATGCGGCAGGGGGCCGATGGGAAGAGCCCTGGACGAAGGAAACCTCCGGTCGAGGGGTCAAAGAAGAGGCTCGACGCGAAAGCCTTTCGCCGGGGCAGCGGGCCGTAGGGGGACTTTTGCGGTTGTTCCAGGTGTACATCAGCCCTGTGGACGGAGACCGGTGCCCGAGCTACCCCACCTGCTCCCAGTATGCCCGGGACGCGGTCCGGAAGCATGGAGCGATGATCGGCTTGGTGATGACCTTCGACCGCCTGATTCATGAAACCGACGAGGTCCGCAGGGCCCCTTTAATCCGGGTGCAGGATTCCTACCGGTATTATGACCCCGTGGAAAACAATGATTTCTGGTGGGATAAAAAATAGTGTTCAGCGATCAGCCGTCAGCTTTCGGCTTTTCGCTGATTGCTGATCGCTGATCGCTTCTATTGGAGGATATTTCATGATCTGGGATGAGGAATTCGAGACCCTCCCGCGGGAAGCGCTGGAGGCGTTGCAGCTCAAGCGCCTCATCGCTACGGCGGAGAGGGTGTATGCGACAGTCCCTTTCTACAAGAAGAAATTCGATAAATCCGGGTTGAAACCTTCGGGCATCAAGTCCTTGAACGACCTGCAACGACTGCCTTTTACCACGAAATTGGACCTGCGGGACAATTATCCCTTTGGTCTTTTTGCCGTGCCCATGGAGCAGGTCGTGCGCATCCATGCCTCCTCCGGGACGACCGGCAAACAAACCGTGGTCGGCTACACGCGCCGGGACATCAACACCTGGGCGGAGCTGATGGCCCGTTCTCTGGCAGCTTCCGGCGCCCAAAAGAACGATATCATCCACAATGCCTACGGGTATGGACTTTTTACCGGAGGGTTAGGGGTCCACTATGGCGCGGAGAAGCTGGGCGCTTCCGTTATCCCCATATCCGGCGGCAACAGCAAACGCCAGATCATTATCATGCAGGATTTCGGCTCCACCGTGTTAACCTGCACCCCCTCGTACGCGCTCTTCCTGGCCGAGACTGCCGAAGAGATGGGCGTCGACATCAAAAAGCTGAAGTTGCGAGTGGGTATTTTCGGGGCCGAACCCTGGTCCGAGAAAATGCGGGATGAGATTGAGCGAAAACTCAACATCCAGGCCATCGACATCTACGGGTTGAGCGAAGTGATCGGACCCGGCGTGAGCATTGAATGTATCGAGGCCAAAAAGGGACTCCATATTTTCGAGGACCATTTCATTCCGGAGATTATCGACCCCCAGACCGGAAAAGTCCTGCCCTACGGGGAGAAAGGGGAGCTCGTCTTCACGACCATTACCAAGGAAGCTTTCCCCTTGATCCGCTACCGGACCCGGGATATATCGGTTCTTCACCCCCAGCCGTGCAAATGCGGGCGGACCCATTTGCGCATGGAGCGGGTCAGCGGGCGCAGCGATGATATGCTGATCATTCGCGGAGTAAACGTATTCCCCTCGCAGATCGAAAGCGTGCTGATGACCATTAAAGGAGTGGAGCCCCATTACCTGTTAATCGTAGACCGCCAGGGGAACCTGGATACCCTGGAGGTTCACGTGGAAGTGAACGAGAGTGTTTTCTCCGATGAGGTCAAAGACCTCCAGGCCCTGGGCCGCACCATCGAGAAAGAAATCAAGGACCTTCTGGGGGTAAGTGCCGGGGTGAAGCTGGTGGAGCCCAAGACGATCCAGCGCAGCGAGGGCAAAGCCCAAAGGGTGATTGATAAAAGAAAGATATGATCTTTTGGGACGCAGAAGAAAAACCGTGAGGCGTAAGTCGTGAGCGCGCAAGGGGTACGTCTGAGTGGTTCTGCCCATACCCCCTCGCGACTTGCGGTCATTCCTTTCCTGGGGAGGCAAAGATGAAAGTTGAACAGATCTCTGTCTTTTTGGAAAATAAACCCGGCGCTCTGGCTGAGGTCATGCGGTTCCTTGGGGAGTCCGGGGTAAATATCCGCGCCCTCTCCCTGGCCGACACCAAAGATTTTGGCATCCTGCGCCTGATCGTCAATGACAACGCGAAAGCCATGGAAATTTTGGGCCGCAAAGGATTGACCGTACGGAAGACAGAAGTGGTGGCCGTGGAGGTCCCCGACCGTCCGGGGGGCCTGGCGGAGATCCTGAAAATTCTGGCCGAAGCCCGTATCAACGTAGAGTACTTGTACGCCTTCGTGCAGCAAACCGGGGAGAACGCGATCATTATCTTCCGTTTTGATGAAACCGATCGGGCGATCTCCGTCCTGTCCGGAAATAAGGTGCGGATTCTGGAAGGGAAGAAAGTTTACACGCTGTAAAATCGAAAAAAGGGAAGGCAAAGAAAATTCCTGCCGGAAGGGAATCGATACCCTGCTGATCCAGGGGGGAATAAAACAAGGGAGGGGAAAGTTATGTCCAGAAGATGCAGCGCCGTGATTCTCGTCGTCAGCCTTTTGATCCTGGGATCTTTTCTCAACGCTTCGGGAGCAGAAAAAAAGCCGTATACCGTCGGTGCGGTCTTCAGCGTGACGGGGGGGGCCTCCTTCCTGGGCGAGCCGGAGCGCAACACGGTGAGGATGGTGGAAGAATGGGTGAACGCCGCTGGCGGAATCCAGGGTCATCCCTTGAAGGTGATCGTGGAAGACACCAAAAGTGAAGAAAGCCAGGCGGTGCTGGCTGTCCGCAAGCTTTTGGAAAAGGATAAAGTCATCGCGATCGTCGGCCCTTCTACAACCGGTGAAAGCATGGCGGTTGTGCCCATCATGGAAAAAGCGAAAATTCCTTTGATTTCCTGCGCCGCAGCGCTGTCGATTGTCACTCCCAAAGATGAACTGGAGCGGATCCTGGCGGCCACGACGTTCGAGATGCCCAAAAAACAGAACGATTGGATCTTCAAGACTCCCCAGACGGATACCGCGGCGGTAGAAACCATCTATGATTATATGAAGAAAAAGGGGATCACCAAGATCGCGATTATCACGGTAACGGCCGCGTTTGGAGATTTTGGTCGCCAGGAATTGAAGAGGGTGGCGCCAGCCTACGGGATTTCCATCGTGGCCGATGAACGTTACGGCCCGAAAGATTCCGACATGACCGCCCAATTGACCAAAATCAAGGGGACCGACGCCCAGGCCGTGGTCAATTGGTCGGTCGGACCCACGCAAGTGATCGTCACCAAAAATTGGAAGCAACTATCCATGAATATTCCTCTCTACCAGAGCCATGGGTTCGGGTCCAAGAGGAATATCGAACTGGCCGGAGGGGCTGCCGAGGGGGTTTTGTGTCCCCTGGGGCGCCTGGTGGTAGCGGAAAAACTTAAAGAGGGGAACCCCCAGAAATCCCTCCTGATGAAATACAAAACCGAATATGAAAAACGCTTTAAGACCGACGTGAGCACCTTCGGAGGCCATGCCTATGATGCCATCAATATGGCCGTCGATGCCTTGAAGGCCGTGGGCCCCAATACGGCCAAAATCCGCAATTATTTGGAGACCAAAATAAGAAACTGGCCCGGAACGGGGGGGATTTTCAATATGTCTCCCCAGGACCACACCGGGCTCAAAAAGGATGCCTTTGAAATGATCGTCGTCAAAAACGGCGATTGGGCTTTCGCGGAGTGAAGGAGGAATCTTTGGGACGTTGATGAACGGCGGTCGTAAAGATGTTATAATAACGGCCATGGACCCGATCCTTGTCTCCAAACCCTGCGGTTTCTTTTCTGCGGCCAAGAAAGACGAAGGTCTGCGTCATTCTTTTTTCTTCTACTATTATTTTTAAAGAGCGCGGCGGCCTTCGGTTTTTCTTCTGGAAGGCCTTACGCGCTCTTTGTCTATTTGGAAGGTGCTCGGCAAAATGACCTGGGCCAGTCAATTGATTCAATATCTTTTTACCGGTCTGACTCTGGGCAGCATCTATGCCCTGGTAGCCCTGGGCTTCACCATGATTTACAATTCAACGGGGATCATTAACCTCGCCCAGGGTGAGTTCGTCATGCTCGGCGGCCTGATCATGGTCTTCTTCACCATGGTGCTGAAAATCCCCATCGTTATTGGATTGGTGCTCACCGTCTTGGGGGTTACGATGGTGGGAGCCCTTTTCGAACGCCTGGCCATTCATCCCCTGAAGAACGCCTCGCTGATCACACTGATCATGATTACCTTGGCCGCTTCCATCCTTTTCCGGGGAGTCGCCATGGTCCTCTGGGGCAAAGATCCTTATGCCCTGCCGCCCTTTAGCGGCAGCCAGCCCGTGCAGGTCTGGGGAGCGACGATCCAGCTCCAAATATTGTGGATTCTGGGGATCACCATTCTGGTGGTCTTCGGCATCGGGTTCTTTTTTAATCGCACCCTGATCGGAAAGGCCATGACCGCTTGCGCCTTCAACCCCCTGGCGGCCCGCCTGGTCGGAATCAATGTGCGCAGGATGGTCCTCTTCTCCTTCGGCCTGAGTGCCGCCACGGGAGCCATCGCCGGCACCATCATCACACCCATCACCCTGATGGAGTACGACCGGGGTCCGCTCCTGGCGCTCAAAGGATTTGCGGCGGCGGTTCTCGGAGGCCTGGGTAGCGGGCCCGGGGCGATCGTCGCCGGTTTTATCATCGGCATTCTGGAGTCCCTGGGAGCGGGCCTCATTTCCTCGGGGTATAAGGATGCGATCGCCCTTCTGGTCCTCCTCGTAATCCTCTGGATGAAACCCAGCGGTATTTTCGGAAGCGCCGAGGAAAGCGAGCTAAAAAAATTTTGAAAAGGCTTGCATGAGAAGAACCGATCTGTACACGCTACTGGCGATCGCCCTGCTGGTTGTCCTGTATCCACTGCTGGTTGGCGGCAACGAATATTTCATCAGCCTCCTGGTATTCTTGGGAATCAACGGCATCATTACGATGGGCCTTTGCCTGTTTATGGGATATGCCGGGCAGATCTCCCTTGGCCATGCCGCTTTCTACGGGATCGGGGCGTATTCCTCCGGAATCCTGACCACGAAATATTCTATCCCTCCGGTTGGGGCGTTCTTCACCGGCATTTTTCTTTCTGCCCTCATCGCCTGGCTGGTGGGAAAGCCCACCCTCAGGCTCAGGGGTCATTACATGGCGGTGGCCACCCTGGGTTTCGGCGAAATTCTGTACATCATCTTTAATGAGTTGTCCCCCCTGACGGGGGGGCCGTCCGGTCTTTCGGGGATTCCTTCCCTTGAAATTTTCGGATACCCCCTGGAGGGGGCGGCGTACCTCTACCTCGCCTGGGGGTTTGTCCTGCTTCTCTTAATTTTTTCCCTCAATGTGATTAATTCCCGGGTGGGGCGCGCCCTGCGGGCCGTCCACGGCAGCGAATTGGCGGCGAACGCCATGGGGGTAGAGGCTTCCCGGTACAAGGTACAGGTCTTCGTATTGAGTGCCATCTATGCTTCCATGGCGGGCAGCCTCTACGCCCACTTCGTCACTTTCATCAGCCCCAGTTCTTTCAGCCTGATGTTCTCCATTTTGCTTCTGATGATGGTCGTTGTCGGAGGGGCCGGAACGATTTGGGGGGCTCTCCTGGGCGCGACGGTCCTCACCCTGCTGCCGGAATATCTTCGCGGGCTGGAAGATTTCGAAGTATTGGCCTATGGAGCCATTCTCATGATTGTGCTCCTTTACATGCCTCGGGGAATTTTGGAAGGATTGCGCAGTCTCCTGGGAAAAAGGAAGAGCCGGGGGGCGAAAGCCCATGAATGAGCGGATTCTCAGAGTTCAGGGCCTCTGGAAATCTTTCGGGGGTCTGCGGGCCCTGGAATCCCTGGATTTCACCGTATCGGAACAGCAGATTAAATCCTTTATCGGCCCGAACGGAGCCGGGAAGACGACGTTATTCAACGTACTTACAGGGATCTTTCCGCCCACCGAGGGAACTTTTGACTTCGCCGGAAGATCTCTCAACGGCCTGAAGCCTCACGCCATCGCCCGGCTGGGCATCTCCCGTACGTTCCAGAATTTGGCGCTGTTTGGGAACATGAGCGTTCTGGAGAATGTGATGCTCGGGAGGCACATCCGGACGAGGACGGGTCTGTTTAGCGCCGGGCTCCGCCTGCCGGGGATGCGGCGGGAGGAGAGCGCGATCCAGGAAAAAGCAATGGAAGAACTCCGGTTTATGGGTTTGGAGAATCGCGCAACGGCCGAGGCCACTTCTTTGCCCATGGGTGAACAAAGACTGCTGGAGATTGCCCGGGCCCTGGCTACCCAACCCAGGCTGCTGCTCCTCGACGAGCCCGCCGCCGGGCTGAACATGAGGGAGACCGCCAAGCTCTCCGAGACGATCCGCATGATCCGGGACAGAGGGATTACCGTGATGCTCGTGGAACATGACATGAGTCTGGTCATGGAAATTTCGGATGAAGTGCTGGTCCTGAATCACGGGAAGAAGATTGCCGAAGGGAGTCCGAAGGACATCCAGCGTAACCCGGAAGTGATCGCTGCCTATCTGGGCGAGGAGGCGGGGGATGCTTAGGGTGGAGAGCGCCAGCGCCTTTTATGGAGCCCTTCAGGCTTTGCGGAACGTCTCCGTTCACGTCAGCGTGGGGGAGATCGTCACCCTGCTGGGAGCCAATGGGGCAGGGAAAACGACCCTCATGAAAGCCATTTCGGGCATTCATCCGCTCGCCAAAGGAAGGGTGTTGTTCAACGGCCAGAATATTGCAGGACTTCCGGGCGAACGAATTCTCCGCCTGGGCGTGGGCCAGGTTCCCGAAGGCAGGCAGATTTTCGCCCCTCTGAGCGTAATGGATAACCTTAACCTCGGAGCCTATGTCCGTTTCCGCAGGGAAGAAAAAAAGGAGATCCTCAAGGATTTGGAGTCCATCTTCGAGCTTTTTCCCGTGTTGCGGGAAAGGCAAGAGCAGCTCGCCGGAACGCTCTCCGGAGGGGAGCAGCAGATGCTGGCGATCGGTCGAACCTTAATGGCCAGGCCCAAGCTGCTCCTGCTCGACGAGCCATCGATGGGGTTAGCCCCAAAAGTCGCGAGCGATATCTTCAAGTCGATTCAAATCCTGCGCCGCCGCGGCACGACCATTCTTTTGGTCGAACAAAATGCCAAGGCGGCCCTTAAAGTCGCCGACCGGGGGTATGTAATCGAGATCGGGCGGATCATTCTGGAGGGGGAGAGCGAGGACCTTTTGCATAACAAAGAGGTCCAGCGCGCCTATCTGGGTAAAGAGTACCGCGAGGTGTGGGAATAAAGAGGGGGGACTGAAATGATCTGGGACCGTCGGTATGAATGCCTGGAGCGGGAAGAGGTCGAGCAACTCCAACTGGAGCGCCTGCAGTCTACTCTGAACCGGGTCTACAGAAATGTCTCTTTCTACAAGAAGAGATTGGACGCCCTGAAAATCCTCCCGGATGAAATTCAATCGGCCAAAGACCTCGCCAAGTTTCCCCTGACCGCCAAGGAAGACCTGCGCGAGAGTTACCCGTACGGGATGTTTGCGCTCCCGTTGCGGGAAGTGGTGCGCATCCATTCCTCCTCGGGGGTAACGGGGAAACCCACGGTCACCGGCTACACCCGGAACGATCTCCACCATTGGAGCCAGCTGACCGCCAGGGTCCTGAGCGCCGGGGGAGTGACGAAAGACGACGTGGTGCAGATTACTTTCAAGTACGGACTCTTCACGGGAGCTTTCGGTTTGCATTACGGAGCCGAGCTGATCGGGGCCTCGGTCATACCCATGTCGACGGGCAACACCAGTAAACAGGTTCTGATCATGCAGGATTACAAGACCACGGCCCTGGTGAGTACGCCCTCCTATGCCCTGCGGCTGGCGCGCTACATGGAAGGGCAGGGAATTAACCCCAAGTCGCTATCCCTCAAGCTCGGTCTTTTCGGCGGGGAACCCTGTCCGGAGCCGATGCGCAAGGAGATTGAAGAGCGCCTCTTCATCAACGTAACCGACAATTATGGGGTGAGCGAAGTGATGGGACCCGGGGTATCGGCGGAATGCGAAGCGAAGAACGGGCTGCATATTTACGAAGACCATTTCATCCCCGAAATCATCGATCCTCAGACTCTGCAAATCCTTCCCCCCGGTGCGGCAGGGGAATTGGTCCTGACGACGCTCAGCAAAGAGGCCTTCCCCCTGATTCGTTACCGGACCCGGGACATTACCTCCCTGGACTATTCCCCCTGCCCCTGCGGGCGCACCTTGGCGCGCATGAAGAAAGTACTCGGCCGGAGCGATGACATCATCATCATCAAGGGGGTAAACGTTTTTCCCTCCCAGGTGGAAGCCATCTTGATGGAGATCGAGGGGGTCGAGCCGCAATATCAGATGATCGTCGACCGAACCGAAGGGGTAGATACGCTGGAAGTGAAAGTGGAGGTGATTGAAGAGGTTTTTTCCGACGAGATCAAGAATCTGCAGAAAATCGCCGGGCAGATCGAGGTCAAATTTCGAGAGATCATCGGGGT